>ENA-OUNI01000386-OUNI01000386.1-human-gut-metagenome-genome-assembly--contig:-NODE-386-length-20409-cov-4.409871_pt1 | contig 20409 bp, 26 predicted proteins | sample MGYA00242499_ERZ504580 | MGnify/ENA primary metagenome ERZ504580 (study PRJEB26092, sample SAMD00036315) | human gut metagenome | host: Homo sapiens | study: EMG produced TPA metagenomics assembly of... | reverse complement strand
AATCCAGCTAACATTTTCGAACGCTTTGAAGCCCGTCGCCAAGAGGATTTGAACCTCCGACCCCTCGCTTAGGAGCGAGTGCTCTATCCAGCTGAGCTATGACGACACATGCCGCAAACCCTTGATTTTACTGGGTTTCTGGGATTTTTCCCTTCGGCCATATATAAGATTATCAACTCTTTTTCGAGTTGTCAATCTACAGATTTTTTTGATTTGGTAACATTAGAACGTTCCCCAATTTGGGGAATGCCTCGGCTTTCTCTTAGGAGGCGGACGCTATATCCTACTGAGCTACAGAAACAAGAATTATAAATGTTTCAGCCGGGTCAGCAACAAAAATATTATACTATATTTTTGCTGCTTTTTCAAGACGAAACACATACTTGCGATTCCGCAGTTTACTTCAGGAATTTTCCATTGTGAGTACCTGATAAATTCTCTTATAGGCTTTTTCATAGGTCCAGCAGCAGCCTTCGACAGCTATCACATGCAGGACGAAAACGGACTGTGGAGCGGATATGGATATGAGATGATGCAGGGCATTGCCAAATATATGCAGTGTACGTTTTCCTACGTCGGATACGATAAGACGGCGAAGGAATGTGAGGAGATGCTGCAAAATGGAGAAGCAGACATTTATACGGCTGCCAAAAAGATACCGGAGCGCGAGGAGGAGTTTGCATTTTCCCGCCATCCGGCGATCACCGCATTTACGAGCATGAACGTGGAGACACCGAACTGGCGGTCTGATCTGTACAATAAATATTACGGTTCCGTGGAAGTGAATACCGATTACACGGCAGAGGAAAAAGCGCTTCTTTCCCAGCTGAAAGAGAGCGGCGCCGTGATCCGCGGCGTGATGAATCCGGACGGAAATCAATACTCGTGGTATGAAAACGGGGAGGCAAAAGGAATTGCGGCGGCGCGGTGCGTCGGGAAAACTGCAGAGAATAGCGGTAATCGACGATGGTGTGACGGTCAAAGAAATCCTGAACAATGAATGGCCGAATGCAGAAATTGTGTCGGTGAAAGATACGGACGAATGTGTGCAGAGACTGGTCAATGAGAATGTGGACGGTGCACTGCTGATGACCTACACAGCGCAGAAGCTGGCAAGAGATGATACGCAGAACCGCCTCCGCGTGGAAGTTGTGCCAGGTGCATCGATGTCCCTGCGGATGGGCGTACTCTCAGAGGTTGACCGGAGTTTCTACGGTCTGTGGGAAAAAACGCTTTACAACGTATCACGAAAGAGCAGAGCGGAAATTGTGCAGAGCTATGTGGAAGATGTGGAGACACCGACCATCATGGCGTATCTGTTTGACCACCCGCTGTATCTGGTGGCACTGATTGCAGGTGTGCTGCTGTTCTGCTTGCGGAGGATAATGCACTGAATGCAGAGGTTGCGACGGAGCTGCTCGGAAGCCTCGGCCTTGTCGTGGACTGGGCGGAGAATGGTTCCAAGGCCGTGGATCAGTTTGAAGCGTCGGATCCGGGAAGCTATTTTGCGATCTTCATGGATATGCAGATGCCGGTGATGGATGGCATCGAGGCGACGAAAAAAATTCGAAACAGTGTGCGTGAGGACAATGATGTTCCGATTTTTGCGATGACAGCAAATACTTTTGCAACGGACCGCAAGCGGTGCGCGGACGCGGGCATATTCCGAAACCGGTGAATTTAAAAGAGATTCAGACGACGCTGGACGAGAAAGTGCGGACGCATGCGCCGGATAACGGGACGGATTAATAACAGAAAAATTTGGAGAAGGGGCTCTACTGCTTTGGATTGCAGTGGAGCCTTTTTATGGTGTATCATAGGAAGTAAAAGAAAACAGGGGAGAATCACGGAATGGAAATTGCAGAAAATATCACATGGACCGAGGAACTGGAAAGGCTGGATGTGCTTCTTTCGCAGGGGCAGTTCGAGCTGCTGCTTCCGGGTGAGCGGTACGGGGGAGGAGAAAAGGAGATCTGGCTTGTCTATCTGATGAACGATGCGGCAGAGAGCTTTCTCGTTTTTCATGACGCGGAGCTGACGGGAACGTATCAGAAGGAATACGAGGGAGAAATAGATGCCGCACTGGAAAAAGACGGGGAGCAGTACGTTCTGATCGTGCGGCAGAAAGAGACGGTGTGCACGCTGTTTTTCAGCCGCCTTTCACTGGAAGTGCATCTGTTTGATTACGGAAAAACGGGTCATTTCTGGGTGGACGGATACGAGTATCTGCGGCAGATTGAGTTCCGTATTGCGATCCTGCGGGACAAGCTGGAATACCTCGGCGAGGCGTTCTGCACCGAGGAAGAAATGCGTCTGGCATCGCTGGCCAATTTCCCGCCGCTCAATTTCTGTTGCTACCCGGCCGTGCCGGATCAGTATCTCGTACCGTCATGCCATGGTGGGAAGCGACGGAAGAGGCAATTACGGAGATGAAAAAACTGGCATCGGAGGCAGGCGATAAAGTGCTGCTGCGGTATCTTGCACTTTATGAAAAATGGCAGGGAAAACTCCTCGCAAAACAGATCGCAAAACTGCTGCATACGAGCCGCCACGCGAAAGTCGTGGATTTACTGGAAAAAAAACTGGCCCGCGAAGCACAGAATTACCCGATAAGACGCTTCACTGGCGAAGAAGGAACCCAGATCCGAAAAATCCAGGAGCAGGCAATGAAACGGAAAAAGATACTGGAAGCCGAAGGAAAACGCGCATCATGCTGCGCGAGGAGCCATTCTTTTATGCACGGGATTCGGTGGAATATAAGGTCCATCTGATGATCTGGGGAACGAGAGGGAAAGAGCGGGTTGTGGAGGTTGAGACGTTTAAAATTTCCAGAATGCAACAGTAACGATCAGCTCCTTTACGGACGAGCCGGAAGTGATCCAGTTTTAATACCAGTAGACAAGAAGTCCCCCGCTTCTAAAGTGGTGGGATGAATTGTTAAAAGAAACATAACGGCAGTGGCGGGCGGAGAGAAATCGGTATCCTCCACAGACATGAGGCAAGTCACAGTCGAACTATTTTCGACATGTCAGACTCCGTGAAAATACCGACTGTGAATTGAAACAAGGGATAAGGTAAAATAGAAAGCGCTTATTTGAGGCGGGAATGAAATCTCAAATAAGCGCTTTTTCTATACGCTGCCGCCAAGTCAGGCTGCGGGCAGTTTATAATATTTCGATGTATGCTGGCGGTAGAGCAGCAGCAATCCGCGGATGCAGAGCTCGATAGCCATGGCGATCCACATGCCGCGCAGGCCGAGCGGGGTGATGAGAAGCACCGCGAGACCGAGGCGGATGACCCAGATGCTGCCAAGGTTCAGAAGGCTTGGCACAAACGTATCGCCTGTTCCGCGGAGGGCTCCGGCGGCAACGATGGAAGCGCCGAAAAACGGCTCGGCGAGCAGTTCGATGCGGAGTACCTCGGCGGCAAACGAGCGAACCTGCGGGTCAGGAGTCAGAATGCTAAAGACGAACGGACAGAAGATCATCATCAGACCTCCGGTGATGGCCATCAGGACTGCGCCCATGGCAATGCAGATATTTCCGTAGCGTTTCGCCAGCTTGTAATTTCCGGCGCCGTAGCTTCTGCCGACGAGCGTTGTCGCGGCGGAACCGATGCCGTAGCCTGGCATGTAGCAGAGGCCTTCGGCGGTGACGGCGAACGAATTGGCCGCAATCGCAATGGAGCCGAGCGGGGCAATCAGCATGGTGGCAGCAACCATGGCGCTGTTCATCGCGATTTCCTGTACGGCAACCGGCACACCGATTTTGAATGCAGTTTTCAGAATTTTCGCATCGAAAACCGTTTTTTCCTTCCGGCGGAGACGCAGCCGCGGATTGCGGACACAACAGAACCAGGCACCCGTGAGGCTGATGACGGCGCAGGCCAGCATCGTTCCCATACCGGCACCCATGACACCGAAAACCGGAATCAAAAGAGCATTGAAAATGACATCGAGCACGCACATGACGGCATTTAAAATACTGGGTGTCACCATATCACCGCTGCACTGCAGGAAGGACGACATCAGCGAGTTGAGCTGGGAAAACGGAAGCATGATGGCAAACATCATAAAATAGAGCGTGGCATTCCGCCGGATCTTCTGCGCACCGCCGAGCCACCCCGCAGCGGATGACTGATCAGAAGCCCGATCAGGCACAAAACAGCCGACACAACAAGCGCGGACGCGATGCCATGCCGCACAACATCCCTTGCCTTCTTGTCATGATTTCCCCCGATCTGATGCGCTACCTGAACAGAAAAACCGGCTGAAACCGCATAAATCGTACCGCTGAGGAGCCACGTCGTCGACGAAACCAGTCCGATCGCCGCCGAAGCATTCGCCCCAAGCGCGCCGACCATCGCGGAATCAATGTATTGCATCGCAATCGTAGTAATCTGTGTAAGAATCGCAGGCAGACTTAATCGCCCGACCTGCTGAATCTGCGGTTTCAGTTCAGTCCAGCTTATTCTATTCATCATTTTCTCCAGAACATGTATTTTATCGTATGGTTTTTCTTAAGAATGTAAAGATAAATGCGTATTTTACGCTAACATGTTTTGAAGAAAGTGTCAATCAAAAACGAGGTTTAATTTGACTTTTTTCTATGCGTATTAGGCATAGGGACGGAGAGGATTCGAATTTAATTTTCCGGCGGAAGGTTGTTCTTCACAGTGGGGTTCGCCTGGGTCGTGTTGGTTGCAGTCAGCAGGGAATCTGTCGGGGCGACCGGGCTCATGAGGACGCGGCCGGTTCCGCGGTAGACGTTGACGAGGCCTTCACCGCTGACGGCGGAGCCGACGAGGGTTCCGGTGGAGCGCTCTACGGTGAAATCAAGGTTGGAGGACCAGCAGACGGCGAGGTTTCCATCGATTTTCAGTTCGTCGTTTTCGAGTTCGACTTCGATCAGCTCGTCCTCAGGTACGTTGCTTTCGAGGGCAACGGCGCCTCTGCCGACGAGGCTCAGATTGAAGAAGCCTTCGCCGCCGAGGACAGCGGAGGAAATGCTCTTGCGGGCGGTCAGTTTGGTTTTGACTCTGCCGTCGCAGGCGAGGAACATGCCGTTCTCAATCGTCATTCCGGAGGAGCCCCATTTCTCGACATCCACAAGAATGATGTATTTGTAGGTCGGTTCCAGCACGAGATATCCGTCGCCGACGTACTCCGGTTTTACGGCAGATTCCTTTGTCATGGCGCCTTTGATGGCCTTTCCGAACAGGTCGCCGATCCCTTTGATTCCGGCGGTCGCCTGTACATGGCCGCCCATCCACTGCATCGCACCGGACTGGATAATCGCGGAGTGCTCCTTGTCCAGTTCAATGACAACCTGGCGGCGGCGCACATTCATTTTGCTCATGTAATACTCCTCCATGGCAGTCATCGGCGAGACGCTGGAATCCTGGAGATATTCCATGACGTGGAAATTTTCGATGGACTTGGTGAATTTCCGGTTTTCGTTTTCGAGATTTAAAATTTTCATAGGCACGTTCCTTTCTTTCATTAAGAAGAAAAATAGTGATCCGTCTTGTTTCTTTTATTATACAGGAAAGAAAGCAAAGAGCACAGAAAAATTTAGAAAAAAAGGAAATCTGGAAATCATGTTGTCCATTTTTCAGCGGAGTGATAAGATAAAGTTCAGAAAACGCAAGCAGTACGGTCAGAGGAGGAATTTATTATGAGTACAATTACTGTCAGAGATGCAAAAATAGAGGATGCCGCACGCATTCTGGAGATTTATGCTTATTATGTAGAATACACCGTCATTTCTTTCGAGTGGGACGTGCCGTCTCTGGAAGAATTTGAGAACCGCATGCGTGATATCATGAAAAAATATCCATACCTCGTCATCGAGCAGGATGGAAAATCGAAGGTTATGCATACGCACATGCCTTTGTCGGCCGCGCCGCATACGACTGGTCGAGCGAGTTGACCATTTATCTCGATCCCAATGCAAGAAAAGGAGGCCTTGGCCGGAGACTGTATGAAGAGCTGGCGGACCGCCTGAAAAAAATGGGCATTCTGAACCTCTACGCCTGCATCGGCTATCCGCAGGTCGAGGATGAATATCTGACGAAAAACAGCGCCGAGTTCCATGCGCATCTCGGATTCGAACTCGTGGGAACCTTCCACAACTGCGGCTACAAATTCGACCGCTGGTACGATATGGTCTGGATGGAAAAAATCATCGGCGAGCCGCACGCGGGACAGCCGGCAGTAAAATCATATAGTGAGATAAAAGAATGAGCACAATAACAACGTATACAAGAAAACATTTTGACCCTGTGCATCCCGCTCCGGAACTGCTCTGTGTGGAGGATTTTGCGCATGCGCTGCCGATGATCTGCCGCGGAAACGGCCATGTGACGACGTTCTGGTCAGTGGGAGAGCACTGCATCTGCTGTGCGAAAGAGGCGGCCGCGCGCGGCTATTCCCGGCGGCTGGTGCTGGCGTGCCTTCTGCATGACGCGAGCGAGTGTTACATGTCGGACGTGCCGCGGCCATTAAAACAGGAAATGCCGCGGTACCGCGAGATCGAGGACCATCTGCTTTCGGTGATTTATGAGAAATATCTTGGCAGTGATCTGACGGCGGAGGAGCAGCGGATGATGAAACAGATCGACAATGATCTGCTGTGGTACGATCTGACAAATCTGCTGGAGGAACCGCAGGCGGGGGATGCGCCGAAACTTCACATCACGCTGGACTACACGGTGCGGCCGTTTGCTGCGGTGGAACAGGAGTATCTGGAATTATTCGAACAGTATTGGGAGACGGGCGATGAGAGAGGATAAAAACGAAAACCGCTGGGACAAGCTGCTTCAGATCCACACAATGGGGCGGGATGACAGCCGGTCGGATCTGTACCGGTATCCGTATGAGCGACCCCGTACTGCGTGCTGGAGCGGATGGCAAACACGGGGATGATCCGAAAGGGAATACGCTGCTCGATTACGGATGCGGAAAGGGCCGCGTAGATTTCTTCTTATCGGCGCAGACCCGGTGCCAGTCCATCGGTGTGGAGTATGATGACCGGATTTATGCGAAGGCAATGGAAAACAAAAAGGCGGCGGCCTCTGGTGCTCGGACGGAGTTTGTGCTGGAGAGCGCCGAAAATTTTCCCGTTCCTGTGGAAGTGGACCGGGTGTATTTTTTTAACCCGTTTTCGCTTGAAATCTTAAGAAAAGCGATGGCAAGACTGCTGGAATCGTACTACGAAAATCCGCGGGAGATCCAGCTGTTTTTCTATTACCCGTCGGATGCCTATATCTCGTATCTGATGACTGTGCCGGAACTGGAATTTCTCGATGAGATCGACTGTATGGATCTGTTTCCGGGCGGGGACAGCCGGGAGCGGGTTGTGATTTTTACGATTCAGGAATAAAAAGTTTTGTAACAGCAAAAACCGTGTGGAATACAAAAAAGCATGAATTATATTTGACGAAAGGGCGTTTTTATGAAATATCAGGTAATGCGAATTGAGGAAGACCTTGATTTCGGCTGTGAGGAGCGCGGTGCCGACGAGCCTGTCATGGCAGTTGTTGTTTTGAAAGATGAAAACGGAACAGAATCGCGCATCCGCCAGGAGGATCAGATGCTGTATGACTGGAACATCGAGGAGGGCGACACCGTTATTCTGAATGAAAACGGCGAATTGCGAAAAGTACTCTCCGGTGATTGGACGCAGAATTGCAATTCGAAAAATGTAGATACGACAAAATTCGTCAACATGATGCAGGTTGTCAAAGCCGGAAAACAGATCGACTGGATCTGCCCGTTCTGCGGCGGAAAAGTAGAACGACTGGAGCAGGAAGGCGGAAAAACCGTGATCGGATGCACATCGTGCGATATGCGGATTCAAATAGAAAATTAAACGATTTCGGCCTTTAAGGCCGAAAGAGAAAGGAAACACAAATGGTAAAACCAATTATGAGAGACGTTCTCTTCCTCGGACAGAAATCCATCCCGGCGACAGAGGAAGATCTGCAGGTGGGAAGAGATCTGCAGGACACACTGGCAGCAAACCGCGAGGCATGCGTCGGCATGGCGGCAAATATGATCGGCGTGAAAAAACGCATCATCATCGTAAACGCCGGATTCCGCGACATCATCATGTTCAACCCGGTGATCGTCCGCAAAAGCGGCCCCTACGAAACAGAAGAAGGTTGCCTCTCCCTGCCAGGCGTGCGGAAAACAAAGCGGTACCAGAACATCGAAATCGAATACTACGACTGGAATTGGAAAAAACAACGCCAAAAATTCACCGGCTGGCCAGCCCAGATCTGCCAGCATGAGATGGATCATTTGGAAGGGATACTTATTTAGATCCTACAGCAGACAGGAGGACGGTATGACAGACAGAGAATGAATGGTAAAAGGAATCATTTACAACCCGAATGTGGAAGATCCGCCAAAGAGCAGTCCGGCTATATGGAGCGTCTGTGGGAGTTCAACCAGCTGAAGCCGTCAGAGGGAGACAAGAAAGTCAAATATATGAAGGAAACTTTCGCAGAAGTCACCATCGGCGAACACGACCGCGAGTATTTTTACCGGGACGAAAAAATCGACGGGGAGAATCTCAAATAAATCGGGACAAATTTCGAAAATATAAAATTTTTGTAAAATAATGTCGAAAAAACGATTGACAAGTGGCGAAAAGAAACATATGATAATACCTGTCAATATACATATTCGGCAATAGAGGCGCGAAGGCTAAGAGTAGCTGTCCTGAGACAACGGGGTCTGGGACGGGCAGGGAAAGGAGCATTCGCCGAAACGGGGCAGTTCCCGAAAAACTGTCTGTGTTGGGGTACAGTCGAACAGGCTGTGCACTCTCACCGTACTGGTGGAGGAGCTATTGCTTCATGAACGTAGATTTAATGGAGCAGTGGTGAAGACCGCTGCTCTTTTTATTGTACTGCAGTTGGAACCGTGACAAAAGGTTCCAGGGGTGGAAATCTGTTTGGTTGGAGAACGAAAGACGAAACGGGTGTTACAGGATACGTCTGAAGAAAACTGTTGCCGGAAAAGAAAAAAGGGAGGATTTTGACATGATAGCATTTCTTAACTGGCTGGACGGTGTCCTTTGGGGCGTGCCGCTGATCGCGCTGATGATTCTGACCGGTCTGTACTTTACCGTTCGTTCTGGATTTTTCCAGTTTCGTCACTTTGGCTGGATTATGAAGAGAACCGGCGGAAAACTGTTCCAGAAAGAAGACAAAGCAAGTGAAGGAAAGGGTATGCTTTCCTCGTTTGAGGCGATTTCGACCGCTATCGGCGGTACCGTAGGATTCGGTAATATCGCCGGTGTTGCAACTGCAGTTGCAGCAGGCGGCCCGGGAGCCATTATGTGGATGTGGCTTTCGTCTCTGCTTGGTATGATATTAAAACAGGTTGAGGTTACCCTCGGCTGCTACTACCGTCACACCAACGAAAAAGGTGAGTACTACGGCGGTCCGACTTACTACATGGAGTGCGGACTTGGCGAGGAGCGCCACTGGGGCAAGCTGTGGCTGATCCCGGCGCTCATCTTCGGCATCGGTATTTTCTCCACCTTCTTCGTAACCTCTTCCAACCTGACCGCATCTCAGGTCGTAGCCGGTGCGTTCGGTATTGAGAATATCAATCTTGGAAGCTTCAAAGTAGAAGGCGTTATCGTGATGGGCGTTCTGCTCTGCATTCTGACCTATGTCGTTACAAGCGGCGGTACGAAGAAAATCGCAAGTCTGTTCAGCAAGCTCGTTCCATTTATGAGCGTTCTTTATATCTTGATGGGAATTGGCATGATCATCATCAACATCAACCGCGTTCCTGGCGTATTTGCAGCATCGTAACAAACGCATTTACCGGAACAGCAGCGATCGGCGGTTTTGCCGGCTGCGCAGTCAGCGAGATTATCCGTGTGGGTATGGCGCGTTCCGTATACTCCAATGAGGCTGGATGGGGTACTTCTCCAATGATCCATGCTTCCGCAAAAACACCGCATCCGGTAGAGCAGGGTCTGTGGGGATCTTTCGAGGTATTCTTTGATACCATGGTTATCTGTACGATCACCGCACTTTCCGTTATCTTAAGCGGAAACTGGACCGACGGAACGAACGGCGGAACACTTGCTTTAAGTGCATTTGCAAGCGGATTCGGCAAATTTGGAAGCATCCTTCTGGCAGTCATCATGGTCATTTTTACTGTAACGACTTCCGGCGGATGGTTCACCTACTATCTGGCAATTCTGGAGCATCTGTATAAAAAAGAAGGCAAGATGAAAGATATCGTCATGAAAATCTTCTACGCAGTCCGCGCTCTGCCGGGCGTATTGTGGACGATCTATCTGGTAAAGACAAACAACCAGGGCTTTATCTGGACTGTCGTTGATATCACATCTGCGATCCCGACCTTCGTCAACGTAGCAGTGATCCTGATTCTCTCGAACCAGTATTTCAAACTGCTGAAAGACTACAAAGCAAGAAACTTCGGCCAGGGCACGGTAGACAAGAACGCCTGCCTGTCTACGAAGAGAAAACGAAATAAAAAATATTCAAAAGCGAATCCAGACACGCATGAGAATGGCGTGTCTGAATTTGTATATTGCGCAAATGGGCAGAAAAGAATAGAATCAAATTTAGATGACAGTAGGAGGATAATGATATGAAAACAATTTACAAAAACGGAGCTGTCTACACTGGAAAACTGCCGCTTGTCGAAGCGTTTGCAGTAGAAGACGGCAAATTTGTTTTCGCCGGAAGCAGCGCAGAGGCAGATGCCCTTGCAGCAGCCGGCGACAAAGTTGTAGACCTCGGCGGAAAATTCGTCTGCAGCGGTTTTAACGACAGCCATATGCACCTTTTAAATTACGGAAGCTCCCTGCTGAAAGCGCAGCTTGCCGCACATACCGAAAGCCTGGAAGATATGCTCGCCTGCCTCGACACCTTCCAGAAAGAGCATCCGCGAAAAGACGGCGCATGGCTGATGGGCCGCGGCTGGAATCAGGATTACTTCACGGACGTGGACCGCATGCCGAACCGCTACGATCTTGACCGCGTATCAACCGAAGTTCCGATCTGCGCGACGAGAGCGTGCGGCCACTGCCTCGTAGTCAACAGCAAAGCGCTGGAACTCCTCGGCGTCACCGCAGATACCCCGCAGCCGGAGGGCGGAGAGATCGGTATGGAAAACGGTGAGCCGGACGGAAGATTCTTCGACAATGCAATGGAACCGGTTTACGACAGCATTCCGGTGCCGAGCAAAGAGGAAATCAAAGATATGATCCGCAGCGCCTGCAAAGCCCTGAACAGCTACGGCGTCACCAGCAGCCAGAGTGATGATTACTGCGTTTACCGCGCCGTTCCGTGGCAGACCGTCAACGAAGCATACAAAGAACTCGAGGAGTCCGGCGAGCTGACCGTCCGCGTTTACGAGCAGAGCAACTTTACCGATCTGGAATCCTTAAAAGGTTTCGTTGAGGCTGGAAATGTGACCGGCATCGGCACAGACCGCTTTAAAATCGGACCGCTGAAAATGCTCGGCGACGGCGCACTCGGTGCGAGAACAGCATTCCTCAGTCGCCCATACGCAGACGACCCGTCCACCTGCGGAATCCCGGTATTCACCCAGGAAACCATGGATGAGATGATCGGCTACGCCAATGCACACGGCATGCAGGCTGCAGTTCACACGATCGGTGATGCGTGCCTCGACCGCGTGTTAAGTGCCTATGAAAAAGCCCTTGCTGAAAACCCGAGAGAAGATCACCGCCACGGCATCGTGCACTGCCAGATCACAAGAGCCGATCAGCTTGAAAAAATCGCGAAAATGCATCTTCACGTTTACGCACAGAGCATCTTCCTCGATTACGATAACCATATCGTAGAGGAGCGCGTCGGCAAAGAGCTTGCGAGCACAAGCTACAGCTGGAAGGCGCTGATGAACAACGGCGTCTCCGTCAGCAACGGAACTGACTGCCCGGTAGAGCTGCCGGATGCCCTCGCCTGCATGCAGTGCGCTGTCACAAGAACAACGCTGCGCGACCATGTCGGCCCGTACCTGCCGGATCAGAAATTCACCGTACAGGAAGCACTCGACAGTTACACGATCCGCAGCGCCGAGGCAAGTTTCGAGGAGAACGTGAAAGGCCAGATCGCAGAAGGCATGATGGCAGACTTCGTCGTACTGGGTCAGAATCCGTTTGAGGTGGATGAGAGCACGATCAAAGACATTCCGGTGTGCCGGACGTATCTTGCCGGTGAACTGGTATATGAAGCATAAGAACATAACTCAAATGAGTAATAAATGTCAAATGAAAATTCATACAATGAAGGGAAAAACGTAAAATAAGATAACCTGAAAATAGTATGGAATAAAGACAGAAACAGAGGAGAACCTCCTGCGGCGATGAATGGTCGCAGGAGGTTCTTTTTTGATCCTGATAGGACCATACGGTCGTAAAAGAATCGAACAAATGGTTGCATAAAAGGGAGGGAATGTGCTATGATAAAGGAAATTTTACAAAAGGAAAAAACAGACAAATGCTTGGAAGAACACATTTTTTTATTGGAACAGCAGCGGCACTTGCTGTTTTACAGCCGCAGACGGTTCCCGCGCTTGTGGCCGGTGCCGGGGCTGCCGCGATCGGCGGTTTGATCAGTGACATTGATGTCGGCACTTCACAGGCGCACCGCGATGCCGATAAGATCACTACGGCAACAGTTGCAGTTGCGGTGCTCACAATTCTTGCGGAGTATAAACTGAATCTTGGAATTTACCGCCGCCTCACAAGCGACAGCAGCGTGCTGCGTCTCCTCGCCGGAACGGCAGCATTTTTGCTGATCTGCGCCTATGGGAAACAGCAGCCGCACCGCTCCTTCATGCATTCATTTGCGGCGCTGGCATTGCTGACGGCGTGCGTGGACATCATCTACCCGGATGTGTCCGCTTATTTTGCCGTGGGCTTTCTGTCCCATCTGGTGCTCGATTTTTTCAACCGGAAACCGGAAAAGCTGTTCTGGCCCTGGAAGAAGGGATTCTGCCTCGGACTCTGCTCAGCACGGGGACTTGTGAACCGCGCACTGCTCGGGTGCGGCATGGTATCTCTTGCTGTAATACTGGTGATCTCGGCGCTGCAGGGCGGCTGATGGCTAAAATCATGCGGGCAATTTACGGATGAGATGGGATTGACAAAAAGATAACAAGACAAAGGAAGAAAAAGCAGGAATTTTTCGGTGTTAAAGTTAATATTTTATACATTTTATAGTAGGATTTTTGATTAAAATGATGTAAAATAGAAAACAGAAATCCGGCGTCCGTAATTGTTTTTGAAATGAACGAACAGGGAACCGCCGGCCCGTTACCGCAGCCGATTGCGGAGCGCAGCGCAACCGACAACAGAGATTAGAGCACAACAGGCAATACAGGAGTTAGTATGAACGAAGAAATGAAAAACCAAACAGAACAGTTACCGCTTTTAAAAGTACACATGATGGGAAGTTTTTTCCTGGAGTACGGCGACCAGCGATTTCCTTCCGGAAAACAATGGCAACAAAATCGATGAGACTTCTGCAGATTTTCCTCTATAACAAGGACAATGGAATTTCCAGAGGAAGACTGTTGGAGAGCACATACGGAAGAGAAGATGTGGCGGACGCGGCAAACAGCCTGCGTGTCGGCGTACATCGCCTGAAAAGAAGCCTTGTCGAGGCAGGACTTCCGCAGTTTGAGTACATTTATACACAGAAAGGCGTTTACCACTGGACCAGCCCGATGCCGGTCGAGGTAGATGCGATTGATATCAAAAATAAGATCCTGGAAGCAGGAAAAGAGACAGACGAGAAAGCGCGCATGGATCAGATGATCGAAGCACTGGAGCTGTACACCGGAGAGTTCCTTGCAGATTTCGGCGAGGAAGAGTGGGTACAGGCGGAGCGCGCGCAGCTGAAAAAAGTATATTCCGATGCACTGAAAGAAGTAAGTGAGTATCTTCTGAAAAACGAGGAGTTCGATGAGCTGCAGAAACTGACTTCTGTTGCTTCCGAACTGTATCCGTTCGACGAGTGGCAGGCAGTCCAGATGCAGGCGCTGATCGGCCTGGAGAGATACAAAGAGGCCATGAAACTGTACGAGCAGACCTCGAAACATTACTTTGAAGAGCTTGGCGTTACACCGAGCGAGAAACTGGTGGAGCAGTACCGCTATCTGGGAAGCCGCATGGGCAGCAGACACCGCGTGATCGAAGAGGTACAGGCAGATCTTCAGGAGAGCCCGGGAGAAAAGGGCGGAGCATTCTTCTGTTCCCTCGCCGGATTCCGTGACTGCTACCGACTTGTTTACCGTATGTCCGAGCTGAACGGACAGATGCCGTGGCTGATGCTGTGCACCATTACAGACGGAAAAGGTTACCCGGCAAAAGGCGGTCCGCGCCTTGACCGTATGTCCGAAAAGCTGCTTGAGGTAATGAAACGCAGCCTGCGTCATTCCGATTTCTTTGCAAAATACAGCCCGTCCCAGTATGTGATTCTGCTGCAGGGCGGCAGCCAGAGAGGATGCGAACTCGTCTACAAGAGAATCAGCGAGCGCTTCTCCGAGGAGAAAAAAGGCTGGGCAAAGAATCTGAAATACAGTGCACTGCCGGCAATTCAGACCGAAAAAGAGCTTGAGTTCTTAGAAGGAGACGATGTTTTATGATTCGCGTACAGCTGCTTGGAAGATTCCGCATGTACGATGAAACACGCTGCCTCAACGAGGAAGCGATTCATTCCCCGATGATCACAAAGCTGCTGGTTTATATGATCTGCAACAAAAACCATATCGTAACACTGGAACAGTTAACCGAAGCACCCTGGACGGATGAGGAGAGTGAAAATCCGTACGGAGCACTGAAAAATATGATGTACCGTCTGCGCGGAACGCTGCGGAAGGTATGGCCGGTTGAGAGAGGATCATGCCTGCTATATGAAGGCTGTCATGGAACTGACGAAAAGCCTGGAGCACCGCAGACCGCAAAGGAAAAGTACAGGTTCTCAGTGATCTAAAAGAGCTTTATCAGGAACCAAGAGAATTAGAAAAAATAAATTAATTTTTAAGTTGACAGCAGACTAACAAATGGTAACTTTAAGACTGTGATGAAACGAGCTTAAATCCAGAAAAAGTCTGCTGTCTTAAGTTAAATAAAGTACAACAGACAGGGAGGATAACAAACATGAGTTACAGAGAAGTATATGAAAAATGGTGCAATGATCCATATTTTGATGAGGCATCCAGAGAAGAGCTGAAAGCACTCGAAGGAAATGAGGCAGAAATCGAAGACCGTTTCTACCGTCAGCTTGAGTTCGGTACCGGCGGACTCCGCGGTGTCATCGGAGCGGGTACCAACCGCATGAACATCTACACCGTACGCCAGGCAACCCAGGGCCTTGCCAACTACATCATTTCCCAGAACGGACAGGAAAAAGGCGTAGCCATCGCACACGATTCCAGAAGAATGTCTCCGGAATTCGCACGCGAAGCAGCACTCTGCCTGAATGCAAACGGAATCAAAACGTATCTGTTCGAGTCCCTGCGTCCGACACCGGAGCTTTCTTTTGCTGTCCGTGAATTCGGCTGTATTTCCGGTATCGTCATTACCGCAAGCCACAACCCGAGAGAGTACAACGGATACAAAGTATACTGGGAGGACGGCGCACAGATTACACCGCCGCACGACAAAAACATTCTCGCAGAGGTAGCAAAAGTAACCGAGTTTTCTGCCGTTAAAACGATGGAAGAAGATGATGCAAGAGCAGAAGGCCTGTTCCAGGTCATCGGAACCGATTTTGATGACCGTTACGTCGCAAAATTAAAAGAGCAGAGCATTCATCCGGAAATCATCAAAGATGCGGCAAAAGATATGAAGATCGTCTACACACCGCTTCACGGAACCGGAAATGTGCCGGTACGCCGCGTTCTGCGCGAGCTTGGCTTTAATCAGGTTTACGTTGTAAAAGAGCAGAAAATGCCGGACGGAAACTTCCCGACGGTGGCTTACCCGAACCCGGAAGACGAGAAAGCATGGACACTGGCGCTGAAACTGGCAAAAGAAGTAGACGCTGACATCATCCTTGCAACCGACCCTGATGCAGATCGTCTCGGCGTTTATGCAAAAGACAGCAAGACCGGCGAGTACGTAGCTTCACCGGAAACATGTCCGGTATGCTGATCGCAGAGTACATCCTGCGCGAGCGCACCAAGAACGGAACCATGCCGGAGAACCCGGCTCTCGTTGAGACGATCGTTACCACAGATATGGCAAAAGCAATCGCAAAAGCCTACAACGTGGCACTGATCGAAGTTCTGACCGGCTTCAAATACATCGGCGAGCAGATCAAGTTCTTTGAGCAGAGCGGTGCACACAACTATGTCTTCGGCCTGGAGGAGAGCTACGGCTGCCTGGCTGGAACATATGCAAGAGACAAAGATGCCTGCGTGGCAGTTATGATGCTGTGCGAGGTTGCTGCATACTACAAACAGCAGGGCAAGACACTGTGGGATGCCATGGTGGATATGTACGAAGAGTACGGCTATTACAAAGAGGGTCTTGCAACGATGACCTTAAAAGGTATCGACGGTGCAAAAGAGATCCAGACCATGATGACCAACTTCCGTGAGAACCCGCCAAAAGAGCTGGGCGGTTTCCAGGTTCTTGCCGTACGCGATTACAAAGCAGACGTACGAGTGGATCTCGTAAGTGGCGAGAAGAGCGCGACCGGACTTCCGTCCTCCAACGTTCTTTACTATGAGCTGGAAAACAACGCATGGTGCTGTGTGCGCCCATCCGGTACTGAGCCGAAGATCAAATTCTATTTCGGCGTAAAAGGCACATCCCTTGAAGATGCAGCCGAGAAACTGGAAAAATTAAAAAATGCAATGGTAACTGCTTAAACGCTGTGTGATATAGAAACAAAAAAAGGCCTCAGCCCGGCGGGTGAGGTCTTTTTGTACAAAAATCGGCCCGGCGGATCAAGCTTACCTGAAATAAGGAGAAGAAAATGGCGATTTTATATTATGATGAGAAAAAGCTTTTTCAGTTAAATACAGAGAATACGACGTATGTGATCGGCCTGAGCCGGAAGGCTACGTCGGACATGTTTACTACGGACCCCTTCTGCACGGAGAGCCGGATCTGTATCCGCTCCGCATGGATGAGCCGCCGTTCACCCCGTCCGTCAATAAGAGAGAGAAATCTTCGTTCCTCGACCGTTTTCCAATGGAATACCCGACCGGAGGAGTCGGCGATTACCGTGAGAGCTGTCTGAATATAAGAAATGCACAGGGCCGTATGGGATGTGAGATTTTCTTTGATTCCTATGAAATTTTCAAAGGAAAACGCCCGCTGACCGGTCTTCCGGCTTCTTTTGGAACCGAGGACGAAGTAGAAACTCTGGAAATCACCTGCAAAGATCCTGTTCTTGATCTTGTTGTTGTCCTTTCCTACTCTGTTTTTACAAAAGAAAACGTTATCACCCGAAGTGTCCGCGTGAAAAATGAAGGCAGTGAAGCGCTGAAGGTAGAGAAAATCTACAGTGCCTGCCTCGATATGGACAACGAAGACTTTGAGATGCTTTCTCTTCATGGATCCTGGGGAAGAGAACGCCACATCCAGCAGGGTGCGCTCCGTTACGGAAAACAGCTCGTTTCCTCCGGAAAAGGAGAGTCCAGCCATCAGGAGCACCCGTTTGTGGCCCTGGTGACACCGGGAACGGATCAGGAGCGCGGCGAGGTTTACGCAATGCACTTCGTATATTCCGGCAACTTTATCGGACAGGTGGAAAGATGCCAGTTTGATACCGTTCGTATGGTCATGGGTATCAACCAGGAGGAGTTCTGCTGGAATTTAAAAGCCGGCGATGAATTCCAGGCGCCGGAGGTTGTTATGGTCTACTCTGCCGAGGGACTTGGCAAAATGACGCGTTCCTACCATGCATTTTATCGCAGACATATGATCCGCAGCCCGTACAACCACAAAAAACGCCCGATTCTGATTAACAACTGGGAAGCAACTTACTTTGATTTTGATACCGATAAACTCCTCGATATCGCAAGAGAGGCAAAAAAAGACGGCATCGAGATGCTTGTTATGGATGACGGCTGGTTCGGAAAACGAAATAAAGACGATTCTTCCCTCGGTGACTGGGTTGTCAACGAAGAGAAGATCAAAGGCGGCCTGAAAAATCTGGTTGACAAAGTGAATGAAATCGGTCTTGAATTCGGTATCTGGTTCGAGCCGGAGATGATCTCCCCGGACTCTGATCTCTACAGAGAGCACCCGGAATGGGCGATTCAGATTCCGGGAAGAGAAGCGACTGAGATCCGCTGCCAGTACGTGCTGGATCTCTCCCGCCCGGAAGTGCAGGATTATGCGTATGAATGTGTGGCAAAAATCCTGCGCAGTGCAAACATCAAATACGTGAAATGGGATATGAACCGTCAGTTAAGCGACCTGGGAAGCACCTACCTGGACAAAGATTCCCAGCAGGAGCTGTTCCACCGCTACGTGCTCGGTATGTATGCGATGCAGGAGCGTCTGGTACAGGAGTTCCCGGATCTGCTTCTGGAGAACTGCTCCGGCGGCGGTGCACGTTTCGATCCTGGAATGCTTTACTACAGCCCGCAGATCTGGTGCTCCGACGACACCGATGCGATTGAGCGTCTGGAAATCCAGGAGGGAACAGCCTCATTTACCCGCTCTGCTCAATGGGTGCACACGTCAGCGTATGCCCGAACCATACGGTTGGCCGTGTAACTCCGTTTACAACGAGAGGCCATGTGGCACTGGCCGGAACGTTCGGCTATGAGCTTGATATCACAAAACTGCCGGAAGAAGAGAGAAAGCTGATTCCGGAGCAGACCGCAATGTATCACAAATATCATGAACTGATCCGCGAGGGAGAGTATTACCGTATTCTTTCCAGCCGTGAAAACCACAGATCCGACTGCTGGGCAGTAGCATCGGAGGATAAAAGCGAAGTGCTTGTGACCTACGTACAGGTGCTGGCACAGGCAAATATGCCGTCCCGCAAGGTTCGCCTGCGCGGCTTTGATCCGGCGAAAAAATATCGTCTGGAGGGAACCGATGAGGTTTACAGCGGCGAGATGCTGATGAATGCCGGTTTCCGGATGAAAGATTTCTGGGGTGATTTCGTCAGCAGACTGTATCACTTTGTTGCAGTAGACTAAGGAGCAACGGATATGGCAAAAGTAAGATTGGCAGATATTGCAAAGGTGGCGGGCGTCAGCGCCGTCACCGTGCATAACGCGATTACAGGACAGAAAGGGGTCAGCGATGAGATGCGTGCCCGGATTCTGGAAATTGCAAAGGAAATGGGGTACCGCCAGCCGGGAAGCGGAGCGAGAAATACACAGGGAAAAAGCCTGCGCTGCATCGGAGTGGTGATTCCGGAACGGTATCTGGCAGAGTATACGACATTTTACTGGAAAATGTATCAGGAGATGGCACTGGCGGCGACGGAAAAGAGCTGTATGGTGACCGTGGAGATCCTGAAACAGGAGATGGAAGATGAGATGATCGTGCCGTGCATCGCCAAGGAGCAGACCGTCGATGCACTGATCCTTATGGGAGACACGAGCCGCGATTACATCCACTATCTGAAGAAAAACGTGGATCTTCCGATCGTATTTCTGGATTTCTACGACAATGAGCTGGCAAAAGATGCCGTGATCGCAGATAACTTTCACGGAATGTATCTGATGACGGAATACCTGTATGAGCATGGCCTGACCAAGCTGGCTTTTGTCGGTTCGATTCATTTTTCCAGCAGTATCATGGATCGGTACTGCGGTTTTTCCAAGGCTGTTCTGGAACACCGCGATGTGACACCGGCGGAATGGATTCTGGAGGACCGTGATGAGCAGGGCCAGATCGAAATTCATCTCCCGGAACAGATGCCGGAAGCGTTCGTCTGCAACTGCGACCTGACCGCCGGCCTTCTGATGCTCGAGCTGGAAAAACGCGGCATCTCCGTGCCGGAGGATGTTTCCATTGTCGGCTTCGACAATTACCTGTATCCGGGTTTCCCGGATCTCAAGATCACTTCGTATGAGATCAATACGAAGGCGATGGTAAAAGTAGCGCTCGAAAAAGCGCTGAAGCAGATCCGCGGCGCGGCATCCGGCAAAAATATGGAAATTGTCTCCGGACAGCTGGTGCCGAAAGAGAGCGTAAAGCTTTGATTTTTATAACTGAATTATAAATTAAGAAACGGGGCATTTTGAAATGCCCCGTTTTTGTACATATTACACAACAAAGTCACTTAAAAATTGACAGTATCTAACGGAACTTATTTTTTAAGTAATTTCCAGTTGAAAAATTAATCATCTATGTTAAAATTAAGCTAAAGGACTGGGCGTGAGGGTGATAAAAACACGGC
>ENA-OUNI01000383-OUNI01000383.1-human-gut-metagenome-genome-assembly--contig:-NODE-383-length-20477-cov-4.052236_pt1 | contig 20477 bp, 31 predicted proteins | sample MGYA00242499_ERZ504580 | MGnify/ENA primary metagenome ERZ504580 (study PRJEB26092, sample SAMD00036315) | human gut metagenome | host: Homo sapiens | study: EMG produced TPA metagenomics assembly of... | reverse complement strand
GCGGCGTGCTGCCACAGGGCGCGCACATTGCCTGTATCGGCGCGGCAGGCATCTGCCAGCGCAGCCATCTCGGTCAGGGCTGCGGATGCTGCCGCGTCAAAACCGACAGACGCATCGACCCGGCAGCGGGCGGCAATGTACTGCGCCGCCGGGCGTAGACGCCGTGGCTGGCAGCGGCTTCACCCACAGCAAACAGGCCTTTCACGTCGGTCTGCCACCAGCAGTCGATGCCAATGCCGCCGTTGTTATGCTGGGCGCAGAGGGCGATCTCCAACGGCTGAGTGTACAAATCCACACCCTTGTCGCGGTAAAAGTCGATGGCGGCTGGTTCATCTGCGCCAGCCGCTCAATCGGCGTGCCAAAGCAGGCACCGGCGCGGGTCAGGTACTCGCGCGCCTCGGACAGCAAGGCGTCAAAAGCAGCGCATCGGCTTGGTGAGGGCCTTCCTGCGGGGAAGTGAATGGATCCTGCTCGATGAGCCGACCAGCAATGTGACAGCATCAACGAGGGTATACCACTTTTACGATGCCTTTGGCCATGTGATCGGCGGTGAGGAATGCGAGGAAGGCAAGATCTTCATCGAGCCGCAGGGTATGTGCGTCATGGCAGGTATCGGCGTAAACACCGGCGAAGCCGTAACCGCCCTGCAGAGCGTGAAAGACAAGCTCGACACAAAGTACGGCATTGTGCTGCTGCAGCCCGCCTACACGAAGTACCATCTCGAACTGGGCGAAATTTCCAGCTATCCCCCGGGATACAAGGAGAACGCAGGCATCTTCTGTCACAACAACCCATGGGTCAGCTGTGCCGAGACTGTAGTCGGTCACGGTGACCGCGCGTTTGAGATCTACAAAAAGACCTGCCCGGCATACATTGAGGACATCAGTGAGATCCACCGCACCGAGCCGTATGTCTACAGCCAGATGGTGGCCGGCCGCGACGCCGCCACCTTTGGCGAAGCAAAAAACAGCTGGCTGACCGTCCGCCTTTTACCGCAAAGCAGCAGCCCGCAGTGGGCTGCTGCTTTTTCTGTACGGTCTTTATACACCGGCGTGCTGCTTCACGAACCAGAAAACTCCCCTACCCTGCTGCGTGCGCAGCAGAATAAGGGAGTATTTTTTGTGTGCAGCCTGTCAGGTATGGTTATACCGCGAGCATTTCTCTGCATCGATCGCAAGCACGACCATCAGTGCGCAGAGGGCATCTCTTGGTCGGCAACCTCAATGGTGTATGTATCGGTCCAATTCCAAAGCTCCTTAGCGATATGCGCCACGGTATGCCTGCTGGGGGCAAGGATGTCATAGTCCCATTCCCAAAAGCTGCCCTCAATACGCCAGCCATTGCAGTCGATATGGTAGCTGGGCCGGAAAAGCGTCAGCTCTCGGCTCAGGCACCCCACATAATCATCCTCACCTGTGTAGAGCTCAAATTGGGGCATCCATGTAAATATCTTTTCTTTAACGCAGCCAACCGGGCAGCCCACCGCATCAAAGATTCTCAGGCAATGCCCCCAGGAAAGCTGACCCTTGACCACAAACAGGGTATTCCCATATTCATCGTAAATATCATAGCTGTCGAACCAGGAGAACATCCGTTGCTTGAAAAGCATCTTCATTGCGTTTTTTCCCTTCACTTGCCTGCGCAGTATCTGTTACCGCATCGCATTTGCTTGCCTTATGCTTATTATAGTTTATCGCGCCACCAAATCACAAGGGAAAATCCGGAAAATTAGCCCTGTTATCTTGCTTTCAGCGGAAGAATACCGGAATCCATTCTCTCTGCAGGGCAAGGATATGCTGCTTGCGCTTTTCTTTCTTTTGTACGCTTTGATTTGTATCCTTATTTTGCTATTGCGGACCAGTAGGCATCGAACAAGCACCCAATTCACCGGTGTTTTCAATACGCAGAGTACAACATTTTCCGGGGTTCATTTTTGTCTCCCGGAAATTGTTGTATTTTGAAACCCAGGAATCTGTTGTATTGCGCTTCCAACCAGTATTGCTGTGCGGAGCATTCCGCATAAACTTTTGTAACCAACGCAAAGCAGCGTTACCGTGCCGGAATCGCGTACCGTATCCCATTTCTCTGCAGCTAAACTATGTTCACCCCCATAGGCTCTTTATGGCGGTGTGCAGCTTCTTTACGCATAGCATGTGCCAAATGTCACATTCCGAAAGGTAAATTATGCCGATATATCGTATGATTTTATGGCGAATTCCACATTTCATGTAGCAAGCGGCAATATCGGCAAAAATGTGCTGTTTTGCCGCCCTGAAAAGTGTACATTTCTGCACAAATCCACCCCAAAAAGCACATTTCTCCTTTGCGCTTTTTTCACATAGCTACGCTCTGTAATTACCATTCACCTGTAAAAAATGCACATTGTACATTTTATTGCCTTGCAAATGACACATTTTCACATTCCGTCTGCCGATCGCCGGATGTGCCGCTCAAAATCCGTTCCAGCGCATCGCAAAACCGGATATCCTGCTCTTTTGTGCGTTTTGCAGTCCCCTTTGGATGCTTGCCGGCGCGAAGGAGCTTTTTGTTTTCATGCCGCTGCAGCATCAGCGCATCTATATTATCCGCCGTATATTCCAAACCGTTCTGGTTCAGCACCCGCGCGCATTTTGCCAGGCACATACTTGCTAGACCGTAATCCTGCGTCACAACCAAGTCCCCGGGCTTCACCCGGTTGACGAGTGCAAAATCCACACTGTCAGCGCCTTTGTCAAATACCAGCGTCTGTGCCCCTTCCCGCTCGATACGATGGGATGTATCGCACAGAATCACAACCGGCACACCTTTTTTTCCCTGCGCTCCGCAGGGTCAGATCGACCACCGGGCAACCGTCTGCATCGATCAAAATCGTCATGTGCTTATTCTCCTTCCCTCATCGTACTGTGCTTTGGTTTGATAATTGTACCATGTTCCCGCTGTGCTTTTCAACACGCAGGAGGCACTCATTCTCGGCGCACCGCAAAAAGCGTGGGAGGCTTTTCCGGAGGCCCCCGTAAAAAACCTCCCGTGTCTTATTACAGTAAATCAGCCGCGCTTTTCCTTCAGCTCGGTCTCCATCTGGGCCAGCATCTTTTTGTCCAGATTGTAGACAAATTTGGCACCGATGAACTGCAGCACCTTCCGCACCCACTGGGTAAACTACACAGATCTTTCCTCTTATAACGATTATCTGCTCGCCGCCGGTGAAATCACCACCGAGCAGCAAGAGCAGGCCCTTGTGGTCGAGATGCTGCAGCAATATTGTGACCGGGTGGCGCGGTACTCTACCGCCGGCTATTCGGTGGTCATCCGCAATATCATCCACTATAACAACCTGCATCTGAAGGAGGACCTGACTCTTTCCACGCTGGCTGCCGCTTCAACCTAAGCCGCTCTTATCTGTCCGACCGGCTCCACCGGGAAGTGCACAGCAACCTGACCGACTATGTGACCCTGACCCGCATCCAGTTTGCGGCGAACCTGCTCTGGTATCATCACTACACGATCACACAGGCGGCACAGGATGTAGGTATCCCGGTTGTACCCTACCCGCCTGTTCAAGCGCACCATAGGAGAAACGCTATCCCACTACGCCCGGTAGAAAGCCATCGAGGCTTAAGAGACGAACCAGCTAAAAAGAAGAATTTTGCAGCGGCGCTCAGACTCCTTGCAATGCTCTGCAGCATGGTATTATAATTTGTATAGAATCGGCAAGCTGTATGCTGCACCAGCAGGAGGGCATTTTATGATTTTACAAACAGGTTTCCGCACCGATATCCCTGCCTTTTACAGCGCGTGGTTTGCGAACCGCCTGCGTGCAGGGTTTGTGCTGGTGCGCAACCCTTATGACCCGCAGTCCGTCACGCGGTATGCCATCAACCGGATGTGGTAGACCTGATCGGCTTTTGCACCAAAAATCCTGCACCGATGCTCCCTCGCATGGAGCTGCTGCGCCCCTATGGGCAGTACTGGTTTGTCACGATCACCCCTTACGGACCGGAGATAGAGCCGCATGTACCGCCGAAGGCGCAGGTCTTGCAGGACTTTATCACCCTGTCAAAAATTGTCGGTCCCGATTGTATCGCATGGCGGTATGACCCCATTTTTCTTTCCGACACCTACACCGCTGCGCGGCATATCGCTGAATTCGAGCAGATGGCATCTGCACTTTCCGGCTATACCAGGACCTGTGTGATCAGCTTTATCGACCTTTACGAGAAGGTACGGCGGAATTTTCCGCAGGTGAAAAGCGTCCCACTCACTGAGCGCGAAACGCTGGGAAAGGCTTTTATTGAGATTGGCAGAAAATACGGCATGATGATACGACCCTGCGCCGAGGGCACTGCGCTGGCCCGCTATGGTGCCGATTGCAGCGGCTGCATGACGCAACGGACTTTCGAGGCCGCGCTGCACCGTCCCCTGCGGCTGCCCCGCAAAAGCCAGCCCGCAAGGAGTGCGCCTGCTGCCTTACGGCGGATATCGGTGCCTACAATACCTGCGGCCACGGCTGCCTATACTGCTACGCCAACGCCAGCCGTGTGACTGTAGCGCAGAATATGCGTATGCACGACCCCGCTTCTCCCTTTTTGGTCGGGCACAGCCAGCCGGGCGATGTGATCCACGAGGCAAAACAGGAAAGCTGGCTGGTCGATCAGATCAGTATGGCTGAGCTCCTCTAGCAGCAGGCAGTGGCTGTCGGCCACTTTCACCGCTGCAACAACAAAAGCTTGCAAGATAAAGCTAAAATGCCTGTACTTGCAAGCTTTTTTGTTTTCATTTGCGAAAATATGGGGCGAGCGATTCCTGTTGCTGTATCGTGCAAAGCGAGCTGCAATACAGCCGCACACAGCAAAAAGGCTGCGCTTCCTGCGCAGCCTCTTAGCAAACGGCCTTATTCGGCGTATTCTTTAACAGCTCCGGCCTTCTGCAGGGCCGCCATCACAGCGGGGATCAGAACCAGCTGCACGATAATGCCCGGCACGGCATTGAGCAGTGCGCCCGCCAAGATGCCTGGGCGGTAAACGCCTTGCCGCCCAAGCCCAGCAGCACGACCTCAGCCACGCCCCAGACAAGCCGCCCCGCTGCCATGGCGGTAAGCAGCGCTGCATACACCCCTGCCGCGCCCTTTTGAGCCATACGGCGGTATACCAGCCCGATAACAAGGCCGTAGGTCAGCAGCTCAAAGGCCATCGCAATAGCCACCGGATACATCGGAGGCATCCCGAACAGGACCGAGCGCAGCAGCGGCGCAACAAAGCCCACCGCTGCACCGTACTGCCAGCCGCAGACAAGGCCGCACAAAAGCACCGGAATATGCATCGGGAGCAGCATGCTGCCAATTTGCGGAATCTGGCCCGTCAGCATGGGCAGCACGAGGCACAGCGCCAAAAACAGCGCTGCATAAGCCAATTTTTTTGTATTCTGGTTTTTCACAACATATCACCCTTATCAAAAAGTTTGAACCGCGCACCCTTCTGGCACTGCCTTCCTGGCTTTTTCATAAGGCATTCCTGCATCTTTCAAGCCCGCTATAGCGGGAACCATGCAGTTATGCCATAGGTCCGCTTACTATATTACACAAAAATCTCCGCCGTGTCCAGTACAAAATTGCAGCGTGCGGCTGGATCATGGGCAGCAAAATACCCTTCCTCCAGCGGGATCCACCGCTGCACAAAATTTGCGTAACGTATGCCCTCTCTCGCCCGCAGGCGCACCGCCTGCACATCGGGCGGCAGGTAACAAACACACGCACCGCAAAGTCAGTCTGCAGCGCCGGATGCAGGCTGTAGCTGCCTCCAGAATCGTCAGCGGCGCGGCAGCAAACGGCTTAGACGGCAGGAAGGCTCCCGCCGCACAGCTGTATGCATTATAGAGCGCCGTTTCGCCGCGCAAAAGCGGCTGCAGAACCTCGTTTCGCAGCCGAATGAAATCTATATTCGCGCCGGGCTGCTCTTGCCAGTTCGCGCAGCGCGCAGCAAGCGGCAGATAGAAATCATCGGTATGCACTACCCGGCAGCCCAGCTGCCCCGCCAGAAATTCTGCCAGTGTAGACTTGCCGCTGCCGCAACGCCCGTCAATGGCCAGCAGCGCCGGGCCGTTTTCTGCGGCCAACTGTGCGGCCTGCAGGATCGGGGCGGCGGCTGTTGCCAGCGGCGTCATGCGTCCAGCGCACGCAGCGTAAGTGCTACGGCATTTTGCAGATACTCGTCAAGGCGGCAATCCTGCGTGCCCGCCACAAAGATCCCGCAGCCGGACGCCGGGATCAAAACCTTGGCTGCCTCACTGCCGGAAATCGCCACTGACATGTTGGGAGAAACCTCTCCATGATTCCGTTGGCCATCAAGATACCGATGGGCCCAAGGATAACATCGGCTCTGGCGGCGTTGTACACCACCGCATTTTCCCCGGTGGCACCGCGCACTGCACCCGCCTTCAGCATGGCGCTGGTTGCCAGCACATTCGTGCCCACTGCCAGCAGCTCGCAATCCGCAGGCAGTTTAGGCAGCAGCAGCTTTGCAAGCTGTGCGCCCATGCCGCCGCCCTGCCCATCAATGATCAAAATTCGTTTCATACCTTACATCCCCTGTCGCTATATGCCCTGCCGCTGTAGCGGCTCAGGCTGTCGAAAAACCTTCCTCTGCGAGGGGGCCAAGGGGTGAGCACACCTTTTTCGACAGTCTGCGCCACTGCAGTGGCTTACTTATGTCTACTATTTTACACCCCCGGAGTACGGCATCGCAAGTGGCAAAATGAAAAGGGTTTCTGAGTACTTGTAAAAATTCATCGTGCTTCATTTTCCATCAATTCCTGTTGCTGTAACTTTATTTTCGATTTTTTGTTGTGTTCTCTAAGAGATCTCTTGACTGCCAAGGCGACTGCTCTCGCTGCTATAGCATATCGGAACTTTCCCAAATACTGTATGCCTTTATAGCAAACGCAAACCCAATCCTGCTGCCAGTCCCCTCCCCTGCCCTCTTGATATAACCCTTACCTTATTGGATGGTGTTTGTTTTATGCTTTTTCTTCCTTCGTCATGTGCCATATAACCTACGGGGCGATAATCCGGCTTTCTACCTATTGCAAGGTCCATTCTCAAATTCAGCTTGTTTCGTGTTGCGAAGTCTTCCCCTCCCACCTAAAAGAGAGGTTTCTACACATTAACAATCGGATAATTTCCCTTTTGGAACAGATTGTATGTACCAATTTGTATATTTTTCATATATTATCCTATTAGTATATTAAATTGTATCTTATACAGCCACTCACCTATCCTTTTTATCCACCTTATGTAAGTACATTAAGCCCGCAATCCCTGTGGATTACTGCCGAAAAAGTGGAATAAGTCTGTCAAAAAGAGGTTTTCTCATCAAGAAGTCGGGAAGTCCAGTGAAAAGAGAGGTTTCTACATCTCATTCCCGAAAAAAAATGTTTACTTTGCATTATGCCATACTTTGCACCACTATGGACCTCTCTGGATCATCTTCGCATTACGCTGTGTACATGCTGTATACATTATAATAATATTTCCTTATTGTATTTCATCTGCAACGATTTTTCCCATTTCTACTATCTTCTCTCCCAGCTTTTTTGGTTTTTCAAGTGCTATTTTCTTTTCTATATCTATATATTGTGGTTTTACATCCTTTTATCACTACGTTGCTTTGGTAGTACCCTTCTGTACATGGCTGTGTTTTTTCCTTTTTTCTTTCGCTCTTTTGATGTGGAAATCTCTTTTTAGTGCAGATAATTCCTTTTTCGTAACCCAATTATATATCGGTATATCGCCGATTATTCTATTTAAAAATCTTACGCCGTTTATGTGTAGAAACCTCTTGGTTCGCCACTATTACCTTTCCTGTCTCTGCCTATATAGCCTCTCTTTGTGCAAGAACAAGTATGTTAGTTGATCCACAACACCAATATATAGTGTTTTTGAAGCAATTTCTAAAAGGAGGTTTCTACACCGGAAAAATTTGAGCACTTCCTACCGCAGAGATCACTTGCAGCAGCAAAAGGAGGTTTCTACACTCGCGGAAGGGGAAATTTTTGTTTTACTCTCTCCCCTGCTTCTATGCATACTATCCTAATTCAAGCGCCGGCGTTTTCCGTTGCTTGCGCAAAGAGAGGTTTCTACACCGGAAAAATCAGCTATCACACTTTCCACCTATGTTTGCACGGCAATGCTCTCCCGCTATCGCAAAGGCAAGATTTCCGCCCTGCACAATTTGTAGCCGCAACAGGCAGTATACAGAAAAAACTTGAAAACAGAGATTCTTCCACTGCAAAAAAGAGGTTTCTACATGCTTATTTTGGATGATTGGGCTGTAGCAATCTCTTTCTACAGCCTTTTAAACCTCTTGCATCCGGTGTGGAAATCTCTTTCGCAAAGTGTTTTTTCCTCTCCGCTGGCATGTGGAAACCTCTCTTTCTACATATTATAATAAATAAGTAAAAAGTAAGATATAAGATAAATAATTGTAAAAGAGAAAAAAGCAAAATTTGAAAAATAGAAAAGCTCCAAACATTTTTTCGTTGACAGTCGGCAAATAGTATAGTAATATTATCAGTATAATGATATTTGTGTACCTATTTGTATTGTAACATCTAACGAAAGGAATATATAGCTGTATATCGAAATTATTTTAAGCCCCTCCTTGCACAGCTATAAGTAATGGATATGAACAAAACGAATTCGTCCATTGATGAAAACGAGGAATCTTTAGTTGGAGAGGTCCTTTCTGATGATGAGGTCCGCGAAAAAAAGCAAGCGATTGCGAAATGGCAGCACTCCTCTGTCGGCTTTGGCTCTTACATTACCAAAAGTAATGACCTGATCCAGCGGACAAAGTACTCTCTGCCCAGAAATGAGCAAAAGGTTCTCTTTATGCTCATGTCTAAAATCGACCAGAAAAATGATAAGGATGCATCCAAATATTATTCGATCACTTTCAACGATTTTGCTAAGTTGACCGGAGTGCGCACGGTGGATACGACTTATGCGCTGAATCTGAAGGAAACTATAGAAAATTTGGAAAATCGTACCTTCTGGGTCAAGAAAGAACCCGGCAGTAAGGTGTATCGCTCCATTTCCTGGCTGCAAAAAGGTTCTGAGGTCGATTTCGACAAGAAAGAGATTCGCCTGCGCTTTAACCAGGACATCTGGAAGGATATTGCGCAGCTTACCAGCAACTATACCTCTTACAGCATCGAATATCTGCTGATGATGAAAAGCACTTACTCTATGCGCGTTTATGAAATCATACTCTCCTATGACAATGGAAACAGAGACTATGGCTATACGAACGGCCTTGTATTCCAGCCGGTAAATGATGAGATCCTGAATAAGTTCTCCTCAAAGCGCGACGAGCTGACGGGTTATAAGTATAAAAATTCAATATTGATGAGTTTAAAGGTCTGCTTTCTGCACCCACAGAGGCAGAGAGAGAGTCCACAAAGAGCAAAAAGAAAAAGGATCCGGCATCTGCGACAAGAAAAAGTTTGACCGGGAAAACCGCTGTCTGAAAAGTACAAGACTTTTACAGAGTTTGAAAAGAATGTTTTAAAGACCGTTAAGAAAGAAATCAATGAGATGACGGATCTTTGGTTTGACTATGCCCCGGCGCGCAAGCGCGGTGTTCGCAAATATGAATACCTGTATATTTTCATCAAATACAAGACCAAAGCGGAAATGAGGGATGTCCGCTCCTATCATGATAGAAATACGCACGATGACGAAATTGTAAGGGATTCCAGAAAGAAGAAAACCCAGAGTGCGGAAAAAGCAGCCCAGCATATTACAGAGCCATTTAGCACAGATATTTTGAAAATGAAGTATAGAAAAGCAACTACGGAGATCAGAAACAAAGCAGACTATGCTTCGTATGAGGATAAGCTGACAGACAACGAGAAAAATATCTGCAATGATATTTTCACATACACGGCTAAGATCCTGACAAACACCAACAGGTGTGACCAAGCGGAGGAAACACTGGATTCTTTAAACCGAATCATTCATGACAATGCCGGGCTGAAAACATGGACCTGGGACTGTGTGTAAAATTTACGGAGATGTTTGAAAAAGCAACCGAAAGGAAGTCTGCACAGTATTATCGCACGGTTGTTTATAACGATACGATTGAAAACAGTGCTTTGATCGTCGCGGCCGGCAAGCAGAAGCTCGCATCGTTGAATCCGGCGGGAGTGTTTAAGTTTGATATGTCTGTCTTTGAGGATGTATAAGTATTATTTGGCAGCAGCCTGCAAGTTGCAGGCTGCTGCTTTTTGCTGTAAAGAAAAAACTAAGATTATAAGTGACAAATAAATACAAACCGAGAACAGCAACAAGAATTGAAAGATGTGTTGACTTTGTCAGACTGTCGAAAAACTCTAGTAGGGGCGAGCATTGCTCGCCCGTGCCCGTTTGCCTTGTAAGCAAACTATCCCAGAAAATGCGTTTCTGCGATAAGTTGACGGGCGACCAATGGTCACCTCTACACATGCAACAAGGCAATAAAACAATTTTTTGACGGTCTGGACTCTGTTTCGTGCTGTGAAGCGCGGTGCGAGTATGTTAAGAAATGGCCTACACGAATGCAGATATATAAAAGAATAGCAACAAGATTGATAGACTTGAAATATCGTTATGGCAGGATGATACCCGGAAAAGAGAATTGACTTTACTTATATCTATGTTATAATTGAAATCACATAAGCAGCAAAAGATGGCTGCAACTATTTTGTGGTGAGGCATAGGTTTCAACATATTCAGCCACTGAAGTATGATAAAATCGTACAACCGGAAATGGCAAAAAGACATGGAAAATCGATTACAAGAGAATTACAGAACGATAATTCACAGCAACAAGAATTGACGGACACATCCACAAATAACAGCCTTTACAGAAATGAGGAATTGCTCAATGTCTGCAAAAATTATTACAATTGCCATTGAAAAGGGCGGCACGGGTAAAACCGTAACGGCCTCCAATCTTGCCTACCTGATGGGAGATGAGGGGAAAAAGTTCTTTGCGTGGATACTGATCCGCAGGGAAATCTCACCAAAGCACTCAGCGGCGGCTTGAGCATCACAAGTGATGAATTCTACGGCAAGGCACTCTATAATCTTTTCGACGGGTTCCTGTATCACAGCAAGACGCGAGACTTTATTGTGGAAACGCAGTATGAAAATGTGGATATGATCCCGTGCGATGCGCAGACGCCGCGAATCAATAAGCGCATTGAACTGCTGATTGGCGATGCAGAGCGCCTGAAGGACGGAGATCCGAGGAAGGTTTCCGGTATGGGGGATTTTCTGTGCTATTTCCTCAATCAGGTGCGTGATGAGTACGATTACATTCTTATTGACACACAGCCTACGCGGGACAGCCTGTTGCTTTCCAATGCAATCTATGCAGCGGATTATATCCTGATTCCAGCCGGCTGTGAGGATTAACTCCGAAGAATCGGCATTTCGCCTTTATTATGAATGCAATAAGATGAAGCAAAGCTCCACTTCTCACCTGATGGGTGCCGGTGTGTTGTTGGTGAATGTAGATAAAAGCGCAGCAACAGACAAGAAGATTCAGGAGCACTTTAAAGAAGAACTCGGCACATCGCTGTTCAGTGTTGCAATTCCCACAAGCAAGACGGTGAAAACATCCATTTCCCGCTTTTTGCCTGTGTGCTATATGGCAAAAACGCAGCCTGTGGCAAAAGCCTATGTGAAAGCCTACGAAGAGTTGAAAAAGCGTCTGGAGGTGAAATGATATGGGAATGAAAAGCCCCGCCAAAAAGAAGGAAATCGTAAAACGTTCCCGCCCGACGGATGCAGAGCTTGGCAAAATTGATTCCAATAATGGCGATGCAGGAAAAATTATCAGTGATCTGACCGCAGGGCATAAAAGCATTGAATACGAAGCACGGGATATTGCACTGTACGATATTCGCGTAAACGCGGACAACGAAATCTTCCGGCAGGCAGATACCCAAGAGGACATTGTGCAGCTGGCGGAGGATATTCAGCGCAACGGCCTGATGCATAATTTGGTGGTGTTTCCGCAGGAAGAAAATGGAAAAACAGTGTATGTCCTTCTCTCCGGTGAACGCCGCTACCGCGCGATGGAGTACCTCGAAAAGAGAGGAGACGCCACCTGGAACACCATCAAAAACTGCAATGTGATCACAACCAGTCTTTCGGAAAATGAAAAAAAGGTGCTTTTATACAGTGCGAACCTGCAGGTCCGCGGCGGCTTTGCGGATGAACAGATCCGCCGCAAGGCCGTTGCAGAATTTGTGATCTGCCTTCAGAACGAGCCGTTCAATATGACGGAAAAGGACGCTAAAAAGGCAATTAAGGAAGTGAGTGCAACCACAGCCAAGCAGATCGACCGTGATTTCCGCATTGAGGAAAAGCTGGACAAAGAGTTGCTTCGCCTTTTGGATAACAAGTTCCTGACCCGCATGGAGTGTGAAAGCTATATCACGCTGGAGCCGGAGGTGCAGCATAAAATTGCGCAGTGCTATCTGTTGCTGAGCGCGGTTGATGTGAGCAACTGTGACACCGAAGCCCGGGAGCGTCTGCTGCAGGAATGCAACAGCATACATTATGATTTTATCCGGGCTATTGACAGAGCCAGAAAAACCAACGAGCCGGATGAGCGGGACGAGCGCCTGGAGACTGCGTTTGCGGAGTGTGAAAACGAAATCTGCCTGCTGCAGAACAGGTAGAGGAGTACCATACCGCCGTCAGTCGGCATGATACGGAGAAGGCCGAGGAAATCGCAAAGGATGTGGCCAGGGATCAGGAGGCAAAGCGGGTCGAGAAAAAGGAGCAAAAGAGCGAGTCTGAAAGCGCGACCTTTGTGGAAAAGACGATCCAGCCTGTTGCCAATAAGATTTTTAAGAAAATGAGTTCAACCAGCTATAAGCGCGGCGTCAGAAAGATGTCTCAGGAGCGCCGTGATAATGATGTTGCGATTCTGAATGAACTGATCGAGCAGGCGCAAAGCCTCCGGGATTTGATTGAAGCCGCAAAGTAAGGCAGGGTAGAGGGAGACACTGTCCCGGTAACCAAAGGGTGATGCGAATGAAAGAAGAAAAAGTCAAGGTCAACCTTCGGGTAGGGCTCCTGATTCGGGAGACGCTTGTGGATGAGGCTGCTGTGGAGGATATCCGCGTAGGCACCCTGGCCAATCGGCTGCTCCAGTCCGAGATGGATAAGGTCATGAAGGTCGGTGCTGACAACTGCCTGATCATGAACAGCAGGGAATATCTGGCCAGCAAAGCAGAAATCGAGCAGAACAGGGCGGCCTACTATCTGTTTCCGGAAACAAAGGTTGTCAGCCGGTTTATGCTACGCAGTTGGATGACAAGATCTATCCACAAATATCTTTTTACTTTTTGAAAGAGCAGATGGATGCGCTGGAAAAGCTGGTACGAAAGCAGCGGATACCGCAAACGATCCGAAACGGTGCGGTGCACTCCTATCGGTATGTTATCGCCGGTATGCTGCTGAATCATCCGCTTTGCCGTGCGCTGGGAGCATCCGCCAATAATGATTGAACCCAAAGCCCACAGCCGCCGCTGTGGGTGTTTTTTTGTCTGCCGCTGCCTGCAGCAAAACGCGCTGCAGAGGCGTCCACTCACGCGCTCTGAGAGAGGGACGCGCTGAAGACGGTAAACAAAAAGCCCCCACCGCGAATGCGGGCAGGGGAGAGGGGAGACGCAGTCTTGAAAAAATATAGGGGCGGCACACAGAATTATGCGGTGTTGCCTTAGAGCCAGGTACCCTTCCGCAGGTACTGCGGTCAGCATTTTTGTTTCGCCTTCCTTACAATTTGTTTCTATAGAGGAAAATTTTTGCTTGCTTTTGGGTTGCGGTGCTATTATACTTTGTGACATAGAATGTGTAAAAAGTATTTACCGCATTATGACTATGTAATTTTGGTATGAATGAGGCTGTGCCTATGTATGTCGATTGGGAATACTACAAAATTTTTTACTTTGTCGCAAAATACCGCAATTTTACCAAGGCGGCCCGCGTGCTGGGCAGTAACCAGCCCAACATCACGCATACGATGAACAAGCTGGAGGATCAGCTGCACTGTGTGCTGTTTATCCGCTCCAACCGGGGTGTGACGCTGACACCGGAGGGGGAGATGCTCTATACCCGCATTTCCTCGGCTGCTGTGCAGATACAAGATGCCGAGGAGGAGCTGAGCGCCAGCGCGACCTTTGAGCATGGTGCAATCAGTATCAGCGCAACCGAGACGGCGCTGAATATCTACCTGTCGGAACGGCTGCGGGACTTCCATGCGCAGTACCCCGGTATCAGGCTGCGGATCTCCAACATTCAACGCCGCAGGCGATTCAGGCAGTGAAAAACGGCGAGGTCGATTTCGCTGTTGTGACGACCCCCACCGGTGCAGAGGGGGAGCTGAAAAAAGTTGATTTGATGCCGTTCAACGAAATCCTGGTCGGCGGGAAAACCTTCACGGCGCTGGCAAGCCGGACGCTCTCGCTGCAGGAGCTTGACGCCTATCCGCTGATCATGCTGGGGAACGAGAGCATGAGCCGTCTGTTTTACCGGCAGTTTTTCCTTGAGCACAGCGCAGACCTGAAGCCGGATATTGAGGCGGCCACCACAGACCAGATGATGACGCTGGTAAAGAGTGAGCTTGGCCTTGCCTTTGTGCCGGAGCCGATGGCCCGCAGCAGCCTGCAGCGCCGCAGCATTGTGCAGCTGACCCTGCGGGAGGCGATCCCGCAGCGCTCAGTAAGTCTGGTTTATGACCGGCACCGTCCGCTGAATACGGCAGCCCGGGAATTTCAAAAGCAGCTGCTGAATGCGGCCAGACAGGAAAAAGCAGAATAACGCAATGTGCCGCGCAAGCAGGCACATTTTGCGTTATGGGATGCAGAAAGCGGCAGTGTTTATGTCCAATCAGTGCATAAAGTGCTCCGGATCGGAACGCCGCCAAAATGCTGTTGCAAAAGGCGGGGAAAATGTCTATACTTGTACTATACAAACCAGCAGACGCGGTATAATACCCCGCTGCGGACACTTTGCAGAGCAACCAAAGGAGTCACTTGTATGGATAAGCAGAGCAGGACCTATCAGGCGTATGTGCAGATCCTGAAAGAGGAGCTGATCCCTGCCATGGGCTGCACCGAACCGATTGCCATCGCCTACGCCGCCGCCAAGGCGCGGGATGTGCTTGGCGGCATGCCGGACAAAGTTGAAATCGGCGTGAGCAGCAACATTATCAAGAATGTCAAGAGCGTCATCGTGCCCAATACCGATGGCATGAAGGGCATTGAAGCCGCCGCAGCGGCAGGCATCGTCGGCGGGCAGGCGGACAAGCACTGGAGGTCATCTCAGCTGTAACAGCGGACCAGAAGGCTGCGATGCGCGCCTTCCTGACGCAGGTGCCGGTCACGGTGAAGGCAATCGACAACGGCTTTATCTTCGACATTATTGTGACGCTGCAGCAGGGGAGCGATTCTGCCGTGGTGCGCATCTGCCAGTACCACACGAATATTGTCCTGATCCAAAGAAACAGCGAAGTGCTGCTGGATCATACCGCGCAGGAGACAAAGCAGCTCTGCGGTGACGCCGCCCCTGCCAAGAGCGGTCTGACAGACCGGGCACTGCTAAACATTGCGGATATCTTTGCATTTGCCGATACCTGCGAGATCAACGACATCCGACCTTTGCTGGAAACCCAGATCCGGTACAACACCCGCATCTCGGAGGAGGGACTGCGAGGGGATTACGGTGCGAACATCGGCTCTACAATGCTGAAATTTTACGGCGAGGATGTGCGCAACCGCGCTATTGCCAAGGCAGCAGCAGGCTCTGATGCCCGTATGAGCGGCTGTGAGCTGCCAGTTGTCATCAACTCGGGCAGCGGCAATCAGGCATCACGGTCTCGGTGCCGGTCATCGAGTATGCCAGAGAGCTGGGGGCATCCGATGAGACTCTCTGCCGCGCACTGGCCCTCTCCAACTTGATTGCGATCCACGAGAAGGCCGGTATAGGGCGGCTGTCCGCCTACTGCGGGGCCGTCAGCGCGGGCTGTGCTGCGGGCTGCGGCATTGCATATCTGCAGGGCGCAGACCTGAAAGCGGTCTCCCACACCCTTGTCAATGCACTGGCCATCGTTTCGGGTATTATCTGCGATGGTGCCAAGGCCAGCTGTGCGGCGAAGATTGCCTCCAGCGTGGAGGCGGGCATCCTGGGGTATCACATGTACAAAAACGGCCAGCAGTTCCGCAGTGGGGATGGCATCGTCACAAAGGGCGTTGAAAATACCATCCGTAATGTTGGACTGCTGGGCCGTGAGGGTATGCGCGAAACCGATAAAGAGATCGTGCGGATCATGATGCAGGAGCCGTAAGGCCGCCGCAGTGGAGGACAGGGACTACTTATAGGAAGTGACCTTTATCCCGTATTCCTGCGTGGCCAACTGCTCCCACCCGGAAAGCTGTGCTTTTGTCGGCGCTGCGGATGCAGACGGGCTTTCCCGCACTCCTTTTGTAGGATTCTGTCCAAAGTGCGGCGCGTTCGCAGGAGATCTGCGGTTTGGCGTTTACATAGTTTTGGCGTATTTTTTCAATTCGTGCGGTAAGCATTTTCAAATCTCCCCCATTCGGAAAACAAGCAACAGAAAAGTCAAAAGGCGTGCAGCACCCAATGAAGTGCGGCACGCCTTTGTGTGCAAATGCAAGCACTATTTCGAGAAATTGGGCCTGTATTACCGGTTTACGGTAAGGTCACGCTCGTTTTCGACGACTGCTTCTACCGCAAGCGTAAGGCCGCGCGCGATTTGATGCAGCTCCATGCTGGGTGTTCCCAGCGGCTTGCTGACGGCCTGCTCCATCGCATACGGCACATGGATAAAGCCGCCCCGCATAGCGGGATACTGCCTGTCGATGAGATAGAGCAGCGTATACATCAGGGAGTTGCACACAAAGGAGCCAGCGGTGTAGGAGAGGGCTGCCGGAATACCGGCGGCTCTCATTTTTTGCACCATGGCTTTTACGGGCAGAGAGGTGAAGTAGGCGGGCGCACCGTCCTTCCGGATCGGCTCGTCCACAGGCTGGTCGCCTGCATTGTCGGGGATACTTGCGTCCGCAAGGTTGATGGCAACTCTTTCCGGTGTGATGGCGGACCGCCCGCCTGCCTGCCCGACACAGATGACCGCATCGGGCCGGTGCTCGTTTACGGCGGCTTCCAGAACGGTGCAGGAAAGAGCAAACCGGGTGGGAATCTGCAGTTTGATGATCTGTGCCCCGGCAATGGTGTCGGGCAGCAGTTTGACAGCCTCATAGGCCGGGTTGACGGTCTCTCCGCCGAACGGGTCAAAACCGGTGACAAGGATCTTCATGAAGGAAACCTCCGCGTATTATTTTCTGCGCACGGCAAAACCAAACACAGTGCCGCAGGCACCGCCGACGATGTGCATAAAGTTGGCTACATTGTCCTGCACGAACAAAATATCATATACCTGCTGGCTCAGGTAGAGCGCACCGACAAGGATCAAAGTGATCGGAATACCGCCGTAACGCTCCTCCAGCGGGGGCGCGATGACAAGGAAAAGCAGCATGTTGCCCATAAAATGGTCCCAGCCTGCATGGCCCAGCACATGACCAAACAGCCGGACAAAAAACAGCGGATCGGCCAGCGAAGAACGATAGACGCTGAAAAGATGATAGGTCGTCCACCCATTGGTCAGGTGACCCAACTATTAACTTAAAGCAAAAGACCGAAGTTGTAAAGCCTTTTTTGGCTTTTACTTCGGTCTTTCTTTTTGGGGGCTGTGCAACAGCCCCGCGTGCACCCGTGCGCAATTGATAAGCAAATAAAGGGTCTTGCTATGACGGCGGCAAAAGCGGTCATGGCGGCTCAGCAGGGTTGGGTCTGCCGCTGCTTTAAAAAGTGGATCGTCATAACGGCGCAAGCAGCCAGACGGAAGTGTGTTTTTAGGACCTACTTTGTATCAGCGCTTTATGCAATGCGCCACGGCATATTTCAATTTCTGCAAATCCGTTTCGTTGGGGTGGGAAACAGCAGTATCAAAGTTTTCAATCATTTTGTCAACGTTTGGAATCGGCAGAGGGCTGTTTTTCATCTTTACATAGCGCTCCCGCACCGATTGCGGCATTTTCCCCTGGCACATATAGGTGCCGATGACAGTATTGGAAGCACCGAGGCACTTTTGAACGGAAGAAAGAATTTTGTCAAAATATTCCTGACTGCCGCCGAACCCGGCTGTGCCAAACAGGAACACCTCTTTGCCTTTGAGCGTTTTCAGGAAATCGGTGATTTCCTGATTGCAGCGCCCCTTGTCCGTCCAAAAGCCGATGAAAAGACGCTCTGCCTGCAGAGCCTCCTGTGACGGGGAACCGAAGAAACACAAATCTGCCTGAGGGAGAACGGAGGAAACAGCCTCGGCAAGCTGTTTAGTATTGCCGGTCTGGCTGCTGAATACAATAGCGTATTTCACAGGTCATACCTTCTCATAAATGCAATGGGTGCCCTGATGCTGCTGCAAGCCGCCAAGGCATTTTCTGTTGCAGCGAACACAGCGGTGAATCTCCTTGATCTGCCCGGAGGCCACTTTGTTCGGCCATTCCGGGTCAGCCAACAGCTGGCGGCTCATGGCAGCACAGGTGATGCGTCCGCTTGCAAGCTGCTGCTCTACAAAATCAGGCTGATTCAGTCCGCCCACGCCGGTGATGGGCTTGTCCGTGTATTGGCGAACCTCATCGCAGAATTTCAGGAAGCAGCCCTGCTCTTTGAAGTACGGGTGGTTGGCCGGGGGAATGGTGTCCTCCAGACTGGAATGGTTCGCCAGCGTTACATGGAAGCTGGTCACACCGGCATCGGTCAGCAGCGGTACAAAAATACCCAGCTCGGACTCCACCACACCGGCATTGCCGTAGTGGGGATCTTCCTGCCGGACGGCCAGCTTGTAGTCGATGGGAATCTCCGGCAGACGGCTGCGGATGGCTTTGACGGCCTCCACCGCAAAGCGGGCACGGTTCTCGGCGCTGCCGCCGTATTCATCCGTGCGGTGGTTAAAGACAGTGGAGCTGAAGCTGCCGCACATACGGTCACCGTGGACCTGCACCATATCGAACCCGGCTTTGACAGCCAGCACGGCGGCCTCGCCGAAGCCGTTGATGATCTTATGGATCTTGCGGGTGGACAGCTTGCTGATGTAAGGGGCAACCTCGGCATTCAGCAGGGGACGCAGCTCCTCCATGGAAATCTTCTTCGTCAGAACGCCGGGCACGTATTTCAGCATGGCCAGCATATTGGAGTCGGACTGGTGCAGCTGGGCACAGATGCGGCAGTCATAGCTGTGGACGATTTCGACCAGCTTCTGATAATAGGCGAAGCCTTTTTTATCAAAAAGAGATTTCTCAAATTGGCTTTTGCCGACGGGGACGTCACCGATGATAACCATGGCGCAGCCGCCTGCGGCGATCTTGCGGATCTTTTCAAAGTATTCGTCCTCCGCAAGGCCAAAGGTGGTAGGGGCAAAAATGATACGGTTTTTCAATTCCAAACCGCCGTAATTGATAGGGCTGTTAATCGTTTCGTACATGGTGCGGTATCCTTTCTGTTGCTTTTTCCAATAAGGCAAGCAGCTGTTCCTTTTCTTTCGCGGTCAGATTCGTCATAAATCTGTCGTCCCAGTCAAAGAATATCCGGTGGGCGGCTTCAAAAGCCTCCTGCCCGCGTTCTGTCAGGTTGAGCAGATAGTGACGCCCTGATTTTTCCTTGGTAATAAAGCCATCGTCAGTAAGACGATTGATACACCGTTGACTGTGCCCCCAGTCAAGGGACAATGCTTTTGTCAATTCCGAAGGTGTACAGTTCGGCTTTTTTCCGATATATACAATAAAAAACAAAAGCCCGAAATTTAGTCCGACTTCCTGCAGCTTGTCGCCTGTGAAATCCGCAAAGCTGCGGTACAGCATGGTGATGTAGTAGGAAAGGGTCTTTTGATACATGGTGGATGCAGCATCTCCTTTCGTAAAAGAGTATAGTCCATACACTTGACTTTGTCAAGTATAAAATGCTGATATACAATCGAAAAGACAAAATATATGCTATAGAAGGAAAGCAAACCGGGCAGTAAGCCCTGGAGCAGGGGATATAGCCCGCCACACGGCGGCGCAGCAAAATACAAACTCGCAGCAGTCAAAGGGTACTTTCGTATCCATGACTGCTGCGAGTTTTTTAAGGGCAATACCGCATAATTCTAAGTGCCGATACGGCGAGCGAGGTGCGGCAGCTGCTAAGCCAAAAGCGCAGATAATACTTTGTGTATTATCGAGCATTTTGGCAACGCAGATGCCGTGCCGCACACCGAGCCGCAGCGAGGCGCTTCGGAGCGCAACCGCCGCTTGCGGCGGCTCTTGGCGCGGAGATCCGCCGGAGCGGTGCTTAAGCCGTAAGGCGGGAA
>ENA-OUNI01000382-OUNI01000382.1-human-gut-metagenome-genome-assembly--contig:-NODE-382-length-20502-cov-3.204761_pt1 | contig 20502 bp, 23 predicted proteins | sample MGYA00242499_ERZ504580 | MGnify/ENA primary metagenome ERZ504580 (study PRJEB26092, sample SAMD00036315) | human gut metagenome | host: Homo sapiens | study: EMG produced TPA metagenomics assembly of... | reverse complement strand
CAAAACGGCTTCCGGTGCGCTTTACGTATGACAACAACTATTTCAATGACCTTTATCAGGGAATTCCGATTGGCGGCTATAACGTTCTGACAGAGCGGCTTTTTGAAAAAGCGGATGTACAGACAGGTGTTGATTTTCTGGAAGATAAAGAAAAGTACCTGGCGATGGGTGAGACGGTGATTTACACCGGAGCGATTGATGCGTTTTACGATTATGTACTTGGCAAGCTGGAATACCGTACGGTGCGCTTTGAAACAGAAGTGCTGGATACCGACAATTATCAGGGCGTGGCTGTAGTAAACTACACCGATCGGGAGACACCGTATACGCGTGTGATCGAACACAAGCATTTCGAATTCGGAACCCAGAAAAAGACCGTCATTTCCAGAGAGTATTCCACCGACTGGAAAGAGGGGATGGAGCCGTACTACCCGGTGAATGATGCCAGAAACCAGGAACTTTATCAGAAATATGCCGCACTTGCGGAAAAAGAAGAGAAGGTTATCTTTGGCGGAAGACTTGGAGAATACAAGTATTACGATATGGACAAAGTCATTGAGGCTGCACTGAACCAGTGGGAGAAAATGCAGCGGTAGGAAAAGAACTGCAAACGGAAATCAATCAAAACGGACTGCACACTTGACAGCAGTCGTTTTTGACTATATTATAAACGATATCCGGCTGGAAAATACCGGAAAATAAGAAAATGAAAGAGGTCGTTATGAGAAAAGAATATGATGACGAGGATGAAATCCCGGAAAGACGCCATTCCTCAGGAAAGAAAAAGAAGAAATTCGGCTGGGTTAATGTGCTCACCATCCTTCTCGTAGTTGTACTGGTTGTGCTCGTCGGTGTCTATGCTGTAATCAATCACTATTACAGCAAGAGTAACTACGTAAGCGACGATAAAATCACGATCAATAAATCCACAGAGGTTGAGACCGAAAGTACCGGGTTGACTGATGAGGAGACGGATGCCCTGCAGTCTGAGATTTTAAATGAGACACAGGACATTGAACTTCCAAACAACAATAACGTGTACAACATTCTGCTGATCGGTGTTGACCGTCGTGACAAAACGTGGTATGGAAACTCCGATTCCATGATTCTGATGTCCATCAATAAAGATACAAAACAGATCCACATGACATCCTTTATGCGTGACCTGTATGCAAATATCCCGGATGTCGGTGTGAAAAAACTGAATGCAGCCTGCGCATATGGCGGCGGTCCGCTGGTTGTCCGTACCATTGAAGACAACTACAAGCTGCCGATTGATAACTACGCAAGCGTTGACTTTGATTCCATGATCGATATCATTGATGCCGTCGGCGGAATCGAGCTTTCCCCGAGTGATGATGAGGTACGTGTGGCAAACAACTATATCAACGAAATGTGCAAGCTTCGCAATGCAGATGCATCCGCACATCAGTATACGTCAAGCGGCGATCAGCACGTGGACGGTTATCAGGCGGTTGCATATGCACGAATTCGTTACGTCGGAAACTCGGATTATCAGAGAACCGAGCGCCAGAGAGAGGTATTAAGCAAAATGATGCAGGAGATGAAATCTTCCAGCGTAACAGAACTGAGCGCGCTGGCAGATACCATTCTTCCGAGTGTCACCCATAACATCGACCAGTCTACACTGATGACGCTGATCGGCGAGCTGCCGACGATCCTCTCCTATGAGATTGTACAGAGCCGTGTACCATACGATGATCTGTACTCCAGCAAGGGTGAGATGCTTGTTCCGGATTTCTCGGCAACCATTTCCAGACTTCAGACAGAAATCTACGGATCTACTACCGTAAACGAATAAAAAAGAAACAAATGAAAAAACCTCCTGTATCCGGCAAGAAAACCGGAGCCGGGAGTTTTTTTCTGCCCGAAAAACCGGAAAAAACCATAAGAAATTTGTAAGGTATTTTACCGGCGGATAACTTGAAATAGATGGAAAAATGTAGTAAGCTATAAATTGTATAAGAGTAAAAAAATGGGAGGATGAATAAGAATGAAAAGAAAGTTTCTGGCCGCAGCCGTACTTGGCGTCATGGTAAGTGTTACACCAGCCGGTGCATATGCAGCTTCTACAGAAACCAGTCCATTACCGGTAAATTCGGAAAGTGATACTGTAGCTCAGGCCGAAGACGAAGAAACGACTCCGACTCCGGCGCCAACTGAGACCCCAGAGGTTACACCGAGTGAGACTCCGGCTCCAACCGAGGCACCGACCGCAACACCAACCGTAACACCAACTGAGACCCCTTCCGAGACACCGACGCCGAGCGCAACTCCGGCTCCGGAAGTAAGTAATCTGAAGGAAGGCTGGAACAGCGTTGAAAAAGATGGAAAGAAACAGTTTCAGTACGGAGTTCTGGATGAGAATAATAAGGTGGTAGCTGCTACCGGACCAATAGAAATCGACGGCGTCGATTATGCGTTTGACGAAAATGGCTATATGCTGACCGGTGAAGTAGAGCTGACGGATGAAGATGGAAAAACCGGAATCTACTACTTTGAGACAGAAGGGGAAGATCCTGCAAAAGATGAACTTGGTTCGAGACAGCAGGGTATTTGTGAAGGAAAAGTATTTGCACCGGAACTGAAAAAAAATGAACTTGTTACCATCAAATTTGAGGATGGCAGTGTGGATGATTACTATGCCGATGAAGAAGGCTATGCAGTCTGGAGCACAACTCAGAAAGTAGGAGATGTAACATATCTGTTTGGCAATGATGGAACCCGCGTAAAAGAGGCAGGTTTCCAGACTGTTGTTGATGAAACAATGTAACGCATACCTATTATCTGAATGCAGAAGACAGCACTGTATCTCTTGGAAATCACAATGCGTATCAGCAGGGAGATCGTACGGTAAGCTGGTTGACGGTTGGCTCTAACTGGTACTTAGTGGATGCGGAAACAGGGGAACTTCTTTCAGGATGGCAAAAGGTAGATACAGCAATCTACTATATGAAACCAGCTTCCTTTGATGCAAACGGAAATTTGAAAGATGGAAGTTTCGAGATGGAAACCGGTAATCAGAAAAATAAATCCGGCTGGGCACAGATTGATGGAAAATGGTACAGCTTCTGCAGCTGGGGCGGCGTACGGACAGGCTGGTTCAATTACGATGGAAATAAATATTATCTCCATGAAGACGGTCATATGGAAGACAACGCGCTGAATGTGAACGGAACCATGTATCTCTTCAAGAGCTGGGGCGGCATGTGTGTCAACGATGTTGGAAGCTATAATGGAAATTATTATTACGTTGGTGCTGACGGAGCCGTTTCGACGACAACAGGATGGAAAAAAATTAAAACCAGCACGCAGACAATCTGGTACTGGGCAACTGCAGACGGCGGAAAACTGCTGACGAATTCCTGGCTGGATTACAATGGAAACAGCTATTATCTGAAAGCCGATGGAAAAATGGCTTTTAATGAGTGGCTGGATAACACCTATTACTTCCGCAGCTGGGGTGCGGCCTACAAAAACGCATGGGCAAAAGTCAACAATGTATGGTATTATTTTGACGGAAATGGAAAGAAATATACCAGCGGCTGGCTGACCTACAAAGGAAATAAGTATTATCTGAAATCCGATGGAACCATGCTTGCCAATGAATGGCTCGATGGAAAATACTACTTCAAGAGCTGGGGTGGTATGTATAAAAACGAATGGGGCAAGTCCGGCGATACCTGGTACTGGTTTAATGCAGATGGAACCAAACGGACGCAAAAAGGCTGGTTCCTCTATGATAAAAATTATTATTATCTGGATAAAGATGGAAAAATGCTGACCGGCTGGGTTTACCATGACGGTAACTATTATTACATGAAGAGCTGGGGCGGCATGGCACATGACGAGTGGATTCTTCATGATAAGAACTGGTACTACTTCAAGAGCTGGGGCGGCATGTACCATGATCAGTGGCTGACACTGAACGGTTCTCAGTATTATTTCCGCAGCTGGGGCGGAAGATATCAGAACTGCACCGCTACGATCAATGGAAAACAGTACAAATTCGATGCTTCCGGACGCAGAATCACGGAAGGATGGGAGTACATCGGAAAATACCGCCGTTACCGCAAAGCAGACGGTTCTTTGATGGAGGATGTGACAAGCATCTTCAATCCGTCATCCAAATACATCACAGTAGACAGAACCCGCGGACGTGTCACCATTTACGGCTATAACAGTGCAACCGGTTCTTACGATACCCCGATCAAATCAATGATCTGCTCCGTAGGAAATCCAATCAGTACACTGCAGCAGGAACATATAAAATCGGCTGGCAGTTGAAAAAGAAGCAAATGAGAGGTGAAGATTATGTGTGCTGGGCACCATATGTATCACAGATTTATGACGCTGTTTACTTCCATGGCGTAGCAAGCAGCACACCGGATCTGAATATGATCTCTGCCGTAGACTTCAATTCCCTGGGATCACCGATGTCACATGGTTGTGTCAGACTGATGCAATCGATGCAAAATGGATTTATGATAACGTCAGCAGCGGAACAACGGTCCGCATTGGCGACAATCTGGATTATCCGCTGACAAACCCGACCCGTTATACCTGGACAGGCGGTGCTTTCGGAAGCGATCCGACATATCGATAAAAAATAGAACAGGAATACCTGTATGAGAAAATCCATCGGGGCAGCAGTGCCGCCGATGGATTTTCTGATAAGAAGACATCGGCCATTTTACAGGAAAGGAAGACAGATACGATGGAATTACAGGAAAAGAAAAAGAACCGGACAGAACAGAAAACAGATATGCAGAATAAGGAAAAGGCATTGCTTACCCAACTTGACGAGATTGCAAAACAGGATCTCTGTCTGGCATTCTCCGGCGGTGTGGACAGCAGTCTGCTGCTGAAGCTTGTCATGGATGCATCTGCAAAATATGGAACAAAGGTTTATGCAGTAACCTTTCAGACACGGCTGCATCCGCCCTGCGACCTGGAGACAGCGACAAGAGTAGCAAAGGAGGTTGGCGCTGTTCATGAGGTCCTTTTTGTTGATGAGCTGGAGCAGGAGGCAATCCGTTACAATCCGGAAAACCGCTGCTATCTCTGTAAGCACTATCTATTTGGGAAACTTCTGGAATTTGCCCGCGATCACGGTGTCACCCAGGTACTCGACGGAACAAATGAGGATGACCTTCATGTCTACCGGCCGGGGCGAAAAGCGCTGAGAGAATATGGTGTTATCAGCCGCTTGCAGCGTGTCATGTGACAAAAACAGAGGTAAAAGCACTTGCTGCAAAGTACGGCGTTTCCGTAGCACACCGTCCATCCACTCCATGTATGGCGACACGCCTTCCCTACGGGGCAGAAATTAACTATGACGTTCTGGATCGGATTGCGGACGGCGAAGCATGGCTTCATACGCTGTTCGGTGCGGAAGAGAATCTCCGTCTGCGTGTACATGGCGATGTGGTGCGTCTTGAAATCTCACCGGAGCGTATGGGGGAAGTGCTTGAGAAGAGAGAAGAAATGATTGCATATCTGAAAAAGCTCGGCTTTTCTTACCTGACGATGGATCTGGAAGGGTTCCGTTCCGGCAGTATGGATGAGAAAATAACACAGAAAGAGGAAACAAAATGAAAGCAATTTTAAGTGCGGACCGCAAATGGGGTCTGGGATATCAGGGACGGCTGCTGGTAAGTATTCCGTCTGATCTGCGATTCTTCCGTGAAACTACGATGGGACACGTTGTCGTGATGGGAAGAAAGACACTTGCTACACTACCGGCAGGGCAGCCCTTAAAAGGCAGAACGAATATTATTTTAAGCCGTGATCCGGAATGGACTGTCCGCGGCGCAACCGTTGTCCACAGTATCAAAGAGCTGATGGAAGTATTAAAGCCGTATGAGGACGACGATATTTATGTTGCGGGCGGCGGAGAAATTTACCGTCAGCTTCTCCCATACTGTGATACGGCATACGTCACACGAATTGACATGACGTATCAGGCGGATACCTTCTTTGAGGATCTTGACGAATCACCAGATTGGGAGATGGTAGAAGAGGGCGATGAGCAGACCTGCTTTGATATTGAATTTTATTTCACGGAATACCGAAGAAAGAATGAAAAGGCAGAACGCCCGAGATAAGGGTAAGACAGGACGTAAAAAACGGAGAAACCACAGAAAAAGCGGTTTCTCGTTTTTTCATATAGGATACAAAAAGTATCAGTGCTGTCCGCCTGCAGAAAGCTCCAGCATTTTTTTCTTAATATCATTTTCGAGCTGTACCAGCTCAACTTCAGCGGCGGCACGTTTCTGGCGGCCGTCCTCCTGAATCTTCATCACTTCATCGAGGGTAGAGATCAGGCTCTGGTTCGTCTGTTTTAAGGTTTCCATATCGACGATACCGCGCTCAGATTCTTTTGCAGTCTCGATCGTTGCCATCTTCAGATTCTCCGCATTCTTTTTCAGAAGCTCATTTGTCATATCCGAAACCTGGCGCTGTGCTTTGGCAGCCTCAGTCGAGTGATGAACGCCGAGTGCAATGATCATCTGGTTTTTCCAGAGCGGAATGGTGTTGACGAGTGTGGATTGGATCTTTTCGGCCATTACAGAATCGCTGTTCTGAAGCATGCGGATCTGCGGCGCTGTCTGGATCGAAACCATACGGGTCAGTTCCAGATCATACAGTTTCTTCTCAAATCGGTTGCAGAGATCTTCGAGATCCTTGGCAGCCTGTGCATCTTCGGCCTTTCCGGTCATCTGCGCTTTATTCTGCAGATCACGGAGTTCTGTGGAACGTACCAGCTCCAGCTTTTTCTTTCCAGCGAGAATGTACATGGTCAGCTCTTTAAAATAATTCAGGTTCTGTGCATACATCTGATCCAGAATGGCAATGTCTTTCAGAAGCTGCCGCTGGTGGCCGTCGAGCACGTCACAGATTTTATTGACATTCACCTCTGCCTTGTCATACTTCGCTTTCATTGCATTGATTTTGTTCGTGCTTTTCTTAAAGAAAGAGAATGGTCCCTTTTCTTCTTCTGCGTCAAACGTTTTCAGCTCTGTCACAACAGAGGTGAGCAGATCGCCGATTTCCCCGAGATCTTTGCTTCTGACGTTCTCCAGCGTTTTCTCGGAAAAGTCTGCCATTTTCTTCTGTGCACCGGCACCGTACTGCAGAATGCCGTTTGTATTGGCAAGATCAATCTGGGAAACAAAGGCATCCACCATGGCTTTCTGTTCGTCGGACAGAACAGAATCATCCATGACCTCTTTCTTTTCTTCCGGCTGCTGTACCGGAAGTTCCGGTTCCGGCTCTGGAGTGCCGAAACTTAAGCTTGGAATTTCAGTGGTGTCCTTTACAAAATCATTCATGTTTTCTATTCTCCTTTTCTTCGGTACGGAAACGTAACCGGTGATTTGATTTCAATTGTATAGCTTTGAATAGTTACATGTGAAGCGGCTCAATATCCTGCTTTGACGGACCTGCCTGATTTGTCAGTCCCTCCTGCGCCAGCATCGTCTGCAGAACAGAGATATCAGAAGAAATATCCCATGCCGTTGTCTGGAACAGATCGTCAAGCAGCTTTTCGAATGCGGCATTGATGGTATCCAGTGTGTCCTCGATTTCCTTCTTGGTTCGGAGGATATTGTCGCTTTGAATTGGTTCGTTCTCAAAGGAACGGTAAGCGTCGAGCAGCTTCCAGGTTGTCGGCATATAGTAATCCATAAATTTCCGCAGGGCGGCGGCTTCTTTTGGGCGCTTTTTGCCTCCTCGAGAATCCGGGTAACAACCGTTTCTAGACGGCTCAGCTTGGCTGTGATGACTTCACCCGGCAGATCCAGGTTGCACTGATGGATCTTCTGAATATAAGATTCACATTCTTCCAGCATCTGCTGGTATTCCGGCGTTACACCGGAGGCCTCCAGCTGTTCACGTGCTTTCTGCTCAGCAATCTGCTGTTCCCTCTGGCTGGCGAGCATTGCGCGGTACTGGTCGTAGCAGTCATTTGTCACCATCAGACAGGTACCATTCTCGTCGAGGTGGCCCTGGCGCAGCATGGATTTATCAATCATGGTCGTAATATCGGTCAGAAGCTCACCTTTCTCACAGTGCATACTGTCGCAGAGTTCTTTCGTAGAAATATATTCCTTTGTGCCGATCAGCGTACAGATCTGGCGGAAATGGCGGACCAGACGCCGGTTTTTACTTCCCTTTTCAGAAGAATGCCGCCGCCGATGGTAAATGCGGCAAAAATAAGAGAAGGAATCAGCGCGCTGTTGTCTGGACCTGCAAATAAGGAATACAGACTAAGCGCTGTGCAGCAGCCGAACAGTCCGGTGACACCCCAGCCGGCGGCCGTCTGAAATCCGCCGACAAGTGCAAGATCGGTGGATGGCATAAAGCGCTCGCGCAGTACACGACGTTCCTGTATGCGGCTGTTCCATTCCGTATTCTGCGGGGTCTGCCAGGTATGGGAAGGTTTGGGAACCGGGTTCGCGCTCTTACCCGGCATCGTGCCTCCCGGCCCGTAGGAATAGTGATGCGGTCCGGCCTGCTGCGCTGTATTATTATGGGAAGAATGCTGGCTGCTGTAGGAAGTATCTGCGGAATAGCCGCGGGACGGCTCCTGTGTGCCATTTGCACGGAATGGTCCTTTCCGGTTTGGGTAGACAAACTGTTGATGGTGTCTGAAATCTTCTGGTTTAATTCCTGAAAATCCTGAGAATTTACAGCGTTATCCACAAGCTTTCCAATACTGTCGCCGACATCCTTTAAATCATCTTCAAAACTCATGACAGTTCCTTTCTGATGAGGTACTTTTTCTGTGTACCGTTTTCCATTTATTATACAATGCGATTGGAAATCTTACAAGCATACAGTGCTTAATTTTCTATGAAGCTGGAGATGACGGGAATGGTTACAGTTCACAGGAAATGATTTTGTTTTTGGATGAGTTGAAAGAAAGCAGTAACTATTATATACTAAAGAATATCGAATGTCAGAAAAAATCAAATCAGAATAAAGGGGCCGCAATACCAAATGAATAAAAACGAAATTATCCAGATACAGGGAATGGAATATAAAGAAATGACAAAACAGCTTTTGAACGAATGTGCCTTAGCTACGCTCATTCCTTCGAAGGTCAGTCTCATCGGTATTAAGCCAAATCTGGTAGCACCTGTCCCGGCGGAGTTTGGAGGGACGACACATCCGGAGGTGGTTGCGGGGATCATCGAATATCTTCAGGAAAACGGATTTACTAACCTTCAAATCATGGAAGGCTCCTGGGTGGGAGATAAGACGGAGGAATCGTTTGAGGTCTGTGGATACCGTATGCTTTCGGAACAGTACGGCGTTCCGCTTATCGATGCGCAGAAGGAAAAAAGCATGCCGGTGCAGTGTGGTGATATGGAACTTCAGATTTGCGAATGTGCGAAAAAGGTGGATTTTATGATCAATGTCCCAGTCATGAAAGGCCATTGCCAGACTAAAATTACCTGCGCACTGAAAAATATGAAAGGTCTCTTGCCGAATAAAGAAAAACGTCATTTTCATGCCATGGGACTTCATCGGCCAATTGCGCATATGGGGCTTGGGATTCATCAGGATTTTATTTTGGTGGATAATATCTGCGGAGACCTTGACTTTGAGGATGGCGGTAATCCGTTTATCATGAATCGCCTTTTCGCTGGGTTAGATCCGGTGTTGATCGATGCATATGTCTGCGCGGAACTGCATTATAAGCCAGAAGATGTCCCGTATGTCAAAATGGCAGAAGAGTTGGGCGTGGGCAGCGCTGATCTCACACGGCTTTCAATCCGCCAAATTGGCGAAATTGGTGAAAAAAGAGTGATTCCGGAAAAACGGAAGATCGTGGAACTGCAGGATGCCGTAGAGGAAGTTGAGTCCTGCAGTGCCTGCTACGGCTATCTGATCCCGGCGCTCGACCGGCTGAAGGAGGAAGGACTGCTGCAGGAACTCCACGAAAAAATCTGCATCGGGCAGGGATACCGGGGAAAGAGCGGGGCGCTTGGTGTGGGAAGTTGTACTTCAGGGTTCGCATGCAATCTGAAAGGCTGTCCGCCAACGGATGAGCAGATGTATGAATTTTTGAAGCAGTACATTGCAACTAGACGAAAAACAGAAGCAGAAAAATAGCAACAGAGGAGAGAGCGAATGAAAAAAGCAGTCAAAGCCATTTTAAATGTATTGTCCTACGGCGGAATTGAAGTAGAATCCGCCCGTCGGCTTGCCGATATCAAGAAGCTGGATCCGATCCGTATTTTTCTGCGAAAATTGGATATGGAAATATATAATGGGGACTACAAGGTTCCGATTCGGCTGTTCTTCCCGGATGAAAAATGGAGGAGCATGGTGCAAAAGAAGCGATTCTGTTCTTCCATGGCGGCGGCTGGACAACCGAGAGTGTGGAGACATACGACCGTGTCTGCGCGCGCATGGCGCAGTCGACGGGGCAGATTGTTGTATCGGTAGAATACCGTCTTGCACCGGAGCATCGTTTCCCGACAGGCTTAGAAGACTGCTACGCCGCCGCCCAGGCAATGCTGCGCGGGGAGATTCTGCCGGAGGTAACGCCGGAAAATGTCACGATCATGGGCGACAGCGCAGGAGGAAATCTTGCGGCTGCGGTCTGCCTGATGGCGAGGGACAAAAAAGAACTGCTGCCGGGGAAACAGATTTTGATTTATCCGGCGGTGAATTCCTGTTACACAGAGAAATCACCGTACAAATCCGTGAAAACCAATGGAACCGGATACCTTCTGACCAGTGTCAAAATGGAAGATTATGTAATTCTGTATCAGCGGACCGAAGAAGACCGCAAAAATCCGTACTTTGCACCGGTACTGGCAGAAAATCTGCAGGGACTGCCGGATACGCTGGTACTGACGGCGCAGTACGATCCGCTGCGTGATGAGGGCGAGGATTATGCGAAAAAGCTGAAAAAGGCTGGCAATCTGGTTGAACATCATCGGATCAAGGGCGCATTGCACGGCTATTTTGCGCTTGGCATTGAACACCTATATGTGCAGGAAAGTTTTCAGTATATGAATGCATTTTTAAGGAAAGAAAAACAGCAGAAAAATGCAGACGAAGAACTGGAAAACATAGCAGCAGTGAAGAAACAATTGACACACGGGAAGGCGTAAGGAGGCATAGAAAATGAAGAAAGAACATTCTTCGCGCTGGAGAAAGCTGGACAACGCGGCACAGGCATTTCCGGCGGCCACCGGAAAAAAGGATACGAGAGTCTTCCGGTTTTACTGCCAGCTGAAAGAGGACATCCAGGCGGATCTGCTGCAGAAAGCGCTGGAGCAGACAATGGAGCATTACCCGGTGTTTTCCATGGTACTGCGGAAAGGTCTTTTCTGGTTTTATCTGGAGCAGCGCGATCTGCCAGCAAAAGTAGAAGAGGAAAAGCGTCCGCCGTGCAGTGAGATTTACGTACCCGACCACAAAACGCTTCTTTTCCAGGTTTCTTACTATAAAACCCGAATCAATTTCGAAGTATTCCATGCCCTGACAGACGGCACCGGTGCGATGCTGTTTCTGAAAGAACTGGTGAGCAATTATCTGATCCTGCGCCATCCAGAGGAAACATTTCCAAGGTCAGAGAAGATATGCTGACGGAAACGGATTTCGAGGAGGACAGCTTTTCCCAGTATTACACCGGAAAGAAAAATGAAAAAGAAAAAAGCCGCCCGGCATACCAGATCAAAGGCGAGTATCTGGAGCAGGAGGAGATGGAAATTACTGAGATTCTGCTTTCCGCGGAAGCAGTTCATAAGTGCGCAAAAGTACATGCGTGTCGGTGACGGCGTACCTTGCGGCGGCGCTGGTATATGCGGTATATGAAGAAATCCCGAAAAGCAGGCTGAAAAAGCCGGTTTCTCTGATGGTTCCAGCCAATCTCCGCAACTTTTTCCCATCCGCATCGATGACGAATTTCTGGAGCTGGATCGAGATTGCCTGTGATCTTGGGCCGGAGGCATCGTTTGAGGATGCCCTGCAGATCACGGGAGCCGCGATGCAGAAAGAGGCGCTGAAGCAGGAGATTTCCACACGTATGAACGATCTGGTGCGGATTGAGCGGAATCCGGTGCTGCGCGCCGTGCCGCTGGAAATCAAAAATCTGGCGCTGATGGCGGGCACGACGCTCGGCGGACGAAGCATTACGACCGTCTATTCCAATATCGGCCGGATTCAGATGCCGCCGGAGTATGAAACATATATTGAGCGGTTCGGATTTTTCACCAGCACCGACAAAGTACAGATGTGTTCCTGTTCCTACGGTGACAGCATGGTGCTTGGAATCACATCTAAAATCGCTGATTCCAATATTGAACGGAACCTGATGCATCTGCTGCAGAAAGAGGCATCGCCTGTGAACAGGAGGAAAATGATTTTCCGGGACAGAAAGAACAGCCGCACGGGACGGCCAAACTGGGATTGAAAATTTTTTCTTTCACCTGCATCGCGGCTGTCGTACTCTGCTGGATGATGAATTTCCTTGCAACGCCGCAGATGTGGTGGGCAGGTTATGCGACAGCGGGTGTGTTCTGCGCCTGGCTTCTGATCCGGGTGGGATATCAGAAACGGAAAAATCCACTCAAAAACAGTATGTGGCAATTGATCTTTATTATGATCGGTGCGATTCTGTGGGATTATGCGACGGGCTGGATCGGCTGGTCTGTCGATTTCGCAATTCCGCTCGCCGTTCTTATGAATGGCGCGACGATGCAGATTCTGGCAAGAGCGTACAAAATGGAGGTCAGTGAATATCTTTTTTATCTGATGCAGTCCGGAGCAGCAGGAATCGTTCCGGCGATTTTGTGGCTGACGGGAACTGTCCGCATTACCTGGCCGTCCGTGATCTGCGTGGGCCTTAGTGTGCTGTATCTGATCGGGCTTGTTTTTTTCCGCGGAAGATTTTATGCGGGAAATGCAGAAAAAATTCCGGGTATGAAGGGAAAAGGTGATAGAAAAAATAAGAAGAGCAGGTAAGAAAAGTGGATGTTGGTCCCTTTTCTTACCTGCTCTTTTGAAACTTGTGTTGTGTCTGCGGCGGAAAGCTGGAGAGATATCTACTGCGCCTTCTCCTCACAGCCACAGGAATCCCACGACGGCATTTCATCCCCATTTTAATCGCATCGCGAACCGCGCTGTAATACCGCACTTTCTGCTGAATATGCTCGAGATCAGATTCCATGCGCTCGATTTTCTCGCGTGTATTCTGCTCATGTTCCTTGAGAATGGCAACCATCTGGTCAATATTTCCCGGGATATCGTTCTCAAGCCGGAAAAACTCCTGAATCCCCGCAATCGGAAGCCCGGTGCGTTTGAAGCAGAGAATTGCGGTCATGCAGTCAATGTGCTGCTGGGTGTAAATTCGTTTCTTACTTTCGGTATGAATGACATCCGTCAAAAGTCCGATCTCCTCATAATAACGAAGCGTAGAGGCCGGAAGTCCAAAACGCTCGGACATTTCACGAATGGTGTAGGTCTGCTGTTCCATGGAAAAACCTCCTTGAACGATAGAGTTTGAATAGTAGAATAACTTCTTAAAGTATACTTTAAGAAAGTGAAATTGTAAAGAGAGAATCTTCGTTACGTTTCACTTGGCAGTGCAGCACTTGCTGTTTTGATGCGTAGGAAAGGAATATTTATCAGAAAGTGAGAAGAAAAAGTACATTGCTTATTTGCACTGGAATGGAATATAATAGAAAGCAGAAAAAACGTGAAAAATGTGAGGAATAATCGTGAAACAGGAAATTATAGCAGACCTGTCCCGGATTACGGAGGAGGAACAGGCGATTCTGGACGGCAAGACGGAAGTGGAAAAGGAGCGGTATTCGAGCGGGCAGAAGTTTGTGATGGATGCGGGAAAGCTGCTGAAGCGGGGAAAATTGATTGATATTCGGCCGCACACGCGGTTTATTCGTTTTCCGGCGCACAGCCACAATTATGTCGAGATGATCTACATGTGCCAGGGAAGCACCGTGCACACCATCAACGGGGACCGGATCGAGCTGAAAACGGGTGAGCTGCTGATTCTGAATCAGAATGCAGTGCAGGAAATTGAACCGGCAGGGCGTGACGATATCGCGGTCAACTTTCTGATTCTGCCGGAGTTTTTTGACCAGACGCTGCGAATGATCGGGGCAGAGGAGAATCAGTTAAAGGATTTTATCGTCGGCTGTCTGAAAAGCGGGGAGGTACCGCTCTGTTATCTGCATTACAGAATCGCGGATGTCCTTCCGGTGCAGAATCTGATCGAAAATCTCGTCTGGACGCTCTTACATCACCAGAGCAATAAGCGGAGCATCAATCAGATTACGATGGGCCTTTTATTCCTGCAGCTCATGAACTACACCGAACGCGTGCAGGTGGGAGAGCAGTATTTTGAACAGGAGATGCTGCTCGGCGTATACCGCTATATCGAGGAACATTACCGGGAGGCAGTCTTTCGGAACTGGCGGAAGAACTGCACTACGATTTTTACACCTTAAGCCGCATGATCCGCCGCCTGACCGGGAAAAACTACACTGAACTTGTCCAGAACAAACGCCTCACCCAGGCCGCGTATCTGCTGGAAACGACAGGACTTTCCGTGGCAGACATCGGCGAGCGGGTCGGGTATGAGAACATGAGTTATTTTCATCGGATTTTTAAAGAGCGCTATGGAATATCGCCGAAGAAGTACCGGGTGGAGAAGAAAATACAATAGGACAAGAAAAACGGATCGAGAATCTGAACTTAAAACCAGATTTTCGATCGTTTTTGTTTGTAAATTACTTACTGTTCATTTTCATCCTTCGGCAGCCGCACGATCCGTACCTTGTCGACTCTCCGGTCTGCCATTTTCAGTACGGTTACGTCGAGGCCATCCGAGACGAAATGATCGCCTTCCTTTGGCACGCGCTCGAGGATCCCCATGATCCATCCGCTGACCGTAAAGACGTCAAATTCTTTGTCAATATCGAGCTCTTCATACACCTTGTCGATGCTTGCCGTTCCGGTCACGAGGTATTCGTTTTCGGAAACTTTCTGGATTTCCTGTACAACCGCATCATGCTCATCCCAGATTTCGCCGACGAGCTCTTCGAGGATATCTTCCATGGTGATGATACCGTCGGTGCCGCCGAATTCATCAATGATAATGGCAATATGCGATTTCTTCGCCTGCATTTTTTTCAGCAGCGGGCCGACCTTCGTATTCTCGGTTACAAAGAGCGCCGGGCGGATGATGCTGCTTAGCGGTTTGTTGGTGTGGTAAATGTGGTTGTGGAAATCCTTCTGATACACAATTCCCACAATGTGGTCGATATCATCATCATACACCGGCAGCCGGGAAAATCCGGTGTCGGAGAAGTCTTAGCGATCTCGGATTTCGTCGCATCGAGCGGAATGCCGATGACGTTGACACGCGGAGTAAAGATCTCTGCGGCCTCCATCTCCATGAAGCCGATTGCATTCTGAATCAGATCGCCTTCTTGGTCGTCGATGTCGCCCTCCTGGGTCGCCTCCTCGACGATGGTCATCAGTTCCTCATCGGTGATGCCGTGGTTTTCCGAGGATTTGAAGATGCGGGAGAGCAGCTTCTTCCACTGGGAAAAGAAAAACGTCACCGGGGTCAGCACGATCATCAGAATGTGGAGAAACGGTGCGGAAAATTTGGCGATCGTCTCCGGAGATTCTTTTGCAATGCTTTTCGGGGAAACTTCGCCGAAGATCAGGACCACGATAGTGGTTACGATCGTGGAAACCGTCGCACCGGAGTCGCCGCCGAGAAGCTTGATAAAAAGCACCGTGGCAAGGGAGCTGAGTCCGATGTTGACGATGTTGTTGCCGACGAGAATCGTGGAGAGCAGCTTGTCAAAGTTCTCCAGCAGCTTTAACACCAGTTCCGCCCGCTTGTCGCCTTTTTCTGCCATATTTTTCATGCGGATGCGGTTCAGCGAGGTGAAGGAAGTCTCCGTCGCCGAAAAGTAGGCTGAGAGCATGACGCAGATAAGAATGATGATGAGTGACACAATGTCGCTGTTCATTTGTTTTTCCTTTCTTAGGAAACCGGGACACGATGCAAAAAATGTACAAAAAGACATAACCTATCTTGAATCTGGCGGAATCAAAGATAGATTATGTCTCCGTTTATTAAATGATGAAAATAAAGCATCGTCGAGGCATACTGCCTGAGTCGTCCATGTTTCTGTAATCCTTTCGTTGATCAGTAATCCCTTTTATTGTACGGTATGTGGGAATAATTGTCAATAAGGCATGCGAAAATCACAGGAAATACGAAACCGCATTGTTGTAGCTGATATTTTCCACCATCTCTTTCAGAAACTCCAGGTTCGCCGGGTACTCCCCGTTTTCCACCCAGTTTCCGATTTGATTGCAGAGAATCCGGCGGAAATATTCGTGGCGCGGGAAGGAGAGGAAGCTGCGGGAGTCGGTCAGCATGCCAATGAAGGTGGAGAGCATGCCGATGCTGGAAAGCGTCGCAAGCTGGGATTCCATGCCGTATTTGTGATCGTTGAACCACCATGCGGTACCGAACTGCACTTTCGAGCGGATGCCAGGCGCAGTAAGTTTCCAGCCATGCTTGCAAGCATCGGGTTGTCGCCCGGGTTCAGAGAGTAGAGCACAGTTTTCGGCAGTGCGTCGTCCTCGTCCATATCGTTTAAGAAAGCGCCGAGCATCGGGGCAAAGGCGAAATCGTTCATGCTGTCAAAGCCGGTATCGGCACCGAGCGCACGGAACATCCGCTTCGAGTTGTTACGGAGTGCTTTGATATGAAGCTGCATGGCGATATTGTGCTTATGATACAGCCGTCCGAGGTTCGTCAGAAGGAAGCCCTTGTACATGCCGAGCTCTTTTTCAGTGAGAGCACCGCCGTTCATGCGATTTTCAAATACGGCATTCGTCTCAGCAGCCGTGCATGGCACATAGAAGCAGCCCTCAAGGCTGTGGTCGCTGACAACGCAGCCGGCGGAGAGGAAGAAGTCGAGGCGGCAGGAGAGGGCATGCACCATATCCTCTGCGGATGCAATCGTCCTGCCGGCGGCAGCGGCAAGCTTTTCCACGTATTCCGGGAAATCCGGCTTTTCGAGATGAACGGCGCGGTCCGGGCGGAAGGACGGCAGAACGCGGCAGGCAAAGTATTCCTTCTGTAATGCCAGATGGCAGTGCAGATCATCTGCAGGATCGTCGGTGGTGCACAGATGCGACACATGCTGGTTCAGAATCAGATTGCGCACGGTAAACTCCTTCGTCTGCAGTTTTGCATTCGCCTCATCCCAGATCTCCTTCGCTGTTGCGCGGGAGAGCGGTGCCGTGATGCCGAAGTACCGCTGCAGCTCCAGATGTGTCCAGTGGTATAAAGGATTGCCGATCGCGTTCTCAATCGTCTTGGCAAACGCCAGATATTTGTCGTAATCATCGGCGTTTCCGGTGATCAGATCCTCCGAAAAGCCCATCGCACGCATGGCACGCCATTTATAATGATCCCCGCCGAGCCAGACGCGTGTCAGATTCTCCATCTGGCGGTCTTCGAGAATCTCCTGCGGATTCAGATGGTTGTGATAGTCAAAAATGGGCATTTTTCAGCTGCCTCGTGGTACAGCGTTTTCGCCGTATCGGTCTGCAGCAGAAAGTCAGCGTCCATAAAAGGTTTCATATGGAAATACCTCCCTTTTAGAATTGAGCAGTCAGCGCAGCAAGCGTATCTGCCACAGCGCCAGGTCCCTGAAGCATCGAGACAAAAGCATTCAGCACACGGTCAGAAAGTCCGGCGAAAATCAGATCCACACCGAAAATCGAAGCATCGGAGAGCAGCGGAGCCAGAGTTTTGGAAAGGGTCTTACGGTCAGCCGGTGCGCTGAGTTTCAGATCCTGCACATACGGGCGGACCGTGGCAAGCAGCGGATCCGGGCTCAGCTCAAATGCATCGCCGTTGTCATCCACGCCCATCAGATACCGCAGCCATCCCGCAAATACAGCCGGAATTGCCTGAAGATCCGAGAGTGACAGCTCCGGGGAAGCAAGATACGATTTGATCGTCTCACCGAACCGGATCGACAGCTTCTGTGACGTATCGGTTGCAATTCGCTGCGGCGTATCCGGCATAAACGGATTCGGGATGCGGATGTTCAGCACTTCATCGATAAACTGCTTCGGAGAGAGAATGCCGGGATCGGTGACAACCGGAAGTCCTTCGATATATCCGATGTGCTCCACGAGCTTTTTCAGTACCGGATTTTTCATCTCCTCACTGATCAGTTCATAGTCCAGCAGGCAGCCGAACACAGCGAGTGCGGTGTGCAGCGGGTTCAGGCAGGTGCAGACCTTCATGCGCTCTGTTTTGTTGACAGTTTCCCGGTCGGTAAAGATCCATCCGCTCTTTTCCATCGGCGGCCGTCCGTTCGGGAAATGATCTTCGACTACGAGGTACTGGCATTCCTCTGCATTGACGAACGGAGCAACGTAGGTGTGGCGGGAGGTGACGATCGGCTGTGCATCGGCGAGACCGTTCTCCTCGAGGATCTTTTCGATGGAACCATCCGGCCGCGGGGTGATCTTGTCGATCATGGTCCACGGGAAGCTGACTTTTTCCGGGTTCTGCAGATAGGAGAGGAAGCCTGGCTGTACCAGCTTGTTTTCTTCCCATGCAGAAGCGTAGGCTGTCAGGGCAAGGGAAAGTTTTTCGCCATTGTGGGAGCAGTTGTCGGTGCTGACCATCGCAAACGGTTTTTCGCCTGCAAGAAATCTTTCATATAAAAGAGAAGCAACTTTTCCCATATAGCTGGTAACGGAAGAAGGTCCGGCAGCAAAATCGGCAGCAACAGACGGCAGCAGTTCGCCCGCACCGTTTTTCAGGGAATATCCCTTTTCGGTGATCGTAAACGTCGCCATCTGCAGGGAATCCTTGGTAAAGATTTCTTTTAACCGGGCAAAATCCGGAGAATACGCCGTATCGGCAGCCAGCGATTCTGCGATGCTTCCAACAACGGTTTTCTCGACAGAACCATCGGCTTTTAAGGTCACCAGAATGCTTAAATTATCGTGCGGCTGGTACATATCACGGATGATTTCTGTATCGAAGCCCTCTGCGACGATGACACCGCGGTCAAAGGTACCGTTGTTCAGCAGTTCCTGTGCTGTATTTGCCTGGAAGGCACGGAAAATATTTCCGGCTCCGAAATGCACCCAGCACGGAGATTCTTTCGTGCGGGTGATCATTGCTTCGCGGTCATAGGATGGAAGCACATAGCCTGCGGCTTCCCACGCTTTTGATCTGCCAGTCCGGCAGCTGTTAAGTTAAGAGACATCAGTAAAAACCTCCTTTAAATTCCACGTTTGTGACTCTTGTCAATAGCTTCCCAGAGTCCGTTTAAATAAGTCGCGCCGAGTGCGCGGTCATACAGTCCATAGCCCGGCATTGCCTTCTCGCCCCAGATCATACGTCCGTGGTCCGGGCGGATCGGGCCGTCGAAGCCGATGTCGTACAGCGCTTTCATGATCTCATACATATCGAAGCTGCCGTCAGAGGAAAGGTGTGCGGCCTCTTCGAAATCCTGCTGGCTGTGGAATTTCAGATTGCGGACGTGAGCGAAGTGGATGCGGCCCTTTAAGGAACGGATCATATCCGGCAGATCGTTCTCCAGGTTTGTTCCGTAGGAACCCGAGCAGAAGGTTACGCCGTTGTGCGGGTCATCGACCATCTTCATCATGCGCAGAATGTTTTCTTTATTAATGATGATTCTCGGAAGACCGAAGACACTCCATGCCGGGTCGTCCGGGTGAATGGCCATTTTGATGTCGTACTCGTTGCAGACCGGCATGATGCGTTCGAGGAAGTATTTGAGGTTGGCAAACAGTTTCTCATCATCCACATTGCGGTAAGCGTCAAAGAGCTCTTTCACTTTTGCCATGCGCTCCGGCTCCCAGCCAGGAAGAATTGCGCCGTTTGCATCACCTGCGATAGATTCAAACATTTTTTCCGGAACAAGTGCGTCTACGGCGGACTGTTTGTAGGCAAGTACGGTCGAGCCGTCCGGACGGACGCGTGCGAGTTCTGTTCTGGTCCAGTCGAAGACCGGCATGAAGTTATAGCAGACAAGGTGAATGTCTTCCTCTCCGAGGTGCTTTAACGTTTCAATATAATTATCGATGTACTGCTCACGGTCCGGGCTGCCGATTTTGATGGCGTCGTGGATGTTGACGCTCTCGATGCCGGAGATGTGAAGTCCAGAGGCCTCAACCTCTTCTTTTAACGCGTGAATCGCTTCGCGTGTCCACACCTCGCCCGGGGTAGTGTCGTACAGGGTTGTGATGACTCCGGTTACGCCCGGAATCTGGCGGATCTGCTCTAAGGTAACGGTATCAAATTTGGAACCATACCAGCGAAATGTCATTTCCATAAGAAAAACTCTCCTTTATTTTGTAATGTACTCTCGGAATCTTTCTGCACTTGCCTTTGCGGCTGGCGGAAAATCA
>ENA-OUNI01000381-OUNI01000381.1-human-gut-metagenome-genome-assembly--contig:-NODE-381-length-20513-cov-3.284067_pt1 | contig 20513 bp, 25 predicted proteins | sample MGYA00242499_ERZ504580 | MGnify/ENA primary metagenome ERZ504580 (study PRJEB26092, sample SAMD00036315) | human gut metagenome | host: Homo sapiens | study: EMG produced TPA metagenomics assembly of... | reverse complement strand
CCCTCGGCGGCGTAATGACGGCGAGCGCAATGTCAAACGCTGAAGCTGCAACGGCGGCTGAAGCGTTCAATGCGACACGGCCCGACCATTCCGCAGTGTATGAAAATATGAGCGCAAAAGCCGCAAAGCAAACAAAAGACACGCTCAACAGCCTGCTCTCCGCAATTCTGAAGGCATCCGACGTCAAATCCACCCTTTACAGCGATCAGACCATATCTTCACTGATGATCCTGCTCAATGGCAAGGTTTCCTTCCTGAGCGATCTAAAGCCCAGCACTTTTGCCGGCAAGGTAGCGGCTGCCGGCTACACCGAAGCCGCAGCATACATCAAAACATTGTCCAGTTGGGACGACGCGAACGCCGCAGATATCAAGTGGGGCATCACCCCCGGCAATGCCGATGAGTTTCTTGAGGTTTCCGGCACTGCTCTGATGGGTATCGGCCAAATTCTGGCGCTTGCGGTTGGCTTCCTGCAACTTTACGACAATTTGGTTCCGGTAATGGAAGCTTTCCATACGGTCAAAATGCCTACTTCCAATGAGTTTATGGAGGAATCCAACGCATATGCGGATCAAAGCACCGGCCTCACGGTGGCTTTCATGAAGCGCCTGCTCCCATCCATTGACGCTTTGCTCGCCAATCCGATCAATGTTCTGTGCGACGCTTTGCCGGATCTGGTGGCCGGTTATAACGGCCTAGTTACCGCAATCAATTCCAACCCATTGGCAGCAATGTTCGGCTTGGCTCTGCCTGATTTTAACGGGCTGGTTTCCTCCATCGGCACAGGCATCGGCCTGACTTTCCCGTCGATTGATACCGACTATCTCACCACGATGGGCGAAGCTTATGCTGCTGAGAGCGGCATAGCAGGCGGCTACCGCATGGCGATCAAGGGCGACCAGCCCATGGTCTTCGCGGCTCTTATGAACTATGTGGGTAAGGCCCTGAAAATCCCGGCCAATCAGGTTGCCTTCTCCAAGCTCATCGGCGATCAGATCGGCATGGGCTATGGCGATGAGATCGGCGCGATCGTCGTTGCCGCGCAGGGCGGTGACGCGCTTTCAATTGCGGACGCATCCGTCGCTCTCTGCGAATCCATCGCAGAGAATCTCGGCATCAAGTCCAACAACGAAGGCATCGGCGGTTTCTTTGCAAAGGTGATGGCGTTCTTCAACCGCATCGCCCGCGCGATCGTCGATCTCTTCAAAGGCTTCGGCAGCAAGGCTGTAGCATAACGCGAGCTATCCGAAAAAACGATCTAGAAACTCGCTTTTCTCTGTATGTTCGAAATCTTCTAATCCCTTTCGGGAAATCATTATTAGAAAATCCGCCGTGCCACTTCACGGCGGATTTTCCCTGTTCCTCCAGGCGAACCAACCTTCTAGACGGGTTCACCAGGATCAACCCCGATATTCCGTTCCCCTCCGCTGCTGAATTTCGTGGGAAATCTGCTTGACCAAAGCGGGCTTGAGCTTGAATTTTTTGAAATAGATCGCCAGAGCCACCAGAAGAATCAGCGGCGGCAGGATATACATCATAAACTCAATGCAGTTCACCGCCTGCGGTGTGGCCACGGAATCTTCCTTTCCCTCAAAGCCAACGGCAGCAAATCCAAGCATCGTAATGAGGGAGCTTAGCCCCGCCGCAACCTTGCTCAGAAAGGTCAGCATCGAAAAAATCACGCCCTCGTTGCGCTCTCCCGTGCGCCATTCGCCGTAATCCACCGCGTCCGCGAGCATCACGTTCTGCATCACGCCCATGGAGCCAAAACCTGCGGACATCACAAACGCCGCGGCCGCAAACGGCAGGAACTGCCCATGCAAAACAGTAGAAAGGAACATCAACAAATAGCCGATACAAGGCAGCACAAGCGAAGCAATATTCACACGGTTGCGGCCAAACCATTTGGAGAAAAGCGGATATCCCAACAGCCCGATCGCCTGCGAGGCTCCAAGCAGGATGGTAAAGAAGGTATATTGATCTTTGCTGCCGATCACAAAGACAAAATAGAACACATTGACCGCGTTGGTTAAATTAATCGCAAGGTTGAACAGGATCATAATCACCACAATGACGAGCGCTTGATCGTTATGGAAGAGGATTTTTGCGCTGCGGATCAGAGAGAATCTTTCCTCCTTCTGCTGCGGGGGCGGCGCGATTCTCTCTCGCACCGTGCCAGCGCAGATCAAAACGGTCAGGATATAGATCCCAGATGTGAGCAGCGCATACTTCATAAACCCGCCGTTCGCAACTCCGCCGAGCTTGTCTGTGATTTGCAGCGTAAACGCGCCCACAATGCCCGCCGCGCCGCCAAAGATACGCGGCAGCATAGAAACCTGATCACGATCATGGGAATCGAGCGTCAGCGCGGGGATCATTGCCCAGTAGCTAACGTCAATCATCGTATAGGTCATATCCCACAGGACAAAGCAAACCGTCGCATACACATACAGGCCGACGCCTCGAAAGCCGGGGTTGGTGAAAAGCAAAACCGTCACCGCCGCATTGGTCACGGCTCCAATCACCATCCACGGGCGGAATTTTCCCCATTTTGTACGCGTGCTATCGATAATCGCGCCCATGAGCAGGTCGTTAACGCCATCCCAAAGGCGCGCGACAAAAAGCATGACGCCCAAAAATGCCGGCGATAGCCCCAAACCTGATAAAAACCAATAAGAGATAAATCCACTTGCCAGGCCGTAGCTCATGCTTTTGCCGATCGTACCGACGCCGTATCCGATTTTGCTGCGCCATGTTAACCTGTTTTCCATCCGAATTCTCCTCCTTCAAATCACAAACCGCATATTTTATTCTTTATTTTATCAAAAAATTTATGAAAAAGATATATCTTTCAAGATTAAATTTTCATTCATTTGCGTGCTCCTTCCCGCTTTTACAGTTTCATTTCGTATAAATCTCATTGTTTTATTGGATTTTCCAAGCCAAAACGTAGAGCAGGGCGGCGTCGCCGGCCTCTTCGCAAGGGTCGCCGCCTTCTTCTTCAAGATCGGCAAGTGGATTACAAGCCTCTTCGGCGATAAGGCCACATAACGTTACGCTTCCTATCCAATTAACTTTCAATGAAAAAACGGCGCAAAATGTGCAGTCACGTTTTGCGCCGTTTTTGTTTTTTCTGCCCAAGCACTCTGCAAGGCTGGGCGTTACTGGAGTGATTTCACAGATTCATATCTGGCAAATTTCGTACGAAGTTCGTCTGCGCTAGAGATCCTCACCTATTATCCCCGCTCCAGAATCCGTTTGAGATACCGACCCGTATAGGAAGCCTCCACCCTCGCCACCTCTTCCGGCGTGCCTTCTGCCACGATCATGCCGCCCTTGTCGCCGCCCTCCGGGCCAAGGTCAATGATATGGTCGGCGGTTTTGATCACGTCGAGGTTATGCTCGATGACCAGCACCGAATTACCATTTTCCACCAATGTATGCAGCACTTCGATTAGGCGGTGCACGTCCGCCGTGTGCAGGCCCGTCGTCGGCTCATCCAAAATATAAATCGTGCGCCCCGTGGCGCGGCGGGAAAGCTCGGTCGAAAGCTTGACGCGCTGTGCCTCGCCGCCGGAAAGCGTGGTCGCAGGCTGTCCAATTTTGATATAGCCCAACCCCACGTCATAGAGTGTTTGAAGCTTACGCTGGATTTTCGGCACGGCGGAGAAAAATTCCAGCCCCTCCTCCACGGTCATCTCCAACACATCGTAAATATTTTTACCCTTATATTTCACTTCCAGCGTCTCACGGTTATATCGTGCGCCTTTGCAGACCTCGCAGGGCACGTAGATATCCGCCAAAAATGCATTTCAATTTTTACTATGCCGTCGCCCTGGCAGCCTCGCAGCGTCCGCCCTTCACGTTGAAGGAGAAGCGGTTCGATTTGAAGCCGCGCATCTTCGATTCCTGCGTGGAGGCAAACAGCTCGCGGATATCCGTAAACACACCGGTATACGTTGCAGGGTTGGAGCGCGGCGTGCGTCCGATGGGCGACTGGTCGATATCAATCACTTTATCGAGATGCTGGATGCCCACCATATCCTGATGCGCACCGATGGTGCGCTTCGCGCCGTTTAATTCATTCGCCAGCCGTTTATAAAGGATTTCATTGACCAGAGACGATTTGCCGGAGCCGGACACACCCGTCACGCACACAAACTCGCCTAGCGGGATCGTCACGTCAATGCCCTTGAGGTTGTTTTCTTTTGCGCCGACCACCTTGAGGAACTTGCCGTTACCCTGGCGCCGTTTCTCCGGGATCGGGATAAACCGCGCGCCGCTGAGATACTGCCCGGTTAGCGACCGTTTGCAGGCCTTGATCTCATCGACCGTGCCCGCACAGACGATCTCTCCGCCGTGGATACCCGCGCCGGGGCCAACATCTACAATATAATCCGCAGCATACATCGTATCCTCATCGTGCTCCACCACAATCAAAGTATTGCCCAGGTCGCGCAGGTGCTTGAGCGTTTCCAGCAGCCGGTCGTTATCCCGCTGGTGCAGGCCAATGCTCGGCTCGTCCAGAATATATAAAACGCCCATCAGCGAGGAGCCGATCTGCGTCGCGAGCCGGATGCGCTGGCTTTCGCCGCCCGAAAGCGTGCCGGCGGGCCGTGAAAGCATCAGGTAATCAAGACCGACGCTTGAGAGAAATTGCAGCCTGCTGCGAATCTCCTTGAGAATCTGTTTCGCAATCATCTGCTCGCGCGTGGTGAGCCGCAATGCATTGACGAATTCCAACGCGTCGGTGATGGATTTATGGCTGAACTGATCAATATTGATACCGCCCACCGTGACAGAAAGCGACTCCGGCCGCAGCCGAGCGCCGCCACAATCCGGACAGGGCTTCGCGCTCATCACCTGCTCAATTTCCGCCCGCGACCATTCGCTGCTTGTCTCCTGGTAACGGCGCTCCAGATTAGGAATCACGCCTTCAAAATCCGTGGTATAAGTGCCGCTACCATATTCGCTGCGGCGATGCATTTTGATCTTTTTGCCTTTCGTGCCGTAGAGCACCGCATCGAGCGCTTCTTTGGAAAGCTTATTGACCGGCTCGTCCAGCGAAAAGTGATAATGCTCCGCCAGCGCTTCAAAATACATCTGCGCAATCGTGCCGCCTTCCGCTGCCGTCCATCCACTGGCCTTGATTGCCCCCTGCCGAATGGACAATCGCGGGTTCGGAATGACTAACTTCGGATCAACTTTCATAAAAATGCCGAGGCCGGAGCAGGTCTGACACGCACCGAAAGGATTGTTGAAGGAGAACATGCGCGGAGTCAGCTCTTCAATACTCACGCCGTGCTCCGGACATGCGTAATTCTGCGAGAAGAGCAGTTCCTCTCCCCCCACCACGTCGATAAGCAGAATGCCTCCGGAGAGGGCGCAGGCCGTCTCAACGGAATCCGCCAACCGGGCGCGAATTTCCTCATCAATCACCAGGCGGTCAATCACCACCTCAATGTTATGCTTTTTATTTTTATCAAGCTTGATCGTTTCAGAGAGGTCATAAATGCTGCCGTCTACACGCACGCGCACATAGCCGGATTTGCGCGCCGCATCCAGCTCCTTACTATGCTCGCCCTTGCGCCCGCGAATCACCGGCGCGAGCACTTGGATTTTCGCGCCCTCATCAAGCGCCATAATGCGGTCCACGATTTGATCCACTGTTTGCTGCTTAATCTCCTTGCCGCAGACCGGGCAGTGCGGAATGCCAACGCGGGCATACAGCAGGCGCAAATAGTCATGAATTTCCGTGACCGTGCCAACCGTAGAGCGTGGGTTTTTAGAGGTGGTTTTCTGATCGATCGAAATCGCCGGAGAAAGCCCGTCGATCGAATCCACATCCGGCTTCTCCATTTGGCCTAAGAACTGGCGCGCATAGGAGGATAAGCTCTCCACATAGCGCCGCTGGCCCTCCGCATAGATCGTATCGAAGGCCAGCGATGATTTTCCGGAGCCGGAAAGTCCCGTAAAAACAACAAGCTTATCGCGCGGGATTTCAATATCAACATTTTTTAAGTTGTGCTCACGGGCACCTTTTACCAACAAATTTTTCTGTGCCATACACAGACCTCCCTAAGCGCAGCGGCTCTAAACATTTGTTCCCTCGATATCATACCAGATTTGTGAAAAAAGTCAAGGAGCGTCGCATGCAAATTGTTGGAAGCCGGCCTGCGCAGACATGCTGTTTCTTTCTGGTTTGTCTTTTCAGTTTTCTGAAATGATGTTTTATTCTAGCGTAAATTATATTGACATCATCCTGTCAACATTTCAGAAATCGTGTGTTGTAAGTCCTCCAGTCGAAAAAATCACGCTTCAGCCACCATTATTTACGGCTGAAGCGTGAAAAAGCAATTTGGTTCTCTCGGTTCTATGCATCATGCCGGGCAAACAACGCCGAACAATCGCTCCGCATTCTCTCTCGTCATCCGCAAAACCTGCTCCGGCGTCATCCCGCGCACCTGGGCGATTTTCTCCGCCGTGTAAGGAATGAGCGCCGAGGAATTGCGCTTGCCGCGAAACGGTGCGGGCGTCATATAGGGGGCGTCCGTTTCGATGAGCAGCCTGTCCTCCGGCACCCAGGCCGCCACCTCGATTGGACGGCGCGCATTTTTGAAGGTCACTGCGCCGCCAAGGCCGATATACATGCCGATGCCCACCAGATCCCTCGCCATCTCCACACTGCCGGAGAAGCAGTGCATCACCCCGCGCGGCTTATATCGCTGCAACAGCTTCCACATATCCTCATGCGCCTCCCGGTCGTGCAAAATTACCGGGATATCACGCTCCACGGCAATTTGGAGCTGCCGCTCGAGCAGTTCCCGCTGCACCTCGCGCGGCGCACCGTCATCATAGTGGTAATCGAGGCCGATTTCTCCGAGTGCCACCGCGCGCGGCTCCTCCAAAAGTGGCAGTAAGCGGTTAAGATCGCCCGGCTTTGCCCGGCCCGCCTCCTGCCCGTGGATGCCAACCGCTGCCCAGAGAAAGGGATACTGCGCGGCGAGCGCAAGCGCTTTTTGGGAAGAGAGAATATCGACGCCGCAGTTAATGACTCCGCAAACCCCGGCCCCCGGCAGGGTGGAAAGCACCGCCTCACGGTCGCCGTCAAAGGCGCGATCGTCATAGTGCGCATGAGAGTCAAAGATGATAGGTGAATTTGGTGTCACACGCGGTGTTTGCATCGCGGGCGAATCAAAAATCAGTGAATCCATTCGATGAAACCATCCTTATTCCAAACTGAATAACATTGATAGCGCGTGCGCCAATTCCAGCGCAATGCGGAAGCCTTCGATCTGGCAATCTTTTTCCCTGTGATTCCCCAGAATCCGAACATCCCACTCCGCAGCATCCAACAGATCGCCGCCGAAGAGAAAGGCATAGTATTGCAACTCCCGGAAACTACACACCGCCTGAAGCCCCGCGCACTCCATCTCGACAGTCAGGCAGCCCTCCGCCTTTCGCTTGCTCATATTCGCGCGCGTTTCGCGGTATAGCCCATCCGTCGTCCAGGTTTTTCCGGTGACAAACGGGATACCCTTCCGCTCGAAAAACGAGGCCACTCGCCCGGCATTTGGGAGCGGCAGATAATCCCCAGCGGGCACGTAGTGGTAGGAAAGCCCCTCATCCCGATATGCCTGTGTGGGAACGATGAGCTTTCCGGCGGTGATCTCCTCATGCAGGCAGCCGCAGGAGCCGAACATGATATAGTGAGATGCACCCGTCAGGCAACGCGCCTCCTCCAGGCAGGCGCCCGCCGCGGGAGCGCCGATCATCGACTGATAAAGGGCAAGCTCCTTTTCCTGATATGTCATGATATAAATCGGGATAGAACCCCCCGTGCTTTCAAGCGATATGACCTTTTTACAGTCATATTTTTGCAACGCATATTCGATCACATGCTGCGAGAAGGTGATGATGCAGATATCGCACAGCTTCTTCCGTTTTCCGTATATCATCTCTGGCCGAATGATCTCCTCCGACCGGTCAAAGGTTTCCGTCAGCATTCGCTCTCCCCTTTCAAATCGTATTCACTGGAAGCTGGTTCGATCCGTTTCTCCAACCAGTTCCGGTAAACCGCCAGCTGCTCCGGCGTGTGGAACCAATGCTCCCCTTGCTTCACCACCTGCAAGCGGCAGTCAAAGCGCTGGACGAACGCGTCCAGCACAGCCCGTTCGCATAAACCGTCGTTTTCGCCATATAGAATTTCCGTCTGCGGTTCCCATCGGGTCACAGGATGTGCTTTGATGAAGCAGTAATCATCCCAATATAGCGTTTGTCCGGCTACCGTCACAAGCTCCCCCTCCGCAGCCAGCCGCTGCTGGCTGAGATTGGACCAGCGAAGCATATTTTCAATCAGCCGCCTCATATCTACAACCGGGGACAAAAACAGGCACTGGCGAATGGTTTCGTCCGGATATGCCAGCAGGCTGAAATACGCCCCCATACTACAGGCAAAGAGGCTGATTTCCCGCCAGCGGGATTTCGCATATTCCATCACAAGCCCCAGGTCTGCTTTCGCCGCTGACGCTTTGCAGGGCGGATTTCCCTTTGGCCGGTCTCCATGCTCCGGCAGATCGAAGCTGAGCACCTGCAAGCCCTTTGGCATTGCCGCCTCAGCCAGAAGCCGAATCACGGTATCCGTCTTATGCGAAAGATTGCCATGCACCGCGATTAATACGTGGTGAGACAACTCTCCCCACACCACGGCGGGAATTCCCCGGATGAAAAGCGTCTCCATCTCCATTTCATCACTCCTAATAAACAGAATCAAACGAGCGGCGCAATGCATTTCTGCCCTGCGCCGCCCGAAATTCTTACCGGATTTTGCCCCTGCCGGCATGTTATCAACAAAGAGCACCTTCACATCATCCTTTGCGCAGTCCGCGGCAAGGATCATGCCCTGGCTCTCCACGCCGCAGAGCACCGCAGGCTTCAGGTTTGCCACCAGCACCACCTTATGCCCGATCAAATCCTCCGGCTTGTACCACTGCGCAATGCCGGATGCTACCGTGCGCGGCGTTCCGCTGCCGTCATCCAGCGTGAGCTTTAACAGCTTCTTTGCGCGCTTGACCGGCTCGCAATCCTTCACTTCCGCCACGCGCAGCTCAACCTTTGCAAACTCATCGATTGAAATCTGGCGACGCCCTCCGCCTTCTGCTGTGCTTGTTCCTTCGCCTCGCGGGCAGCCTTCTGCTGCGCCTCCAGCTCCGCGAGCTCCTTGGCGATATCAATGCGTGGGAAGATGATCTCGCCTTTTTGCACCGAAAAGCCAGCCGGCAGCAGGCCCCACTCGCCCGCCTGCTCCCAGGAGAGCACAGCCGCAGGTGCGCCGAGCTGCGCCTGAATCTTCGGCGCGGTGTGCGGCAGGAAGGGGGAGACGAGGATGGAAATAATCCGGATCGCCTCACAGAGGTTGTACATCACAGCCGCCAGACGGGCGCGGTTCGCCTCATCCTTCGCGAGCACCCACGGGCCGTCTCATCGATATATTTATTCGTCCGGGAAATGAGCGCCCACAGCTCCGTAAGCGCCTGGGAGAACTGCATCTCATCCGCGTAGGCCTCCACCTTCGCCTTTGTAGCAGTTGCAAGCGCGATCAGGTCTTCGTCGAATTCCCCAGCCGTGCGTTCCGTAGGGATCGTGCCGCCGAAATATTTGTTAACCATCGCCACCGTGCGGGAGACGAGGTTGCCGAGATCGTTGGCAAGGTCGGAATTGATGCGCGTGATGAGCGCTTCATTGGAGAAGGTGCCGTCCGAGCCGAACGGGATATCGCGCAGGAGGAAGTAGCGGATTGCATCCACCCCGTAGCGCTCGCAGAGCACCACCGGATCGACGACGTTGCCTTCGACTTGCTCATCTTGCCGCCCTCCAGGATCAGCCAGCCGTGGCCGAGCACCTTCTTGGGGAGGGGCAGATTCAGCGCCATGAGCATAGCGGGCCAGATGATCGTGTGGAATCGCACGATTTCCTTGCCGACGAGATGGATATCCGCAGGCCAGTATTTCTGATAGAGACTATCATCCTCCGAGCCGTAGCCAAGCGCGGTGATATAGTTGGAGAGCGCATCCACCCAGACGTAGACGATATGCTTCGGGTCGAATGTGACCGGCACGCCCCAGGTAAACGACGTGCGGGACACGCACAGGTCTTCCAGACCCGGCTTGATGAAGTTGTTGAGCATCTCATTGCGGCGGGAGGCGGGCTCTAGAAACTCCGGATGCTCCTCAAAAAGCTTGATCAATTGATCCTGATATTTGGAAAGGCGAAAGAAATACGCCTCCTCGGACGTGCGCCTGACCTCGCGCCCACAGTCCGGGCACTTGCCGTCGACGAGCTGCGTCTCCGTCCAGAAGGATTCGCAGGGCGTGCAGTACCAGCTCATAGGAGCCTTTGTAGATATCGCCCTGGTCATAGAGCTGCTTGAAGATTTTCTGAACGGCCTTTTCATGATAATCGTCCGTCGTGCGGATGAATTTATCATAGGAGATATCCATCAGCTTCCACAGGTCTTTAATGCCGGATACGACATGGTCGACATACTGCTTCGGCGTGATCCCCGCGGCCTTCGCCTTTTCCTCAATCTTCTGGCCGTGCTCGTCCGTGCCGGTGAGGAACATCACGTCGTACCCCTGAATCCGTTTATACCGCGCCATGGTATCCGCCATCACGGAGCAGTAAGCGTGGCCGATGTGCAAATTATCCGACGGATAGTAGATCGGCGTGGTGATATAAAATTTCTTGTTCTCTGTGTTGTCCATTGATGATTCCTCCTGAAAATTGAGGTATGCGCAAAGCCGCACGCATGCTTATTCATTGTTATTATACCATCTATTTCGTGCTTTTCAAGGCGGCAAGAACCACTTCCTTTCTACAATATGCTGCGTCAACCTCCCCTCACTTTCATCAGTATACATTCTAAGGGACAGTTTGAGGTGATATTCCAAATCCAAAAGCAGATATTGACATAAAATTTTTATTCCATTATCCTTTGAAATAGAGTTGCCGGCCGCTCTTTATTGTAACAGATGAAGGAGCGAAATAATCATGTATCATGCACATTTGAAAGGGACACACTACGAAATCGGGTTTCATTGGGGGTCCCTTTTGGAAAAGCACGGCCACTTTATTTTAAACAACCTTCCTTTTCCAATAAAGAAAGAGCGAAAGGCGTTCGCTTTGGCTTGTGTTCCCGTTTATCAAAAATACTTTCCAGAAATATTAGAAGAAATCCAGGGCTTGGCGGATGGGCAGCATTGTGAGGCTGAAATGCTCCAAGCTGTTTTATTCAGCATGTATGCCATGCCGCCCGCCTGCCATTGCTCATGTTTTGCAGTGGCAGATCATGAAACGATTCTGTTCGGAAGAAACAGCGATTTTTTAACTGAACTAGAAAAATATAATTTAAATGTCATTTATCATATTGACGCTGATTCCTATGGATTTACAGGAAATACGACAGCATTTCTCGAACTGGAGGACGGCATAAACGAACAAGGGCTTGCTGTCGGCCTAACCGCGGTTTATCCTCACGCCATTCAGCCAGGGCTCAATGCAGGGATGCTGTTACGGTTCATCTTGGAAAAATGCAAATCAACCAACGAGGCGATTCACTACATTCAAGAAATTCCTATCGCCTCGGCCCAAACGCTAACGATAGCAGATCGCATAGGAGAGATTGCCGTTGTAGAGTGTAATGCAGAGAAAATAGAAATCATCCGGCCATCTGAAGGGCGCCCCTATGTCTACGCCACCAATGTCTTTCATTCGGAAGCGATGGCTTCGTTTACAAACCCAGAAATTGATAACTGGCAGGCAGAGACAAGATATCAAACGCTCAAAAATGCACTGGAGCGTAAGAGAGGGCAAATCGGAATCCAATCGGCACAGGAGCTTTTAGCGGGAAAGGACGGGTTTTTATGTCAATACGACAGGAGCACAGGGAAAGATACGGTGTGGTCTGTCATATACGACTTAAAAACGTAGCGATTTATCGTGCAGAAGGGAATCCGTGCCGGTGTAAATTCAAAAAAGATGCCAGGTTTCGTTTCGGTATCGAACCACCCTTTCAGAAACACTGAATCCAGCTGATTGGCCTGTAGGGAGTTCGTCCTTTTCGGACGGGCTCCCCGTTCCCCCTCCGGCAAATTGGTTTGATAGCTCCGCTTAAAACGATTTTGATATCAATTAAAAGCAAAACGCGCCATAAAATGCAAAAGTGCAAATTTACGGCGCGTGTTCTCCTTATTTATAATACCCAGCTAGCCAGCCGATCCATCAAAAAGCGATATCTCGGATATCCAACCAGGTGCGTGGCCGATTTAGCCCCTATTTTTGGATCAGCTTTTGCTTACGGAGATAGACCAGCAGCGGCTTGCATACCGCCATGCCGACGACGACAGCCATCGCGATCTCCAAAAGGCAATTGAGCGACATCATCGTGGCAAATACTCCTTGAGCGGAAGAGAATCGAAGAGAAACCACATCAGGCCGAGCACCATCGCGCTGTGGCACAGCGTGGCAATTCCAGCGCTCAGCCGATCGAAGCTGTTTCGTTTTTGATGAGCTTCTTCAGGCCGATAAACAGCCATGCGGCGATCACACCGAGCAGGATGCGCGGCACGACGCACAGAATCAGCGACTGCACCGGCGTTCCACTGATAAAGGGGGAAAAGATAATATCCGCCGGGCTCGCAGCGGCAAAGGTTGCCTTGAGCATTGACATCACGCCAAAGGAAGCACCCAGAATCCCGCCGAACAACGGCCCCATCGTCACCGCGCCGATAATCACGGGGATATGCATGATCGTGATGGAGATCGGCGGAATCATGATAAAGCCCAACGGGTGAAGGTTAGGATCGCCTGGATGGCAATCAGCATGGCGAGCTGCGCGAGGCGCATCGTCCTCGCAAGGGTATTCTTTTTCAATTTATATTCCTCCTTGCTGCTGCTCTCCCCCAAGGAAGATGCAGCGCAAAATTTGGCAAAAAAATATTGAAAAGCAATTTTTAAACCAGTGTTGCGGAAAAATAAGCTAAAATATGATTTTTTCCATTGGAATCAATTCGTAAGTATTTTAACCTTACAATCAATTCCTGTCAAGTGGCAATTTCAGCATCAACGCTGCATGCCGCGGCCGCCTTTCGACGTGTTTTTATCATAAATCAGCTTAAGCCCTTCCAAAAGCAGATTTTCTCTGTAAAGGACTTTCCGCTTACAGTTGGAAACGATTTCCTTTGCAAGGCCCCCAGTCGCTACGACCGTTTTCACCGACCTGCCGAGCTCTTCCTCAATACGATCGCACAGGCCGTCAAGCATGGCGGCGGTGCCGAACACCGTGCCGGACTGCATGCAGTCCGGTGAGTTCGTGCCGATCACATGATGCGGCGCCTCAATACTAATGTGCGGAAGCTGCGAAGTGCGGGTTGCAAGCGCATCCAGTGAAATGCCAACGCCCGCAGAAATCGTGCAGCCAAGATAGGTGCCTTGCTCATCAAGGACGCTGATTTTGTTGCCGTGCCCAAATCCATCACAAGGCAAGGCAGCTCGTAAGTGTGGATGGCGGCCACCGCACCCACCACCAGATCCGCGCCAAGGATACCGGCGTATCCGTGCGGATATTGAGCCCGGTTTTCAGGCCCGGCCCAACGAGAAGCGGCATATGGCCCGTGACCATCTGCGTGGCCTTGCGCACGGCGGCAGTCAGCTCCGGCACAACGGAGCTAATGATCGCGCCTTCAAAATCTTTCGGCACCACATCATAAAGCGCAAAAATGGATTTCAGCTCCACCGCGTATTGATCGCCCGTGCGGGAACGGTCTGTCGCAAGGCGGGCAACGAATAGGAGATCATTCTCCCGATATACCCCCATCGTGATATTGCTGTTGCCGATGTCGACTGTTAAAATCATCTGATTCTCATCCTCTCCATTGGGGCCATTTGGGCGGGGAAGCCGCCTGCCGCCCCATCCAGAAAACCTTCTCCATTTCAATCCACGCTCCCCGTATGGGGAGCGACTTTGATTTCGCCCCGAACAACATCCGCCCGGATCTGCCTTTTTATTTAGTATACACGATTTCCGACCGGAAAGCAAACGGCATCCGTTCCGAAAAAAGCGCTCTGCCCGCCGCCTTTTTTCGACAGAACGTGGCAGCCCGGCCCCGCAGTGCGCCGTCATAGCGGATGAGAGGCAAAGTGGGGCCGCTGCCGCGCCGTTACCGCCAGGCGCGGAACAGTTCCGCAATCACCTGCTCGATCGGCGCTTTTTGGATTTCCAAATCCCGGATGCCGTGTAGCGTTGAAAGCTGTGCAAGCAATTCATGCACCTGTATAGAGGATAAATCCAATTCATATTCGCAAACGCCCTTTTCCTCTGATAGAAGGTGCCCAATGGGCAGGTCGGGCGGGCAGACGCTATCCACCGTTAGCCGGAGTCGGGAAGGGCGGCCCGTCAAGGCGCGCAGGCCATCAAAGTCTCCGTCATATGCAATCTTGCCCGCAGAAATCATCAGAATGCGCTCTGCCATCTCCTCCAGATCGTCCATATCATGGCTGGTCACAATGATCGTCACGCCGTTTTCCCGATTGACCGTTTTTAAAAATGCAATCATCTGCCGCTTGGCAACGACGTCCAGCCCCAGCGTTGGCTCATCCAGTAGGATTACCTCCGGGGCGTGCAGGAGCATCATGGCGATATCCGCCCGCATCCGTTGGCCGAGCGATAGTTCCCGCGCAAAGGTCTTTAAAAGATCCTTCAAATCCAAAAGCTCAATTGCCATCTCCAAATTCCGCCGATAGACATTCTCCGGAATCTGCACACGCCTTTTCCACGCGAAGCTCTGCATAACAGGGTGATCCCACCATAGCTCCGTCCGGTTGCCGAACAGCACGCCGAGCCTCTTCATGAGCGAAATCCGGTTTTTTTCAGGCGACAGGCCGAGCACGGAGACTTTCCCATCCGTTGGCAAAAGCATGCCACAGAGTAACTTCATCGTTGTGCTCTTGCCCGCCCCGTTCGGCCCGGCATAGGCGACGAACTCGCCGCGCCGGATTTGGAAGGTCACATTATCAAGCGCATACACGCGCTTTTTCTCAGGCCTTGCGAGCCTTTTCAGCACGCCGTTCCCGGCATTCTCCCGCTGGGATTGGGTAAACACCTTCACAACAGACCGCACGTCAACGGCGATGTCCGATGGCGAGGTAGCGGTTGATCCCTTTTTTAACATAGTAATGCAATCCTTTCCTGAAAAAGTAAGCCGCGCATGCGGCGAGCGCCACCGCAATGATTGCGGGGTAATAGCCCGGCAGGTCGAACGGCGGTTTCCCAAGCAGTGCAAGCGATGGAAACCAGCCCAGCAGCCCCGCGGGAAACACCGTCAGCAGAGGCGCTTTCAACGCAAGCGGCATGCCGGAGAGTGGGAATTGCGCCAGGCTGCATTGCGCATCGATTACATAAGTTGAAATTTCCTCCGCTTGGGCAGGCGCGTAAAAGGCCACGCTAGAGGCAAGGTAAGAGGAGGCAACCAGGATCGCAACCGTAGCGGCCAAATGCCCGGCAAGCGCCAGCGCCCACCACCACGGCGGCCGGATGCCGAGCTTTGCAACGGCAATGCAGAGAAGCGCCGCGCCGGAAACCAGGTTGCTGCTCCCTGAAAACGGGATGAAGCCCTCTGTCATTAGCTGCACCGGCAAGGGGAGCGGTTGCATCAGCATGTGATCCACCTGGCCGCGCCCGATCCGGCGGCTGATATGCCCAACGTTATTGCTGGAGAAAAACACCTGATAAATCCCCGTCATCAGGGAGGTGTATCCGAGCATAAATAGAATTTCATACCGGCTCATTCCGCCGATTCCTCCAAATTTCCATGCCAGCAGAAATATGCCCGCGATCGAGGAGAGATTGGATATCACGTCCGACAGGATTGCAAGGGACGCAAACACTCGGTCCCGCAGTAGCCAGGCAAAATCCATTTTGGCATACAGCACATACAGCGATAAAAATTGTTTGAGGGATATTTTCTGCTATCCACCAAAGCTCACCAGCCTCTCTCGTGATCTGCAAAACCATAAAATAGCCGCGGGCCAGAGCGTCAGGTTCCAGAACACCTGTGCCAACAGAATGCGCTCAGGCCGTGCCGTGCCGACAAACAATGCCAGCGGCGCACCGCCGAGGCTGCCGAAGGGCTGTAGTTCAAACACACGCGCTAACCCAAACGGCAGCAACCGAAAGGGCAGCACAGTGCCGGAGAAAAGCGCCACGATCGCTGTGCGAATCACATGGGCAAGCCAGGAGATGCCGCGCAGCTCAATCGCCACACAGGCAAACAGAAAGTCAATCGCAAACCCGAGTGAGATACAGAGCAGCAGGCTGGGGAAAAACCAAGGGCTTGCCGGCAAAACCGAAATCCCCCAAAAACGGCGCGGCGCACAGCAGCGGAAGGGAGAAGAAAAGCAGCATCGGGATCCATCCGCCTACCGTTTCCGCCACGATCCCGCCAAAAATAGGGGTCGGGCGGAGATAGAGCCTGTGTAGCTCCCCTTCATAGCACCAGCTCGATGCAAAGGTTTGCACCACCAATAAATCGGCCAATATCGCATTGAGATAGGTATAGGAAAGCATCTGCTTCAGCGTCATGCCGGTTTCTACGCCGCTCCTTGATAAAACGGACCAAAGGAATAGCAGCGGGATCAAATGCACGAGCCGAACGGCTATATTCGGGAGCAGATAGAAAATGCCGCCGTTCGTCTGGGCGCGCATCGCCATACGCATCGTTTGGCTATATTTTAAAATCATATGAAAATCATTCCTTCCCTGGGGCTGTTGCAACATGTAAGATTTTTCAACAGACCCCCAAAACCACTTGAGGGCCGTACAATATAGCCCTCATTTTGCGTCTCAAGACGCAAAACCATGCTTTTTCTCAGCTTAGTGAACATTTTTTATTCAATATGCAACGCATCCTTAGAACAATCGAATTTGGGCATAAAAATACCCTGTGCAGATCGTTTTGACTGCACAGGGTACCATTCATTCCGTTTGGGCCTGGTTATGCGGCCCAGACGAAATATGGTGAAAGGCATTCAAAACAATCCGGCTTTTCTGCAAAAAGGGCAGACTTCTCCCCTGCTGCGGCAAAAGCTGCCGTCAGCATATGGTTCAATTTTGCCAAAAGGGCAGACTGCCCCCTGGGCGCGGCTGTTTTGAATGTGTAGCTGCGGACGATATCGCTGCCCGGAAACAGCTCCTTGCAGCATATATCGTTTCGCACGGCCAAATTCCAAGCTGTCCCTTTCGCCGGACGCATCAACCTTTCACCACCTTTCCACTTGTATTTGCTATTCATTATAATAGAATCCGTTTCATAAAGCAATCTGAATTTTATCAGGTTTTCACCTTTTTTTCCGTATACGCAGCGCTGAGCAAATTGTTACAACAGCAAACAGAAGCATCACATAGGGCAGTTCGAGAAAAACCGTTGCAGCGGCGCACAGAAAAAACAGGATAATTTGGATGGGCTTTTTGCCGCCGAACACGGTTTTGAGCGCCTGGAAATCGAGCTTTTCCCACATCGTCACAATTAAGATCACCGCCAGGACGGACAGCGGAATTCGCTCAAACACACCGCCCAGCAGTAAAACGGCGGCTAACATCAAAAAGCTGGAAAAAAGTGGAGCAACGCGCGTGGCTTGTTCCTTCTGCTCCTGCGCCGCCCCCATCGGCATTCCGCCGAAGAGCGGCAGGAGCATATTCCCCACACCCAGCGCAATCGCTTTGACGGATAACTTGCGTTCCTGTGACCATGCACTGCCGCTACAAACCAGAATCGAAAGCGCAATCGCAGCGGTGGAAAGAACCACGCCCCCTACCGGCGCAACTGTAAACCCATTGAACAGCAGCCCCCCGGAGGAGGACAGCTTGTGGGAAAAGGCTCCCACCTCCAGAACCGGTGACTGCCCCGCGGACGGAACAAGGCAAAGGTGCAACCCCAGCGCGATGACAAGGCTTACAAATTGAGCCGGTATTTTCCGGTGAAGCTTTTTAAATTTACGCGGATAGGTAATCATCAGCACCAGCACGATTGTGCCATAGAGCACTGTCCTCCAATTTGCATGAAAACCAAAGCTGCGGTAGGAGAGCAGCATATCCACTGCGCTGACGCCGGTTGCATTGATGCCGAAATAATTGTTTGTCTGCAAAATCGTCATGACCAACGCCGTGCCAATGGTAAATCCGCCGCGACCGGCGCGGGGATAAATCGCAGCAGCCTGTCCGCACGCAGCAGCAGCGCGGCAAACACCAGCACACCCGCAAAAATGAGGCAGTCAGCGCTGCCGGCAGCCCATAACGCCCTGCGCAGGCGGAAAACACCAAAACACAATGCAGACCGGCCCAGCAAAATAGGGCACGCGGCCTGGGACGAGCGCGGTCACGAGACTCGCCCCCACCGCTGCAATCAGCCCCGCGGGCATGCCAATCCCCGCCAGTGCGCCGAATGCCAGCGCAAAGGGCAGCATAGACATCGCCGCTATCCCGCCGGAAGAAAGGTCTTGCCCCACTTGTTTTCTATCGTAAGGAGCTTGCGTCAATCTCTGTTTCATTGTTCCTCTCACAATCCTGAAGATTTTACATTCATATATGTAGCCTGCCTTCGATTATACCGGACCGCATCGAAGGATGCAAGAAAAACGTTTTGCATCTTGGAATTCTGTGCTATAATAGGTTCCCGAAAACGCCGGTTCCCGCTCGGCGCGGCCTTGTGTTTCCATTTATTTTTCATATCGGAGTGCAAATTGTAACAATGAGTAGATGAAAAAAAGAACCAAACGTATTTTAAAGGCGATCTTCATTCCGATTGCCTGTATCACCATCTTTTTCCTGCTGAACTTTCTGCTAAACGCTGCCGCGGAACCGCGCGACCATGTATCGCCCGATTATGCCAAAACAGATCTTAACTCGCTTTTAGCGAAGGATTCTCTATCCGATTCGGATTATGAGCTCCTTTATCGGCAAACCGGCTTGGCAGGCCTGCCGTGCAAGATCTGCTCCTGCTGCCGGATGGCAGAGAAAAAATCCAACAATTCCAGGCAGATTTTTTCCGTGCGCCACGGATTGAATGCAAACAAAACTCCCTCACCGCCTTTCAGGAAAGCCTGACGGATGAGGCCGGCGGTCGGATTTATGGCTTTCAGCTTGCGCCTCTAAAAGATGGGGATATCCTTCTCACCCGCTCCATGCACTCCTTCGGTTGGAGCACGGCCATGCCGCCCTTGTTACAAGCGCCGCCGCAGGGCAAACGCTGGAGGCAATCTCACTCGGCGTGGATTCCACCTATCAAAGCACCAATGGGTGGCGCGATTGGCCCACCTTTATGCTGCTGCGCCCCAAGCCGGAATATCGGGAGAAGGCGGCTCAGGCCGTCGCGTTTGCAAACGAACATCTCGCAGGCATCCCCTATAACCTGGTAGCGGGGATTTTCACCTCCAAATTCCAAGAAGCCCCCGGCGGCACACAGTGCGCGCATCTTGTTTGGGAAGCCTATCAATCCGCCGGGCTCGACCTTGATTCCGACGGCGGGAAGATCGTAACTGTTAAGGATCTGGCCAACAGCGAATATCTCGATGTGGTACAGGTGTACGGAGTGGACCCTGAGGAGATATGGCCGTAAATGCAGTCGGACTGATCGCCTTACGATACAGGCATCCCCGCAGGGTCAGCCGATCCTGCGGGGATGCCTGTTTATCATTCTACGATCAATTGTCACTTTGTATCGTGCTTCGATTCCTGCTCTGTGCCATCATCCTCTTTGTAATAAGAAGCACGCTTAGAGCCGGAAAACAAAGAAACCAGAAGAAAAAGCAACCCGATGATACCGATGACCATACCGACGACTGCAATGGTTTCCTCGCTGGTCATCATAATTGCGCCGCTCAGAGTCAGTACAGCGCCGATGACCAATTTTCTTATTTCCTTTAACAATTCAAGTCACCTTCTCCTTTGTATGGAGACAATCAATATCCAGCCAAAACCGCTGGAACAGATTTGAATATCAGCCAACTTTCTAAATTGGCTTTTTGCTGTGGTCCTCCTATTTAGAATCATTCCCGGGAGCTTCTTCTTGCCCCTGTGGTTCCTTGTATGTTTTTCCCTGTTTTATACGAAACGAAAATTGACACGCTAAAAATATTCTTATATTTTATTTTTTTTGCAAATCTTGATGGTCATTGCGATCATCAACTTCAGTATTATCTCTTTTATTCAGGGAAAGCGATATAATGACAAACAAAATTCCCAAAGCGCCTAAAAACAACGATAAAATATCAAAGCCAGAACCGTTTACGGTAATACTAGCACAAATCATAATTGCGCTACTTAGAACGAAAGTGCATCCCGCGATTAAAAGCTTTATTTCTGTATACAAATTGTTATCTCCTTTCTTCCACTTGTGATTTAGTAAAATTTATTAAGATGCAGGAATTTCAACTCTCTTGGAGCCCGCAGTGCGGGACCACCG
>ENA-OUNI01000379-OUNI01000379.1-human-gut-metagenome-genome-assembly--contig:-NODE-379-length-20561-cov-5.195018_pt1 | contig 20561 bp, 26 predicted proteins | sample MGYA00242499_ERZ504580 | MGnify/ENA primary metagenome ERZ504580 (study PRJEB26092, sample SAMD00036315) | human gut metagenome | host: Homo sapiens | study: EMG produced TPA metagenomics assembly of... | reverse complement strand
TTTTGATACCAAAGTCATTAATATTAGGAAAGGTAAGTGGCTATCAATCGCTACGCAATTGATGTCTGCATGGAAGACTGGTATGGGCATAAGAAGCCGGAAGTCCTTACTCATAAACTTGCCTGTAAGCATATATTCGGTGATGAGAAGTATATACGATTGTTTCTTATTGGAAGTTTGATACTGATTATCGGGAGGCAGAACTTATCCGTCTTACAATAGATGATGTGGAGAGTCCGATTCTTGAAGGTTTTGACAAATTTTATCCTCAAGCTCTTGTTAGCTTAGATAAATAGAGAGTATCTTATGTTTTTTATATGGACGATATAATGGTTGGTATACAGCTTATGATGTTAGTCCTATAGAAGATAGATTTATCAATATGATAGAGTAAGTTTGTATGTTTCACTTCAGAAAATATATTATGAGAAATTTTAGATTTTTGTTTATTGACTGCTTTATTCCCTTTGATTTCATGGGTTGCAAAAGTGAGGAAGACTCTTATCCTCCTATTCATTATGGATACAATTTAGCATTTGTCGATGAAAATGGCAATGATTTGATTGAGGGAATGCAAACCGGTCTTGGAAGAATGGTAAGCCTGCTTTGAGAGAGAAAGATTACTCCTATAATTGGTAGAACCCGATTCTAAAGATGACTTTACCGGACCGGACTGTATCTATGTGGAAAGCAGGGACGGACTTTTACTTTGGCAATCTTTGATGCACTATGGGATGGATATAAATATGACAAGAAGCCTGAAGTATTGAGGCGTACGTTTGTTTGTCCCTATATCTTTGGTGACGGAGAGGAACATTCCATTATTTCCCATTGGAAGTACAATGATGGTTATGGCAGTGTTGAACTTATTAGAGTAACTATAGATGGTGTGGATGCCCGCATCGAATCAGGAGCAGACAAATATCACCCGTTAGTTGTCGTTGTGTTGGCAAAGTAACTTGTTTTTCTTAAATACTCTGTCTTGGTAAAATCAGCACTTTATCAAGACAGAGTTTTTATTCTTTGGAATTACCGCATCGCCAGCGCCTTATTCTCCGCCTCCTCCATAATCTCCCGTTCTCCCGGCCCTTTGTCATTGATGCCGCAAAGGTGGAGGATGCCGTGGATGATGACACGGTACAGTTCACGTTCGTAGTTGTTATCGGCGAACTGTTCCGCATTGGTGCGTACGGTATCGAGGCTGATGAAGAGTCACCGCTAAGGCGGTTGCCTTCACAGTAGTCGAAAGTGATGATATCTGTGTAATAATCGTGTTGCAGATATTGGCGGTTCACTTCGAGTATCTTCTCGTCCGAGCAGAAGATGTAGGCGATTTCACCGACTCTTTTTCCGTAAGTGGCGGCTACGGATTTTATCCATTCCGTGGTTTCACGCTTCTTGATGGAAGGCATTTCCACGCCGTCTGTCTGATAACTAATCATTTTATTTACGATTTAATGATTTACGATGTACGATTGAAATTACGTTCTTGCGATTAAGCTAGTTCTTTTAAAAGAAGAATAAGTAACTGATGATGATGGCTGCAATGATGCCGGAAAAATCGGCAATCAGCCCACACGTCACGGCATTCCTCGTTTTGGTGATACCTACGCTGCCGAAATACACAGCAAGAATATAGAATGTGGTGTCCGAAGCGCCACGTGCCACGCAACTCATGCGTCCTACAAATGAATCGGCGCCATACTGTTTCATGGTGTCAATCATCAGTCCGTTGGCACCGCTGCCGCTCAGTGACTTCATCAGGGCAGTGGTAGGGCACCTACAAAGCTGGTATCTACACCGAATAGTCCTACTACATAACCGATACCGTTCACCAGTATATCCATGGCGCCGGAAGTGCGGAAAACGGCGATTCCAACGAGAAAAGCAACCAGATAAGGGATAATGCGTATGGCGGTGGTAAAGCTTCTTTGGCTCCTTCTATAAAGGCATCGTATACATTGATTTTCTTCCATAGCCCCCAGAGGATGAACAGCAGGATGATGGAGAACAGCAGTATGTTGGCAATTAAAGTGGAATATACACCCATTTCATCACGGCTAATCTGTGTGAACAGATAAATGAGTGCGGCAAAGAAAAGACTGATGCAGCCAATCAGGATAAGTATGGGCTTGTTCAGCAGGTTGATGCGTTGTGCAATGCTGACGGCAATGACACCGACAATGGTCGAGATGGCAGTCGTTATCAGTGTGGGGATAAAGATGTCCGTGGGTTGGGCGGCACCCATCTGCGAGCGATACATCATGATGCTGACGGGGATAAGTATCAGTCCCGAGGTGTTGAGGACAAGGAACATTACCATCGGATTGGTGGCAGTATCCTTTTCGGGTTTAGTTCCTGAAGTTCCTTCATGGCTTTCAGCCCCATTGGAGTAGCGGCATTGTCCAGCCCCAGCATGTTGGCAGAGAGATTCATGAAAATGGAGCCCATGGCAGGATGTCCTTTCGGTATTTCGGGAAAGAGACGGCAGAATACCGGACTCAGCCAACGGGAGAGGGCATTGATCATGCCGCTGTTTTCGCCTATTTTCATCACGCCGAGCCAGAGGGCGAGTATTCCCGTCAGTCCCAGGGATATTTCAAAAGCTGTTTTGGAAGAGGAGAAGGTGGAGTTGACGAGTTCTGTGAATATCTCCACATCACCCATAAAGATGAGTTTGCAGAGGGCCACGATGAATGCGATGACGAAGAATGCTACCCAGATGTAATTTAAAACCATGTATCGTTACTTTGTTTCTAATGGATTAATATTTGTTTTCGTTGGCAAGATTCCAGGCGTTGAGGAAAGCTGCTTTGGTTATTTCTATCATTTTTTCCCAGTTCAGCCGGTCGGTGTGGTCCGAAGGCTGGTGGTAATCGGGATGTCCGTCTGTGTGGTACCAGATGATGGGGATGTTGCACAGGGCAAAAGAAGCATTGTCACTTCCTCCCGTGGGGCGGTCCCAGGCGCGGTAGTCCGGTTGCAGGCGCAAGCTGTAGCGTGCAATGTCCTGCTTCAGCCAGTCGCCGAATACGGGGTGGGCGGCGGTGTAGAAGTAGACAACGTGTTGAGGCTGCTCGGGCTTATTGTTACGGCCTATCATGTCGAAATTGAGATAACCTTTCACCTGGCTGATGAAAGGACAGCTTTGTACAAAGTATTTTGAGCCGAGCAATCCCTTTTCTTCCCCATCCCAAAAGGCAAAGATGACCGTGCGCAGAGGCTTCTGTCCGGTGGCAAGAAATGCACGGGCTATCTGCAGGACGGCAGAGACACCGGAGGCATTGTCGTCTGCACCGTTGTATATCCGGTCGTTTGCCAGCGTCTCGTCCACACCCAGATGGTCGAAGTGGGCACCTACGATGACATATTCATCCGGTCGTTCTCCCGGGATGGTTCCCAATACATTACTCATCTGCAGGATGCGGTGGACGCCTTGTTTAAGGATGGCGATGGAGTCGGGATGCACTTGCCACCGTCCCCGTTGTTGGCGTTCCTTGTTGTAAGCCTCGAAGGGCTGGTAATAATTGTCCTTTTCCAGCGGGGCAATGCCGGCTTCTTTCAGGCAGGATGCCAGATAGCGGGCAGCCAGTCGTGAACCGTGCATGCCTGCTTCGCGTCCTTGCAGCTCATCGTCGGCCAGAAAGCCGACAATAGCCTCGGCCGAAGTGCGGCTGATGCTTTGCAATCCCTTTTCTTGTGGAGATTGTGCATGTAAGGATAGTGCGAAAGAAAGGCAGCAGATTGCTCCCAAAACAGCTTTATACATGTCGTACGGTTTTAAGGATTGGACATACCGGTTGCAAAATTAAAGATAACTTTCCATAGTTTCTATATAAATGTAGTATTTTTGTCCATTGGCGGATGAATTCAAATCCGTGTAAATCAAATGAGAGAAGGATGAAAAAGAAGAATGAAGCAGTGGAAACCGTCTTGTGCGAACGTGTGCTTTCGGCAGAAGAAGTGGCGTGCATCTCGGTACAGATTCAGCAGGAATTGGAGGCGTATATCGACCCGGTGAAAAGGGAGTATCTTCCCCGTTTCTTCAAGACCGGAAAGGGGCAGTATGGCGAGGGGGATAAGTTTCTGGGAGTGGTGGTACCCAACACCCGGCAGGTGGCAAAGCAGCACAAGCACGAACCTTTTGGGGTAATGGCAACCTTGCTTCAGAGTGAATGGCACGAGTGTCGCCTTTGTGCCTTGCTGATGTTGGTGGAGCGATTCAAAAAGAGCGATGAAAAGGGGAAAAAGGAGATTTATGACTTTTACCTTTCGCAAACGGGCCGTATCAATAATTGGGATTTGGTCGATTTGTCTGCCCCCGGCATTGTGGGCGAATATTTGAAAGACAAACTTCGTAAAGACCTCTACCGGCTGGCGGATAGTCCGCTGCTTTGGGACCAGCGCATTGCTGTGGTATCTACCTATACTCTTATCAAAAATGGTGATTTCATCGATATATTAGCCCTTTCGGAACGGCTGCTCCATCATAAGCATGACTTGATGCAAAAGGCGGTAGGATGGATGCTCCGGGAGATGGGTAAGCGGGACAAGGACTTGCTGGTGCAATTCTTGGAGAAGCATTGCAGGACGATGCCGCGAACGATGTTGCGTTATGCGATAGAGAAGTTCCCGGAGGAGGAACGCAAGGAGTTTATGAAGCGCTGATGGGGAATGAAAATCGTGAAACTGTATTTTGCTCTTCTTGCCAACAAGTTGACAAGTTTTTGCCACCTTATTGGCAAGACCTTGCCACCGCGTTGGCAAACTTTTGCCATAGGATGGCAAAGTTTTGCCAAAGGTGAGGCAAGGGGTTGGCAAAATTAGTCTTTGATTGCCAGTGTATTACCAAAGGTAGCCTTCTACGTAACTATCAAATTCTGTAGCCATGCCGGCATCCAGATGTCTGAAGACGTTCAGTACGGATTCCTGCTCCTCGGGGAGCAGCAGGCGTTCGCCTTTGCGGGCGCGGTAGTAGGTGCGCTGGCCGAAGCCGGCTATCAGGTTGGCGATGGCGATTCCCCGCTTGTTGTAGTAGGCTGTTCAGCATGTTCATGAAGCCTTTGGCGTAGCGTGCCTTCTGACTGGAGCGGTAGAAGGGGCATTCTCCTTTGACGGTGGCAAGGCGTTTGGGGCTGATGATTTTCCAGTAATCCTTTTCGGTAGGCATGCTCTGCATGGCGAGTTGGCGGAGGCAGGTGGCAGCCTTGGGACATTGTTCGTTGAGGCACAAGGGGTAGTTGAAGGGGACTTGGGTAAAGGATATTTCTTCTTTCATAAGTAGCGTGTTCTATGCATTGTGCTTTCAGCAGGGGTAGATTTGGTTTGCTGTCAGTAAATGGCTGGTTATTTTACACAAATGTAGGAAGAAAGTGTGAACCTGCAAATATATTTCAAGTATATATCTTGCTACTTCTATCGTTTTTTCTGTAATTTGCCTCCGAGCAGCATAATATTCCGTTGTATGGAGCGTGCCAGGTATGTCATACGCCCTTTACTTATGTGAAAAAAGAAAGGGGATGAGTGCTATCTCAAAATAAATTCGTTATTTTGCAGTAGACAAAAAGCTTTGGAGTATGAAGTCATTGTATATCAAGAACTATAAGAACCTAAGAGAGCTGTCTATTGATTCGCTTGCTCGGGTCAATTTAATAGTAGGGTGCAACAATGTAGGTAAATCTACGTTGCTGGAAGCTGTTTCCATTTATTTGGCAAACGGGAATGACGAATGGCTGAAAACGATTTTGGATTTCAGAGGGGAAATGGTGAATGTAGATTCCGCTAAAGGGGATGTGGATTTCAGCCAAGTATTGTCGGAGCATTACAGCTCCTTGTTTTCCGGGCGTAAGATGGATTTCAGGAATGCCACGGCTATTTCCATTGGCGAACAGAGTGACCTACTGAATATCAAACTTGTACATATAGCCGAGGAACAGAGGGGAGGGACAATTGTACGTTGGGTCTATAATGATGACGATGCTGATTCGGGCGAACACTTATTTCGTTACATAGGTGATGGTTTGAGTGTGGTCTCAGGCTCGAATGCCCCTATGCTAATACCTTTTTTTCGACGTGGCTTTCCGGGCAATGTAAAGGACAGAGTTCCGTTTGAGTACGTATTGGCACAAGACTTTCATCTTAGAAAAAATGTATTGCTTTTCGACCGTATCTCTCTATCCGATAGAGAAGGTTATGTTTTGGATGCCCTGCGTATCATCGAACCAAGTATTGACCGGCTGAACTTCTTGAATGAGAATGAATATTCCAATAGGCGTGTCCCTTTTGTCACTTTGAAAGATACGGGCGAGCGTGTTCGTTTGAGTTCGATGGGTGACGGCATTAACCGGATTCTTACTGTAATTCTTGCGTTGGTCAATTGCAAAGGTGGCGTCTTCTTGCTGGATGAGTTTGAAACGGGGCTTCACTATACGGTACAGACCCAATTGTGGAGAGTTATCTTCATGCTTTCCGAAAAACTGAATGTCCAGGTATTTGCCACTTCGCATAGTCACGATTGTATCAATAGTTTTATAGCTGTGAACCGGGGAGGTCAGATAATTCGCTTGGACAACCGGGGAGGAGAGATCGTTGCTGTGAACTATAGCGATGACAAGGAGATGGAATTTATAGCACAAAATGGTGTTGAAATACGATAGGATATGAGTAAATTAAGCAAGAGCTTGCCCTATCATTTGTTCGTTGAAGGGAAAAATGACCTTCATGTAGTTTCGTCTTTATGCGGACTACATCATGTGAATCAGAATTTCAATATCAAAGTTTGCGAGAGTGTAGAGAACGCAATCGGGCTGTTCAGGCTGACACTTACTAATCCATCGGCATATCCTCGTATCGGTGTTGTGCTGGATACTGATACTGATGTGGAAAAACGCTGGAGGCAATTGGTTGATATTTTGAAATCCAGTAATAAATATGACTGTGATGGCTTAGATTTGCCTTCTGACGGACTGGTCTTGTATCCGTTGAATGACTATGACGCTGTAGTAGGTATTTGGATTATGCCAATAATCGTTTTGAGGGGATGTTGGAGGATTTTGCATTGAACATGATTCCGGCAGAAGACCTTTTGATTCGGAAAGTTGAAGTAGTGCTGTCAGAGTTGGAAGCAGAAGGGATACAACGCTACAAGCAAGTGCATCGCTCCAAGGCAAAAATACATACGTTCTTGGCATGGCAGGATGAACCGGGAAAGCCTATCGGACAAGCTATTACTGCTCGTATATTGAATCCGGATGCAGAAGAAGCAAAAGCTTTTATAGGATGGCTGAATAAGTTATATGATAGATAGTATGGAACAAGAAGATTTTGATATACGCAACCAGCAGCCCGTCACCAGCCGAGAACGTGATTTCGAGAACGCTCTCCGTCCGTTGAATTTTGAGGATTTCAGCGGGCAGGACAAGGTGGTGGACAATCTGCGCATATTTGTGAAAGCTGCCCGCCTGCGTGGCGAGGCGCTGGACCATGTGTTGCTTCACGGCCCTCCCGGATTGGGAAAAACAACACTCAGCAATATCATAGCCAACGAACTGGGCGTAGGCTTCAAGATAACTTCCGGTCCGGTACTTGACAAGCCGGGGGATTTGGCGGGAGTGCTTACCAGCCTGGAGCCCAATGATGTACTTTTCATCGACGAAATACACCGGTTGAGCCCGTAGTGGAGGAATATCTGTACTCAGCCATGGAGGACTACCGCATAGACATCATGATAGACAAAGGCCCTTCTGCCCGAAGCATACAGATTGATTTGAATCCTTTCACGCTGGTGGGAGCTACCACGCGTAGCGGTCTGTTGACAGCTCCGTTGCGTGCCCGTTTCGGTATCAACCTGCATCTGGAATATTACGATGATGATGTGTTGAGCGGCATTATCCGTCGTTCGTCCGGCATCCTCGATGTGCCTTGCTCCGTAAGGCTGCCGCCGAGATTGCGAGCCGCAGCCGTGGCACACCGCGTATTGCCAATGCATTGCTGCGGCGTGTACGCGATTTTGCCCAAGTGAAAGGTTCGGGAAGTATCGATACGGAAATCGCACAGTTTGCCCTCGAAGCCCTGAATATCGACAAATACGGTCTGGATGAGATAGATAATAAGATACTCTGCACCATCATCGACAAGTTCAAAGGCGGCCCGGTGGGACTGACCACCATTGCCACCGCTTTGGGCGAAGATGCCGGCACGATAGAGGAAGTCTATGAACCGTTCTTGATAAAAGAGGGTTTCCTGAAACGTACCCCCCGTGGGCGTGAAGTGACGGAGCTTGCCTACAAGCATTTGGGGCGGAGTCTCTATAGTAGCCAGCGTACCTTGTTTGGCGACGAGTGATTCATTAATCATTAATCACTAACCATTAATCATTAAAAAGAAGTGGCCGGATTAAAATCATTGGCAAAAGAAACTGCCATTTATGGCTGAGCAGTATTGTGGGGCGTTTCCTCAATTACCTGCTGGTGCCCGTATATACCATGGCGATGTCCGCACAGAGTGGCGGCTATGGCGTAGTGACGAATGTATATGCGTGGGTGGCCCTCATGCTGGTATTATTGACGTGCGGCATGGAAACCGGTTTCTTCCGCTTTGCCAATAAAGGGGAGGATGACCCGATGCGTGTGTACTCCACGACATTACTCAGTGTGAGTATGGGGGCGCTTACTTTCCTTGCATTGGGCTGCTGTTTCTCGACCCTATTGCCGGATGGATGGAGTACAGTGAGCATCCCTGGTACGTGGGCATGATGATGATTGTGGTGGCGATGGATGCTATTCAAAGCATTCCTTTCGCTTATTTGCGCTACAAGAAGCGTCCCATTAAGTTTGCGGCACTCAAACTGCTGTTTATCTTCCTGAATATAGCACTGAATCTGGTCTATTATGTAGGGATGAAAGGGGATGACGTGGGCTATGCTTCCTTTTCAATCTGATATGCACCTCTACCATTATGCTTTGCATGATTCCGGAGTTACGCGGGTTTGCTTATGTGCTGGATAAAAAACTGTTGAAGCGGATGCTTGCTTACAGTCTGCCGTTACTGGTACTTGGCTTGGCGGGTATCTTGAATCAGGTGGCCGATAAGATTATTTTTCCTTTTGTCTATCCGGATGAGGCGGAAGCTACCGTGCAGTTGGGCATTTATGGAGCTGCCAGCAAAATTGCTATGGTGATGGCGATGCTTACACAAGCTTTCCGCTATGCATACGAGCCTTTTGTCTTCGGAAAGAGCCGGGACAAAGACAATAAGCAGGTATATGCGCAGGCCATGAAGTTTTTCATCATCTTTACACTGCTGGCATTCCTGGCTGTCATGTTCTATCTGGATATTTTGCGCTATATCATCGGCCCTGATTACTGGCCGGGATTGCGGGTAGTGCCTATCGTGATGGCTGCCGAAATCTTTATGGGTATCTATTTCAATCTTTCCTTCTGGTACAAGCTGATTGACGAAACGCGTTGGGGAGCCTACTTCTCCCTGATAGGTTGCACGGTGCTGGTAGTGATGAACATACTTCTGATTCCCCGATACAGTTATATGGCTTGTGCCTGGGCAGGATTTTGTGGCTATGGCATCGCCATGCTTCTGTCCTATTTCGTAGGGCAGAAGAAGTATCCCATTCAGTATGACCTGAAGGCTATCGGTAGTTATGTGCTGCTTGCGGCAGTACTCTATCTGGCTGCCGAATATGTCCCGATAGAAAATATTTACCTGCGTATGGCGTACCGTACCGTTTTGTTGCTGCTCTTTGTGACCTATATCGTGAAGTGCGACTTGCCGTTGAGGCAGATTCCGTTCATTGGTAGGCTGGTGAAGTGAGGTTAGAGAAGTTAGATTGATAAACATTGCGTATTTAACAGTTTTGTCAAGAAAAGCATTACTTTTGTACTGTTATTAAAACTGAAGTGATACAATGGACAGAAAAATCAATCGCATAAAGATTGTTTTGAAATCAAGGATTGTGCAGAAGAGCAAACAATAAATTCAGAATCAAGTATGATTAAATCAGAAGCAATTCAGAATCTCCTCGCAAGATTCGAATCCATTGCGTGTGAATACGAAGGCGTGGAGTGCTGGAGTGCTCGCGAATTATATCCCATTCTGGGCTATGCCAAATGGCAAACGTTTGAGAATGTTTTAGGAAAAGCTAAGGAGGCTTGCCTAAACGCTGGTGTAGAGACGAGTAATCATTTTACCGGCATCAGTAAAACGATACTTATGCCTAAAGGTGCATCAAAGGACATTGAAGACTTTATGCTCACTCGCTATGCCTGCTACCTTGTGGCACAAAATGGTGACCCTCGTAAGTCGGAGATTGCTTTTGCCCAAAATTACTTTGCTGTACAAACACGTGTGGCAGAGGTAATAGAGCAACGACTTCTTGACTACGACCGTGTCCAGCTCGCCATAAGTTGGCAGAGACAGAGAAACGCCTCTCTGGTGTTCTTTACGAGCGTGGTGTGGATGACAAGGGGTTCGGAATCATACGTAGTAAGGGCACCAAGCTCTTTTTCGCATGAACACTGCTATGCTTAAACGTAAACTTGGGGCACCGGAAAAACGTGCTTTGGCAGATTTCTTGCCAACTCTTGGCATTAAGGCAAAGGACTTTGCTGCGAGATGACCAGCAGTGTTTTACGAGGCGTTTCATTGAAAGAAAATTGAAAACTGATAATTGATAATGGAAGAAAAGACGACCGACAACAGAAATACCTTTGCTATCAAGACTTTTCTGAAAGACTATCTTGATTTGCGCAAAGACAAGGACAATGAACTGGAAACTGTAGATTCCATCCGTAAGGGAGTAGAATTCAAAGGAGCCAATCTTTGGATTCTGATATTCGCCATATTCATGGCCTCGTTGGGATTGAATGTAAACTCCACAGCCGTGATTATCGGTGCCATGCTCATCTCGCCGCTGATGGGGCCTATCATGGGCGTGGGGCTTTCTGTGGGGTTGAATGATTTTGAATTGATGAAGCGGTCTTTGAAGAGCTTCTTGATAACTACCTTGTTCAGTGTGACCACTGCTACCATTTTCTTTCTGGTGAGTCCCGTTGCGAGGGGCAGTCGGAATTGCTGGCACGTACGTCACCCACCATTTATGACGTATTCATCGCCTTGATGGGTGGCTTGGCAGGTGTGACGGCGCTCTCTACCAAAGAGAAAGGAAATGTGATTCCGGGTGTTGCCATTGCCACGGCTTTGATGCCGCCTCTCTGTACGGCAGGCTACGGGCTGGCAACGGGTAACTTGATTTATTTCCTCGGTGCATTCTATCTTTATTTCATCAATTCCGTGTTTATCAGTCTTGCCACTTTCCTGGGCGTGCGCGTGATGCACTTCCAGCGCAAGGAGTTTGTGGATAAGAACCGGGAGAAGAAAGTACGTAAATATATCGTCCTGATTGCTATCCTGACCATGTGTCCCGCTGTCTATCTGACGGTAGGTATCGTCCAGGATACCTTCTTTGAGAGTGCTGCCAACCGTTTTGTCAACGAGCAGCTCTCCTTTGAGAATACGCAGGTGCTGGACAAGAAAATCCATCACGAGGGCAAGGGCCACGAAATACGTGTCGTGCTGATTGGGCAGGAAGTGCCCGAAGCTTCCATCGCCATTGCCCGCAGCAAGATGAAAGACTATAAGCTAGACAATACCAAGCTGATAGTCCTCCAAGGTATGAACAATGAAGCGGTGGATATTTCTTCCATCCGTGCCATGGTGATGGAAGACTTCTACAAGAACAGTGAGCAGCGTCTGGTGGAACAGAAACAGAAGATTGCCACACTGGAGCAGAATTTGGAAAGATACAAAACCTTCGATGAATTGGGCAAGAAGATTATCCCAGAACTGAAAGTGCTCTACCCGTCGGTAAAGACCGTATCAATATCTCATGCGATTGAACTGGCGGTAGATTCTGTACGGTGGATACTGTGACCCTTGCCGTCTTGAAATTCGGCAAGCATCCGGGTGCGCACGAGAAGGAAAAGATTGCGGAGTGGCTCAAGGCGCGTACGGGTGCCAAGCAATTGAGGCTGATTACTGAATAATACAAGAATTGACGGAATGAAAATAAGATTTATACTGATAGCTGTCTGCTTCCTTTTTTCTCTGCCGGGACAAGCGGATGAAGGGATGTGGATGCTGGGAAATCTGAACAAGCAGACACGCCAGACCATGAAAGAGTTGGGCTTGCAGATGTCTGTCAACAAGCTATACAATACGAAACGCCCGTCGCTGAAGGATGCGGTAGTCAGCTTCGGAGGCTTTTGTTCCGGAGTGGTGGTGTCCGGGGACGGGCTGGTGTTTACCAATCATCACTGCGGCTTCAGCAGCATACAGCAACACTCGTCTGTGGAGCACGACTATCTGAAAGACGGCTTTGTGGCACGTAATCTTAGTGAAGAACTGCCTAATCCGGAACTTTACGTCCGCTTCCTCTTGCACCAGCAAGACGTGACCCGTCGGGTACTTGGAGCAGTAAAACCGGATATGAACGAATCTGAGCGTACAAGTGTAGTAGATTCGGTGATGCTGGTCATTGGCGAAGAGGTTTCTCGTAAAGACTCCACGCTGATAGGCATTGTGGATGCTTACTATGGAGGCAATGAATTCTGGCTTTCCGTTTATCGCGACTACAATGATGTGCGTCTGGTATTTGCACCCCCTTCTTCAGTGGGCAAGTTCGGCTGGGACACTGACAACTGGGTATGGCCACGCCATACGGGCGACTTCGCCGTATTCCGTATCTATGCCGGCAAAGACAACCGTCCTGCCGACTACTCTCCCGACAATGTTCCCTACCATCCGAATACGTGGCTCCGATATCCCTGGACGGCTATCGTGAGGGTTCCTTCTGTATGACGATGGGCTATCCGGGCAGTACGGAACGCTATCTTTCCTCTTTTGGCATCGAAGAGATGATGACCACCACCAACCAGGCTCAGATAGATGTCCGTGGTGTGAAGCAGGCCATCTGGAAGCGTGAAATGGATAGCCGTGACAGCATCCGCATCAAGTACGCTTCCAAATACGACGAAGTTCCAATTATTGGAAGAACAGCATAGGAGTGAACCGCACCATCAAGAAACTGCATGTGCTGGACAAGAAGCGTGCCATGGAGACCGAACTCCGTCGCTGGATACAGCAGACACCGGAGGAGCGGGAACATCTGCTGCATCTTTTTTCCGACCTGGAGTTGAACTACAAGAGCCGCCGTGATGCTTATCGTGCCAGAGCTTACTTTGCCGAATCTTTCCTGAACGGTCCGGAACTGGTGCAGCTTGCTTTGTCCATCCTCAACTTCGACTTTGAGGGGGAAGAGAAAACGGTGGTTGCCAATCTGAAAGCTATCGTTGAGAAATATGCCAATCTGGACTTGGGCATTGACAAGGAAGTGTTTACAGCACTGTTGAAAGAATACCGCTCCCAAGTGGATTCCACCTATCTGCCCGAGCTCTACCAGACGATTGCGACAGAATACGGAGGTAACGAGCGTACCTATGTGGATAGTCTTTATGCCCGCTCGGAGCTGACCACCCCCCGTGGATTGAAGCGTTTTCTGGAGCAGGACACCACCTATCAGATATATAATGACCCTGCCATCAACTTGGCATCGACCTCATCACGAAGCTATTCGAGATGAATATGCAGGTACAGCAGGCTTCCGGTGAAATCGAGCGGAATGAACGTTTGTTCAACTCTGCCGTGCGACGTATGTACGCATCCCGTAACTTCTATCCCGACGCCAACTCCACCATGCGTTTGAGTTTTGGCACTGTCTGCGGTTATGCCCCCTTCGACGGAGCGGAATATGATTATTATACCACCGCGAAAGGTATTCTGGAGAAAGTCAGAGCCCATGCAGGCGATGTGGATTTTGAAGTGCAGCCTGAGTTGCTATCCCTTCTTTCCTCCGGTGATTTCGGTAGATATGCCGATGAGAAGGGAGAAATGAATGTCTGCTTTATCTCCAATAATGACATTACGGGAGGCAATTCCGGCAGTGCCATGTTCAATGCCAAAGGAGAACTTCTGGGGCTTGCCTTCGATGGGAACTGGGAAGCCATGAGCAGCGACATCCTTTATGAGCCGAAGATGCAGCGCACCATCGGGTAGATGTACGCTACATACTGTTTATGATTGAGAAGTATGGGAAGGCAGGAAATCTGATTCAGGAACTGAAGCTTGCCAATCCTTAACGTGTGCCCCCTGCCTATACTTTTATGGGTGATATTTTCTAAATCACTCCACGGATACGGTCATCGAATGCGAGAGTGCTGCCTTTGCCCCTTCGCCCATGGCAATGACTATCTGCTTGTAGGAACATTCGATACATCCCCTGCCGCATATACCCCCGGAAGTGTGTACGGCAGAAAGCGTCAATCTTAATCTCCCCGGTCGGAGTCGTTTCCAGCTTGTTGCGGAAAGGAGCGCTGTTGGCTGCCAAACCGATTTGCACGAAGATGCCGTCTAACGGGAAGTCGCGTTCTTCGCCGGTAAGGCGGTCCTTGATGCGGATAGAAGTTACTTTTTCCCCGTTTCCATCAACTTTAATGGTCTGTGACGAGGTAAAGATTTCCACATTCGGCAGGCTCCGGGCTTTCTCTTGCAGCACTTGGTCGGCTTTCAGTGTATCGGCAAATTCGAATACCGTTACCTTCCGGCAGATGCCTGCCAGGTCGATGGCAGCTTCAATCCCCGAGTTACCTCCACCGATAACCGCTACATGCTTGCCTTGATAGAACGGACCGTCGCAATGCGGACAGAATGCCACGCCGCGTCCTATGTATTCCGCTTCGCCCTCCACATTCAGTTTGCGCCAGCTTGCCCCTGTGGCAATGATTACCGCCGATGCATGGAACACCTCGCCGCCTACGGTGGAGACACTTTTTTCCGTTCCCTGCAACTTTACTTTCTCTATCTTACGCTCCTCGAAAATCTCTATCGGATAGTGCTCTATATGTGTGCGGAGTGCGTTGGCAAGTTCTGCACCAGTAGTCTGCGGCACGGAGATAAGGTTTTCTATGCCTACCGTCTCCTTTACCTGTCCGCCTATGCGCTCGGCAACAATCGCCACCCGTAGGCCCTTGCGTGCAGAGTAGATGGCTGCGGAAGCTCCGGCTGGTCCACCGCCCAATACCAGCACGTCGAAATCTCTCTCTATCGGTGCTTCGTCCTCTTGCGGAGCACTGCCGAAGGCTTCTTCCAGCTTCTGCAAAAGCTCTCCTAAAGAACCGCGACCTACGTGAAGCAGCTTGCCATTAGCGTAGACTGACGGCACGGCTTGTATCTTCAGCGCATCCACTTCCTCTTGATTAAGCGCCCCGTCCACCATCTCGTGGGTGACGTGCGGATTCAGCAATGCGATGATGTTCAGTGCCTGCACCACATCCGGACAGTTGGTGCAAGTAAGCGATACATACGTTTGCAGGCTGATGTCGCCTTGCAACGCCCGGATGCGGCGACGAATTGCTTCGTCCGGCAGATTTTTCCCCTTTCCATCGGCATTCAGCACGGCAAGTAGGAGGGAAGTGAACTCGTGTCCGCCGGGGATGCCGCGGAACTTGATGCCGGTTTCCACATCGTCTTTCAGCAATGTGAACTCCAACACGGGGTTCTCTATCTCACTCATCCGGCAGGAGAGCTTGTCGGAACAGCTTGCCACATCCTTCAAGAATCCGATAAGCTCTTGTGCCTGCTCGTGACCCGGATGATAGGTGATGTGAAAGACGTAGCGGGCTTCCAAATGCTGGAATACGCTCCGCACCTGGTCTAATATAGTTGTTTCTAACATGATTAATAGGGTGTTTGGGGTGAGAAAATAGTCTTTTAATATGTTTGATATAGAGTAGTTGCAGAACTTGTGAGGAAGTACTCCAATACTCCTTCGAAAGTACTGCGGTACTCCTTTGAAAGTACTACAGTACTTCTGTACAAGTACTGCGGACGTCTTAAAGGAAAGCGGACGTCTTTCTATGGTGAAAGCGCCCGCTCCTCCTATTACTTATCAAATCTTTCCTACAAGGTCGATGCTCGGCTTCAAAGTTTCCGCTCCTTTCTTCCACTTGGCAGGGCATACTTCTCCATCGTGTGTGGCAACAAACTGTGCAGCTTCTACCTTGCGCAGCAGCTCGTCGGCATTGCGTCCGATGTTGTTGTCCTGTATCTCGGCAATCTTGATTTTACCCTCGGGATTTACGAGGAATGTGCCGCGATATGCCATGCCTTCCTCTTCAATCATCACGCCGAATGCGCGGCTCAGTACGCCTGTGGGGTCGGCAAGCATGGGGTACTTAATCTTGCGGATGCTTTCGGAAGCATCGTGCCATGCCTTGTGCACAAAGTGCGAGTCTGTGCTTACAGAATATACTTCTACGCCCATTGCTTGGAATTGGTCATATTTCTCTGCGATGTCTACCAGCTCGGTAGGGCATACGAAGGTAAAGTCTGCCGGATAGAAGAAGAAAATGGCCCATTTACCTTTTACGTCTTCGTGGGATACTGTTTTGAAACTTCCGTTTTGGAAAGCCTGAACCTTGAATTCAGGGAGTTGTGAGTTGATGATCGGTTCCATAATTTTTCTCTTTTAATAGGTTTAGTTTTTTGTTTTACCAATGCGAAGATTGTGCAGACAGAATGTAGAAGCCAGTTTGCTTGATGATGCTGAGGTGCAACCGACCTTCGCTTTTTCTGTTTGCAAAAATATAGCATTTTTCCCCGATAGAACAAAAAATCCGATTGAAAGATTTTATGGAGCGATAGATGAAATCTATACGACTGCTTGGGTTGCTTTCAGTGAGAGCATTTCCTTGGGTACGGAAAGTTTTATCTCCTTAACCAGCACTTCGAGCAGCGTGTGGCGGATAAAGTTCTTATTGGTCAGCAGCACGACCTGGCGGGTGGGGCAGGGGATGGCGAAGGAACGTACCAGCTCTTTCTGGGCATCGCCCAGTTGCAGAACGGCCAGTTCGGGGATGAAGGTCACGCCTTTGCCGCTTTCTACCATGCGCATAAAGGTCTCCATGCTGCCCAAGTGATAGGCAAGCTGGCTGGCACGTGCCGACTTCATCTGGCAGAAGCGCACCAGCTGGTCGCGGAAGCAATGGCCCTCGTCAAGCAGCCAAAGCTGTTCGCCGTTCAGGTCGGAAGTACGGATTACCTCGTTGTTGAAGAGGGCGTCTTCGCGCGACACGTAGGCAAAGAACTGTTCATAGAACAACGGCGTCTGCTGCAACTCTTCCATACCTGCCAGACTCGCTACGATACCTGCATCTATCTCTCCCGTCTGCAGGGCTTTCTTGATGTCGTTTGTTTTCATTTCGACTACCCGGATGTCGAGGTCGGGGTATTTCTTCATCAGCTGCGGAAAGAAACGGGGCAGGAGGTAAGGAGCTACGGTGGGAAGTATGCCCAGCTTGAAGGTGCCGGTCAGTGAGTGTTTTTCTTCTTCTATAATATTCTTTATACGGTTGGCTTGAACCAATATATTCTGTGCTTGTTCTATGATGTGGATACCGACGGGAGTGGGGCATACCGGCTGCTGGCTGCGGTCAAAAATCCGGGTGTCCAGTTCCTCTTCCAGTTTCTGAATCATGGCACTGAGGGTGGGCTGTGTCACGCGGCAATATTCGGCTGCTTTGGCAAAGTGGCGGAACTGGTTGACGGCAAGGATGTATTCCAATTGTTGTAAAGTCATGATGAACAAGGCATTTGAAGGTTATGTATAGAGTTCGTCTATGCAAAGATAGAAATTATCTGTTTGACAAGCCTTGATTTACCCCTTATCTTTGCAATACCCAAAAGAAAAATAGTATAAATATTTAAAACAATAGAATTATGAAAACTTTAGATTACTTGCATTTGAATGAAAAGAAAGTGGCTGGCGTAGCATCAGCATTGCACCAATTATTGGCCGACTTCCAGGTACATTACACCAATTTGCGCGGTATGCACTGGAACATCAAGGGACACGGCTTCTTTGTGCTGCACGAGAAGTTCGAGAGTATGTATGACGATACCGCCGAGAAGATTGACGAGATTGCAGAGCGCATCTTGATGCTGGGTGGCGTGCCCGAGAATAAGTTCAGTGAATACCTGAAGGTTGCCAACGTGAAGGAAGTGTCCGACATCTCTTGCGGCAGTGAGGCTGTGGACCATATCCTCGAGACTTACGGCTACCTGATTGGTGAAGAGAGAAAGGTAATTGAACTGGCAAATGAAGCTGGCGATGACGTGACGGCAGATTTGATGACCGGCTACCTGAAAGAGCAGGAGAAAATGGTTTGGATGCTCGTTGCATTCAGTACGAAAAGCTGCACGAAATAAAGGATAAAGAGTCGTGAAAAAGGATAGGGTGATAAAACGGTAGCGGATGCTGCCGGTTTTATCACCCTATTATCTTTCTATAGTTTATATCACTTCTTCTTCGGTGTCCGTCTTGCCCACCCTTCTTCACTGAAGTCGGCTCTGCATCCTTAAAGTCATTGTTGCCCTGGAAGAACTGTTTCCAGTCATCCTTTTTGCCACGGGCTTTGGTGTAACCCCGCTCTTCGCGGCTGGGCTTGCCTTTCTTCTTGTCGTTTGCAGGACTTTCGGCCTTTTCGCTGCGTTTGCCGGTGGCATCGTTCCGTTTGCCGTCTTCCTTGTAACTGCGCTTCTTGCTGTCAAACTCTTTTTTCCCATGGCTTCCGGCTGTACCCGGACGTTTGCCCCTCGGAGCCTCCTTACCCTCGTCTCCAGCAACCTCTACGGATACTTTACGGCCGTTCCAGCTGGCGCGGTTCAGGGCCTTCACTACATTGGTGGCTTCCTTTTCCTCCACTTCGAAGAAGGAGAACTTCTGCATCAGGTCAATTCGTCCCAGCTCTACACGTCCACGTGTATTGTTGTTCAGCAGGCTGATTAATTCGTTGGGGAAGAAGTTGTCCATTTTACCCAGGTTGATGAACAAGCGGGTAAAGCCGGGTTCTGCTTTGCGGCTGCTTCTACGGTCGTTGCGGTCGCCCCTCTCGCCACTTCTTGCACCACGCTCACTACCGGTTGCTGTCTCTATCTCGTCACGGCCGCGATAGTAATCCAGGAAACGGTTGAATTCATGCGAAACCATGCGTTTAATCAGGTCCTCTTTGCTCAGCCAATCCAGCTTGCGGTAGATGTCGGTCATAAAGTCGGCGATTTCCTCCTCGTTCACTTTCACCTTTTCAAGATCGTCTATCACTTTGAGCAGTTGCTTTTCGCATATCTGTTTGCCGGTGGGCATTTCGCCTGCAATGAATTTCTTGCCGATGATGCGCTCAATCTCGCGCATTTTGCCTTTCTCTCGCAGGTTGATGATGGCGATGGAAGTCCCGGTTTTGCCGGCACGTCCCGTACGGCCGCTGCGGTGGTATAACTCTCGGTGTCATCGGGCAATCCGTAGTTGATGACGTGTGTCAGGTCGTCCACATCGAGGCCGCGTGCGGCAACGTCCGTGGCAACCAGCAGTTGTAGGTTGCGGATGCGGAACTTTTGCATCACGGTGTCACGCTGCGCTTGACTCAGTTCGCCGTGCAGCGAGTCGGCATTATAGCTTCCTGCATCAACTTGTCAGCTATTTCCTGCGTTTCTTTGCGGGTACGGCAGAAGATGATGCCGTATATCTGCGGATAGTAGTCCACAATACGTTTCAGGGCAGCATACTTGTCTTTGGCATGTACACAGAAGGCTACGTGTTTCACGTTGCTGGTGCTTTCATTTTTGCGTCCGATGGTGATTTCCTTGGCATCGCGCAGGTACTTCTTGGAGATGCGTGCGATTTCCGGGCTCATGGTAGCGGAGAACAGCAAGGTGTTGCGCTCCTGCGGCACATCGGCGAGAATGGCGTTGATGCTGTCTGTGAATCCCATGTTCAGCATTTCGTCCGCTTCGTCCATAACCACGTTCTGTATGGTGGCGAGGGACACGGTTTTGCGTTCCATCAGGTCCAGCAGTCGTCCCGGTGTGGCTACGATGATGTGTACACCCCGTTTCAGGGCGCGTATCTGGCTTTCGATGGACGAGCCTCCATATACGGGCAACACTCGCAAGCCATCGGTATATTTAGAATAATCGTTCAAGTCGCCTGCTATCTGCAAACAAAGTTCGCGGGTGGGGCAGAGAATAAGTGATTGGGGAATTCGGTTGTTGACGTTAATCTTCTGTATGAGCGGCAGGCCGAACGCTGCGGTCTTTCCTGTTCCTGTTTGTGCCAGTGCTACTACATCATTGTTTTCTCCTAAAAGGTAGGGAATTACTTCCTCTTGTACCGGCATGGGCTGCTCGTAACCCATTTCTTCGATGGCGCGGCGTATCTCCGGCGACACACCGAGCTCTTCAAATGTCTTCATTAAATCTTCTGTATATCTTTATCTTTATATTTCGGGCGCAAAGATAGTGCTTTTCAATGGATAATTGATAATTGATGGTTGATAATTATGCAATTACATGATAAAATCGTTTTTTATTGGCTACTCATTATCCATTATCCATTGTCAATTATCCGTTAAAAGAATGTCTTGCAGTCTCTTTCTTTCTTC
>ENA-OUNI01000378-OUNI01000378.1-human-gut-metagenome-genome-assembly--contig:-NODE-378-length-20564-cov-2.341391_pt1 | contig 20564 bp, 29 predicted proteins | sample MGYA00242499_ERZ504580 | MGnify/ENA primary metagenome ERZ504580 (study PRJEB26092, sample SAMD00036315) | human gut metagenome | host: Homo sapiens | study: EMG produced TPA metagenomics assembly of... | reverse complement strand
TCTATTTCCCCCCCCGTCTATACTTATTCTCATGCATAATAGCTTTTCAATTGATTTTATTATAGCATTATATTACAGTTTGTCATCACTATTAGTACGCAAACTATCACCAAGCCGTATTTATATTCTCGTCTATTATCATCATGAAATTCCCACAACATTTTGACACCGTCCTCTAAGAAGAAATCCTTGACGACCTTCACTAATTCGCGTATAATAATTTGGTAAGGCCTTGTGCCTTATCCTTTGGGCCTATAGCTCAGTGGTAGAGCCACCGGCTCATAACCGGTTGGTCCTTGGTTCGAACCCAAGTGGGCCCACCATAAATAAAAAGGCGCTGTCGCATAAAGACAGCGCCTTTTTGAGTATTAAGTTTACAGTTTGTAGTTTTTAGTGGATGTTTTTAAATTTAAAGCCATCTTCTACAAACTCCGTTCTACAAACGATAAAGAAAAAGTGGCCTTGCATGATGGCTGATGTCTTCGTGCGACAGCTCCTTTTTACGTTCAAAAATAAAAATAGACCGTACATGATGATCCATTCGTGCACGGTCTTTTTGTCGCTTTAAGTTCTTCCTCACAGGACGAGGCGGAAAGGTTGAGACTGTCTCTTAGAGGAAATCCTTGATTTTTTCCCGTTTGCCCCAGTTGCGCAGTTTGCTCAGGGCCTTGCCTTCAATCTGGCGGATACGTTCACGGGTGACGTTGAAGTGCTGGCCTACTTCTTCCAGTGTACGTGGACGGCCATCTTTGAGCCCGAAGCGCAGGTAGAGGACTTTGCGTTCCCGGTCGGTGAGACAGGAAAAGACGTCTTCGATCTGTTCTTTCAGCAAGATGAAGGAGGCGGCGTCATCAGGGGCGACGGCTTCCGAGTCTTCGATGAAATCGCCGAGGTGAGAGTCTTCTTCTTCGCCAATCGGTGTTTCCAGCGATACCGGTTCCTGGGCGATCTTCATGATTTCCCGGACGCGTTCGACAGGGATGTCCATTTTTTCAGCGATTTCTTCCGGCAGCGGTTCGCGGCCTTTGTCCTGCAGGAGTTGGCGGGAAATGCGGATCAACTTGTTGATGGTTTCGACCATGTGGACCGGGATGCGGATGGTCCGGGCCTGATCAGCAATGGCACGGGTAATGGCCTGGCGGATCCACCATGTCGCATAGGTACTGAACTTGTAGCCTTTGCTGTAGTCGAATTTATCGACGGCTTTCAACAGACCCAGGTTCCCTTCCTGGATGAGGTCCAGGAACAACATGCCCCGGCCGACATAGCGTTTGGCGATGCTGACGACGAGGCGCAGGTTGGCATCGGTCAGTTTCTTCTTGGCAATCGTGCCGGCTTTGATGTCTTCTTCTGTCGCATCGGGAGCATTGCCCTTTTCGATGGCCTTGGCAGGGTAATTTCTTCCGTCGCCGACAAGAGGGGGACGCGGCCGATTTCTTTCAAATACATGCGGACCGGGTCATCGATATTAATGCCTTCCGGCACGCTGAGGTCGACATTGTGAAGGTCCGGGACTTTTTTCCGTATCTTCATCATCTATATCATCATGTTCCGCCATGGAGTCGTCTTCTCCGATGATGTCGATGCCCTTGTCGGCAAAGACTTCATACATCTTGTCGATCTGGTCCGGCGTCAGTTCGTCTTCTTCCATGAGGTTCATGATTTCCGTATACGTCAGGCTGCCCTTCTTCTGCCCCATTTGCAGGAGCTGCTTGATGTGCTGCAGGGCCAGGGCCTGGCGTTCTTTTTCACTCAACGGTTTCTTGGCGGCAGCGTCCTTCTTCTTGGACGGCTTGCGGCGCGTCGTCTTTTTCGTCGTTTTCTTCGTTACTTTTGTATCATCTGTCGTTTTATTCACCATGGTGTACAGGCTCCTTTCTGCTCCTCAAGACATTGTTTCATTTCATCGTTAATTTTCTTACATGCTGCAAGCTCTTCGGCCAGCCTTGCATCGCCAGTCCGGCTATAAGTGGCAGCCAGGCGGCTGTGCGCCAGGTACTGCTTTTGTAAATCGGCCATGCGAAAGCGCTTGACATAATCCATCAGTACATTTTCGTCCAGTGGGACATCTTGTAGAACCATAATTCGTGCTACTTCTTCGGCCTCCTCAGGAGTTAATTTTTGCTGGATGTCATGTGGTGTGTACATCCCTTGATGTGCATACGTATCCAAAATGAGCTGGTAAATGTGGCGCCGCCGTTCATCGGCAAAGAGGTCCGCCGATACTTTGGCGTGGATCCGCCCGCAGGCAGCCGGCTTTTCCAGGAGGAAACGCAGGATATTCTCTTCGGCTACAGCCATGGCACCGCTCCCGCGGGCTGCGGCATTTTCCTGGGATACGGACGAAGAGATGACGACCTGCTGCTGGCCTGCTTCCGGATGGGCAGCGACATACTTGTTGAATTCGCTGCGCACGGCGTTTTCCCCTATCTGCAGCTGACCTGCCAGTTTCTTCAGGAACGCTTCCAGCAGGACCCGGTTGTCGACGGCGGCGACGACGGGCAAGACCATAGCCGTAATGGATGATTTCCCTTCCAGCGTCGTCACGTCGAAGCGCTGCAAGGCCCGCATGAGCATGTAATCGAGCACATTCGGCGCTTCGTCGACGGCCTGGCGGAACTTGTCCGGCCCGGCGGCATTGATGTATTCATCAGGGTCCTTGCCCTGCGGCAGGGACAAGACACGGATGCGCATGCCCAAGCCGCGGACGATTTCCATAGCCCGCTGCGTCGCCTGGCGGCCGGCGCCGTCCATGTCGTAGCCCAGGACGAGTTCCTTGGCCTGGCGCTGCAAGAGCCGCGCCTGTTCCGGCGTAAAGGAGGTCCCCAGGGACGCGACAACGTTATGGATGCCCCGGTTATGAGCGGAAACGACATCCATATAGCTTCGACCAGGATGGCTTTCCCCTGCTCATAAATCGCTTTATGGGCCAGGTCCATGGCGAAGAGGAGCCGCCGTTTATTGAAAATCGGCGTTTCCGGCGAATTGAGATACTTCGGCTTGCTGTCATCGAGGACGCGGCCACCGAAACCGACGATGCGGCTGCGGCCGTCGCGGATGGGGAACATGACCCGTCCGCGGAAGGCATCGTAAAAGTGGCCGTTCTTTTCTTTAGCCAGTCCCAGGAGGACTAATTCCCTGCCAGTAACGCCTTTTTTCATGAAAGCCGTCGTCAGTTTATCCCAGCTTTCCGGAGCAAAGCCCAGCTTAAAGGCCTCGATGGTATCATCCGATACGTGGCGCTTGTGGAAATAGGCCAGTCCGGGCTGCCCGTAATGAGTCTGGGTCAGGCAGTTATGGAAAAAATTGCCCGCCATTTCGTTGATCTGATACAAGCGGTCCCGCTGTTTATCGCGGGCCATTTCTTCGGCCGACCGTTCGACGACGGGCAGGGCGATATGGGCCCGTTCAGCCAGACGTTCGACGGCATCCGAAAAGGAAAGGTTTTCTTTCTTCATAATGAATTGGAAGACATCGCCGTGAGCATGGCAGCCAAAGCAATAAAAGAATCCTTTGTCGGCAGCGACGCTGAAGGAGGCGGTCTTTTCATTATGGAAAGGGCAGCAGGCCCAGAAGTTGCGGCCCCGCCGTTTCAGCGTCACATAATCGGAGATAACGCTGACGATGTCATTGGCCTGCCGGACCTGTTCGATAAATTCGCTGGAAAACCGTTTCACTCATATCACCTGTTTCATTTCAATAACGCTGACGTATATATTATTCTCTATCCACCTGTGAAATTCCTTCTTTAGGGAACACTCTCTTTAGGGAACACTCTTTTAAGGTAAATCTAAAAATGGATACATAACATTCCTATGATATACTATTTCGACGCGGAGCGTCAAGTTTCCTTTTCCAGGAGATGATTTTTTTCTGGATAGCCGCACTCCCAGGCCCTTGCGGGCTAAAATATAGCCCACATGTTTTCACGAAATGTATGGATTTATTTATTTTCATTTTGTATAATAGATGTAGACAAAGCCAATATAGGGGAAATGCAAATGATTCATTTTACAGTAGGGACGATCATACGGCTACATCATTAGGCGGCGCTTTGAAACATTTCGGCGTTTCGTCGACATTGCGGCGCCGTATCAAGCACAACGGCATCTGTACCATCAACGGCCAGGCCGCCTCGACGCGGGACTTCGTCCATGAAGGCGACGAGATCTGCGTCACCCTTCCGGAAAAGAACCCCTTCCCGCCACAGGACATACCCATTGGCATCGTCTATGAAGACGACTACCTCATGGTCATCGACAAGCCTGCAGGTCTCCTGATGCATCCCACATCAGCCGTACGGGACGGGACACTGGCCAACGCCGTCGCCTATCATTACGAACAGACGGGGCAGCACTGTTCCTACCACCCATGCACCGCCTGGATAAGAATACGTCCGGTCTCTGTATGGTCGCCAAGGAACCGCAGATTCAATACGCTTTCGATAAGCAGGACTTGGGCTATAAGCGCTTGTACTTAGCTATCTGTGAGGGACGATACCCGTCGCGGGTCACAACTGTACACGCCCCCATCGGAAGATGTCCCGATAGCATCATCACCCGCTGTGTCCGCCTCGACGGCAAGCCGGCCTGGTCCGATTTCACCTGCCTCGCAGCCGGCAAGGACTACAGCCTGCTCCAAGTCGTCCTGCACACGGGCCGGACCCATCAGATACGGGTCCACAGCAGTTACCTGGGCTATCCCCTGGCCGGCGACGACCTCTACGGCGGTTCGCGCCGCTTCATCGGCCGCCAGGCCCTGCACGCCTACTGTCTCCAGTTCACTCATCCCATGAGCCACCGCTTCATCACCGTTAATTCCCGGCTGCCTGAAGATATGGACGCCTCGTCCGACGGGCCGGCTGGAATTATATATATTAACCATTTTTACGTATTATGTAGGAGGAATGTAAACATGCCATTAATTGGAACTACAGAAATGTTTAAAAAAGCCTATGAAGGCCACTATGCTATCGGTGCATTCAACATCAACAACATGGAAATCGTCCAGGGCGTTACCCAGGCCGCTGCTGAATTGAACTCGCCGATCATCCTTCAGGCTTCGGCCGGTGCCCGCAAATACGCTAAACCGCCGTATTTGAAACATCTCGTAGAAGCAGCTTTGGAAGATCATGATCTCCCCATCGCCCTTCACCTCGACCACGGCGCTGACTTTGAAACCTGCAAAGACTGCATCGACGGCGGTTTCACTTCCGTCATGATCGACGGCTCGAAACATTCTTTCGAAGACAATATCGCCCTCACGAAAAAAGTCGTTGAATATGCACACGCTCACGGCGTCGTCGTCGAAGGCGAACTCGGCCAGCTGGCCGGCATCGAAGACGATGTCAAAGTCGCTGCCCACGAAGCTCACTACACGCGTCCGGAAGAAGTCGAAGAATTCGTATCCCGCACGGGCGTCGACTCCCTGGCCATCGCTATCGGCACCAGCCACGGCGCTTTCAAATTCACTCCGGAACAGTGCACGCGCAACGCTGACGGCGTCCTCGTACCGCCGACACTCCGCTTCGACATCCTCGAAGAAGTCTCCAAACGCCTGCCGGGCTTCCCGATCGTCCTCCACGGCGCATCTTCGGTCGTACCGGAATACGTCAAGATCATCAACGAAAACGGCGGCAACCTGGCTGACGCTATCGGCATCCCGGAAGACCAGCTCCGCAAAGCAGCTTCCATGGCTGTCTGCAAGATCAACATCGACTCCGACCTCCGTCTCGGCCTGACTGCGGCATCCGTCAGCACATGGCACAGCATCCGGAACATTTCGACCCGCGCCAGTACCTCGCCGACGGCCGTCAGTTCGTCCATGACATCGTCGCTCACAAGATCAAATGCGTCCTCGGCTCGGAAGGCAAAGCTTAATCGCATGTCTTGTAAAAAAGGTATTGCTTTTTTCTGCGCCATATGGTAAAATTTCTTCTAGTGTTCTTGTAAATTAGGGAGGTGAATCCATTGCCGCAGATTAAATCCAATATCAAAACGATGGAAAAAGACGCAGCTCGCCACGCAGCTAACTCTCAGGTTAAATCTTCTGTTCATACCGCTATCCGCCGTACGACCGAAGCTATCGCCGCTGGTGACGCTGAAGCTGTTAAAAAAGCATTCGATAAAGCTAGCAGCGTAATCGACAGCGCCGCACAGAAAGGCGTTCTCCATAAAAACACTGCAGCTCGTAAAAAATCCCGTTTGGCTTCCAAAGTCAATGCTATGGGTAAATAAGTTCGACTGAAAGGGGGACTGGCGCATGAAGGTTTCGGCCATCATGCACGGTCCCTTTTTCTGTACAGTTTAAGGTTTGATGTTTGAAGAAGGCCTTTAAATTTAAAGCCATCCGCTAACAACTAACTGCTAGCCACTAACAACTTTAAAGGGCTTGTCGTTGTGCGACAAGCCCTTTTTCATACAAGGAGGATATCATGTTCCCCCATTGGTTCCAATTACGCCATTTCCTGTCCCTGTTCTTTCCCCTGCTCCTGACCCAGATGGCCCAGGTCGGGACATCCGTCTTCAGTTCTATCTTCAGCGGTCAGCCGGACGATTGACCTGGCCGGGGTCGCCGTAGCCGTCAATATCTGGTATCCCGTCTTTGCCGGCCTGTGCGGCATCTTCTTCGGCATCTCGCCGATCATCGCCCAGCTCCGGGGCGCTCAGAAGACCGAGGAAATCCCGACGTACATCATGCAGAGCCTCTACTTGAGCCTGGGCTTTACGGCCGTCATTTTCCTGGCCGGCGCCTTTTTGCTGCCGCCCTTCCTCGACTTCATGGGCCTCGACGCACCGGTCCGCTACATCGCCTGGGAATACCTCAAGGCCCTGGCCCTGGGACTGGTCCCCATCTGCCTGCAGGCGACGATGCGCTACATCGTCGACGCCCACGGCAAGACCACGTTTCCATGGCCATCTTAGTGACCAACCTGGTCCTGACGATCATCCTCTTCCGCCTGCTCATCTTCGGCGCCGGCCCCATTCCGGCTATGGGCGGTATCGGTACAGGCTATGCCATCACCATCGCGTCGTGGCTGTCCTTCCTGCTCTTCGTGGGCGTCCTGCAATGGATGGAGCTTTCCGCTCTTACCATCTCTGGAGCCGCCTGCGGCCTTTCAGCTGGTACCATGGCTATCATCAGCTGGAGCTGGGCATTCCCATCTTCATCGCCGTCTTCTGCGAAACGAGCCTGTTCTCCATCGTCGGCCTGCTCATGGCCGAATTCGGCACCTTATACCTGGCGGCCAACCAGGCAGCATCAGTTTCTCGACCCTGACCTATACCCTGCCCTGGAGCATCAGCCTGACGGCGACTATCGTCATCGGCTACGAAGTCGGCGCCGCAACTACGCCGCTGCCCGGCAGTATGCCGTGCTCTGCCAGATGACGGCCTTCACCATCGCCATCGCCCTCATCGTCGCGACTTATCACTTTGTCGATCATATCGCCGCCATCTTCACGAGCGATGCCGAGACGTTCTGGGCCATCCGCATGTTCATCTTCTACGCCGTCGCCTTTTCCTTCTTCGATGCCGCCGGCACGCCGGTCCAGGGCATCCTGCGCGGCTATAAGGACGTCAAGATCATCACTTACGTCGCTTTCGTGACCTACTGGCTCATCAGCATCCCCATGGGCTATGCCATGGCCCACGTCACGTCCTACGGGCTATGGCTACTGGATCAGCCTCATCATCAGCCTGGCCATCAATGCCAGCGCCCTGAACTGGCGCCTGTGGAAGCACACGGCCTGGAAAGCCCCTGTCCTATCCTCATCTACTAAGGAGTGATTTTATGCCAACTACCAAACAATTAACGGCTTATGCCCGCGTCCTCTTGCAGAAGGGCCTGAATCTCCAGAAAGGTCAGACCCTGGTCATCAATGCCCCTGTCGAATCGCACGACTTCGTCGCCCTCCTGACGAAAGAGGCCTATACGGCCGGCGCCGCCAGGTCGTCTGCAACTGGCGGTCTGACGACATGGCCCGCCTGCGCTACGAACACGAAGATTTGCAGTATTTCGAGTCCCTGCCGGACTGGCGCCGCGATTTCAGCCTCTACTATTACCATAAGAAAGCGGCCTTCCTCAGCCTCATCTCGGCGAATCCGTACCTCATGGACGGCATCGACACCCATAAAATCTTTGCCCAGCAGAAAGCCAGAATGAAAGCCTTGAAGGAATACATCGACGGCATGATGGCCTCGAAGACGACGTGGCTCGTCGCCGCCGTCCCCAGTGCCGTCTGGGCCAAACTGCTCTATCCGGACCTCGACGAAGCCGCCGCCTACGAAGCCTTGTGGAAGCAAATCCTCCAGTCGTCCCGTGCCGACGGTGCCGATGCCCTGGCCGATTGGGACGCCCATCTGGCCGAATTGAAGAAGCGCCGGACCTGGATGACGGACCAGCATTTCACCAGCCTGCACTATACGAACGGCCTGGGAACGGACCTGACTATCGGCCTGCCGGCCGGTCATATCTGGCAGGGCGGCATGGAAGAAACGGCGGACCACCTGCTGTTCAATGCCAACATCCCGACGGAAGAAATCTATTCGGCCCCCAAGGCAGATGCGGTCAACGGCATGGTCTACAGCACCAAGCCCCTAGTCTATAACGGCAACCTCATCGACAAATTCCACCTGACCTTCAAAGACGGCAAAGTCATCGACGCTGCCGCCGAAACGGGCGAAGACGTCCTGAAGAAACTCATCGCCATCGACGACGGCGCCTGCCGCCTCGGCGAAGTAGCCCTCATCCCCTATCACTCGCCCATTTCCCTGTCGGGCATCCTCTTCTATGAAACGCTCTTCGACGAAAACGCCTCGTGCCACCTGGCCCTGGGCGCATCGTACCCGACCTGCCTGGCTGGCGGTGCCGATATGGACAAAGACGCTGTCGCTGCAGCCGGCCTGAACGACTCCATGATCACGTCGACTTCATGGTCGGTTCGCCGGACCTGACCATCACCGGGACCAGGGCCGACGGCACGACGGTGCCGGTCTTTACCGATGGCGACTGGGCGCAATAACGATTTTCCATTGACAATCCCGGCCATCCGTGCTATTATAAGACGCAACAACCATATACCCTTCATCCAGAGCAGCTGAGGGACTGGCCCGATGACGCTGCGGCAACCCCCTATCGGGAAGGTGCCAATTCCAACGGAACATTCCGACAGATGAAATGAAACCGTATATACGGCCTCATCTGCATGACGGCCTTTTTTTGTGGTTGCTTTCTCTAGTTACGCCTATTTTGAGGAGTTGATACTGTGATTACACTGAAAAATATTACCAAGACCTACGGCGGCGCCGCACAGGTCCAGGCCCTGAAAGGCATCAACCTGACCATCGACGACGGCGAAATCTTCGGTATCATCGGCAAGAGCGGTGCCGGCAAATCGACGCTGGTCCGCTGCATCAATATGTTAGAAAAACCGACGAGCGGCCAGGTCATCATCGACGACAAGGATTTGACCAAGATGAATGAATCCCAGCTGCGGGCAGAACGCAAGAACATCGGCATGATTTTCCAGCACTTCAATCTTTTATCATCCCGTACGGTTGCCGAAAACATTGCTTCCCGCTGGAACTCATCGGCGCTTCCAAAGACGTCATCGAAAAGAAAGTCGCTTCCCTCCTCGACCTGGTCGGTCTCAGCGACCGGGCCGGCAACTATCCGTCCCAGCTCTCGGGCGGCCAGAAACAGCGCGTCGGCATCGCCCGTGCCCTGGCCAGCGACCCGAAGATCCTGCTCTGCGACGAAGCCACGTCGGCCCTGGACCCGCAGACGACGAAGTCCATCCTGGAACTGCTCCAGGACATCAATAAACGCCTGGGCATCACCATCGTCGTCATCACCCATGAAATGGCCGTCGTCAAGGAAATCTGCCATCGCGTCGCCGTCATCGAAAGCGGCGTCATCAAGGAAATGGGCCGCGTCGTCGACATCTTCACCAATCCTCAGTCCCAGACCATGAAAGATTTCGTCACGTCCATCATCAACATGGAACTGCCGGCAGGCATCAAGAACCTGGGCGTCACCGACCAGCTGTCGCCGGACCGCTACATGCTCGTCCGCCTGCGCTTCAAAGGCGCTGCGACCAGCGACCCCGTCGTCGCGACATCGTCCGCAAATTCAACGTCGAAGTCAGCGTCCTCTACGGCAACATCGACTACATCCAGGATGAACCGTTCGGCTACCTCATCGTCGTCATCATGGGCGATATGGAAACACAGGCCAAGGCATTCTCGTACATCAAAACATTACCGATTGGAAGTGAGGTTTTAGGTTATGTCCCAAGAAATCATTAAGTTAATGCTCCAAGGCATTGAAGAAACGTTCTACATGGTCGCCGTCGCCACGGTCATTGGCGGTATCATCGGCATTCCCCTGGGTATCACCCTGGTCACGACCAGCAAGGGCCATATCCTGGAAAACCGCTTCATCAATCAAATCCTTGGCACGATCGTCAACATCATCCGTTCCATCCCGTTCATCATCCTCATGGTCGCCATCATCCCGCTGACGCGTCTCATTGCCGGCACGTCCATCGGTACGACGGCAGCCTGCGTCCCCTTGACCATCGTCGCCATCCCCTTCCTGAGCCGTCTCGTCGAAACGTCCATCCGCGACGTCGACTTCGGCCTCGTCGAAGCGGCCGAATCCATGGGGGCTACGCCGTTCCAGATCATCCGCAAGGTCCTCATTCCCGAAGCCTTGCCGACAATCATCAATAACATCACCGTCCTCATCGTCAACCTCATCGGAGCATCGGCCATGGCCGGCGCTATCGGCGGCGGCGGCTCGGGGACATCGCCATCCGCTACGGCTACCAGCGATTCCGTCCCGACGTCATGCTGGCGACGATCATCATCCTCATCGTCGTCGTCAACGTCATCCAGGCCGGCGGCGACTTCGCATCACGAAAAAAGAATAAGAAATAAATACTAGAAAAAAGGAGCTGTTGCACATGCGACAGCTCCTTTTCTGTAGGGGCGCCCCGTGGGGCGCCCGTCCACGCAAATGGGTATATAAATGTCTTGGCGTATATCCAGGGCAGCTCGTGAATGGGATTCCCACAACGGGCCGCCCTTTGGGACGGCCCTACAAAGCGGTCCATGGGACCGCGGCTAACTGCTGACGGCTGACCGCTGACTGCTAATCCCTAGCCACGAGCCACTAACCACGAATCTCCAATGCCCCTACAATATCCTGTATATGTTCGATGCCTTCTTCTCGGCAATACTGGTCCAGGCCTTCGGCGATGGTTTCGACGGCTCTGGGGTCGACGAAGTTATGGGCACCGACGGCGACGGCACTGGCACCGGCCAGCATGAATTCGACGGCATCCTGCCAGGTCGATATGCCGCCCAGGCCGAGGATGGGGATGGATACGGCCTGAGCCGTCTGCCATACCATGCGCAGGGCGACGGGCTTGACAGCCGGGCCGGACAGGCCGCCGGTGATATTGCCCAGCAAGGGGCGGCGGGTCTTGATGTCGATGGCCATGCCCGTCAGGGTATTGATGAGCGATACGGCATCGGCACCGGCCGCTTCGACGGCTTTAGCCATGACCGTAATGTCCGTAACGTTCGGCGACAGTTTGACGATGACCGGTTTCCGAGTATGGTCCTTGACGCTGCGCGTCACAGCCGCAGCCGCTTCCGGCTGAGTCCCGAAGACGATGCCCCCTTCTTTGACGTTAGGACAGGAAATATTGACTTCCAGGGCAGCCACGCCGTCGACGTCGAGCTGAGCTGCCAATTCGCCGTATTCTTCGGCAGTACCGGCCGATATATTGACGATGAGCGGCGTCTGGCAGGCCTGATGGACCTTGGGCAGGATATCCCGCTTGAAGACTTCGACGCCAGGGTTTTCCAGGCCGATGCAGTTGAGCATCCCTGCCGGCGTTTCGGCCACGCGGACGCGGGATTGCCGGCCGCGGCAGCGGCGTGATGCCCTTGGAAATAATGGCCCCGACGTGATTGAGGTCGAGAAAATCACTGTATTCTACGCCAAATCCAAAGGTCCCCGATGCTCCCATGACCGGTGTCTTCATGGAAATACCGGCAAACTGGACGGCAATGCGTTCGCTGATCATGCAAAGACCTCCTTCGCGTCAAATACGGGGCCGTCGGCACAGACTTTATAGCGTTTGCCGTCGAGCTGGCTTTCAAAGGTGCAGCCAGGCAGACGCCGATACCGCAGGCCATCCGCTTTTCCATGGACACTTCACAGGCGACGCCGGCTTTGGCCGACGCCTGGGCGATGGTCTTCATCATGACCGTCGGCCCACAGACCGATACGCGGTCGATGGCGTGTTCTGCAAAGATCTGCGGCAGGGCATCGACGGCAAAGCCCTTGATACCCAGGGAGCCGTCGTCAGTGGTCACGTAAATCTGGCCGGCATAGGTTCAAAGAACTTGGTCCAGAACGTTTCAGCCGCCGTCTTGCCGGCGACGAGCACGATGGGATGGTCCAGGTGCTTGGCCAAAAAGATGAGCGGAGCCAGGCCGACACCGCCGCCGGCCAGCAGGACCTGGCCCGGCGTTGTCGTAAAGACGCCTTCGCCCAGGGGCCCTTCGACGCTCAATGCGTCACCGCTGCGCAGGCCCTTCATTTCTTCTGTGCCCTTGCCGACCAGACGGTAAATGATGGTGACATGACCCGTTTCGGCATCGGCATCGACGATGCCAAAAGGCCGGCGCAAAAAGGTCTGTCCCCCATCGCGATGGACATTGACAAACTGGCCGGGCTGCGCTTCCCGGGCAATCTGCGGTGCATGGAATACCATTTTCCATACTTCAGGAATAATGGCTTCATTCTCGACGATAGTCGCCATTTCCAAGAATTTCTTCACCTGCTAATCATCCTTCCTCTGTTTGCAATAAGAACAGTTTTATTGTACCACAGAACGGCCGATTTTCGTAGCCAAAATCAGCGCTGCCGCTTTTTAACGATTTCGCGGCGCATCTTTTCCATATTGTCCTGAAAGACCGCCTTTTCCTGCATGGCCACGCGCGTATAGAGACGTCGCCGATGGCCATATGGATCAGGCGCGACGCCCCGGCTTCTGACGTGTACTGGACTTCGCGCCCCATCCGCACAGGCAGATATCGGCTAAAGCGGCCAGGGGCGACTGGCCATGGCTGGTGATGACGATGACTTTGGCCCCGTTCTCCCTGGCGGCCTGGACCGATTGCAATAGTTCCTTCGACGCCCCGCTATGGGATACGGCGATGACCACATCGTCGGCCGTCATCAGGCCGCCGCCGTGACCTGCATATGGGAGTCGGCATACTCCCGGATAGCCAGTCCCAGGCGCAGGAAACGCGTGGCCATATCCATGCAGACCGTCGCCGAGTTGCCAAAGCCAAAGACGTAGATGCGCCGGGCTTTCAAGAGCAGCCGGGCCGCCGCATCGAGAGCGCCATAATCGAGGAGGCTCAGCGTATCCTGCAATCCTTCGGCAATATTGGCAAAGACCTTGGCCGCTACGTCCCGCCCGGTATCGCCGGCCTGGATGTCGTGGAAGGCCTTCTGCGGCGCCGCCGATAATTCCGCAGCCAGCATGAGCTTCAATTCCTTCAGGCCGCTGCATCCCAATTTCTTGCAAAACCGGGAAATGGTGATTTCCGAACTCTGCGCATGAACGGCCAGGTCCGAAACGGTCTGTTCCATGACCTCGTCCGTATGATCGACGATATAATCGGCAATACGGCGCTCTGACTTGGTCAGACCGCCGTATGCACTGCGCAGGACAGGAAATAACTGGAGTTTCGTTTCTTCCATCGTCTTCCCTCCTACTTCTGTATTCACTTTTATTTTAGCCTACAAAGAGGTTCAATACAAGGACACCGGCCAGGCCCATGACGGCGATGATCGTTTCCAAGGCGCACCACGTGCGGACCGTCTGTTTGACTGTCAGGCCGAAGAATTCTTTGAACAGCCAGAACCCGGGGTCGTTCGGCGGGCTGAAGATGAGCGAACCGGCGCCGGTGGCCAGGACCATCAGTTCCGGATTGCACCGGTGACGGCGCAGATAGGCGCAGCGATACCGCCGGCTGTCAGGGCTGCAACCGTAGCCGAACCGCAGGCCGTACGGATAACGGCAGCGACCAGCCAGGCCAGGAGCAGCGGCGATAAATCCGAACCGGCGACGAGGTTGCCGATGTACGTGCCGACACCGCTGTCGATGAGGACCTGTTTCAAGGCACCGCCACCGCCGACGATGAGCAGGATCATGGCAATGGTCAGGACGGCATCCTGGACGGTCTTCATGACTTCTTCCATGGATTTGCCCCGTCCCAGGCTGAAGGTATAGATAGCGATGGCGACGGAAATGGTCAGGGCGATGTCCGGCTGGCCGAAGAAGGTCAGGACGTGACGGGCCGGGACATCGGCACCCATAGTCAATTTGGCAATCGCCGAAGCGGCCATGAGGATGACCGGGACCAGCGCCGTGAAGACGGAGATGCCGAAGCCGGGCATTTCGTCGTCTTTAAAGATTTTCGGGTTGTACATGCCTTGGGGATTTCCGGATTGATGTCGCGCGTCAGCGTGCAGTACAGCGGACCGGCGACGATGGCCGTCGGGATGGCGATGATGGCGCCATAGACCAGGGTCGTGCCGATATCGGCATTATATATGATGGAAATGGCTGTCGGGCCCGGATGAGGCGGCAGGAAGCCGTGGGTGACCGATAAGGCCGCAGCCATCGGGATGCCGACTTCCAGCAGGGGAATCTTGGCTTCAGCGGCAATGGTGAAGACCAAGGGAATGAGCAGGACGAAGCCGATTTCATAGAACAAGGCGATGCCGACGATGAAACCCGTCAGGCAGACGGCCCATTTGACATTTTCCCGGCCGAAGACGTTGATCAGCGTCGTGGCGATGCGCTGAGCGCCGCCGCTTTCAGCCATGAGCTTGCCCAGCATGGCGCCGAAAGAAACGACGATGGCCAAGCCGCCAAGGGTACCGCCCAGCCCCTTTTCAATGGTCGGGATGAGCTTGTCGATAGGCATGCCTTCGGCCAGGCCGACGGCGCCGGCGACGAGGAGCAGGGCCAGGAAACTATTGAGTTTGACTTTGACGATGAGGAAAAATAAGACGAGAATGCCAATGGCTAGGATGACGAGTGGCATAATGGGAAGCCTCCTTTATTTTGTATAGTGCTCGTGCCAATGATGATGGAAGGTGCCGGCTTTATCGACGCGCTGGAACGTATGGGCGCCGAAATAGTCGCGCAGGGCCTGGATGAGGTTGGCCCCGACCTGGGGACTGCTGTAGGCATCGAGGTATTGCAGGGCTGCCGAAAAAGCCGGAATAGGTAGCCGTTGGCGATGGCCAGGCCGATGATCTGCCGCAGGGCGCCTGATTGGCGTTAATCTTTGCCAGGAAGAAGTCGTCGAACAAGAGATTGTCCAGGTCCGGATTCTTGTCATAGGCTTCGGTAATCTTGGTCAGGAATTCGGCCTGGATGATGCAGCCAGCCCGGAAATGGAAGCAATGGCGCCGTAATCGAGGTGCCAGTCATACGTTTCCGACGCGCTCTTGTAGAGGGAAAAGCCCTGGCATAAGCGACGATTTTCGCCGCATAGAGGCTCTGGCGGACGGCTTCGACGAAGTCATCACCGTGCTGATGGGACAAGGCAGGCTTTTCGATGCAGGCCTGGGCTTTCGCACGGCCCGGTGCATTGGACATGACGCGGGCATTGCAGGCTGCGGTGATCATGGAAATATCGACGCCTTGTTTCATCGACTCGATACTCGTCCAGCGGCCTGTCCCCTTCTGACCGGCAGCGTCGACGATCTTATCCAGGACCTGTCCGCCGGCTTCGTCGTCTTCAGCGAAGATGTCTGCAGCGATGCCGATGAGGAAGCTTTTCAACTCGCCCTGGTTCCATTCATGGAAAATCTTGGAAATAGCGGCGTTGTCGTAACCGCCGACGTATTTGAGCAGCAAATAGGCTTCGGCAATGAGCTGCATGTCGGCGTATTCGATACCGTTGTGGACCATCTTGACATAGTGGCCGGCACCGTCTTCGCCGATATACGTGCAGCACGGCTTGCCGTCAGCGGCTTTAGCAGCAATGGCCTCGTAAATGGCTGGATTTCCGGGTACGTTTCCTTATTGCCGCCAGGCATGATGCCGGGCCGCGGCGGGCCCCCGTTTCCCCACCGGAAATCCCCATGCCGTAGAAGTGGATGCCGTCTTCCCTGCAACGGTCGTAGCGGCGGCGCGTATCGCCGAAACAGGAATTGCCGCCGTCGATGATGATGTCCCCCGTATCGAGGAGAGGCAGCAGCTGGTCGAGCATGCTGTCCACGGGAGCGCCGGCCATGATCATGAGCATGACCTTGCGCGGCCGCTTCAGGGAAGCCAGGAAATCTTTCAGCTCGAAGTAGCCCGTAATCTTTTCATGAGGCCGTTCTTGGAGGAACTGTTCCGTCAAGTCCGGCGTATAGTTGTAAACCGAAACGTCATAGCCGTGGTCGGCCATGTTCAGGGCCAGGTTACTGCCCATGACGGCCATGCCGACGACGCCAATATCGTGAAGTGCCATAGCAATCGCTCCTTTTCACTGGAAATTATAATTTCTGCTGATATGCCGTGATGTCGGCAAATTCGCGCTGCAAGTTATGATAGAGCCGGACGAAGATGTCATAGAGCTGCTGATAGACGGCAACGTTTTCTTCCATAGGCGTATACACCTTCTTGGCGTGGACCAGGTCGCCGTATCGGCGATGCTCTTCAACTTACCGCTGGAAATGAAGCCCAGCACAGCCGCCCCGAAGGCAGCGCCTTCGCTGTTGTCCGGCAGGGTAATGGGCTGGTTGAGGACGTCTGATAAAATCTGGAGCCACAGTTTCGACTTGGTGAAACTGCCGCTGACGCGGATGTCCTTGACGTCACCGAATTCCTTGAGGGCTGCCATGACGCTGTTCAGGCTGTAACAGATGCCTTCCATGACGGCGCGGATCATGTGGGACCGGCTGTGATTTAGAGAAAAGCCGAAGAACATGCCCCGCAGTTCCGAATTCCAGTACGGCGCCCGTTCACCCGTGAAATACGGCAGGCAGATGAGGCCGTCGGCGCCGGCATCGACGTGTTCTGCTTCATGGTCATCAGGTCATAAGGGTCGATGTCCAGCGTTTCCAGGGCACTGCCGCCGTAATGGCAGATCTTGTCGCGGACCCAGCGCAGAATCATGCCGCCGTTGTTGATGGCCCCGCCGGCGACCCACATGTCGTCGGTCAGGTTATAGCACCACGTGCGCATCTGCGGGTCTGTCTTAGGCTGGCGGGTCAGCATGCGCAGGGCGCCGCTGGTCCCGATGGTCCGCTGAGCTGCCCCGGTTCGACGGCTCCGATGCCGACATTGACCAGGACGCCGTCAGTAGCGCCGATGACGACGGGAAGGCCAACAGGCAGGCGCAGGGCTTTGGCCGCTCCTTCACAGAGCCCCTGGCTGTACGTCGTCGATACGACAGGCGGCAGCTGGTCTTGGTGGATACCGGCATAGGCCAGGATTCATCGTCCCAATCCAGAGTCTGTTCGTTGTACATGCCGCTCGTGCTGGCAGCAGACTTATCGATGACCCATTGGCCAGTCAAATGATAGAATAAATAATCCTTCAGCGAGCCCACATAGCGCATCTGGCGGAAGAGTTCCGGCTGATTCTGGCGCAGCCAGATGATCTTGGCCAGGGGATAGCAGGCGTGGATGGGGCAGCCCGTCCGTTCATAGAAGGAGCGGCACAAGGCTTCGTCTTTCTTCATCTCCCGGACGATGGCCGCACTGCGGCTGTCTGCCCAGGTCTGCATGTCCATGAGGGGCTCTCTGCCTTCATCGAGGCCGGCAAAACTGTGCATGACCGTACTCAAGGCGATGCCTGCCAGTTCTTTGTTCTTATAACGCAGCTGAGCCGCCGTCTTACTGATGACTTCCTGGACGGCTTCGAGGATCTGGAGCGGGCTTTCTTCAGCCCAGTCTGGATGAGGTGTCAACAGCGGATAAAAGGCTTCCGACGAGCAGACGTTGGTCCCGTCTTCCGTATAAGCAATGGCCCGGACCCCGGTCGTACCGACGTCGACGCCGATCCACACTTCCTGGTTCGCCGAATCCATAGGCGTAATGATATTCATGAGTCATACTCCCTTTCACGTAGCTTGGTAAGGAATCTTTTCGATGACTTTATGATACCATTCCCGTTGACTAAATGCAATAAAAATATCATTTTAATTTTTATATTTTGATATTTTTATATCATAAAAACAGAGTACCCTATGCGTCTGGGGAAAAACCAGCCGTTAGCAGTTAGCGGCTAGCCGCTGGTTTTGCGAACTGCGAACTGCGAACAGCGGCCTGCATATTTGCTTTTTTGCCCTTTCTGTGCTATAGTATCTTTGCAAGAATGGTAGTTTTCTATCATCTCTATATGTAATCATGATATTTACAGGAGGGATTCCCATGAAAGTTATCTTGTTAAATGGCAGCCGCCGTGAAAAGGGCTGCACGTATACGGCTTTATCCGTCGTCGCCGACACGCTCAAAGAAAACGGTATCGATGCTGAAATCGTCCACGCCGTTCCCGACGATGCTACCGTCGACGCTGTCGCTGAAAAAATGAAGGCTGCTGACGGCCTGGTCATCGGCTCGCCGGTCTACTGGGCTTCGCCGTCTGGTGAAATCATCTCCTTCATGGATAAACTGGCTGGCAAAGCCGGCGCTTCCCTGACCCATAAAGTCGGCGCCACCGTCGCTTCGGCCCGCCGTGCCGGCACGACGGCAACGCTGGACGTCCTCAATAAATACCTGGCTTATCACCAGATGGTCAGCGTCGCATCCAATTACTGGCCCATGGTCCACGGCAACACGCCGGAAGAAGTCAAGAAAGACGAAGAAGGCTTGCAGATCATGCGCACCCTCGGCCGCAACATGGCTTGGATCCTGAAATGCATCGAAGCCGGCAAAAAGCGGGCATCGATGCCCCGGCAACAGAAGCCAAAATCATGACCAATTTCATCCGCTGAGAAATAGCGCCAAAAATCGTATAAAAAGCAGAGTGACCCCCATACATCAGACCTGGAATCCAATGTATGGGGGTCACTGTATCTGGACAGCCTCTTTTTACTTGCTTTTTCTGATAACATTTCGTACTATAGGAATGACTATAGCATAAATGAGGGATATCATGACTAACCAAACTATGCCGCGCTCCGAATGGGTTTTATCCCAGCTTCTGACCTGGCAGAATGTGGTCAGTTCCATCACCATTTTTTCAATACAGGACGTGACACCTATGTCATGCTTGCCGGTTCTGTACCGGTGCCTCCCAGCCGTATTTCTTGCCGGCGCCATCTCATTCTGACCCTGATGGCTGTATATATGGGCACAGGTATACTGATCAGTACGGTCATCTATTTCATATACCGGTAATACAAAGACTGCCATGATAACAAAACCATCATGGACAGTCCTTCTTTTATGATTCCCAAATTCTGAATGACACATAAATCGTATCGAAACTTCTGCCGGTTCAATTTAGTACCATTCATTGATGTAGCATTTTTCTGTCGGGAACAGGGCCTGTAATGTTTCCAGTGCCTGATCCGTTCCCTGTATCTTTTCGTTGAATACCAGTCGCTAACATCCATCGCCCCAAATACGAGGAGCGCCAGTGTACCAACAGGCATAACAGCATCAGGTGTTTCATCATCAGGCCTTTTTTCTACTCTGGCCGTACCGTCCTGTACCGTCAGGCGCATATCCCTGTATTCCAGTCCGCCAGAGGATCGTCTGTGCGGAAGGTAAGACTGCCTTCCGCCCGGTACGGCAGTTCTTCCAGTGCGCCTTGGACATCGACAATACGTCCGGTCATGAAAGGCATAGTTTCATGGCCCTGTTTGCCATCGGGATAGAAGCGGTACGACTGGTCATGGATTCCTTCGTTCCACTGAAATGTATCGCCTTGTGAGCGGTGATTATAGATATAATTAAGCAGCCCTTTTTTCCCTTTTGCCGTAGCATACACAAACTCGCCGCTTACGATAGTCGGTTCACCAAGCTGATAAAAAAGATATCCGACCGGCCGGTCCCCATCGAGCAGACGGCGATATTGCCTTCTGCCAGCTGGGCGCTGATATGACTGCGCCAGCTCTGTTCATCCCGGACGGCATAACCGGAAAGGTTCCGCGTATAAGCATCGTATACCGGCGCCAGATAGGTCCATTCATCGGGGCTGGTAATAAATCCATAGTGAAGCGTCCGGTCTGTAAGGGGGCGCAGGGCATCGAGTGGCATCGTTTCTTTCCACTGATGGCAGTACAATTCATAACCGTAGGGCTGATAAAAACCAGCTTTGCTGGGCATGAGGATATTGATATAATGGCCGCGCCGTTTCATTTCTTTCAAAGCTGCCGTAAGCAGTTTGCCGCCGACGCCGCCGCGCCGGGCTGCCGGATGCGTTGCCAGGCCGACAATGTAGACGTCGGTATTTGTCTGCCCCGGAGATTCAGTGTATAGGGATTGAGATGGGTCAGACAGGCCATCTGGTCACCCTGAAA
>ENA-OUNI01000377-OUNI01000377.1-human-gut-metagenome-genome-assembly--contig:-NODE-377-length-20570-cov-2.718241_pt1 | contig 20570 bp, 25 predicted proteins | sample MGYA00242499_ERZ504580 | MGnify/ENA primary metagenome ERZ504580 (study PRJEB26092, sample SAMD00036315) | human gut metagenome | host: Homo sapiens | study: EMG produced TPA metagenomics assembly of... | reverse complement strand
CGCAGAACATGCGCGCGGTGCCTTGCGGGCCTCCACGCCACGGCAGAATCTGGAATGCACGGTCGGGCTTGACGATCATATCGTCTTCGGACACACGAGTGAGGCCTTCCACTGCGGAACCGTCGAATCCGAGCCCTTCCTCGAACGCAGCTTCCAATTCAGCCGGTGCGATAGCCACGGACTTCAGCGTTCCCAACACATCCGTGAACCACAAACGAATGAAGCGCACGTCGCGTTCTTCGACTGTGCGCAAAGCAAACTCTTGCTGTTTATCCATAGTGCCCCATCGTTCCATGCGCATGTTACGAAAGTCGTTAACACGCGCCGAATATGACGAGACCGTCCACGTTGTGGACGGCCGTATCGTCATGGGTTTGCGAACAATGCTCAACGTGCGACTTCAAGCGCCTCTTCCAAAGTGAAGGCGCGCGCATACAGCGATTTGCCGAGAATCGCGGAATCCACGCCCAGATCGGCAAGTTCCTTGATGGCGCGCAGGTCATCGAGCTTGGAAATGCCACCGGACGCGGTGACCTTCGCATCAGTGCGTTCCGCAACCTCACGCAGCAGATCGATGTTCGGACCGCTCATCATGCCGTCGCGAGCCACGTCGGTGACCACGTAACGAGAGCAGCCAACGGAATCCAGGAACGCCATGGTTTCGAACAGATCGCCGCCTTCCTTCACCCATCCGCGGGCTGCGAGGGTGTGGCCGCGCACGTCAAGGCCAACGGCCACGCGATCGCCGTACTTCTTGATGACGGAAGCGGTCCAATCCGGATTCTCAAGCGCTGCCGTGCCAATGTTCACACGGGCGGCGCCTGCTTCCAAAGCTGCGTCGAGGGATGCGTCGTCGCGCACGCCACCGGACATTTCGATATTGACCTTGTCGCCAAGCTCCTTGACGATGGCGCGCAGCTGGTCACGGTTGTTGCCCGTGCCGAATGCCGCGTCAAGGTCGACCAGATGAATCCATTCCGCACCGGACTCGACCACGTGCGGGCAGCCTCCAGCGGCGAACCGTAATCGGTTTCCGAACCGGACTCGCCTTGGCGCAAGCGAACGGCCTTGCCATCACGAACATCGACTGCGGGAAGCAATGTCAAAGACATGTCTGTACCTCTCTGTGATCAACCGACCGCCACTAAACGGCAATCGCAAATAAATGTACCAAGTGGTCGTTTTAAAGCTATATGTCAAAGCATCGTCGAAACAATCATCGGCGATCTCGCACCATCAGAACGTCGCAATCCAATTGCGCAGCAGCTGCGAGCCCGCTTCGGCGGATTTTTCAGGGTGGAACTGCGTGGCGAACAGCGGACCACGCTCGTAGGCCGCCACGAAACGGCTACGTCCGTACGTGCACCAGGTCACGCGCTCCTCGGCGTCACCGAAATCAAGCTGGTCGCCGGACGTGTCGGCGGGAGCGGCACTCATCGCGGCGAAGGAATGTACGAAATAGAAACGTTCACCTTCCACACCCTTCATGAGCACGGAACCTTCCGGCGCCTCGACGGTGTCCCATCCCATGTGAGGCACCACATCGGCGTCAAGCAGTTCCACGTCGCCCTTGATCAGGCCAAGGCCCGGAGTGCCGGTGCCGTGTTCCATACCGCGTTCGAACATGATCTGCTCGCCCACGCACACGCCGAGCACCGGTCGCCCGGCACGCAGACGATCCTTGATCACGGTGTCTCCGCCCACCGACTTGAGTCCTTCCATGCATGCGCCGAAAGCGCCCACGCCGGGCACTACCAGACCGTTGGCTTCCAAGGCCTGCCGATGGTCGGAAGTGAGGGTCACGTCAAGGTCGAGATCAGCCAGTGCACGAACCATGGAACGCACGTTGCCGAAACCATAATCGAAAACCACCACGGAAGTCATGGGCGTTCTCCTTCTTGTGTCATTCGTTGTTCTGTGGCGCGAGTCGTCTTGTGTCGCATAACGCATGTTCGGCAGGATGACTCGCGTTTACCGTCGTTAACTGATGCTTGATGTGCCGCGTCCGAACCGCGTATGCTCGGCGATAATGCTCATCGCCGCATCCCGATCAAGGTCAGCGGAATCGAAAATGGTCATATCCGCCTGTTCCAGCGCGTTCATATCGGTGATGCCCAGCATGAGATCCTCAACGAACGGCGCGGTGGAGGTGAATAGCACCGGCGGAGCGAAGGTTTTGCCCGCTCTGCCTTCCACGTACATCGTCGCTTCGAGCTTGTCCGCACGGTTGACGGCAAGAATCGCGGGCATGCCGGCAACGACGATCGTCATGTCTTTGACCGCCGCTTCCGGACCGTCTCCGTCGAGATTGCGCAGCACCGCGACAGCACCTTGCGCCGATCCGATGCATTGCGCGGAAATGTCGGACAATTCACAGAATGCCGACAGCAATCGTGGCGAGGTCAGTCTGGTGATGATCACCGCCACTTTCGCGCGATTGCCAAGCAGTCCCTGCAGCTCGTCTTCGAATTTCAACGAATCCTCAGCCGCGTTGAGCATGTCGTCGACTTCCGAGGATTCGGAGGATTCGGAGGATTCCGCGTTATCGGAAGCTTCGGAGGAATCGAAAGCTTCAGATGGCGGATTGTCCGCCCGCTCATGCTTGGACGCTTCGGCATCCTTGAATTCCTGCTCGAAGCCGGCCATGGCCGCTTCCAGTTCCTCTTCGCTGAAATGCATGCCGTCGGCGTTGAGGTCACCGAAATCGTTTGATCCATCGAATCCTTGGAAATCGTCGAAATCGTTATTTCGATCGTCGCTCATCACAGAGCGCCCTTCGTGCTCGGAATACCGTCGACACGCGGATCCGACTCGATGGCGAAACGAAGCGCACGTGCCAAGGCCTTGAACTCGGCTTCGGCGATGTGGTGCGGATCACGGCCGGAGATCACCTGCAAATGCAGGCAGATTCCGGCATGCATGGCGATGGATTCCATAACGTGACGCACGAGGGAGCCGGTGAAATGGCCGCCGATCATGCAGTATTCGAAGCCTTCCGGCTCGCCGGTGCACACGCAGTACGGACGCCCGGAAATATCGACCACGGCCTTGGCAAGCGCCTCGTCCAACGGCACGGTCGCATCAGCGAAGCGACGGATGCCGCGCTTGTTCCCCAGCGCCTGCTTCAACGCCTCACCGAACACGATGGCGATGTCTTCGACGGTATGGTGCGCGTCGATGTCGGTGTCACCCGTGGCCTTGATGGTCAGGTCAATCAGCGAATGCTTGCCGAGCGCCGTCATCATATGGTTGTAGAACGGCACCGACGTGTCGATGTCAGTTTTGCCGGTGCCGTCGAGATTCAGGCTCAGTTCGACCTTGGATTCGCTGGTTTCACGAACGATGGTTGCGGTACGCGCCATGTTGCGACTCCTTTTGGAAAATGTTCGGTCCTGTTGTGTTGGTTCAGTCCCGTATGTGCTCAGTCTTGTTCCACAATACGCAACACTTCGACCAAGGCTTCACGGAAACGCGCCATTTCCTCGTCGGTGCCCATGCATACGCGCATCCAGCCGTCAGGGCCGACGGTGCGGATGAGCACACCACGCTTGAGCAGTTCGTCGAAGATGCGGTCGCGATCGTCGAAATGACCGCCGAACAGAATGAAGTTGGACTGCGTCTCGGCCACTTCGAGCGGCTGGCCCTTGTAGGTTTGTTCCTTGAGCCATGCCGCGGTCTGATTGCGGGTGTCACGCAGGTGCGCCACACGGCTGAGCTGTTCGTCGGTATGTTCGAACGCGGCAAGCGCGGCTGCTGGGTGACGGCCGACAGGTGGTACGGCATACGCACGATGCGCACACAGTCGATAATGCCTTGTTGGCGGCCAGATAGCCGACTCGCGCGCCTGCGAAGGCGAACGCCTTGCTCATGGTTCGGCTCACGGCGAGATTCTCATACTCGCCGATGAGTTCGAGCGCGGTGGGCGTGCCCGGATCACGGAATTCGATGTAGGCTTCGTCCACCACGACCACCGGATGCACGCCTTCGGCGGCACCGGCCACTTCAGCGGTTTCGGCGGCGCCGAGCACGCGCTTGAGATCGTCCATCTTCAGCGGTGTGCCGGTCGGATTGTTCGGGCTGGTGAGCACGATCATGGCCGGCTTGACGTCTTCGATGGCCTTGATGGTGGCGTCGACGTTCAGCGAGAAATCCTCGTTGCGGTGCGCCAGCTTCCATGTGGTGAACGTGTCGCGGGCGTATTCCGGATACATCGAATACGTCGGATCGCAGCCGAGCGCAATGCGTCCTGGACCGCCGAAAGCTTGGAACAGCTGCAGCATGATCTCGTTGGATCCGTTGGCACCCCACAACTGGTCGACTTCCAGCTTGACGCCGGACTCGCGTTCGAGATAGTCGCAGAATGCCTGACGCAACGCGATATGCTCACGATCCGGGTAACGGTTGAGCGTCAGAGCGATTTCCTTGACTCGCTGCGCGATGGTTTCGACCACTGCCGGTTCCGGCGCATACGGATTCTCGTTGACGTTGAGGCATACCGGCACGTCCAATTGCGGCGCACCGTACGGCTCCTCACCGATCAGATCGTTGCGCAGCGGAAGATATGCCGGAATGGCGTTGCTGGAAGTCTCACTCATCGAAGGCCTGCCTGCTCTTCCTGTTCCTTGATGGTTTCCTTGTTGTACGGATCGTCGATGAAACGGCTCAGCACGCTTTCACCGTGTGCCGGCAGATCTTCGGAAACGGCGAAGGCGTTCACACGAGCAGCGAGGGTCTTCAATCCCTGCTCGTCGTATTCGATGACTTCGACCGGCTTCATGAAGGTGTGCACGCCCAGACCGGAGGCGAAGCGTGCAGTGCCGGAAGTCGGCAGCACGTGGTTGGAGCCGGACATGTAGTCGCCCAGCGGCACCGGAGAGTACGGGCCACGGAAGATGGCACCGGCGTTGCGAATCTTGGCGATCACGGCATCCGGGTCGCGGTCTGGACCTCAAGGTGTTCGGCGGCATACGCATTGGCCGCGTCAATGGACTGCTCGATGCCATCGGTGAGGATGATGCCGGACTGGCGTCCGCGTAGCGACGTGTTCACACGCTCGGAGTGCTCGGTGCGCGGCACACGGTACTTGAGGTTCTCCTGCACCTGTTCGGCAATCTCTTCGCTGTCGGTGATGAGCACGGAACCGGCGAGTTCGTCATGCTCGGCCTGACCGATCAGATCGGCGGCCAGCCAGCTCGGGTTGGCACCCTTGTCTGCGATGATGGCGATTTCGGTCGGTCCTGCCACGGCGTCGATGCCGACGATGCCGGACACCATGCGCTTGGCGGTAGCGACGAAGATGTTACCCGGACCGGTGATCTTGTCGACCGGATCGCACAGGATTTCGCCGTCCTGCGGTTCGGATCCCTTGGCACCGTAAGCGAACATGGCCACGGCCTGAGCGCCGCCGACCGCATACACTTCGTCAACGCCGAGAATGGCGCAGGTGGCGAGAATGGTCTTGTCAGGCAGACCGTCGGCATTGTTACGGCTCGGCGGGGTTGCGATGGCGAGGGATTCCACGCCGGCGGCCTGTGCCGGGACCACGTTCATGATGACGGAGCTCGGGTAGACGGCCTTGCCACCCGGCACATACAGGCCGACACGCTGCACCGGAATCCAACGCTCGGAAACGCGCGCGCCTTCAGCCAGATCGGTGTGGAACGGCGCCGGCACCTGGGAAGCGGACACGGCGCGGGAGCGGCGCACGGATTCTTCGATGGCGGCACGCACTTCCGGATCCAACTCGTCGACGGCGGCTTCATGGCTTTCACCGGCACGCGCAGGTTCTCCGGACGAATATGGTCGAATTTCTCCGCGAAGTCACGCAGGGCCGCAGCACCGCGGGCCTTCACATCGTCAAGGATGGGCTGCACGAGATCGGTGGCCTCGTTGGTGCCCATCTCGGCGCGAGGCATAGCTCCAGCATTTCAGCTCGGGTCAGCTTCTTGCCACGCAGGTCAATGATTCGCATATAGTTTTCTTCGCTCATAACGCCCCATGGTAACAACGTGATGTCACGAGAACGCCCGCGCGTCTCAAGTTCAGCCGCATAGTGAGATATTCGGCTGAACTTTCGGCATCATCCCCACGACCGGTCAGCCCAAAGGCAGAGAACTGGGACCGAAAAGGATTTTGATTTCGGCGAACAGACTCGTGTCGCGGCGTACGCGGAAACGGTCGCCGAACGTCAGTACCTTAGCGTTGCCCTTATCGTCCATCAAGGCGAGCTTCACTTCGCAGGGTCCAGGATGATTTGAAAGAATCTGCCCCAACTGCTGCACATGCGATTGGTCAAGCGCAATCGGCGGCAGCATAATCGTCACCGGCTTCTCATCCTGCGCTTCCAACGTCGGCACGTTGAATTCCGTGGCACGCATGCTTACCGTCTCATCGCGTTTCTCAACCTGTCCGCGAATCTGCACCACCGTGTCGACCGCCAGTTCGGGAGCGGCGGCCTCATACACTTTGCCGAAGAACATGCACTGGATGGAGCTTTCCAAATCCTCGATGGTCACAATCGCCCAAGGATTGCCCTTCTTCGACATACGACGGTCCACGTTCGTGATCAAACCCGCCACCGTCACCTGCTGGCCGTCCGGCATATTCGCCGCGCGATCGATCAGATGCGCGATCGACATTTCACGCAACGACACCAGAATCGACTGCATACCGCTCAACGGATGGTCGGACACATACAAGCCAAGCATTTCACGTTCGAAATTCAGCTTGGTTTTCTTATCCCACTCCTCCACATCGGGCACATTCACCATGGCATCGCCCATGCCCGCATCGTCTTCGCCGGCATCTTCCAAATCGGAGAACAAATCAAACTGGCCTTCGGCTGCTTGCGTTTCAAACCGACCACCGAATTAATCGCAGCCTCATGAATCGTAAACAAGGCACGACGGTTCGGATCGATCGAATCAAACGCACCGGCCTTAATCAACGATTCAACCAATCGACGATTCAACGCCTCCATCGGCACACGCCTGATGAAATCAGGGAAATTCACATACTTGCCATGATCGTTCTCACGTTCCTTGACAATCGCATCAACGCAGCCTTGCCAACGTTACGGATGGCGCCAAGACCGAAACGCACCACATCGCCGACAGCGGAATACTCGTACACCGACTCGTTCACGTCAGGAGACAACACCTGGATGCCCATGCGACGAGCCTCGCCCAAATACAACGCGGTCTTGTCTTTGTTCGTACTCGCACCCTGCAGCAACGCGGCCATGAATTCCACCGGATAATGCGTTTTCAGATATGCAGTCCAATATGAAATCAAACCGTATGCGGCCGAATGCGCCTTGTTGAACGCATAGCCCGAAAACGGCACAAGAATATCCCACACGGCCTGCGCCGCCTCCTGGGAATACCCATGCTCCTTCATGCCCGCGAAGAACGGCACCTTCTCCTTGGCCAGCACCTCGGGCTTCTTCTTGCCCATTGCTCGACGCAACACGTCTGCCTTGCCCAACGAATAACCCGCCAGAATACGCGCGGCCGACTGCACCTGCTCCTGATACACGATCAGACCATACGTTTCGTCAAGCACTTCCTTCAACGGCTCGGCCACTTCAGGATGAATCGGCGTGATCTTCTGCAAACCATTCTTACGCTTCGCATAATTCGTATGCGAATCCATATCCATCGGACCAGGACGATACAACGCGATCAATGCGGAAATATCGTTGAAGTTATTCGGCTTCAACGTTTTCAGCAACGAACGCATACCATCAGAATCCAACTGGAACACGCCAAGCGTGTCACCTCGCGACAACAGATCGTACGTGGCACGATCGTCCAATGGAATCTTCGTATGGTCGATACGCGTCTTGCCATTCGCCTCGATATTGTTCAACGTATCGCGAATAACCGTCAAGTTGGAAAGACCAAGGAAGTCCATCTTGACTAAACCAAGCGTTTCACACGTATGATACTCCAACGTGGTCGTAACCGTACCATCGGTACGTTCCAGCAGCGGCGACGTATTCGAAATCGGCTCGCTACCCATGATCGTGGCGCACGCATGCACACCGGTCTGACGGATCAAGCCTTCGATACCCATCGCCTCATCCGTGACGCGCTTCACATCCGGATCGGAATCATAAAGCTCACGGAATTCGCGGGCCTCCGCATAACGCTTCGAACTCGGCTCGAAAATATCATGCAGCGGAATATCCTTGCCACCCGTCTGCGCCGGCGGCAACGCTTGGTGATGCGCTCGCCCATGGAGAATTCGTAGCCCATGATTCGTGCGGAATCCTTCAGCGCCTGTTTGGTTTTGATGGTGCCGTAGATCACGCATTGCGCGACCTTGTCTCGCCCGTACTTGTCTCCGACATAGTCAAGCACGCGACCGCGGCCGTCCGGATCGAAATCGACGTCGATATCAGGCAGCGACACACGTTCCGGGTTAAGGAATCGTTCGAAGATCAAGCCGTGCTTGATTGGATCGAGTTCGGTGATGCCCATGGCATACGCCACCATGGCGCCTGCCGCGGAGCCACGGCCAGGCCCGACCATCACACCATGCGATTTGGCCCAGTTGATGTAGTCGGCCACCACAAGGAAGTATCCGCAGAACTGCATCTGACAGATCACACCGCATTCGTAATCGGCCTGCTTGAGCACTTCGATCGGCGGATGCCCGTCATAACGCCGTTCCAAGCCTTCCTCGACTTTTTTCAGGAACAGCGACGTCTCATCCCAACCTTCCGGGCAGTCGAATTGGGGCATGAACGCGCCATCTTCATGATCGTCGAACATGACATTGCAGCGTTCGGCGATTTCCAACGTATTGTCGCATGCTTCGGGAATGTCTTTGAACAGCTCACGCATTTCTTCGGCGGATTTCAGATAGTAGCCGGTGCCGTCAAATTTGAATCGTCCCGGCTCGTCAAGCGTGGATCCCGAATTGATGCACAGCATGGCATCCTGAGAGCCGGCGTCTTCGGCGCGCACGTAATGGGAATCGTTGGTGGCGAGCAGCGGCGCGTTCAGTTTTTTCGCAATGTCCAGCAGACCGTCGGTCACCTGTTTTTCGATTTTCAGACCGTGGTCCATGAATTCGATATAGAAATTGTCACGTCCGAAAATATCCTGCAATTCGCCTGCCGCACGTAATGCCTCGTCGAATTGGCCGAGCAGCAGTCGCGTTTGGATGATGCCCGACGGGCATCCGGAAGATGCGATAATGCCTTTCGAATATTTGGCAAGGATTTCCTTATCCATTCGGGGGTATCGCATGACACGTCCCTCGAGATTCGCGTCAGTGGACGCCTTCATCAGATTGACAAGGCCCTCATCGGTTTCCGCCCACATCGTAAGGTGGGTGATCAGGCCACCGCCGGATACGTCGTTGGGGTTGCGCCTGCGATGTTGCGGATCGATATCGGGATTCCAGTTGGTATCCCAGCTGACGCGGGTTTGATCTTGGCGTGCGGTTTCCGGCGTCACATACGCTTCAATGCCGATAATCGGTTTGACGCCTTCCTTGACCGCAGTGCTCCACATTTCGTATGCGCCATGCATGTTGCCGTGATCGGTGATGCCGACGGCCGGCATGTTGAGTTCTTTGGCGCGCTTGACCAGATCCGGAATCTTTGACGCCCCGTCAAGCAGTGAATAATGCGTGTGATTATGCAGTTGCACGAAATTTCCGGAAGTAGCCATACGTTCCAATCTACCGGTGATTGGTGACGTGCGATCACACTTCAGGCTTGTCTTGTGTGTCGTGCCTGCCGCGCATCACGTCGAGCGCATGCTGCAAATCAGCTGGATAATGCGATTTCACCGTGGTCCACACATGGGTTCGCGGATGGCGGAATTCAAGTTGCTTGGCGTGCAGCCACTGCCGTTCCAATCCCAATGCCTCACCCAACTGCGGATTGGCACCGTACATGGCGTCTCCCGCAAGCGGATGCCCGATGGACGAGAAATGCACGCGGATCTGATGGGTTCGACCGGTTTCCAGATTCACAGAAACCAGCGTCGCCTCACCGAAACGTTCCATCACATCCCAATGGGTGATGGCTTCTTTGCCGGCCGGCGTAACGCAAAAACGAAAATCGGAGACTTTGGCGCGTCCGATCGGCGCTTCGATCGTGGCCTTGTTTTCCTTGAGATTGCCTTGCACGAGCGCATGATAGGTTTTGACGACTTCATGTTCGGCGAACTGCCTGCGCATTTCCACGTAGGCGAGGTCAGATTTGCACACGAGCATCAATCCGGATGTGCCCACGTCGAGGCGGGATACGATACCCTGACGTCCCGCGGCGCCGTAGGAGGTGATGTGCACTCCCCTGTCAAGCAGACTGCCGAGCACCGTCGACCGGTCCAACCGACGGAAGCGTGAGCAGCCACACCCACTGGCTTGTCGACCACTATGACGTCATCGTCTTCGTAGACCACTGCCATATCTCGTGCGATCGGTTCAGGCTCGGTCCGTTCCTCGACAATATCGAATTCGACGGTTTCGCCTGATTGCAGATCGATGATTTGGAAATGTCACGACCAAGCACGCGCGCCTGTCCACTTTCGATGAGTTCCGCGGCCTTGGCTCGGGAGATACCAAGCATCTTGGCCACGGCCACATCGAATCGTTTGCCGACAAGCGCGTCGGGTGCAGGAACAAGACGGCTCATGCGTTCTGGTCTCCGGTCGTCTGTTTCGTCTGTTCTGCGGCCTGTTCGTCAAGATCCTTCTGGCTGAAGGGCTCTCCGACAAACAGCAGTACGACGGCGGCGACGCCGCCACCATCAGGAAAATATCCGCAACATTGCCGACCGACCATCCGTAATTGAGGAAATCGACGACCTTGCCATTAAGGAAACCTTCGGCATACATCACACGATCGATGAGATTGCCCAATGCTCCTGCGAAAGCAAGAGCGAACACCACCGTCCATTTCATGGAAATGGTACGGATTGCCAGTACGGCCAACGCCACGCATGCCACGATGGCAAGCAACGAAATCAACCAGGTCATGTTGGATCCCATGCCCAAGGACGCACCCGGATTATGCACCAGCGTGAATGAGAGGATGCCCGGAATCACACGTACCGTCTGCCCGTCGGCAAACGCCGACTGCGCCCATGCCTTGCTGATCTGGTCGAGTACCAGTGCCACAACGGCGATACACGCAAAGACGGCCACGCGGGTGCGCAGCCGTCTTTGATCATTTGTCATGATGTCAGACACAGCCTAATCTCAGTCGTCCTGGGAGTCCTGATCATAGTTGTTCGTGTCGGACACCTGGGACACGAGCTGGCCGAGGAATTCGGTAAGACGTGCACGGTATTCGGTTTCGAACTGCTTGAGGCCCTGAATGTTGCCTTCGATGACCTTGGTCTGCGCTTCGAGATTGTCGCGGACCTGCTGGGCGTAGTCGTCGGCTGCGGTACGGGTCTTCGAATCGTAGTCGAAGGCGCGCTTCTGCACTTCGGACTCGTATTCGTCGGCTTCGTTGTGCTTCGTGGAGAAGTAGGTATCACCCTCCTGCGTCTTCTGCACGAGGTAGGCGTCGCCTTCCTGAGTCTTCTGATCCAAGTAGGTATCACCCTCCTGCGTCTTCTGAGCAAGATAGGCGTTACCTTCCTGAGTCTTCTGATCCAAGTAAGCATTACCTTCCTGAGTGCGCTGCGCCAGATAGTCATCGCCTTCCTGAGCACGCTTGGTCAGATAGGCATCGCTTCCTGAGTCTTCTGGTTCAAGTAGCCATCAGCCTTGGCACGAGTGTCAGCCGAATACTGATCGGCTTCGGAACGGGTGCCTTCGGAGTAGTTGTCGGCTTCGGTGCGAGTGCGGTTGGAGTAATCGTTGGCATTGCCGATGAGCTCATCGTACCTACGCTGGGACTCGTCGGTGATTTCCTTAGCCTTGGCTTTGCCCTTGTCGACGTACTGGTCGTGCAGCTGCATAGCCAGGGTCAGCATGGCGGTGGCACGCTCCGGCTCCGTGTTGGCGCTGGCTGCGGCTCCTGCAATCTTCTGCAGCTTCCGGTTTCGGTACTCGGTTCGACCTTGGCGACCTGCTCGCGCAGCTGGGCTTCACGCTGCTGCGATTCCTGCAGCTGCTGTGCAAGCTGCTGAATCTGCGCGGCCTGCTGCTGGGCACGCTCATCCTGCTGCTGGGACTGTGCCGCATGCTGCTGCGTGAGCTGCTGAGCTTGGGCGACCTGCTCCTGAGCCTCTTCAAGCCTTGCATTGAGCTGCTGGATCTCAGCCGCCTGCTGCTGGGCCACCACAACCTGCTGCTGTGCGGAAGCCAGCTGACGGGACAGGTCTTCGGTCTGTGCACGGAATGCGTCGCGCTCATGCTGCATGGAGGTCAGCTGTTCGCCCAGATCCGCCTGGCCTGCAGCTTCAGCCGCCTGTGCGGTGAGCTGGTCGACCTGTGCGGACAGGCGATCCACCTGACCCTTGAGCTGTTCGTTCTGAGCCGACAGAGCACGGTTGCTTTCCTCAGCCTCGGTGAGCTTGGCTGCTGCGACCTGTGCGGCCTGAGCTGCCTGGTCACCAGCGCCAGCTGCCTGCTCGGAGGCGGACTTCAATGTCGCGTTCTCCTGCTGCAGGGACTGAACCTGGGCGCTGAGCTCGGAAATCTTGGAGTTGAGCCCCGCAACATCCGGGCCGAGGGACTGAGTAGCCTGGCCGCTGGCAACCGCCTGCTTGCCAAGGGCCTCCACCGTCTCGGTTACCTGATCGAGAAAATCGTCGACTTCATCGACGTCATACCCCTCCTTGAACCTCACGGTCTGGAAGGTATGCTCTCTGATATCTTTCGGCGTCAACAGAGCCATAAATCTTACACCTCGCTTTGGGCTTGATGCCTTGCTGTTGTTGCTTTCATTGTTCGACTCTAGCACGGGACCACCGATTTTTTGCGAAAAATCGGCATTTGACATACATTAAATGAGGAAATCAATAGCAATGAGAATGAAATAAAGAACGATGAATGCCACATCGAAGTAGATGGGACCCATTGGAATAGGGCGGATATATTGGCGTAGCCAGCGCAGTGGGGGCTCCGTCAACTGGTAAACCGCGTCGATCAACGACGACACCAACCCCCGTGGACGCCATGCCGATGCCAACACAGCAACCCAATCGAGAATCATGCGAATGAACAGCACCAGAATGTAGGCATTCACCAAAAAGTGGACGATGCTACCGATCAAAGACAAAATCATGGGGCACCACCTTAGCAACAGAACATAACAAAGCCCCCATCACGGGTGACGGAGGCTTCATGCAGTCTGCTTTCGCAACGGCTTTCGTCTATATCAGTCGGCGAACAAATCGTGCGACGAGTTATTCGCCTGCGGTTCCTCAACCTTGATGTTCACCTGAGCTGGGCTCAGCAGGAACACGCGCGGAGTGACACGTTCGATGGAGCCACGCACGCCAAAACCACACCCGCGGAAAAGTCCACAATGCGATACGCCACGGCCTCGGCCACACCGGTCAGGTTCAGCACCACCGGAACGCCGTCGCGAATGGCACGTCCGACCAGCTGAGCGTCCTCATAGGATTTCGGGTGAATCGTGGTGATACGACTCACCCTTCCGCCTTGGAACGGGTTGGCTTTGGTCTGCTCGCGCGGTGCGGACGTCGCGGCAGGAGTCGAAGCCATCGGGGTCACGGAATGGTCGGAATCGAACGAGGTTTCGCTGCTCTCAGCCTCCTCGTTGAAATCCTCGTCACCTTCGGCAACGTCGGTCATGCCCAAATAGGACATCGCGCTTTTCATAAAACCTGCCATGAACGATCCTTTCGCGTCTTCGCGTTGCTTTTAGCGCAGGAAATCCGGAATATCCAAATCGCCGGCGTCGTTCGAAGACACCACTTCATGCTCGGTGGTCTGGTCGAATGACGGAACGACGGGTTCCGGAGTGGACGGAATATAAGTGGACAGCGGCTGCACCTTCGGGGCTTCCGGAGTCTGAATAGCTGAGGCTGGGGCTGCTGCGGAACCGCCGCTGCCCTCGGGGCTGCGGACAACGCCGACAGCGGCACCGTGCTTTCCGCAGGCTCTGCCTGCTTCTGGCTTCAGCCTGAGCCGCCTTCTTGGAGTTGGCATCAAAGCCTGCGGCGATAACAGTGACACGCACTTCGTCGCCGTAAGCGTCGTCGAGGGAAAGACCCCAGATGATCTGTGCTTCCGGATGGATGGCCTTGCCCACCAGCTGGGTGGCGGCGGCCGCTTCCTGCAACTTCAGATCGGACGGGCCGGCGATATTGATCAGCGCGCGTGGGCACCCTCGATGCTTTCTTCCAGCAGCGGCGAGCTGATGGCGATTTCAGCTGCCTGAGTGGCGCGATCCTCGCCTCGTGCGGAACCGATGCCGAACAGTGCGGTGCCCGCGCCACGCAGAATAGCGTTGACATCGTTGAAGTCGACGTGAATGTACGAGTTCGAAGAAATCAGGTCGGTGATGCCCTGCACGCCGGCCAGCAAGGCGGTGTCGGCGGTCTTGAACGCATCGACGATGCCGATGGTGCGATCGGAAAGCTCAAGCAGTCGATCGTTCGGAATCACGATCAGCGCATCGACTTCCTTGCGCAGATTCTCAATGCCAAGTGCTGCGGAAGCCGCACGCTGGGGACCTTCAAAGCTGAACGGGCGGGTAACCACCGCAATGGTCAGGGCACCCTGCTGATGCGCGGCGCGAGCACGATCGGGCTTGCACCGGTACCGGTGCCACCACCCTCACCGCAGGTCACGAACACCATATCGGCGCCTTGAGCGATTCCTCGATATCGGACTGATGATCCTGAGCGCTTGGCACCCTTCTCCGGGTCGGCACCTGCGCCAAGCCCGCGGCTGGTGGCATCGTTCAAGGAGATCTTGACATCGGCGTCGGAACGCATCAGGTCCTTCGCGTCAGTATTGATCGCAATGAATTCAACACTTTGAAGACCCTCGGCAATCATGCGATTGACGGCATTACCGCCAGCTCCACCAACACCGACAACTTGATATTCGTTTTGTCGTTGAAATTGTCAGTCTGGGCAATCTCGCTCACCATAGTCTCCTGTCACTCGCGTTTACGCACAACTTTATCGCAGACACGCTGCAGTACGCGCACTTTTCGCCGTGTGTAACGGCGTTTTTTCACTTTTTTATTGCTAACGTGTTCATTTCGCCTGCGATTTACCCTCTTTCGGTGCCCCCACGACGATTTAACCACATCAGCATGTCATATATTCAATAGCTGGCGTCCATAGGATCATCCCCAAACAACGCCTGACGTTCATCATGCGTTGTTTCCCGTGATTCCAACCATCCGTAAGGCAGATGCACTTTCTTTGCGAAGCGCACGCGCCCCCTTGGCTTGTCGACCACTCGCTCGGGAAAACAGATGTTGGGATCCAGCTTGCCTATTTCGGCTCTGACATCCTCAAGATTTCACATTCCATGAACGCGCGACGGGTGGAGCCTCCAACGGGGAATCCCTTGAGATACCACGCGATATGCTTACGCAGATCATGCACGGCCATCTGCTCATCGCCATCATAGAATTCGGTCAACAGTTCCGCATGGCGTTCAACCACACGGCACACATCTCCTAACGTGGGGTCAACACGCTTGTCGCTGCCAGCGAACGCATTCTTGATATCGGCGAACAGCATGGCCTGCCTTGGCAGCCGCGGCCAATCGCAACGCCGGCGCAACCGGTTTCGGCAACCATGGCAAGCGCATCGTTCGCACCCCAAATATCGCCGTTGCCGAACACTGGAATGTCAAGCGCTTCGACCAGCTCGCCAATCCGGCTCCAGTCGGAATGCCCGCCGTAATATTCGGCGGTGGTACGCGCGTGCAAGGTCACCGCCTTGCAACCTTCCTCCTGCGCGATATGGCCCGCTTCCAAGAACGTTTCATGCTCATGGTCGATGCCGACGCGGATTTTAGCCGTCACCGGCACGTTGGCAGCATCGCAGACCTTGACCACACGCTGGATGATCTCGCGAAACAGATCCGTCTTCCACGGCAAAGCCGATCCGCCGCCGCGTCGGGTCACTTTCGGCACGGGGCATCCGAAGTTCAGATCGACATGGTCGGCCATGTTTTCGTCGATGACGATTTTCGCGGCCTGTTCCACGATCGCCGGGTTCACACCGTACAGTTGCAGCGAACGGATTTTCTCGCTCGGCGCGAAATGGCACAACCGCAACGCTTTGGGATTGCGTGCGACCAACGCGCGCGCGGTGATCATTTCGGCCACGTATAGACCGTCCGGTCCGTAGCTTTCGCAAATCACGCGGAACGGCCAGTTGGTAACGCCCGCCATAGGCGAAAGCACCACCGGGGTTTCAACGTGTACCGGCCCTAAATCAACAGGCTTCATAACCGGAGGAACCGACGGCCTCACCGCGTCGGTACGCGGGTCGAGCACGTCGGATTCCTCGTAAGCAGTCACAATGCTATCTGGCATAAGAACGCTATGATAACCAGTATCCAGCTTTAATACAAGCCACCGGCTTCGGCGATCTTGACGGACTCAGGCCAAGCCTCGCCGCCCATCTCAACCGGCACCTGCGGGTAACGTACATGCTTCTCGCCAATACGTGCGGCCACATAATCAGCCACCTTGTCGAGTGCGACGCGCTCCTGCTGCATGGTATCACGTTCACGAATGGTGACGGCCTGATCGTCAAGCGTGTCGAAGTCGACGGTGATGCACAGCGGGGTGCCGATTTCGTCTTCACGGCGATAACGACGACCGATCGCACCGGCCTCGTCATAGTCGATCATCCAGTCATGCTGACGCAAATCGGCGGCCAGATCGTGTGCCACGGTCTGCAATTCCGGCTTCTTGCTCAACGGCAGTACAGCGGCCTTGACCGGAGCCAGGCGCGGATCAAGGCGAAGCACGGTGCGCTTGTCGACGCCGCCCTTGGTATTCGGGGCCTCGTCAACGTCGTAGGCGTCAACAAGGAAGGCCATGAGGGAACGGGTCAGGCCGGCGGCCGGTTCGATGACGTACGGCACGTATTTTTCGCCGGTGGCCTGGTTGAAGTAGCTCAGATCCTCGCCGGAATGCTTGGCATGCGCGGAAAGATCGAAGTCAGTACGGTTGCGACGCCTTCAAGCTCGCCCCAATCGGAACCCTGGAAGCCGAACTTGTATTCGATGTCGACGGTACGCTTCGAATAGTGGGCCAGCTTCTCCTTCGGATGCTCATAATGGCGCAGGTTCTCCGGCTTCACACCAAGGTCGATGTACCACTGGGTACGCGCGTCGATCCAGTACTGGTGCCATTCCTCATCGGTGCCCGGAGCCACGAAGAATTCCATTTCCATCTGCTCGAACTCGCGGGTGCGGAAGATGAAGTTGCCCGGAGTGATCTCGTTACGGAAGGACTTGCCCATGTTGGCGATGCCGAACGGCGGCTTGGAACGCGAAGAAGTCATCACGTTCTTGAAGTCCACGAAAATGCCTGTGCGGTTTCCGGACGCAGGTAGTGCAGCGAGTTCTCGTCTTCGACCGGTCCGAGGTGGGTGCGCAGCATCATGTTGAAGTCGCGCGGTTCGGTCCAGTTGCCACGGGTGCCGCAATCCGGGCACACAATGTCTTTCAGGCCGTTTTCCGGCAGCTTGTCGCCATGCTTTCGGCATAGGATTCCTCAAGCTTGTCGCGCGGTGGCGCTTGTGGCAGTTGAGGCATTCGATCAGCGGATCGTTGAACACGGACACGTGACCGGAAGCCACCCACACGGCCGGCGGAAGAATAATGGACGTGTCAACGCCCACCACGTCGCCACGGGTGACGACCATGGAGCGCCACCATTCGCGCTTGATATTGTCTTTCAGCGCAACGCCGAGCGGACCGTAATCCCACGCGGAACGGGTTCCACCATAGATTTCACCGGCGGGAAAAACAAAGCCACGACGCTTGGCGAGGGATACGACTTCATCGAGTTTGGATACAGCCACAATGCACCTTCTGGTTTGAACGGTTTGGGGTCTTTACAAGCGCAAAGCCTACCTTTACGCGGTGACAGAACGCCACCCGCGTTACTGTTTCGTGGCGTTCTCGTCTTCAACCGTGTCGTTGTCGAGCAATAGCGACCAGATCTTGCAATCGATCACCACGGCATTTTTCGTTTCGTCACCGTTTCTGTCAAGTGTGTAGGTCACATTTTCCGGCACGGCGATACGGTTGATGTTCTGCACGGATGCCACGAAATTACGCATGGCATCATAGCTTCCCGTGGCGGTGATACTTACCGACACCTGCACCAGCTGACCGGCTTGAATGGTACCTTGCATTTCAGCTGGAATGTCGCGTCGACCGCATCATCGAAATTCACCGATTTGATGGCGACGCCGGTTCCCGCAGCGGACGCATCCAACGAATTGATGAATTCCTGCTGGTTATAGCCGTCTGGAATCTGCCGCTGCAACTGGCGCAAACGGTCTTTCTGCAGGCCGATCGTTTCGCTGGCGATGCGTAATGTTTCGATTTCGTCGCGTGTTTCCTTATTGTTCTCATCGATTTGCGCAGTTTGCGCGTCGGATGATTTGATATGGCTGATTTGCGGGGAAACGCCGACCAGCCATGTCAGCATGATGACGAAGACAATACCTGCGGCCAATGCGATCCATGCGATTTTATGCTTGTTCATGATTGCTCCCGATCATTCATTGGATGTTTCGTCAGTTGCGGTCGCGCTGTCGGTAGTATCAGTCGACTCCCCTGCCGCGGCTTTGTTCAGGCTGTCGCGTAGCTGCTGCTGCAATGCTCGGTTGGCTTCGTCAGCACCGGCCGCGTTGTCGCTTCGTGACGTGGTATTGGTATCCATCTTCAACGACACCGTTCCCGTGTATGTATAGGTGGTGCCGTTTTCATCGCTGTTTTCGGTAATGAAACTCACATAGCCTGTTTTATAGGTAGGAATTGCAGCAAAATTACCGATAAAATCTTTTGCAGATATGAAATCTGGAGAAAGAACGGTAAAATCAACGGAAATCACACCATTCCCAGACCATACTGAAAATGTAGCGCTATGCGAAGAAGCGTCAGACCCGCCAATCTGGAAGCTGCTCAACGACAGGTTCGTGTACTGGCCTCCGGCTGGCAGCGCGCCATTGAGCGAATCCACCACCTTCATCCAATCCATTTCGTCGTAGAGCGCGGCGATACGTGACCTTTGCGAATCGGACAGCGAGTTCAACGTGTCTTCCACGTCTTTGAATTCCGCCTTTTCCTTCTGCAACGACAGGGTTTTCGCCTGTGCCTCCTCCACGCGATGGTCGGCCCAGCTCACGCGCACCGCCATGCCCGCGCTGATGGCAATGGCCGCAACCACCACCACGATAAGCACGTATGACAGCAAGTATTTGATGGCGCGATCACGGTTGAGCGTCACGATGGAACGTGGCAGCAGGTTGGCGCGCACATTCCATTCGGCGGGCAGATCAGCCTTTTTGGAGGTTTTCGAACTGCTCGCACGCAGCGCTTTGCCGATGTCGGAAATATTCATCGACAAAATCGAGGTTTTCTCGCCATCACTGGTTTCAGGATTCGGATTATCCTTGATTTTGCCGCGTCGACCGCGGTGGGAGCTGCCGATCTGCTTCATGCTTCCGTTGTTTTTTCTGCTCATCGTCCGTTCACCTCGCTTCTTTCCGATTACCAGTCCAAGCACTGCGCCCAAATCGATCGCGTGCGCCATGATGTTCTGCCGTTCCACTTCTTTGGAAAGCCGGAAACGGATGAAGGGGTCGCCGATCCGCACCACTTTGTTGATGGAACTGGCCAATACCGGCGGCAGTCCGATCAGCCGTGCGCCGGTTCCGGTAAGCACCACGCCGCTGATGGTGCCGCCCGCATGGTCCACGTCGTACAGGTTGAGCGTATTGCGGATGCCGACGATCAGCTGCGCCGTGGTTTCGCGGATGACTTCCTCGGCTTTTTCGAGTCGTTCGTCGCCGGTCACGTTTTGCAGGCCGATCTGGTTTTTGATGCGTTCGGCGTCTTCGAATGAGATACTGAGCGCGTTGGCGATGGCGTCAGTCACGTCATCCGCGCCGGATGGCACGACGCGCATGTAGGCGGGCTGCCGTTTTCGAGCACGATCACGTCGGTGCCGTTGCCGCTGATGTTGACCACCGCTTCGGTCTGCTGCTGGTTGGTGTCGGCGAACAGTCTGGCAAGCGCGAACGGGCCCGCATCGATCGATGTGATCACAAATCCCGCGTCTTCGGCTGTGCGCGCGGTTTTTTCCAGTCCGTTACGCAATGTCGCCACGAGTATGCCGTGCAACTGTTTGCCTTGTTCGCTGTCGATGACGTTCAATGGCACGAAGTCGAGCTCGGATTCCTCAATAGGCAGCGGAATCATGCCTTTGGCTTGGAAAGGCAAGGTGGATTTCAGATCGTTCAGCGACATGTAGGGAAAGTCCGCCTCGCGAAACACCATGCGTCGGCTGGAGTAGACGAGAGCCGTGTCCTCGCGGGGGAATTTGAATCGCTTCACCAGTGTGTTCAGCAGTCCGGCCACCACATCATGGTCGACCACTTCGCCATCCACTACGGCTCCGTTCGGCAACGGGAT
>ENA-OUNI01000376-OUNI01000376.1-human-gut-metagenome-genome-assembly--contig:-NODE-376-length-20605-cov-9.527981_pt1 | contig 20605 bp, 26 predicted proteins | sample MGYA00242499_ERZ504580 | MGnify/ENA primary metagenome ERZ504580 (study PRJEB26092, sample SAMD00036315) | human gut metagenome | host: Homo sapiens | study: EMG produced TPA metagenomics assembly of... | reverse complement strand
ACGGTATAATAGCTATCGGTCCGGTCGCGCTTCGTGTACTCAGTCGAGGTAGAGACACGGGGACTGAAATCCCCGTGTCATTGGTTCGATTCCGATCGGAGGCACCAGCTAAGGAAATCCAGCAGGTTTCCAATATGCGGCCGTAGCTCATCTGGTAGAGCGCCACCTTGCCAAGGTGGAGGTAGCGAGTTCGAGCCTCGTCGGCCGCTCCATAACGGAGCAGCAACAGTTGCTCCAATATGGCCCGGTAGCTCAGTTGGTTAGAGCACCAGCCTGTCACGCTGGGGGTCGTCGGTTCGAGCCCGATCCGGGTCGCCACCAAGAAAGCGCAAGCTTTCACCTACTTTGAAACTTGTTTTCAGGGCATCAGAAATGATGGGTGCAAGGTAAAATGCACCGAATATGCGGCCGTAGCTCATCTGGTAGAGCGCCACCTTGCCAAGGTGGAGGTAGCGAGTTCGAGCCTCGTCGGCCGCTCCAACAGGAGTGGAAATTCACTCCTAAATATGGTGACGTGGCCAAGTGGTAAGGCAAGGGTCTGCAAAACCCTCATCCACCAGTTCAAATCTGGTCGTCACCTCCAAAAGATTCCCGGAAGCTGAAGCTTCGGGATTTTTTGTTTTGCGTTGTTCCCTATCAGCCTCCTCGCCCTCTCCGTCACCTACGGTGACAGACTCCCCCTTTTGTCACCTGCGGTGACATCTTCCCCCGGAGCGGGGAAGTCTTTCCTCAAAGGGAGAGCCTCTAGCGAAACCGGTCACTTTGCAGTTAAGCCGAAAAGTCTGCCGCAGTGCCGCACTTTCGCAGAAAGCGGCACTGCAAATGCCGTCTACCTTTACGCCCCCTCCAGTGAAAATGCAATGCCGGAGCTTCCGCGGACGCTCCGGCATTGCTCTCTTAAAAATTATTCTTCCGCTGAATACGGCCGGAGCAAGGCGTAGGCATTCCAGATCGTCCCCCTCAGAACTTCAGCCGCATCTGGTACCACACCACGCCCCCGTGGGTGGAGCCGGAAACGCCCTCGTTCACAAAGCCGAACTTTGCATAGTAGTGCACCAGGGCCTCCTTGCAGGTCAGTACCAGCCCCTTCCGGCCTTGGGCCCGGGCGTCGGCAATGGCCTGCTGCAGCAGCTGCCCGGCGTACCCCTGTCTGCGGCAGGCGGGATGGTGTTTACCCCAAAGATCATCTGCCAGGCACCATTCTCCCGGTGGAGGGAGGCGTCGGCGTACATCTCATCGGTCAGGTCCGGCCAGTCGGTGCAAAAGCCGTCCACAAAGGCCAGCAGCCTTTCCCCCTCCCACAGCAGCCAAAAATGATCGCCGTACTGCTGCAGCCGCTCGGCAAACTCCTCTGCCGTAGCCGCCTCTGCCGCCGGGAAGCAGGCCGCCTCCACCGCTGCAATGGCCTCCAAGTCCTTTAAGGTCCCCTTACGGATCTCCATAAATATTCTCCCCTCTTTTTCTTCCGAGTGTACCACAGTTCCTGCCCAAAGGCAAAGGTCCTGCCGGTTTTTCCTTTTTGGGCCATTTGCATCCGCTGCCGCTCCGTGTTACAATGGCTATATTGCATCCAGGAAAGGAGCTGACACGCCATGCCCGCCGAAAACCATACCACCCTCACCCCGGATACGCCGGTGCGCTACCTGAAGGGCGTTGGCCCCAAGACCGCTGAGCGGTTCGAGAAGCTGGGCATCGTGACGCTGGCCGACCTGCTGTGCCACTACCCGCGCAGATATATCGACTTTACCAAACCCTATTCCATCGCCGAAGCGCCCACCGATGTGGAGTGCGTCGTCAGGGCCGAGGTGTTTGCCAAACCCGGCGGGCGTATCCTGCCGGGCGGGCGGCGGATGGAGCGCATCACTGCCGGGGACGATGTGTCCAGTCTGGAGATCACATGGTTCAATAATCCGTATGCCGCCCAGAAGCTGCAGCTGGGGCAGGAATACTATTTTCAAGGCATCGTTACCGGCGGGATGCTGCGCCGCCAGATGGTCAACCCGCAGGTGCGCACCGCCGAGCAGATCAAGGCTTCTCCCTTTGAAGCGGTCTACCCCCAGACCGAGGGCCTGACCAGCAATGCCATCGCCAAGTGCGTGCGGCAGCTGCTGCCCCATGCAGAGCTTCTGCCCGACCCTCTTCCGCCGGAAATGCTGGCAAAATACCGTCTGCTCTCCAAGGCAGATGCCGTGCGGGCCATCCACTGCCCCGCCACCGAAGAGCAGGCCTATGCAGCCCGGCGGCGGCTGATCTATGAAGAGCTTCTGGTTTTACAGCTGGGCATTGGCCGGATGAAAAACGGGGTGCCGCTGCCACCGGTGCGCCCATGCAGCTTGCCGACCCGTCCCTGTTCTGGGCCAGCCTGCCCTTTTCCCCCACCGGAGCCCAGCGCCGGGCCGTGAGCGAGATTCTGGCCGACATGGCGGGCGAGACTTCCATGAACCGCCTTTTGCAGGGCGATGTGGGCAGCGGCAAAACGCTGGTGGCGGCTGCCGCCATCTGGCCTGCATCCGAGCGGGGTATCAGCCGCGCTGCTGGCCCCGACAGAAATTCTGGCCACCCAGCACGCCGAAGGCCTGAACCGGATGCTTGCCCCTTCGGGATGCGGGTGGCCCTGCTGACCGGCGGCATGAAGGCCGCTGCACGCCGCACCACCCTTGCCGCCATCCGGAATGACGAAGCCGACCTTGTGGTGGGCACCCACGCCATCCTCAGCGAAGGCGTAGAGTTTGCCCGGCTTGGTCTTGCCGTGATCGACGAGCAGCACCGCTTTGGGGTACGGCAGCGCGGAATGCTGGCCGAAAAGGCCGCGAATCCGCATCTGCTGGTGATGAGCGCAACGCCCATTCCCCGCACGCTGGGCCTGCTCATCTACGGCGATTTGGACATCTCCATTCTGGACGAGCTGCCGCCGGGCCGCACACCGGTCAAGACCCGCTGCATCACCGGCAAAAAGCGGCGCGACCTCTACCATTTTCTCGATCAGGAGATCGGGCGCGGGCGGCAGGTGTATCTGTCTGCCCCGCCATCGAGACACACCGGATGGCGGCTGAACGCCGTCAAGAGCTACTACGAGGACATTGCCAAAGCCCTGCTGCCGGAGCGCCGGGTAGGCCTGATGCACGGCAAGCTCAAACCCAAGGAGAAAGCTGCCGTGATGGAGGACTTCAAAGCCGGACGGCTGGACGCACTGGTGTCCACCACCGTCATTGAGGTGGGTGTGGATGTGCCCAATGCCAGCGTAATGGTGATCGAAAATGCAGAGCGCTACGGTCTGAGCGCCCTGCACCAGCTGCGCGGCCGCGTGGGACGCGGTGCAGCGGAGAGCTGGTGCTTTCTTGTCAGCGACAACCAAAGCGAAAACGTACAAAAGCGGCTGAAATTTTTGTGCAGCACCACGGACGGCTTTGCGGTGGCGCAGTACGATCTGGAGACCCGCGGCCCCGGCGACTTTTTCGGCAGCCGCCAGCACGGCCTGCCCACCCTGCAGATCGCCGACCTGATGAACGACACCCGCACCCTGCACGCTGCGCAGGCGGAAGCCGTTGCCATGCTGGCCGACGACCCGCTGCTGGAAGCGCCGGAGCACGCACTGCTGGAACAGCAGGTGCAGCAGATGTTCGAGAAAGCCGGAGCCATGAACTGAGCCGGAGGTTTTTTGCGCACAAGCAACAGCAAATGCAAAAGCCGCTGCACGGCTGGTGCAGCGGCCCCTGTTATCGAACGGAACGCTTTGCGTGCCGTTCGCCCATGCTTATCACATCACAGAACACGCAGCGGCTTTTGGTGGAAAGCTGGGTATCCTTATGGTAGCAGCCAAAAAACCACTTGTCGTAGGTCAGCTTCAACAAAATTTTATCCAGAAAGCTGTGCAGCTGGTTGGTCTCGCCGCTGGCAAGGGCGGTAAAATCCAAAAATCTGCTTGGCGCATCGTGGGTCAGCACATAATCCACTTTGTAATCGCACGCTGCAAGGTTCTCCTCACAAAAGGCGTATTCCTCCTCCGAAGGCATTTCTTCCCTCCACCAGTTCACGCCGGGTTCCCGATCCTCCACATCCTGGCTTTCCGCACCGCCAAAGCACAGGTATTTTTTGTTCTCCAATTCCAGCACACTGCCGCGGCACACATGGTACACATTGCCACCCAGTGCCTGCACCTTCCCGCCAAAGCGTTCCTCGGTGGGATACTGCTTCAAAAGGTCGTAGTTTTCGTGGCTGCCATCCAGAAACAGCAGGGTATACGGGCGCTTGCGCAGCCAATCCAGCTTTTTCTGTTCCTCTTTGCTGTCGTCCCACACAAAGCCAAAGTCGCCCAGTACCACCACGGTATCCCATTTGCCCAGCCAGCGCAGCTTGCCGTGCTTGAAGCGGTCGATGTCGCCGTGGGTGTCCCCTGTCAGATATACCATTCCTGTCCTCCCTGACCGGATGTGAAATCGGCACAATAAGCCTTGTCACACCCCGCCAAACCTGTTATTATAAAGAATACAGCCTTCCGCTGTGATCTCGTTCTTACCCGGCGCACTGCACCTGTGCCGTGCTGCCTGTTGTTTTATATTATCGCTTTTTAAAGGAATTGTCCACATGAAACGTATTTTTGCGCTGGTTTTGTCGTTCGCTGTCCTGTTCAGCTGCCTTGTGCTGCCCGCCGGGGCTATGTTCGACCCCACCCCGGTCTATCAGGTGCAGGCACAGAGTGCTATATCGTCAACACCGATACCAATATCATCGTCTATGATAAGGACAGCACAAAGCAGGTATCCGCCGGTGGTCTGACAAAGTACATGACCATTGCCCTGCTGCTGACCAACTATGCCGACCATCTGGACGACACCTTCCAGATGCCCTTTGCCATCTCGGATTACGTTTATAACACCAACAACGCCGATATGCGCTCCAACGAGACCTTTACCTACCGCGAAGCCATGTACGCCATGCTGACCCGCAACGCCAACGAAGCCGCCATGGGCCTTGCCTATGCCCTTTCCGGCGGCGACCTCGCGGGCTGGGTGAGCCAGATGAACACCCTGTCCCAGCGCATCGGCACCACCGGCAGCACCTGGACGGATGCCTGCGGCATCGACAGCGGCAACGTGACCTGTGCCGTGGATATGTACCTGATCCTGCGCTATCTGATGAGCTTTGATGCCTTTGTGGAGGTTTCCGGTGCGCCCAGCTTTACCATGCCCGCCAAAGAAAAACACCGTTCTTCGTCTGTTCTGGTCAGCCAGAATGCCGCGCTGAGCAAATCCAGCGGCGGCAAATACTACCGCAGCGCCATGCAGGGCGGCATGTGCGATGTGACCGCATTCAAAAGCGACAGTGGCAATCAGAGCTATGTTTCATGGGCCAATAAGGATGGTGCCACCTATATTTTCTGCGTGATGCAAAGCCCGGACACCTGCGACGATTTCGCTACGCCAACCGTCGCCCGGCCCTGTGCGAGACCGTGAAGCTGATGGACTGGGTGTTCGACAGCTTTTCCATTCAGCCGCGCTGGACACCGACCTTACGCTGGCCGAGATCCCGGTGAAGTATTCCTCCGATACCAGCTCCCTGCAGCTGTATCCCGCCGACAGCATGATGACCCTGCTGCCTTCCACCGGCGACGGCAGCGTGACCCAGAAATATTTCCACCTGCCGGATTCCGTGTGTGCCCCTGTCCAGCAGGGCGATGTGGTGGGTACCGTGGAGCTGAAGCTTGCCGGTGAGACCATTGGCGTGGTGGACCTGATCGCCGGGCAGGATGTCAGCCGCAACCCGCTGCTGTTCACTGTGGCGCGTTTTCAGGAATTCTTAGGCAGTCTGTATCTCAAAGTTGTAATAACACTGAGTATTATTTCCATCATCATCTACTTTGCGTGGGTCCTTTTGAACAACTGGAACCGCCGCAAGCCCACCAGAAAGATCCGCCGCCGCTGAGCTTTGCACCGTTCAGCCGCATTTTGTGGAAAAGTGATGCAAAAAGCCCCGTCAGCCTTTTCAGGATGACGGGGCTTTTGGTTGCGCCAGCAGGAGTCGAACCTACGATGGGGGAGTCAAAGTCCCCTGCCTTACCGCTTGGCGATGGCGCATCGTGCAAGATATTATACCATATTCTTTGTTTTTCCACAAGGGGAAGGTTCCACTTTTCCGCTTTTGCGGCGGCTCTGTGCCGCCTTTTGCAGCCTGCAATTTGTGAAAAACCAATTTTTTTCATCATAACAACAAAACACGCCCATTTTGTTGCACTTTTGTTACACTATATGTGGTAAATATAGGATTGAATAAACCTCCTCTTCCCGGCTTTTTCGTCTACTGCCTCATGGCGGGGACATCGAGGTCTGTTCTGGTGTTTCCGTTCCCGGCATGCACCACATCCCAATTCGTCAGGAAAGCGAGGAGTCATATGAAAAAGATCTTGAAAATGCTGGTCCTCGGTCTGCTCAGCGCTGCACTGCTCTGCTGTGCACTGCCCTCTGCCTTTGCCGCAGAAGACAAGGATTCGCAGGTCTACACCATTGGTCTGGATGCCATGGGCGGCAGCAGCTCCGCTGTGGCAGTCACCACCAATCTGAGCGGCAAACTCAGTGCCCTGCCCGCGCAGCCTACGCTGGAAGGCTACACCTTTGACGGCTGGTATACCGAGCGGTGGGCGGCACAAAAATCAGCACCTCTACGGTGTTTACCGGTGATACCACTGTGTACGCACACTGGACTGTGAAAAATGCCACCACTTCCACCAGCACATCCACGCCCGCTCAGCCGGAACAGACCGCGCAGGAATACGATGACGGCCCGATTCTGAGCGTTCTGACGGTAGCCGGTGCTCTGATCACCACGCTGGCCGTGGCTGCCTTTATTTAAGTCTTTTCACACACTGTATCAATTTTATCAATAGAAAGGAAAATCTCCATGTCTACTATGAAACTGCCCGCAAACTATGCCTCCATCAGCGAAGAGGAAATGGTCTATCTGGACGGTGGTGCCCGCGACGCTTACAACAGCTTCCTGAATGTCGGTAAGGTGTTCAACGCCATTGCCCGCATCTTCTCCGGTGCAAGCTCCATCATCAACAATGTCAACGTGATCTACCAGTCCTTCCTGACTCTGGGCGATCTGCTGAAGAGCTTCTGATCCGGCTTCTGTTTTCATCTGTTTTTCAAGAACTGTCTCCGTTGTGGGGACAGTTCTTTTTGTTTTTAACGCATTTTAATCGTTTACATCAAAAGAAACAATTTTTCTTTGGCTTTGGCAAAAAATGCACGGAAAAGGCATTTTTGTTACGCTTTTGTTACGCATACTGTGCTAACATATAAGGTGGAAGGTCATTCATCAAACTGGCGCTTTCACGCCGAAAACTGATATATCAAATGTGGTTTTGTGGTGCGAAAATTTTCGTATTTGTCGAAAGTTTTCGTTCGCCCAATCCGACCACTTTTTGCGGGAGAAATCGATCATTATGCCAGACCGTGAACTGCGGCACATGCGCCGCACCGAATTAGTCGAGATCATTCTGGCGCTCAAGCAGAGCGAGGACCGGCTCCGGGCAGAAAACGCTGCCCTGTCTGCCCAGCTGCAGGAACGGCAGATCCATATTGAAAACGCAGGTTCCATTGCGCAGGCTGCACTGGAGCTGAACAAGGTGTTTGAAGCGGCGCAGGCTGCGGCTGATGAATACGTTGCATCGGTGCTCGCAGCAAACAAAAACACCGATGCCGCTGCCAGCGCTCTGCGCGCTCAGGCGGAAGCCGAAGCCAGCAGATCCTTGCACAGGCACAGACCGAGGCTGCGAACCTGAAGGCCCGCACCCAGCAGCAGTGCGACGCGGAAACGGAAGCCGCCGCACGCAAGCGCGCCCAGACCGAAGCGGACTGCAAGGCAATGCTTGCCCGGACGCAGCAGGAGATCCAGCAGCGCCGGGCCGCTTTTGACCGCCGGGCCAGCGAACTGCTGGACGGCTATCACAGCACGGAATTCCTGCCGGAGGAGCGTGCCAAATGAAAGAGCAAAAGATCAGGTTCACGCCCATTCCATCCACAGCAGAGGTGGAAGCAGAGCGCGAACGTCTGGCCTACCGCAGCCGTTATATGCGGGTGCTGCGCAGCACGGTCTACACGCTGCTGGTGGTCGCGGCCGTTGCCGTGCTGCTGGCCACCCTGTTTCTGCCGGTGCTGCAGGTCTCCGGCGACAGCATGAACCCCACTCTGCAGGACCGGGACATCATTCTGCTGGTCAAGGGCAGCGACATGAAGACCGGCGACCTTTGCGGATTTTACTGGCAGAACAAGCTTCTGCTCAAGCGCATCATCGGCCTGCCCGGTGATGTGATCGAACTGGACGAGGACGGTGTGGTCACTGTGAACGGCCAGACGCTGGATGAGCCCTATGTAGATGAACTGGCTCTGGGCGAATGCGACATCAAATTTCCCTATCAGGTGCCGGAAAACCGGTATTTCGTACTGGGTGACCATCGGGCCACCTCCATTGACAGCCGCAGCAGTGTGATCGGCTGTGTGGAAAAAAGTCAGATCGTAGGCAAGGTTTTTTTGCGGGTATGGCCCTTGTCCAACTTCTCGTTGATCCACTAAGGAGGTTTAGGAATCATGCGGGATATTGTGAAAGAATATCAGAAAAAGTTCCGTCGGAACCACCAGCGCGCCAGACGCTATACTGCGCTGCTGCTGGCACTGGCGCTTACCACCAGCCTGTTCGTGAACTGGCAGCTGCACGGCGTGGGCATTGCCAAAACGGCCGATTATCTGTGCGGCGAGTTGGAGCACGAGCACACCGCTGCCTGCTATGAAAAGCAGCTGGTGTGCGGCTATGAGGAAGGCGAACCGGAGGACTGGAACGCCACCATGACGGACGACGGCATGTCTTTTGATGATACATTCGACATGGATGATGATGCGTTCGGCGTGGATGCGGATGATCCCGGCATTGCAGCCTATTCCGCAGAGCCGGAGTACATCTTTGTGCCCCATGAGCACACCGACGACTGCTACCAGGAAGTGCAGGAGCTGACCTGCCTGGAAGAAGAGCACACCCACGACGACAGCTGTTTTGATGAGGATGGTGTCACCTTCATCTGCGATAAATTCGAGCACACCCACGACGACAGCTGCTACACCACCACCTATGAGCTGGTGTGCGGTCTGGAAGAGGGCGAGCTTGTAGAAGAAGTGAACCCCGATTATGACCCGGTGGCCCTGTTTGAGGAGCCGGTGGCCGCAAAGCCCGTGGTGGTCGATCCTGTGATCGAGACCCCGGTGCACCACCACACCGATGCCTGCTACGAGGAAGTGCTGGTCTGCGGCCTGCCGGAGCATCACCACACGGTGAACTGCCTGTCCGACCCGCTGGACGACACGCAGGACGAGGACGAATGGCTGGCACAGACCGGCACCACGCTGAGCGGCAACTGGGCCGACGACCTGCTGGCCGTAGCCGAGAGCCAGCTGGGCTATGAGCAGAGCGAGCGCAACTTCCAGCTGGACGATGCCGACGGCGAGACCGTGCGCCACTACACCCGCTACGGCAACGACTACGGCAACGACTACGGCCCATGGGACGTGATGTTCCTTTCCTACTGCCTGAAATATGCCGATATCCCCCAGAGCGCTATCCCGCAGGTTTCCAGCGTGCTGTCTTTGCACAGCCAGCTGCGCAGCGCGCTGTACAACGAAGAGACCGGCAGCGGCTATGCCATGGATTTTGACGGTGATCTGCCGTCTGATGCCGCAATGCCCGGTGATATCGTCATTTACAATGGCACCGTGACCAAGGCTGTGGCCGCGGAAAGCCAGCCGTTGCAGGTGCAGGATGATTCCGCCGATGCCGACATTGCCCTGCTCTCCATGGATGCTGCGGCCACCACTGACACCGCGCCCCACATTGAGGAATACACCGTGGATGCCAGCACCGTTGGCATCGTGAGCGATGTGGACGAAGATTCCGGCACCCTGACCGTGATCTCCGGCGATGTGGATGGCAAGGTGGCTAAAGTCACGCTGAATGCTTCGCAGGTGACAACGCTGGTGTCTGTGGCAAATGCGCAGCAGGCCGATTACGGCGTGTCTACGCCGGATTTCAAAGTCGAAGATGACGCAGGTGCCATTACCACCATCAAAGGTCTGGATGCACTGGATTACCTCACTGCTCTGACGGTGCAGCGCAAGAATGGCACTGAATACGAGGATACCAACGTCACCACCATTTCGGAGCCTCTGCACAGCAGCCTTACCGTCACAGATATCCCGGCCAAAGCGATCCAGGAAAACGACTACTGTGTCCATGTTAAGCTGCCCAAGAGCTTTGATGTGCTGGAGGACGAGCTTATCTCCGGCAAACTGGAAGATACCGGCAATTATGACACCTGCGGCAGCTACCGGCTGCTCAAGGGGAATGACGGCTGCTGGTACGCCGTGCTGCGGTACGACCAAAACTATATCCAGCAGAAAGAGGAGGCAGCCGCAGGCGCGGATACTTCCGATGCCAAGGTCACCAGCAACGTTGCCTTCAATTTCCAGTGGAACCAGAGCGAGGTCACCAGCAGCGGCTTTAATCAGATCGAGGTCAACAAAGATTACGCCCTTGATATCACCATCAACCCGGATGAAACCCCCGATGAGGATCAAAAAGACGATAAGAACTATGACCTTAACCAGAGCGTGAAGGACCCGCGCCACGATGGCAGCGATGCCTACTTGGATTACACTGTTACGCTTGTGGTCCAGAACGAACAGGCCGGCCCGCTGACGCTTGCGGACAGCATGACCCTGCCCACCGGCGTAACCGCCGAATATGTCGAAGACTCGCTCCAGCTCAGCATGGAAAACGGCAATACAACGCTCAGAATCACTTGGGAAGATGATAATGGTGAGCGCAAGATCACCTTGGGTTCTGCCGGTTCCCTCATTGCCGCAGGCACCTATTCTATCCGCTACACCGTCAAGCTGAAGGACGTTGGCGAAACGGCTGTTGACGGAGTAATCAATAACATCAAGATTCTGGATACGCCCATCAGCGATGATGCCGAAGAGTCGGTAAAAACCGACAGCCTTGTGATCACCAGTCAGGCCGATCCGTCCGACTACGAACTTCCCTCTACCGGCGGGGCCGGTACCAAACTGTATACAGCAGGCGGCGGCGCGCTGATGCTTGCCGCTCTGGTGTGCGGGGTTTGCAGAAAGCGCAGACGCGAAAGGAGGGCACGTTAAAAAGCCTGCATCCTTCCTGACACGGCGGCAAAATTGATTCTGCGCCGGAAGCAGACCCTGAAAATAGGAATCAGAAAAACTTGAAAGGAGACTTTCGCAAATCATGATGAAGAAAGCAATCAAAAAGCTGCTGGCCGCACTGCTGGCAGTTGCCATGGTGTGCGCATGGCGATCCCGGCGTTTGCATACAACCCTGGGGAGACTGAGGAGGACCTCAACACAAAACACGAGTACGCCGCTTTCCAGATCTTCACGGGTGATGTTAAGGGTAATAATATTGATGACTTTAAGATTTCCAACGCAAAGTGGGGCGAAAGCATCACTAATCCTACCGAGTTTCTGGCGCAGTTGACGGCAGATTCTACCATCGGCGGTGAGTTTAAAACTAATTTCACTCCTCAGGAAGCTGTTGCGGTTATCAGCAAATGGGGTGATTCCGATGATAACAGCATCGCTTTTGCGCGTTGTGTATGCAACTATCTCTACTCGAATGGAGACCCGAAACCCGTCATTCAAGGTCTTCACACCGGTGGCATCAAAGTTCCAGAGCCAGGTTATTATCTGATCGTTGATACTTCCCCCTTTGACGAAGACGATTTCTATCATGCCTACAATTCCTTCCTGCTGAAAGTTACCAAAGCAGAATATGTCTTTAACATTAATTATAAGGTTGTAAAGCCCACTGTTGAGAAGAAAGTCTACGACAACGACAACAACGACATTAGCTCTGCTGGTAACAATGACGGTTGGGGCAGTTCCGCTGACCATGCAATCAACGAAAAGTTCCAGTTCAGGCTGATCGCTAAGTTGCCCGCAAGCAAAGACAATGGCCGTGCTTACGATTACTATAAGAAGTACACTGTTTGCTTCAATGATACTCTGTCTGACGGCATTACCTTTGACAAATTGGATAAGGTGGAAATCGCAAATGTCGATGGCGGTAATCCACAAGTGATCGATGCTGCTAACTATACACGTACACCGAACGGTTCTCAGTCCTTCAAACTGAGCATTGATAATGTCAAGACCTGTGCAGCTGCAGCAGGGCTCAATTTGAATGACGGCGCTACGATTACGGTCACCTATACTGCACACCTGAACGAAAATGCCACTGTCAATACTGCAGGCGGTCCTAATACTACTGATAACAAGAATAGTGTTTTTCTCCAGTATTCCAACAATCCCAGAATCGACACATCCCTTGATTATACTACCACAAGCGAAGTCTGTGTGTACACCTACCAGCTGAACAACACCAAGTACCGCGATGAAGTTAACGAGAACAACAAGCTGGAGGGCGCTGGCTTCCGTCTGTACAGCGATGAAGCTTGCACTGAGGAACAGGAAGTAAAGCTCTACAAAAAAGGCAACTTCTACTACCCCATCAAAGACGCAACCGATAAAGCCCAAGACGCTGTTGAGATGTTCTCTGACGAACATGGTCAGTTCAATGTCAAGGGTCTGGACGCTGGCACCTACTACCTGAAGGAGACCAAAACTCCTGACGATTACAGTCCCTGTCCCGATAAAAAAATCGTCATTTCTGCAACGCACAACGAATACAATGTTAATCTGTCCGGTGAATCCAACCTGAATAATAAAATCATCAACATAAAAGCCGGCGGCATTACCCTGCCCTCCACCGGCGGCATCGGCACTACCATCTTCTATGTGGTCGGCGGCGGCCTGATGGTTGCGGCCATCGTTCTGCTGGTCACCAAGAAGCGCATGGAGAACAAGTAAGCTCCATTTTCCCCAAGAACCCGGAGCAAAGGGGCCGCAAGGCCCCCGCTCCTATCCTTATAACATTAGGGAGTAGCCCATGAAAAAGAACAAAAGCACCATCATCCTGATCCTCGTCTTTTTCGTGGGTCTATCCGTGATGTTATACCCCACCCTCAGCGATTACGTCAACCAGCTGCATCAGTCCCGTGCTGTGGCCACCTATGCCGAGGATGTGGACAATCTGACCGATGCCGACTACAGCGCCTATTTCGAGGCGGCAGATGCGTTCAATGCGCAGATCGCCGCCGACCCGGACGCTTTGTATTTCCCGCAGCGCTTTCCCACCTACGAAAGCACGCTGGATGTGACCGGCACCGGCATTATGGGCTACATCACCATTGAAAAGATCGGTGTGGAGCTGCCCATCTACCACGGCACCAGCGATGGCGTGCTGCAGATCGCCGCAGGCACTTGGAGGGCACCAGCCTGCCGGTGGGCGGCGGCAGCACCCACGCGGTCATTTCGGCTCACCGCGGCCTGCCCAGCGCCAAGCTGTTCACCAATCTGGACCAGCTGGAAGTGGGCGACACCTTCACCATCACGGTGCTGGACCGGGTGCTGACCTATGAGGTGGACCAGATCTCCATTGTACTGCCCACCGAGACCGACAACCTGAAGGTGGTGGACGGCAAGGATTACGTCACCCTGATGACCTGCACCCCCTACGGCATCAACTCCCACCGCCTTCTGGTGCGGGGACGGCGCATCGAAACGCCGGACAAGCTCAAGCACATCCGTGTAACAGCCGATGCCATCAAGATCGAACCGATCATCACAGCTCCCATCATGGCACTGCCCCTGCTGCTGGTGCTGCTGCTCTGGCTGCTGTTCTCCAACCGCAAACGCAAATCTACAAGAGGTGAAAAACATGAAACGCACTGATCTCAAAAAGCACGCTGCGGCCCTGCTTTTGGTGCTGTGCCTTCTGGTAACAAGTGCGCTGCCTGCCCTTGCCACCAGCGCAAACATCAAGCTGGTGGACAGCAGCGGCAATCCCACTACCGGCACCATCTGCGTTACGCTGTACGACAGCGCCAACGATAAGGCGCTGAGCGGCGGCAAGCTCACTTTGTACCGTGTGGCCGAGGTAAAGCGCCAAAACGGCAACCTGAGCTACGAATACTGCGGCGATTTCTACGGCTGCGGCATTGCGCTGGGTGATTTGACCGACAGCACCCTTGCGGCCCAGCTGCAGGAGTATCTGCCCAAAGCGCCGAGGGCACCACAAAGACCATTGATGCGGACGGCAACGTGACCTTCCGTGGTCTGGAGCTGGGCCTGTATCTGATCGTGCAGACCGAGGCTTCCAAGGGCTATGAGCCGATCAATCCGTTCCTTGTCTCTCTGCCCATGGCGGAGGATGGCACGTGGAATTATGCGGTGGATGCCAGCCCCAAGGTGGGTGCTTACACCCCCACCAAGCCGGACACGCCGCCTACGCCCCCTACCCCGCCTACGCCCGATTATCCTGATACGCCTACCCCGCCGGACAACCCGGATAACCCGGTCTCTCCCGGTAATCCGGACAATCCCGTGGCTCCGGGCCATCCGGACAATCCCGTGGCCCCGGGCCATCCGGATCATCCGGTAGCACCCGGTAATCCAGACAGCCCCGTTCTGCCGGGCCACCCGGATAACCCGGCAATGAGCGGTCTGCCGCAGACCGGTCAGCTGAACTGGCCCGTGCCGGTGCTGGCTGTCAGCGGTGTGGTGCTGTTTGCATTCGGCTGGGCGCTGGATCGCAAGTACCGCACAGTATAATTTTCTTCTGATACAACAAAAAGGACCCGATGCAGATGCATCGGGTCCTCTTTTTCGGTTTCTTTTATGCAGTCAGGGTTTACTGCTGCTGTGCCTGCTGCTCGGCGCGCTTGGCTTCCAGCGCCAGAATGGCATCGCGGCGGCTCAGGTTGATACGGCCCTGCTGGTCGATGTCGGTCACCTTGACCACGATGGCATCGCCCACGGCCACCACATCCTCCACGCGCTCCACACGCTTGGTGTCCAGCTTGGAGATGTGCACCAGACCTTCCTTGCCCGGTGCGATCTCAACGAAGGCACCAAAGTTCATCAGGCGGGTCACTTTGCCCTTGTAGATGGCACCGATCTCGGGGTCCTCCACAATGGTCTTGATGGTAAAGATGGCGCGCTTTGCGTCCTCCTGATCCACAGCAGAGACGAACACATGGCCGTCCTCCTGCACGTCGATCTTGCAGTTGCAGGTAGCGCAGATGTCCTGAATGACCTTGCCGCCCTTGCCGATGACATCCTTGATCTTATCGGTGGGGATCATCATGCTGAACATCTTGGGTGCGTAGCGGCTCAGCTCATGGCGGGGCTCTGCGATCACCGGCTTGATGATCTCGTCCAGAATATACAGGCGGCCCTTGCGGCACTTCTCGAAAGCCTCGGCAATGATGTCGTAGGTCAGGCCATCGATCTTGATGTCCATCTGGATGGCAGTGATGCCCTTGCGGGTGCCGCCCACCTTGAAGTCCATATCGCCGTGGAAGTCCTCCACGCCCTGAATGTCCAGCATGGTCATCCAGCGGTCGCCCTCGGTGATCAGACCACAGGAAATGCCGGCAACGGGTGCCTTGATGGGCACGCCTGCATCCATCAGGCCAGCGTAGAGCCGCAGATAGATGCCTGAGAGGTGGAACCGTTGGAGGAGAGCACCTCAGACACGCAGCGGATGGTGTAGGGGAACTCTTCCAGAGAGGGCAGCACGGGCACCAGAGCACGCTCTGCCAGTGCGCCATGGCCGATCTCGCGGCGGCCGGGGCTGCGCGGTGCGCGGGCCTCGCCCACAGAGTACGGCGGGAAGTTGTAGTGATGGATATAGCGCTTGGTCTGCTCATCGGTCAGGTCGTCCATGAGCTGGTTGTCCTTGGTGCCGCCCAGAGTGCAGGTGGTCAGCACCTGCGTCTGGCCGCGGGTGAACATGCCGGAGCCGTGCACGCGGGGCAGGATGCCCACTTCGGCAGCCAGCGGGCGGATCTCGTTGATGCCGCGGCCGTCCACGCGCTTGCCCTCGTCCAGCAGCCAGCGGCGCACCACGAACTTCTGCATCTTGTAGCTGACCAGATCAAGGTCTGCAGCGGTCAGGTCGGGGTACTCCTCGGCGATCTTGTCCATGATGGGCAGCAGAGCGGCATCGCGCACATTCTTGTCGTCGGTGTCCATAGCGGCCTTGAAGTCGTCCAGATACTTGTTCTGGATGGCGTGGAACACGTCCATATCCAGCCCCACCACCTGGAAGTCGATCTTCGGCTTACCGCGCTCGGCCACGATGCGGTTGATGAACTCAATGGTCTTTTTGATCTCCACGTGAGCGCCTTGATGCGTTCAGCATGGTGTCCTCGTCCACCTCGTTGGCACCGGCCTCGATCATGACGATCTTATCCATGGTGGCGGCAACGGTCAGGGCAAGGTCGCTCACCTTGCGCTGCTCCTGCGTGGGGTTCAGCACGATCTCGCCGTCCACCAGACCCACCTGCACGCCGCCGATGGGGCCGTTCCACGGGATGTCGGACACGGCAGTGACCAGAGAAGCACCGATCATACCGGCGATCTCGGGGCTGCAGTCGGGGTCCAGACTCATGACGGTCATGGTGATGCACACGTCGTTGCGCATCTCCTTGGGGAACAGCGGGCGCATGGGGCGGTCCACCACGCGGCTGGTCAGGATGGCGCGCTCACCGGGGCGGCCCTCACGGCGCATAAAGCTGCCGGGGATGCGGCCTGCGGCGTAGAGCTTTTCCTCATACTCCACGTTTAGGGGGAAGAAATCCACACCCTCGCGGGGCTTGGGCTCATGACCACGTTGCACAGAACGCAGGTCTCGCCGTAGCGGATCATGGCGCTGGCGTTGGACAGGCCGCACATTTTGCCCATTTCTACCTTGAACGGGCGGCCTGCCAGCATGGTTTCGTAGACCTTGAAATTCTCAAAGGTCTCTCTGCGGGAACCAAATTCAATTGCCATTGTTTTTGCCTCCTTGTTTTTCCGGATTTTTCTATCCAAAAAGGCCGTGGCGCGCGCATCATAGCAATAAATCCAGCGTCCGTACCCGGGGCACAGGCGTTCGATTTACTGCTGCAATACGCTGCCGCCGCCATTTTGTACATAAAAGCAAAAGGCAGGCACCTTTGCGGTACCTGCCTCTGTTTAAATTACTTACGCAGACCCAGAGTTGCGATCAGAGCACGGTAACGCTCGATGTCCTTCTTCTGGAGATAAGCCAGCAGATTGCGGCGGCGGCCAACCATCTTCATCAGCCGCGGCGGCTGTGGTGATCGTTCGGGTTCTTCTTCAGGTGCTCGTTCAGCTCGTTGATGTGAGCGGTCAGCAGAGCGACCTGCACTTCGGGAGAGCCAGTGTCCTTCTCGGTCAGAGCGACTTTGGCCATAACTTCCTGCTTGTTCATAGTTACATACCTCTTTATAAAATTTTATGTGCCAATGGAACAGCGGCGGGAAACGGCATTCCCAAAAAGCGGGCATACTCCCAACCCCGTACCACGGTAACAGATACAGTATACCAGAACCCTGTGCAAAATGCAAGGATATTTTTTGCATCCTGCCTTTATTTTTTTACGTACTGGTGCCAGTACAGCTGTACCTCCGGCAGCTTCTTTTTGCGCAGCAGAACTGCGGTGGGGATCAGATACAGCAGCACCGAAAGCAGCATGGATGCATCGTAGCCGCTCACCGCATCGGCCACGGTAGTGGTGCCGTACAGCCCACCGATGAGCATGGACGAAATATCCATGGCACCATGCAGGAATACCGTCACCCACAAATTGCCGGTGCGGAAGTAGATCGCCGCAAAAAGAGTGCCAAGCGATGCTGCAAACACGCACTGCATCAGCACACCGAAGGGTGCCGAACTGAGGATATTGGTCAGGTGCGCCGCACCAAACAGCACACCGGACAAAAGGCAGGCCTTCCACACACCGGCGCGGCTGGTGCCAAAGTGCTCCAGCAGGGTCTGGGCAATGACACCGCGGAAGATGAATTCCTCGGCCACACCCACCATGGCCATGCTGACAAGGAAGGTGCAGATGCGTGCCGCAGGCTGCAGCACGCCGTTCTCCGGCCGGCCCAGCACCAGCGACCCAAAGGCATTGTAGCCAATGAACACCAGCGGGTACATGCCCACCAGCAGGCCATTGAAAAAGCCGCTGCCGCGGCGGCGCAGCAGCCCAGCACGGTCTGTCCGTACCAGAAACAGCACTGCCACCATGGCCCCCACCAGCTCCTGCAGAGTGCTGTAGAGGTATGTATCAATGGACGCAAAATCCGTCCGAAAAAGAACCAATGCAATGGTAAAGACAAGATCTGTTACGAACAGGCTTGCCAGAAAGACCACTTCTGCCAGAACGCAGAATAAGATCGGGTGCGCTTTGCGCAGTCGTTTGAGCATGGGATACCCTCCTGAATCGTTGATGGTACTATTCTAGCACACTTTACCTTAAAACGATATAGCACACGCAAAAAAGGCAGTTTTCCCTTCTGCTGTGCCGCAAAGCGTTCACTTTTTCAAAACAAAGATCTGTTCAAACTCCTGCGTTGCCAGCAGCGAAACATCCTCATAGCCGCCCTGTCGGGCAACGTTCCACGCAGTTTCCATGTTCTGGGCCGTGATCTGCTCCACCTGTTCTGCCGTCACGAACTGCCACAGCCCCCGGCCTCCAATGAACAGCACCAGCGTATCATTTTCGCCGGTGTTATACTGCACCAGCAGCTCACTGGAATCGTCCGGCACCACACAGACCTCCTGAAATTTGAGAAGCTCCTGCACGCCGGAAGTGAAACTGCCAAGGTCCCCGGTAATATCCACGCAGGCGGCCTGACTGTATTGTTCCAGTTCTTTGTCTATCTTATAAGTACCGCTGTACATGCGCTCCGGCTCGATCACAAATGCAAGCACGACCATTGCAAGGCACACGATCTGCAGAATGCGCTTTCTGGTGCCTGCACGCAGCGTATCCAGAATGGAGAAAAGGCCGCAGCCACAAAACAGCGCTTCCAGCGGCTGCAGATGGTACACATACCGCAGCGACTTATACGGCGAGATCACCGCGATAACCAGAAATGCAGCAAGCGCCGGGACCGTGATCAGCTTGACATCCCCGGGGATCAGCGTAGTGCCGCGCAACTTGCCCGGCAGCCAGCGCTGCCCCAGCTTCGTCAGGACCAGCACGGCCATAATGCCTGTGCCTACAGCAAAGCCGACGATGCTCCAGCCGATCAGCTCCAGCGGACCTTTGGGGTACTGCGCCAGATCCAGCAGATTGTTTGCTGTTGACTCCAGCGAAACCGTATCCTGCGAGTGCAGCTGTGCATACCAGCACGGAAAGGTGAGCAGCATTCCGCCAACGCCCGCAAGTGCCGGAAGCGAAAATGCAGCAGCATTTTTCCATTCGCGCCGGAACATCAGGTAAAGGTCATATGCTGCGCACAGCAGGAAGCATAGACCACAAAGAAATACTGGGTCATCATGCCAAGATAGATGGTTACACCGATCAGAAGATATTTGGGCACAGACGGCCTGCGAAGAGACTTTGCCACCAGCAGCGCAAGCAGGATCGTCAGCAAGGTCATGAGCATATACATGCGCACCATCGTCACATTCGAGATCATTTCACGGTTGAACGCATACAATGCACAGACGAACAATGCTTTTTTCCAGTCTGCAAACAGCTCCATGCCCAGCGCATACAGCGCTGCCAGCGTGCCGCCCAGCAGCACAAAATTCATCCCCAGACCCGTCCATTTTGTAAAGCTGCCCGGAAATAATGAGCACACCGTGTGCAGCAAAAAGTAGAACAGCGGCGGATGAACGTCCTGCGTCTGGTTATAGTAGACCGACGCATAGTCGAACCGTGTGCTTCCCTGCGGGGCAACATAATTCAGAAACTCGCTCTGCGTGAACACTGCCTCCGGCAGCTTGCCGTTTGCCACCTGTTCTCCACCATGGAGCCAGCTTAAAAACGGAACATAACTGCTGTTTGCAAGGCCGTAGGAGTAGATCTCATCCAGAAAGAACCCCTCTTTCCGCACAGCCCACCAGCCGCAAAGGCAGATCAGAACGATCACAAAAAGCGCGACCGCCCGTTTTTTCTTTTTTATTTCCTGCATAGTTTCTGTTTTTCCTCGCTTTTTTTGTCCGTTCTGCAGCCAAATATGGCTTTGCTTTTCCAGTATATCATATTTAGAACACAAGTCAAAACTTTTCGGGTTGCAGATCCCGCTGCTCCTAGCAGCATGCACCCTGTTAGACATTCCTAGCCGGTGGAACCCGTAACATCATCTGATCTCCGCCGCCCAACGGGTTGCGTTTGCTGATTTTTCCGCAGCCCCTTGACAGGGCTTTGAAAAATCAGAACGCGGCCCCAACAGCTCCTCCCTGTCTCTGCCGCAGGAGCGGTCGTCGCTGTTGCAAATCCCGCGCGGAGACAAAAAAGAACCAGTACACGAATGTGTTAGCAGCTTGCACCTTGTTAGACATTCCTAGCCGGTGGGACCCGCGCTAAACAAAGCCATACTATGCTTTGTTTGCGGTGCTTCGCACCGCCGCCCTGTTCAAATCCCGCGCGGAAGACAAAAGCACAC
>ENA-OUNI01000375-OUNI01000375.1-human-gut-metagenome-genome-assembly--contig:-NODE-375-length-20622-cov-3.450744_pt1 | contig 20622 bp, 22 predicted proteins | sample MGYA00242499_ERZ504580 | MGnify/ENA primary metagenome ERZ504580 (study PRJEB26092, sample SAMD00036315) | human gut metagenome | host: Homo sapiens | study: EMG produced TPA metagenomics assembly of... | reverse complement strand
GGAATAGTTTCGCGTCTGACAAAGCAGAAGGGCTTTGATCTGGTGGCATATGTGATGGAGGAGATGCTTTCCACCATGAATGTACAGTTTATAGTGCAGGGCACAGGAGAGCAGCAGTACGAGGAGATGTTTAATTATTTCCATGGCAGGTATCCGCAGAAGCTTGGAGTATATATCGGTTACTCAGAGGAAAATGCACATGAGATATATGCAGGCTGTGACGCATTTCTCATGCCGTCTCTTTTTGAGCCGTGCGGCTTGAGCCAGCTCATGTCTATGCGATATGGTACGCTGCCTATAGTCAGGGAGACAGGTGGTCTTAAGGACACTGTAGTGCCGTACAATGAGTACGAGAATACGGGCGATGGCTTTTCCTTTGCTAATTATAATGCGCATGATATGCTGCATGTCATCAAATATGCTCTTGATGTGTTTGAAAACCATAAGGACAGATGGCAGGAGATGATGCAGCGCGCCATGAGGCATGATTTCTCATGGAAGGCATCTGCGAAAGAGTATGAGAAGCTTTACGACATGCTGCTTGGCAACTAGTACATCGCTCTGCAAATAACAGGCCAATAACTTTCTTGAATTTCCAACTATGTTCTTAGAAAGTAAAATACCGGATACATATCTATGATATGATATCCGGTATTTTGTGTTATCGGGTTATATGATTATCAGGTTATATGATTATCAGTAGACAGTGTCTGTTTTACTATCGTATATGTAATACCTCTCGCCAAGTACTTCCTCGTCGCGTACCTCTGTAGAGTTTACCTCACAGATGAATTCGCTTAGGTTGCAGACATCTATATCGCTATCCAGCGGCATTACCAGAAACTCATGGATACTGCTTGGTATGAGCAGCATATTGCCGCCGAGCTTTTTTTGCCAGCGAGCTTAGCACACCCGGGTAGAGTATGGCGGATGCCCCGTTTGTCTGCCTGCTGTTTGTAAGGATATACATAGGCAGGCTGTCAAAATCACAGACTGCGCGCATCTGATTAGCATAGCCCGGACATTTTTTGGCAAGAAACTCTGCCATGTTGATTATTGAGCATGGAAGTATCTTTGGGGTATTTTGCATTGAGGCGCGGATTAGTGTTTCTGTATCTATGCCCCAGCGTGACAGAAGCGCATCTGTGACCGTAATGGTGCCAAATTCAGGCAGCTCGGCTCCTACATATACTTCAAATATGATGGCAAAATCCAGATATTTGATATAGGGCACGTCCTTTAGCTGCTTTTGGTTTTTGTCGTAGCTTATGAGCTGGAAAATTATTTTCTCCTTTACCTTGGAAAAATCATCACAGAAGCTTATGTCAAAATCTTCAGTTGGCTTGAAATCATTGTAGGTGGATAAAATTGCATCGAGAATAGAATCAATGGATACACCATCAAGATACCAATGGTAGTAAGGATTGAGATAAATAGTCGGTGCTATATTGAATTTGGGATTGATAATCACCAATCCGTCGTAGATCATCCCGTTGTTCTTTTTGACAGGATGGATGGTAAGCTTGAAATTATTGTCAAGTCTTGCGGTTATTTCTGTTTCTATAGTATGTAAAAACTCCGTGTATTTCATGAATCTCCTTGCGGAGCATAAAAATATCGGATCTCGTGGAAAAGTAAAACCCACGAAGCAGGGCGCTTCGTGGGTTTTACTCTATCATTGTTTGTTGAAGTTTGCAATATGTATTTTTGTACAATTTTTAGACTTCATTTTTGTGACATCATACAAAATATAGCTGCGCAATTCATTTTTAATCCGATTTAAGCCTCTGCCACAGTGTGTTGTAAAGAGTTGCGTCATCATCATTTAAAGCTCTGTATACTTCACAGTTTTTGAGCATATCGGAAGGCGGATTAATCGCCTCATTTTCCTTCGTTTCTGCATCCTGGTTGTCGATGACAGACTGGATAGGTGATGCATAGTATACATATTCAAAGTTGAGTTGTGCCGGCTCATCACTGCAGATATAATTCAAAAATTCCTGTGCGCCCTCTTTATTCTTGCATGTCTTTGGAATAAACCATGAGTCAATCCAGAGGTTTGAGCCCTCCTTTGGCACGATATAGTCCAGGTTGTCATTTTCAGCCATGGCGGCAGCTGCCTCACCGGAGTAGCACACTGCGATTGCTGCATTTTCAGCAACCATCTCATCACAGGTTTCATCCACGTAGTAGGCGAGCACATCACTGCTTTGTTTGTTTAGTATATCAAATGCTTCATCGAGCTTTGTTGTGTCTGTCTCGTTTATCGAGTAGCCAAGTGTGCGAAGGGCGGGAGTAAAGGCATCACGGACAGAATTAATCATAATCATGTTGTCCTTGTATTTGCCGTTCCACAGGCAGTCCCAGGTATTTAGGTCTGATGCATCAGCCAGCTTTTTATTGTATAGTATGCCGAGTGTGCCGTAGAAATAAGGCACAGTATACTCATGTGTCGGGTCAAAGGATGCGGACATGTCGATTATATCCTGATTTACATTTTGATAGTTTGGCATTGAGCTGTAGTCTATCTTGTTGACCTCACCCTCACTTATGAGCTTCTCTATGATGTAGTCAGAGGTGCAGATGACATCGTAATCGATGGCACCGGACTTGTACTTTGTGTACATTTCCTCAGGCTCCTCGTATTCCTCGTATTTAATGGTGATTCCGGTTTCCTGCTCGAAGCTGTCGATTACTGATTCATCGATGTATTTACCGTAGTTTAGCACTGTTATGGCATTGTCATTGTTCGTGCTTCCGGCGCTTATGGTAAATACCGAAAAGCAGCCGATTACGAGTACTGCAACAATTGCGATGCTCACACTACGCTTTACGATGCGCAGCTTTTTAGCTCTTGCAGGCTTCTTTGAGGCGCTGACAGGTATCTGGTTTGAGTTGATGTTTACCACAACCAAAAGCAGCAGCACTGTGAAGAAAAGTATGGTTGACAGAGCATACAGCTCCGGCTTTACACCCTTTTTCAGCTCTGTGTAGAGCATGGTTGAGAGTGTGTTTACTCCGGCACCCTTCGTAAAGTAGGTGATGGAGAAGTCATCGAGTGACATTGTGACCGCCATCATAAAGCCGGAGAACACTCCGGGGCTTATTTCAGGCCAGGTGACCTTGAAAAATGCATATAGAGGTGATGCGCCCAGGTCAAGTGCGGCCTCATAGGTGTATTTGTTGGTTTGCTTGAGCTTTGGAAGCACATTGAGTATCACATAAGGGATATTGAACGTGATGTGTGCGATAAGCACTGTCACAAAGCCCAGATTCATGAATTTTACAAACAAAAGCATCATTGAGATACCGGTCACGATATCTGCATTGAGCATCGGGATGTTTGTAGCGCCCAGATAGATTGTCTGGTTACGTTTCTTCATGGCGCTTATACCCATGGCTGCGAGAGTTCCTATTATTGTAGAAATCACAGCTGCAAGCAGCGTAATCTGCAGTGTTGTAGAAAATGCCGACATAATCCGCTCACTCTGAAAGCACTTTATGTACCAGTCGAGCGTGAAGCCTCCCCATTTAACCTTGGATTTGGAGTTGTTGAAGGAGAGTACTATTAATACAAGGATAGGTAGATACAGAAACAAAAAAATAAGTCCCATATATACCCTTGATGCTATTTTTTTACCATAATGCGCTCTGGTCTCCTTCCTTATCAAACAGATTGACGAGTGCCATGCTGATTAACACGAATACCATGAGCACGAGTGAGAGACCGCTTCCTGCGCCCCACTGCGAACCATGGACGAAATCCTGTTCTATGATATTTCCGATGAGCAGGACCTTGCCGCCACCGAGTATCTGTGAGATGGCAAAGGATGTGAGTGATGGCACGAAAACCATTACGATTCCGCTTATGACACCGGAAATTGTAAGTGGCAGTATAATCTTGAAAAGTATTGTGACTTTGTTTGCACCGAGGTCAAGAGCCGCCTCAATCCAGTCGTTTTTGATTCTGGTCATGGAGTTGTATATAGGCAGCAGCATGAATGGCAGAAAGTCATAGACCATGCCAAGCACGACTGCTCCGGAGGTATTCATGATGTTGAAGCCCGGCAGTCCGAGAGTGGTGAGTATCGAGTTGATGACACCGTTTTTGGACAAAAGCTGCTTCCATGCGAGTATTCGAAGCATAAAGTTCATCCACATAGGAAGCATGAAAACAAATACCACAAAGCTTTGGTTTTTAATCTTTAAGCCGTTTAAAATCATCGCAAGCGGATAGGACAGCACCAGGCATATTATGGTGCATATGATTCCAAGCCGTAGGGATAAAAGCAGTGCCTTGATATTGGTGTGCTGCGCTATTGCAGCCACATATTCAAATGTGAAGCCTCCGTCAGAGCCTTTAAATGCATAGTACACAATCATGAAAAGCGGAAGTATGATAAATCCGATAATCCATATGAGGTACGGCCCTGCGAGCAGCTGTTTCTTTATTTTAGACATCTATCTCCACCGCCTTTTCATCTGAGGACTCAGGCTTGTGCATTACCTGGATATTAAATGGAATCACCTTGATACCCACATGACTGCCGACCTCTACATATTTGGTGGTGTGTACCATCCAGTCGTAGCCGTTTGCCTTTACCTCAAGCTCATAGTGCACTCCCTTGAAGATATTTGACACGACATCGCCCTGCATGTAGCCGTCCTCCGCAGGCACCAGCTCCACATCCTCCGGGCGGATGACTATATCGACAGGCGTGTTCTCACCAAAGCCTTCGTCCACACAAGGCATCTTTACACCGAGTATCTCGACAAGCTTATCCTTTATCATAACACCGTCGATGATATTACTGTGCCCGATAAAGTCAGCGACAAAGGCATTTTCAGGCTCATTGTAAATGTCCTCTGGTGTGCCAATCTGCTGGATATAGCCCTGATTCATACTACGATGGTGTCAGACATGGTAAGCGCCTCCTCCTGGTCGTGTGTGACGTAGACGAAGGTGATACCGAGCTCATTTTTGAAGCGGATAAGTTCATACTGCATGCTCTGGCGCAGCTTTAAGTCGAGAGCGCCAAGCGGCTCGTCTAACAGCAGTACCTTAGGCTCGTTTACAATAGCTCTTGCAATAGCGATACGCTGCTGCTGGCCTCCGCTAAGAGAATCCACAGAGCGGTTTTCAAAGCCGTCGAGATTGACGAGCTTTAATGCATACTTTATTTTGTCATCAATGTAAGCCTTGCTTTTTTTCTTTATTTTAAGACCAAACGCGATGTTTTCAGCTATTGTCATATGAGGGAAAAGAGAGTATTTCTGGAAAACAGTGTTCAGATTTCTCTCGTTTGCAGGCACATTTGTGATGTCCTTTGAATCAAACATGATTTTTCCCTTGTCCGGTGTCTCAAAGCCACCGAGCATGCGAAGTGTGGTGGTCTTTCCGCAGCCTGATGGTCCAAGCAGCGTCAGAAACTCGTTCTCCCTGATGTATAGATTTAAATCGTCGAGTACAACATTGCCGTTGTATGACTTTGTGATATCGATAAAATCAATTAATTTCTTTCCCATGGTGTAAACCTTTCTCATGTAATTATAGTATTGGTAGGAACTGTATGTTTATAATTTGCTGCTGTACACACTAAAAATGTGGCCGGCAGTAATTACAGCCCCATAAAAGAGCTTCTGCAGGGGAAGCGTCAGAAGCTTGGAGGATTGCTGACCATATGAGCATGGCATCCTTTGAAGACTTATTTTCAATAAAATGCTTCTTGCCGGCTTTAAAATAAAAGGACTCACCGGCCTTTACGGTGTGCACCTTGCCACCATAGCAAAGCTTCACTGTGCCCTTTATCACATATCCAAACTCCTCACACTCCTGAGGCAGATATATTTCAGAACTGCCACCCGGATGAAGAGTGAGCCTGACAGGCTCCATGGAGCGGGTCTGTGCGTTTGGAATGATCCATTCCACCTTGCTGTTTTTTCCTCGTCAATTTTCTCGAAATAGTCGTTTGCCTTGTATACAATCTGCTCAGGTTCCGAATCCGTAAAAAAACTCCGCCGGCGTCATACCCAGGCACTGGATGATATCAAGCAGGGTGCGACTGACGGTGAATTCTGATTTCGCTCGAGCTGGGAGATAAATCCCTTCGTCAGCTCAGCCCTGTCAGCAAGCTCCTGCTGGGTAAGTCCGTACTGGATACGAAGCTCCTTCATACGATGTCCGATATCCATGTTTACTTCCTTTTCTAATTACATTTTATGTTATAGTTGCTGTAGGTTTAATAATAGATTTTTTGTTTACTAAAAATAAACCAACGAGATAATTTTAATATATTTTTTATAAATGTCAAGGGGAATTTTGTAATAAAAAAACACCTCATTCATTTTTGAATGAGGTGTTTTTATGTATGAAGCCGATAACCGGGATCGAACCGGTGGCCTACGCATTACGAGTGCGTCGCTCTACCTACTGAGCCATATCGGCAAGCTATATTATAGTATCAGATATAAGAGTGTATGTCAAATTAAAATTTGGGGGGATAATTTTATAAAGGTATTGACAATATAATGTATATAGTGTATATATAACACATAAACAGTTAATGAATACAGTACGGAGGTAGCATATGAAGCTGATGCAAAATTCAGGAGTGCCCATCTATCAGCAGATAGCGGACAGCTTCAAGACAGATATTTTGGCCGGCAGGTATGAGCAGGGGGAGTTCCTTCCGTCGATAAGAGGCTGGCAAAGGACCTGAAAATCAGTGTGATAACCACGATGAAGGCTTATGAGCAGCTTGCAGATGAGGGACTCATCACAGCGGCGCAGGGCAAGGGCTTTTATGTCAATGCACAGGACAGTGAGATGATAAAGGAACAGCACCTGCGCAAGGTGGAGGAGTCGCTGACAGACGCGATAGCCGCGGCTGAGGTGGCCGGAATCTCAAACGACGAGCTTAAGGGAATGCTTGAGGCGTTGCTTGAGGTGGATAAATAAAGATATGAAACGAGTCAGGAGGAATGAAAATGACAACAAAGAATGCAATTGAGGCAGCAAAAATCACAAAGGAACTTAAAAATTTTACACTGGATGTGGAGAATTTCGCAATACCACAGGGCTTTGCGACAGCCTTAATCGGAGAAAACGGAGCAGGAAAGACAACACTTTTAAATATCCTGGCAGGAATCAGGCTTGACTATAAAGGTGAAATCACTTATTTCGGACAGTATTCTGATAAACAGAAGGAAAACTCGGGAGATATTAAAAACCGCATAGGCTACACAGGACCGGGCAAATACTATCTGCCACAGTGGACAGTTAAGGATATCGAGGAAATCAGCAAGCTGATGTTTGATGATTTTTCAGCAGATGATTTTCACAGATATTGTGAGGAACTTGCAATATTTTCACATGGCAGCATTGATATGAAGAAAGCTAACAGTTCATTTTCGGATGGTATGAAGATGAAGCTCATGCTGGCAGGTGTCATGGCGCGAAAGACAGACCTTCTTTTGCTGGATGAGCCGGCATCGCCGCTTGATCCGCTGATGAGAGATAAGCTGTGCCAGATGATTGGCGAGTATATCCATGAGGGCAACGGTAAGCGCAGCGTATTTTTCTCTACGCACAATATCTCAGATATGGAAAATATCACCGATTATGCATTATAATGGAAAACGGACAGATTGTGGAGCAGGGCTTTGTTGAGGATTTGAAGGAAAAATATATCCTGATTAAAGGCGATGCAGCAGATACAGAGGCTGCCGGTAAGGTGCTTTATTCAATGACCAAAAACCCGTACGGCTTTGAGGGCATATGCTTGGCGGAAAACATAGATAAGCTTGCAGGACTTAATGTGACAAAGGAGATTCCGACACTTTACCAGATAAGCGTTGCGGTCATGAAAAATAACACAAAGATTGTGATGCGCTAGTGCGAGGTAAGGTGTTATGGAAAGTAAGTCAGGAAGTATGAATGAAAAATGGTTTCACAGGAACATGATACTGAAAGAACAATTAATAAAAAGATAACAAAGCAAAGAATGAAGTTCTAACATACATCAGGGATTACCGTGTTATGACTAATCTCAAGTATCGTCTTATAACAAATATACTGATTCCGTTTTTAGCAATTTTTACATCAATGCTAATTGCCTGTTCGAAAACAATCTGGGCATGGATAGGAGTTATAGTAATTGTTTATGATTTTTATATGATGTGCGAGGTGGTGCAGGACTATTTCTGCTTTGGCTGTATGTGCAAGAAGAATGCATTTGGCATGCATTTTTTAAAGACAGGTTTTAACGGAGTAAGATACTTTGAGAATGCAGTTCTTGTGGATATACTTGTAAGACCGCTGCGTATTGGAATTACAATACTCATTGCTTCAATACCATTTATTAAATTTGGAGTTAATATCTGGTCGATATTTGACATTATTATGATATCTTCAATTGTTTCGGTTGGCTCATTAAATATATTCAGATACATGGATATGGGAATGTATATTTATCTGCTGGCGCTTATAGTTATCTTCCCGGCAATTGCAGGTAGTATAGCTGTTTTGATCTATGGCGGGAGAATGTGGTTTATCGCACCTGTGTTAGCAGTGGTGCTTGTAGGAGTGATAGCAGCGACATATTATCATATGATGGTGCGTATCCGCAGATCATATGTTGATGTGTAGAGGCATTTTAAATTGGAAGTATATTTGAAAAGGAGAAATATTATGCTGAAAGATATTAAATTAGGATTTAAATTATTGAGATATGGCTACAAACTGAAGTTGAATGTGATCATGTTTGTATTCTTTGCAGTAATCGGAATTGCATCCGATATAATGAGCAAGGGAACTTCCATCATAGGTGGTGTATACTTTATGATGTGCGGGATGTTCACATTTCAGCTCATCATGTCGATGGATGTGTCAGAGCTTATCCAGTCCACATCACTGAAAAAGAAGCTGCAGATATACATTCCGGTGATGTCAAGCACGGTAATCAATCTTGTTGTTTTCACATTTTTGGTAATAGAAAGAGTCATTCTGATACAGAATTCCGTAGCAGATAAGAAACAGCTTATCTTCACACTTTTTACGCTCGATGTTGAGCTGTTGACAGTATATCTGTACACAAGCATATGCTATAAGTATTATGTACTTGGCTTTATCGTATTCATGGTTTTGTTTATGGGCGTTTTACTGTGTTTTCAGGAGCAGCGTTTGTGCCGGTTTCTAATGCTGTTTTTAAGCTTGGACTCCCGGTGGTGGCATTGCTAGGCTATATTGCTATTTTTGCAGGTGGAGCGCTTGAGATATTGATAGGAGAGCTGCTTTACAAGAAGCCTTTGTCAGAATTCGCATTCAGGGGATTTTTCCGTGATGCAAAGTAGTGATGTTACTGTTCCCACATAACAGTGTGACAAACAACATAGTGATTTCAAAAAATAAGAAATATTTGTGTAAAAATATTGAAAAATTGATCGCTTTGTAGTATGTTATCATTGTCGGTGCAAAAGCCGGCAATGAGACTAATTAACATATTATCAGGAGAAAAATATATTAAATGGATAGTGACAGTTATAGTAAACAACAGTTAGACGACTTGTTTATGGATATGATTGCCTACTATGATGGCGATCCAAAGAGAATCCAGCATTTCACCAAGGTGCACAGCTATGCAAGGCTTATCGGTATAGGAGAGGAGCTTGATGATGCCTCGCTTTTTATACTTGAGGCAGCGGCTTACACACACGATATCGGCATACGTGTAGCGGAGGAGAAGTATGGCAGGTGCGATGGAAAGCTTCAGGAGCAGGAGGGACCGATAATCGCCAGAAGATGCTCTCACAGCTTGGCTTTGAGAATTACATAGTTGAAAGAATATGTTTTCTCATAGGTCACCATCACACATATGACAATATAGATGGTCTTGATTATCAGATACTCGTTGAGGCTGATTTCCTCGTAAATCTGTATGAGGATGATGCGGGAAACCGTGCAATCGACAAGGCATACAAGCGCATATTCAAGACTGAAACAGGAAAAAAGATTTTTAGACTAATGTTCGGATATGAAGAAGAGGATTAGTATGAGCCGGGCCGGGAGGAGACTTCCGGCCCTTGTTCGTATTATGCAGCTTATATCAGAAATAGTAATTAATCAGAATAGTAAATATGCAGAATAGTTACCTGAAATAATATTTGGGGATATGTCAAAAATTTTTGAATTTTGAGAAAGAAATAATATAATATGGCAAATAAAATTAACTATCAAAAATTAATGGAAGATTTAATAAAAGAAAATTGCATGGACAATAACTGCACTCCACGTCTTTTGCTCCATAGCTGCTGTGGACCGTGCAGCACGTATTGCATACAGACTCTCTCGGAGTATTTTGATGTGACTGTGTTTTATTACAATCCAAACATTTATCCGCCAGAGGAATATCACATGAGAGCACAGGAACAGAAGCGCTTTATAGATGAGTTTCCGGTGAAAATCCGGTTCACTTTGTGGAGGGTGTGTACGACACCAGGCGCTTTTACGATATGGCACGCGGCATGGAGGCTGTGCCTGAGGGCGGGGAGAGGTGCTTTAAGTGCTACAGGCTGCGTCTTGAGGAGAGTGCACAGTATGCAAGGGAGCATGGCTTTGATTTTTTTACTACGACACTTTCCATCAGCCCGTTGAAGAATGCCGAAAAGCTCAATGAGATAGGAAAAGACTTAGAGAGCCAATATGGAGTGCGATATCTTTTCTCTGATTTTAAGAAGAAAGAGGGCTATAAAAAGTCCACGGAAATATCAAAGCAGTATGATATGTACAGGCAGTACTACTGCGGCTGTGTATTTTCCAAGGAACAGCGTGACAGAGAGATTGCAGCACGTGGGTGAAAATGTGGTTGCGTGACAGCAAAAATTATTATATAATTTAGCACAGTAAAGCGGCTGTTTAGAGCAGACGGCGGTATCACATCTTATTTTTATATAATACATTGTGATACATGAAAATAAATCATCATTTAATAATCAAGGAGGAATCTCATGGCACAGTTATGGGGAGGACGTTTCACAAAGGAGACAGATCAGCTCGTTTACAATTTCAATGCGTCCATTTCATTTGATCAGAAGTTTTATAAAGAGGATATAGAGGGCAGCATCGCCCATGTCACGATGCTTGGAAAGCAGGGCATCATCTCACAGGCAGAGAGCAATGATATAGTGGCTTGCCTAAAGCAGATACTTAAGGAGGTAGAGTCAGGGGAGCTTGAAATCAGCTCAAAGTATGAGGATATCCACAGCTTCGTTGAGGCTACACTCATAGACAGGCTTGGTGACACAGGAAAGAAGCTTCACACAGGCCGAAGCAGAAACGACCAGGTAGCTCTTGACATGCGTCTTTTCACCAGAAAGACAGTGAAGGAGACTGATAATGAGCTTAAGGAGCTTTTAGCTGTTATCCTTAAGATTATGAAAGAAAACACACAGACTATCATCCGGGCTTTACACATCTGCAGAAGGCCCAGCCAATCACTCTGGCTCACCATATGGGCGCATATTTTGAGATGTTTAAGAGAGACAGATCAAGACTGTGCGATATATATAAGAGAATGAACTATTGTCCGCTTGGCTCAGGAGCACTCGCAGGCACTACATATCCGCTTGATAGGGACTATACAGCACAGCTTCTGGATTTTTACGGACCGACACTTAACAGTATGGATGGTGTGTCAGACAGAGATTATCTGATTGAGTTTTTATCGGCTCTTTCAACTATCATGATGCATCTGTCACGTTTTTCTGAGGAAATTATCATATGGAATTCAAACGAGTACCAGTTTGTTGAGATTGACGATGCGTACAGCACAGGAAGCTCAATCATGCCACAGAAGAAAAATCCTGATATAGCAGAGCTTGTCAGAGGAAAGACAGGCCGTGTATACGGTGCGCTCATGTCGCTTCTCACCACCATGAAGGGTATTCCGCTTGCGTACAACAAGGATATGCAGGAGGATAAGGAGCTGGCATTTGATGCATTCGACACTGCAAAGGGATGTATCGCACTTTTTACAGGAATGATTGATACAATGAAGTTTAACAAGGACGTGATGAGAAAGAGTGCAAACAATGGCTTTACAAATGCCACAGATGCAGCTGATTATCTCGTTAAAAAGGGTGTACCGTTTAGGGATGCACATGGTATTGTAGGAAGAATAGTGCTTTACTGCATCGACAAGGGCATTGCAATCGACGATATGAGCATCGACGAGCTCAAGGCTATCTCTCCGGTATTGAGGAGGATGTATTTGATGCATTTCAATGGAGACTGTGTCAGCACAAGGTGTACAGTTGGAGCACCATCAAAGACATCAATGGACAAGGTAATTGCCGTTTACGACGAGTATATGAAGTCAAATTGGCAGGATGAAGTGTAGTTTTTGTGCATATTTTATAAAAAACAGGAAGAAAAATTATTAATTTAATATAGTTTTTTCCTTGTTTTTCATTAGAGTTTCAAGTAATATATTTCCTATAAAGACAGTTGTGCGCGACAGACGGACAAAACCTGATTTTAATGTCAAAGTATAGTGTATGACATGGTCGAAGAAATTCTAGAAGATAGGGAGATTAGAGTAATGAGTGAAAAGCTTAAAGTAGGTATCCTCGGTGGAACAGGAATGGTAGGACAGAGATTTATTTCTCTTTTAGAGAATCATCCATGGTTCGAGGTAACAACAATTGCAGCCAGCCCAAGAAGTGCAGGCAAGACATACGAGGACGCCGTTGGTGATAGATGGAAAATGGACACACCAATGCCTGAGGCAGTTAAGAAAATCATCGTAAAGAACGTCAATGAGGTGGAAGAGGTTGCTTCACAGGTTGACTTCGTATTCTCAGCCGTTGATATGTCAAAGGACGAGATCAAGAAGATCGAGGAGGACTACGCAAAGACAGAGACTCCTGTAGTTTCAAACAATAGTGCCCACAGATGGACACCTGATGTGCCAATGGTTGTACCTGAAATCAACCCACAGCACATGGAGGTTATCAAATATCAGAAGGAGCGTCTCGGTACAAAGAGAGGCTTCGTAGCAGTAAAGCCAAACTGCTCAATCCAGTCATATGCTCCGGTTCTTACAGCATGGAAAGAGTTTGAGCCATATGAGGTTGTTGCTACAACATATCAGGCAATCTCAGGTGCCGGAAAGACATTCAAGGATTGGCCTGAGATGGTTGGAAACATCATTCCATTCATCGGTGGAGAGGAAGAAAAATCCGAGAAAGAGCCACTTCGTCTCTGGGGATATGTGGATGATGAGAAGAAACAGATTGTTCCTGCAGAGTCACCGGTTATCACATGCCAGTGTATCCGTGTTCCTGTATTAAACGGTCATACAGCAGCTGTATTTGTCAAGTTCAAAAAGAACCCTACAAAGGAGCAGCTCATCGAGGCACTCGAGAAGTTCAGCGGAGTACCACAGGAGCTTGGACTTCCAAGCGCACCAAAGCAGTTCATCAGATACTGTGAAGAGGATAATCGTCCTCAGGTCGCACTTGATGTGGATTATGAGCATGGTATGGGAATCAATGTCGGACGTCTCAGAGAGGATACAGTCTATGACTGGAAGTTCGTCGGACTCTCACACAACACAGTACGTGGTGCAGCAGGTGGAGCAGTGCTTTGTGCAGAGCTTCTTAAGGCACAGGGTTACATCACAAAGAAGTAGATTTAGCAATTCATTGGAATATTTATTAATGAGGGCGGATTTTCCGTTTGTGGGCTGTGGGCACCGGTGTAGCACACAGTAGTATTCCTCAGAAAAAATATGAAGTCAGCCACGGGATTATTTACGGATAGGTTATGGCAGTTTGCAAGTCTAAACTGTCATTTAACCTATTGGAAACCCGTGGCAGTTCATATTTTTTCTTCGGAACATACTGTGTACTCTCCGGTGAAGGTAGTGTATTGAACGGAAAATCCTCACTCTGTGAATTAATTATTATGCAAAAGTCGAGCCTCTTAAAAGAGGCTCTCTTTTTTATTCTCAGTTGTTTTAAATAGTTACGCTTGAATTTATATTTTATCGTGGTAAAATAGATAATCTGAGTAGAATATATTTAAGAGGTAGATATAAGTGAAGAATAATAAGTATGAAATTGATATGGTGAACGGTTCAATAATGGATAAGCTTATTTCATTTGCGTTGCCGCTTATGATTTCGGGTATTTTACAGCTGGCATTCAATGCGGTGGATATTATTGTCGTGGGACAGTTTAGTGGAAGTAAATCACTGGCGGCTGTTGGTTCTACTACGGCACTTATCAATGTGTTTGTCAATTTGTTTATGGGTATATCGCTTGGTGCGAATGTGCTCGCTGCCAGATTTTATGCGGCAGGCAAGGATGAGGAGATGTCTAAGACGTGCACACCTCTATTATGATTGCACTCATAAGTGGTATTGTGATGGGTGTGGTCGGTGTTATTTTTGCAAGGGGTGCGCTGGAAATCATGGGTACACCGGATGATGTCATAGGTCTTTCCACTATTTATATGAGGATTTATTTTTGCGGTATGCCGTTTTTTATGCTTTATAACTATGGTGCGGCGATTTTGCGTGCTGTCGGCGATACAAAGAGACCTCTTATCTTTTTGATTATTTCAGGCTGTATCAATGCACTGCTCAATCTGTTTTTTGTAATAGTGTGCAAACTGGATGTTGCAGGTGTTGCAATCGGTACGATTGTTTCGCAGTTTGTTTCCAGCGTGCTTGTATTATATTGTTTGAGCAAAGCAGATACCAGCTATAAGCTCTGCTTTAATAAGCTTGCGATTGATAAGGAATATATGCTTCAGATATTTCAGGTGGGAATTCCGGCCGGCATACAGAGCACAGTCATAAATATCTCAAATGCCATGCTTCAGTCATCAGTCAATTCCTTTGGCTCAATAGCCATGGCTGGATATACGGCGGCAAACAATATACTTGGCTTTTTGTATGTATCTGTCAACTCAATCACACAGGCCTGCATGAGCTTCACGAGCCAGAACTATGCGGTAGGAAAACAAAAGAGAATGGACAGGGTACTGATAGACTGTCTGTTCCTCACGACAGCGGTAGCACTTGTGATGGGAAGTGCTTCATACATATTTGGAACACAGATACTTGGCATATATACAAGTAATAGCGAGGTAATTAAATCAGGACTTGAGATTATTTCGATTACAACAATCCCATATTTCCTCTGTGGAATCATGGACCTTTTTCCGGGAGCACTAAGAGGAATGGGATACTCAACTGTACCTATGATACTTTCTATAATAGGAACAGTCGGAGTCAGAATCATCTGGATATATGGTCTGTTTCCAAGCCACAGGTCGCTGTTTTTCCTGTTTATATCATATCCCGGTTCATGGATAGCGACAATCATCATGCAGGCTATCTGCTATATGTTTGTCAGAAATAAAGTGAAGGCTACTATAGGAACCAGGAAATTATAATTAAAATCTATTTGTATATGTGTTAAATTGTGATATAATATTTCCAGTTGATTATTTTGGAGGAATATTATGAAAGCAAAACACACAGATTTAGAGAAACTTGAGCAGCTCTATAAAGAGTCGGGTAACCAGCTCGTAGTGCTCTACGGAAGGAGAGGCTGTCAAAAGGAGGAGCTCATAAAGGAATTTTGTGACGGAAAGAAATTCTTTTACTACAGATGCAGACAGGCATCGCCAGAGCATCAGCTTGAGATGATGGGGGAGGAGATAAGCCGTCAGTACAAGGTGAGCCTGAGCAGACAGACATATGAGGAGTACTTCGCGAGAATCAAATCAGGAGACCCTTCCAAGCTCGTCGTGATAATCGATGAGGCACAGTTTGTGGCAAAGAGGGATACATCATTTATGGAAGCAGTTGCAAAGCTTAAAAAGCACAAGCTGTATCCGGGGCCTGTACTTATAATACTTGCCACATCATCTACAGTCTGGGCCACACAGGAGGCAGCAGAGCAGTTTAAGGGAGCCGAAATGAAGATTGAATCGCTCAATTTCCTTGAGGTTGTAAGACATTTTGAAAGTCTTCCGGTTGCGGAAATCGTGAGAATTACGGAGCAATCGGTGGAGTTCCGGCATATCTGGATAAGTGGGATGCAGCTAAATCCTTTAAGGATAATATATGCAGGCTCGTATTGACACCATCGGGAGCACTGTATGGTGAGGCGGATGCTGTTATATCCGCAGAGCTTCGAGAGCTTTCAGCATATAGTACAATACTTGCAGCAATCGCAAGAGGCGAGAACAAGCTCAATGATATTTTCCATGCGACAGGATTTTCACGTGCCAAAATCAGCGTATATTTAAAGAATCTTGCCAACTTCAATATCGTGGAAAAAGTAGTTTCATTTGAGACCGGCGGATGGGAAAATGCAAAGAAGGGCGTATATCAGATAAAAGACACATTTGTTAATTTCTGGTTTAAGTTTGTCTATCCGAATATGTCTAATCTGTATCTGCTTTCACCGGAAGAGTTTTATGATACATATATAGAAAAAGAGCTTGATGCGTATCTTGAGAGATATTTCAGGGAGGTCTGCACAGAGTATCTGCTTATATTAAATCAGATGGGACAGCTTCCGTTTACCATAAAGCGTGTGGGTACATGGATTGGAAAGACAGGCCGCATAGACATCGTGGCTCAGAGTGAGGATAGAAGGAGTATCATCGGCTTCTGCAACTGGGACAAGCCAATGATGACCATGGATATGTGCGAGAATATGGCTATGGCTATGGAGCAGGCAAGGCTTACATCTGATGACTATTATCTGTTTTCGGCAACGGATTTTGAGCCTGCACTGCAAAGCTATGTGGTCAGAGACCCTAGATTCAAGCTCATCAACATGAATGAATTATAGAGGAGCTTATGGGAAAATCACTGATAATAACAGAGAAGCCATCCGTGGCACAGGAATTTGCGAAGGTGCTGCGGGTGAGCGGACGCAATGATGGTTATATAGAAAATGGAGAATATGTGATTTCATGGTGCGTGGGACATCTGGTCGGGCTGGTCTACCCTGAGTCCTACGACATGAAATACAAGAAATGGCGTCTTGAGGATCTGCCGTTTCTGCCAAAGGAATACAAATATGATGTGATAGACAGCGTGCGCAAGCAGTACAATATTGTGCACGCTCTTTTGCAGAGAGAGGACATTGACAGAGTTTACTGGGCAGGTGATGCCGGAAAAGAAGGACAGACCATCGAGGAGAATATCAGAAACTTTGGTGGTGTCAGGGAAGGCATGGAAGAGCTTCGAGTCTGGATAGATTCGCAGACCGAGGAGGAAATCCTAAGAGGCATAAAAGAGGCAAAGCCGATGAGTGCGTATGCAAACCTCGGAAAGAGCGGCATCATGCGTACCATCGAGGACTATGCGATGGGCATCAACTTTTCGCGTGTCATGTCGGTCAAATACGGCAATCTGCTAAACGATGCAGCAGGCACTCGCTCGTACACGGCAATCGCGGTCGGACGAGTGATGACCTGTGTGCTTGGAATGGTAGTAATCCGTGAGCGCGAAATCAGAAACTTTAAGGAGACTCCGTTTTACAGGGTAATCGGCAGGTTTACGGATGCCGGTGTAGAGGCAGAGTGGAAGGCTGTAGAAGGCTCAAGGTACTTTGAATCACCGCTTTTATACAAGGAAAACGGCTTCAAAGAAGAAAAAGATGCACTCGCTTTAATTGATGAATTAAACGGCAAACAGGCAAAAGTTAAATCTATAGTTAAGAATATTGCTAAAAAAAGAGCACCGCTTCTTTTCAACCTGGCGGAGCTGCAGGCAGAGTGCTCAAAGAAGTTTAAAATAAGCCTGATGAGACATTACAGGTGGCTCAGGATCTGTATGAAAAAAGCTCACCACCTATCCTAGAACAGATGCCAGGGTGCTCTCAAGCGCTGTGGCAAAGGAGATTGGAAAAATATAAGCAGGCTTAAAGGTTTTGAACCGACAGCAGACTTTGTGGAGCATATTATGCAAAAGAGGTATATGCAACATAGCTGATACGCAGTACACGGATGACAGCAAGGTAACAGACCACTACGCTATCATTCCGACAGGTCAGCTTACAGAGCTTTCGGGGCTTACATCGCTTCAAAGAGCTGTATTTGAGCTGATTGTCAGGCGTTTCCTTAGTATTTTTTATCCACCGGCAGAGTATGAGAATGTGAAGCTTGTCGTAGATGTGGATAAGGAAAGTTTTTTTGCATCATCAAAGGTACTAAAGAGCGAGGGCTATTTACAGGTGGCGAATCCGCCGAAAAAGAAGTCGTTTGAGGAATCAAACGCACGAATACTTGGTAAAAACAGTGAAACTGCAGATAGTACAGATGAAAACAGCACAGCAAACGGCAGCAATGATGAGATAGTCGTAAATCCCAAGGTGATGCTTGAGCTTGCCGATAAGCTAAAGGCGGGTGATGAGATAGCATGCCAAGGATATAATATCAAGTTTGGTAAGACATCTCCGCCAAAGCGCTATACATCAGGCTCCATGGTGCTTGCCATGGAAAATGCAGGACAGCTTATCGAGGACGAGGAGCTTCGTGAGCAGATAAAGGGCTCAGGAATAGGCACCTCAGCAACGAGAGCGGAGATAATCCAGAAGCTTGTCCGTATAGGATATCTGAATCTGAACAAAAAGACACAGATACTCACACCCGAAAGCCTTGGTGAGATGGTATTTGAGGTCGTATACATGACAGTTCCGGCACTTCTTAATCCAAAGATGACAGCCAACTGGGAAAAGGGACTGGACGGAATTACAAGGGGCACGGTGGATTTCTGGGAATACAGGGGAAAGCTTGAGAACTTTATCCGCAAAGAGACAGAAAAGATGATTGAGCAGAATCTGCGCCCTGAGATTGCAGACCGTATCAGCAGCTTTGCAGGCAAAAATGCCAGAGGTGCGGCGGCCAGACGAAAGATAGGTGTCAAGTGCCCTGTTTGCGGCGGTGAGATAGTGACCACACCGTTTGGCTATGGCTGTGCTAATTATAAAAATGATAAATCAGGATGTAATTTTAATATCGGACAGGTGGCAGGACTTGATATTCCGGAGGAACAGGTCAAAAAGCTGATTGAAGAAGGAATCACCGATACAATCCGTGGTTTTAAGTCGAAGAGCGGCAAACGCTTTGATGCATGCTTAAAGCTCAACAAGGATGAACAGACGAACAAGGTATCAGCCACCTTTGATTTTGAAAATGTAAAGCCACAAAAAGTCGAGGGCATTGTATGCCCGGACTGTGGAGGCGATATATATGTGTCGCCATACGGCTACCGATGTGCAAACTATAACAGACAGACAGAGGATGGCTGCCATTTCTTCGTTGGAAGGATAGCAGACAAGCAGCTGTCACAGGTACAGTTTTTAGAGCTCATGGCAAACGGCAGAACAGAGACGATAAAGGGCTTTAAATCAAAATCGGGAAAGCGCTTCAACGCATGCCTTGTCTTAAAGAAAGAGCCGGTCACAGAGAGAAGTGAGAAAATGCACACCGTCGTAGCATTTGACTTTGATAATGTGGAGGACGAAATCATAAAGGATGTTGTCTGTCCGCTTTGTGGTGGTCAGATAAAAAAGACATCGTTTGGCTATGGCTGTGTGAACTATAAGGGTGACGAGCCGGGAAGCTGCCGCTTTTCGGTGGGACAGATTGCGGGAAAGACAATCACAGCCGCAAACCTAAAGCAGCTTCTTAATGATAAAAAGACCGAGACCATACGAGGCTTTAAATCCAAAAGCGGGAAACGCTTCGATGCGTGCCTGGTGCTTAAGGAGGATGAAAACAAAAAGCTTTCTGTCCAGTTTGATTTTGACCATGTAGAGCCAAAGACAGTGAAGGATGTAGTATGTCCGAAGTGCGGAGGCAAAATCCAGGTGGCACCGTTTGGCTTTGTATGCGAGAACAACAGGCGTGATGATCCTGAGAGCTGCCGCTTTATGGTGGGCAAGGTCGCAAGCGTCAAGATAAAGGAATCAGTCCTTAAGGAGCTTCTGACAAAGAAAAAGACAGAAGTTATATCAGGATTTGTCTCAAAGACAGGCATGAAGTTTGACGCGCCGCTAAAGCTCACAGAAGACGGAGATATAGCCTTTGATTTCCCCGAAAAACCAAAGCCAATCGAGACCAATGTACTCTGTCCAAAGTGTGGCAGACCTCTCAAAAAGACACAGTGGAAATATGAGTGTGAGTGCGGCTTCAATGTTTGGCATACTGTGGCAAAGGTGGAGCTTTCAGAGGAAATTCTCACGGAGCTGTTTACCACAGGAAAGACCAAAAAGAAGGTCACAGGCTTCACCTCCAAGGCGGGAAATGTATTTGATACATGCCTTAAGTTTGAAAATGACCAGATATCATTTGATTTCGATAACCCGGGTGAGGAAGAAGTGCAGAGCAAGGCAGATGATGCGCCGGATGAGACAACCATGAATAATACAACCATGGATGAGATGGGAATCCCAGAGGAATTTCTGGCTGGTCTTGATATGGCAGCAGAGGGCGCACAGCAGATGATGTGTCGGAGGCGGCACTTGCGGCCGCGCATGAGCTGTTCGGCGAGTAGCTCTGCTTATAATTAATTATTAAATCTATAATTAATA
>ENA-OUNI01000374-OUNI01000374.1-human-gut-metagenome-genome-assembly--contig:-NODE-374-length-20665-cov-3.168566_pt1 | contig 20665 bp, 15 predicted proteins | sample MGYA00242499_ERZ504580 | MGnify/ENA primary metagenome ERZ504580 (study PRJEB26092, sample SAMD00036315) | human gut metagenome | host: Homo sapiens | study: EMG produced TPA metagenomics assembly of... | reverse complement strand
CCTGTTGAGGTGAAGAAGGACGATGTATTTATCGTTGCAGTTACAGCCTGTCCTACAGGAATTGCCCATACTTATATGGCTGCTGAGGCTATTGAGAAAAAGGCCAAGGAGCTGGATATCAGGTAAAGGTTGAGACAAGAGGCTCAGCCGGAGCTAAAAATGTACTCACAGATGATGAGATTGCAAAGTACCGGTGTTATAGTTGCATGTGATACAAATGTGCCTACAGACCGTTTTGACGGAAAGAAGGTTATTGAGTGTCAGGTTTCTGACGGAATAAATAAGACAGAGGAGCTCGTAAAGAGAATTGCTGCCGGTGATGCTCCTGTATTTAAGGCATCAGGTAAAAAAGAGGCTTCACATTCATCTATTGGTGGAAAGGAGAGCATTGGACATCAGATTTACAAGCATCTGATGAACGGTGTTTCACATATGCTTCCGTTCGTAGTTGGTGGTGGTATCCTTATCGCAATCGCGTTCCTTATCGATGGATTCAGTGTTGACCTTAATTCACTGCCGGCTGACCAGAGAGCAAATTTCGGTACTATTACACAGGGCGCAGCATTGTTTAAGGGAATCGGTGGAACAGCATTTGGATTTATGCTTCCTATCCTTGCAGGCTTTATCGCTATGAGTATTGCTGACCGTCCGGGTCTTGCAGTTGGTTTCGTAGGCGGTTCAATCGCAGCAAACGGTACATCAGGCTTCCTTGGAGCACTGGTTGCAGGTTTCGTTGCAGGATATATTGTAAATCTCTTAAAGAAGATATTCTCTAAGCTTCCTGAGAGTCTTGATGGTGTGAAGCCGGTTCTTCTTTATCCGCTGCTTGGTATATTCCTCATAGGCGTTATAATGCAGTTTGTAGTTGAGCCTCCAATCGGAGCTTTAAATACAGCTATCAACAACGGTCTTAATGGACTTAACGGTGCAAGCGCAGTAGTTCTCGGAGTACTTCTCGGAGGAATGATGGCAATAGATATGGGTGGCCCTGTAAACAAAGCCGCTTATGTATTTGGTACAGCTTCAATCGCTGCCGGAAACTACAATATCATGGCAGCAGTTATGATTGGTGGTATGGTTCCACCACTCGCAATCGCTCTTGCAACAATCTTCTTCAAGAACAAGTTCACAGCAGAGGAGAGAAAGGCAGGACCTACGAACTTTATCATGGGATTATCATTTATCACAGAGGGTGCAATCCCATTCGCAGCATCTGATCCGCTTCATGTCCTTCCGGCATGTGCAGTCGGTTCAGCAGTGGCAGGTGGACTTTCAATGGCATTTGGATGTACACTCATGGCACCTCACGGAGGAATCTTCGTAGTTCCTACAATCGGAAATCCGTTAATGTATCTTGTTGCATTAGTAATCGGATCTTTCATTGCATGTGGATTACTCGGATTACTCAAAAAGAAAGTAAGTGAATAAGCAATCCTCAATTATCATTTAATCCAACCTATAAACTAATCAACAAAGGCACTGCTTCGGCGGTGCCTTTGTTGTTATGTTGTGATATAAAAATTAAAAGTATAAACATTCTCTGAAATAACAGCCTCATGCCTTGACGAGTGAATTTTCCAAGCTTAAAGTAGTATTAGGATGAAATAGTAAGTCAAAAAAATCAATTATTTATGAGACTTAAATAAAAAAACAGTGAGGCATAAAATGGGCAAGGTTATAGGTATAGATTTAGGAACAACAAACAGCTGTGTGGCAGTATTGGAGAATAATCAGCCGGTAGTCATAACTAACAGCGAGGGTCAGAGAACAACTCCGTCTGTAGTGGCTTTTACAAAAAATGGAGAGCGACTGGTTGGTGAGGCTGCAAAGAGGCAGGCAGCAGTCAATGTGGACAGGACATTTTTCTCAATAAAGAGACAGATGGGAAGCGATTTCAGGGCAAAGGTGGACGGAAAGCTGTATTCAGCTCCTGAGATTTCTTCTATGATTCTCAGAAAGCTGAAAAAGGATGCAGAGGACTATATTGGTGAGGCAGTGACAGACGCTGTAATCACAGTTCCTGCATATTTTTCGGATGCGCAGAGGCAGGCAACCAAGGATGCAGGAAGGATTGCTGGGCTTAATGTGCTTCGAATCATAAATGAGCCAACCTCTGCGGCACTCGCATACGGACTGGACCACGGACAGCAGCAGAAAATTCTTGTCTACGACCTCGGAGGAGGAACCTTCGATGTGTCTGTTATCGAAATAGGGGACAATCTGATAGAGGTGCTTGCCACAGCCGGTGATAATCATCTGGGTGGAGATGATTTTGATGAGAGAATCACGAATTATCTTGTCACAGAGTTTTACAGACAGCAGAATGTGGATCTGAGAAAGGATAATACGGCTATGCAGCGTGTCAGGGAGGAGGCTGAGAAGGCAAAAAAGGTGCTTTCATCCTCATCCTCAACCACTATCAACCTGCCATTTATCACCACTGTAAAGGGACAGCCGGTTCACATGGAGATGAACCTTACAAGAGCTGAGTTTAATGAGATAACAAAGGATCTGGTGGAGAGAACTGCTATTCCTGTCAATCAGGCACTTTCAGATGCGGGTATTTCCGCAGCAGAGCTTGGAATGGTGCTGTTGGTAGGAGGCTCGACACGTGTGCCGGCTGTTGTTGAGGAGGTCAGAAGAATTACAGGAAAAGAGCCTTCACACAACCTAAATCCTGACGAGTGCGTGGCACTCGGTGCAGCAGTACAGGGTGGCAAGCTCGGTGGAGCAATTGTCGCAGGCAGCAGTGCGGCAGAGATTATACTGATGGATGTCACACCGCTTTCACTAGGAATTGAGACAGTTGGTGGTGTCTCAACCAAAATTATTGACAGAAATACGACTATTCCTACGAGATACAGCCAGATTTTTACAACTGCAGGAAGCTTCCAGACCTCTGTGGATATAAAGGTACTGCAGGGTGAGAGGCAGTTTGCAAGGGACAATAAGCTGATTGGAAACTTCAGGCTAAAGGGCATCAAGCCGGCTCCGGCAGGTGTGCCGCAGATAGAGGTGACGTTTGATATAGATGCAAACGGCATTGTGCAGGTTTCTGCAAAGGACCTGGGCACAGGAAAGCATCAGGAGATTACGATTACCGCAAGCTCAAATTTGTCTGATTCTGAGATTGAGCAGGCTATCCGTGAGGCGCAGGAGTATGAGGCAACAGACGGACAGAGAAAGGCTTATATTGATGCAAGAAGTGAGGCTGATACGCTTGTGCGCCAGGTGGAAAATGTCATGGCTGACAAGGAAAAAAGAAAGGCTATGGACAGCGCACAGAAAAAAAGTGTGAAATCATCGCTTTCGTATGTGAAGAAGCTTATTTCAAGGACAAAGCCCGGAAATGTGAGCGAAGAGCAGGCTGCCGAGATAAAGCATGCGGCAGATGAGCTGAGAAATGCGGCAGCGGGATTGATTTAATTATAAAGGGCTGTAATCAGTAGCTATTATTATTCATTTGGCTATTTACGAGAAGCGGATTTTCATATAAAATATGGGTAAGTGGTGAGTATTCAGAACCACCCTGAATAGTTATAATGTTAATTTAAATCCGAGGAAATAGAAAATGAATGCGAACGATAAAACAGAAAAGGTACTAAGAGAAATTCATATCATGCTCTCAAAGGCGGAGCGTATAAGCCGGAGCCGAGCAGGGTGATCATAAACAAGCAGCAAATGATAGATTTACTTGCTGAGCTGAATAAGTGTATATATGCAATACAGGATGAGTATGAGCTTACTGAACAGAGTCGCAATCACGCAGAGAGAGAGTTCAGAAAGAAGGGGGATCAGATAGTCTGGGATGCAAGCAGAAAGGCTGAGGATGTGTATGCAGCATCGGTTATCTATACGGATGAGGCGCTTTCAAGAGTGCGTGATATCATCAATGATACCAACGAGTCACTTGAAAAGCTGTGCAAGAATATGAAGGATAAGATTGCAGAGCAGGAGAAGATAGTTAAAACTAACCAGTATGAGCTCAAGGGACAGCTTCAGGATTTGTCCGATACGGAGAAGTATCTTAAGATTATCGATGACAGAAATAAGGAGATAGAACGTCAGAAAAATGCAGGTAAACCTGTAGAGGAGCGTACTATTGACAATGAAGAGAAGTCCATCTATGCAAACAGACAGACTGAAATCAAGGTAAATATGGATTATATCAGAAAACTGGGACTTGCTGAGGGCGAGGACCTGGGAGATGGTGTAGTGGGTGAAGTGAAGCTTGCAGACGATACACCTGATGCCGGATTAAATCATAGCAATGATAAGGATGAAGCCAAGGCTGCCGGCTCAAAATCGTCTGTTGATGAGGATTATAAGGCAATAAGCAGAAAAGCCGGCAATCCACCTGTTATCAACACAAAGGAAGGGAAGGAGCTCACAGACGGTATCCACAGAATGTGGCAGAGCATCACCGGAAATAAAGGTAAATGAAACACACCTATGTAATATAAAGCAGCAGTTCAAAACAGAACGGCTGCTTTTTGGCTTATATTTAAAGTGGGTAATATTAAGCAGATTTTAAGAAAAACAAAGTAGATAATCTGATAAAATATAGCTGACTAACGGCAGGAGAAGGTTTCTGTTCAAAATTCATAGAAGGAGGATAATATGACAATATTAGTTTGTGATGACGACAAGGAAATAGTTGAGGCAATTGAGATTTACCTGATGCAGGAGGGCTACGACGTGGAGAAGGCTTACGACGGCATACAGGCGGTTGAAATTATGAAGAATAAAAAAATAGACCTCATGATAATAGATGTCATGATGCCAAAGCTCGACGGAATAAGAGCTACTCTGCAGATACGAAAGGAAAGCAGGGTGCGATAATCATTTTATCGGCAAAGACAGAGGATGCTGACAAGATTTTAGGCCTCAATGTGGGGCTGATGATTATGTCACAAAGCCTTTTAATCCGCTTGAGCTTGTGGCAAGGGTAAAGTCACAGCTTCGCAGATATACCACTCTGTCAAGCAATGATGCAGCCGGAGACAAGGTTTATGAAGCCGGAGGCCTTTTGGTAAATGATGATTTAAAAAAGGTGACTGTGGATGGTGAGGAGGTGAAGCTCACACCGATTGAATACAATATACTGCTTTTACTCCTTAAAAATAAGGGAAAGGTCTACTCAATAAACGAAATATATGAGAGCATATGGAACGAGGAGGCGATAGCGCCGACAATACAGTTGCTGTGCACATCAGACATATCAGGGAAAAAATAGAGATAAATCCTAAGGAGCCACGCTATCTGAAGGTGGTCTGGGGAGTAGGCTATAAGATAGAGGACAACAAATGAAGCAGTATACGATAGGAAAAAAAGCAGCGGTCATAGTCTTACATCAGCTATGCATGATACTTATGGTAACAGGAGTGTTTGCCACAGGCTATGCATTCAGGCACGATGCGCATGAAAATATTGATATATATACACTAATATCGCTTGCGGGCCTGGTAGGCAGCTTTGTGAGCCTGGCATATATGGCAAACGTGGCCGGCAGAAAATCAGAGGATGATTACACAATATACTATTTACCGATTGACAAGGTATACTCTGATGTGATGCTGGTGATATTTACACTGCTCATGGTATTTATGGGAAAAGTGATTTCAGGCGTAAAAAACCAGCATTTTGACTATGCATCACTCATTATGACGGCCGGCACATTTACTTTTTTGTTTGATATGGCTTTTATTATTTTATACCAGAGCATTGTAAGGAAGATAAAAGGCAATATACTTTGCACACACAGCCTGATGTACAAGGGCTATGAGCTTTTGAAAAGAGTTATTGAGAAAAAGGATATCCACACACAAAAAAATAAAGAGATAATGCGCATACAGGAGGCACTTGAAGCTATCTCGGAAGGAGCGCTTGACACTACACTCAATGTCAATGAGTTTCATGGGCAGCAGAAAAAGGTGGCGGAGGCTGTCAACCATATACGCCAGGGTCTTATGAGCTCGGTGAATGAGAGCCTTAAGAATGAAAAATTAAAGGCAGACCTAATAACAAACGTATCACATGATATAAAGACACCTCTGACTTCAATAGTCAACTATGTTGACCTGCTTAAGAGGGAAAATCTGGAAAATGAAAATGCCAAATACTATATACATGTGCTGGAGGAAAAGTCACAGCGCTTAAAGCAGCTTACAGAGGATTTGGTAGAGACATCAAAGATTACCTCGGGAAATGTGAAGCTCAATATGCAAAAGCTTGATCTGGTTGAGCTTTTATACCAGACCGGAGGTGAATTCAATGAGCGCTTTGAGTCGAGAAATCTGACAATAGTTACAAAAATTCCATCAGAACAGATATTTATCTATGCGGATGGGCGTCAGCTTTACCGCTCTATTGAAAATCTGTATACTAATGCCGCAAAATATGCACTGGAAAATACCAGAGTATATGTAGAGCTTGAAAAGGCAGATAAAAAGGCAGTTTTTACAATAAAGAATGTGTCTAAGAACGAGCTTGACATAGTAAGCAACGGAAATGTAGACTGACAGAGCGTTTTGTGAGGGAGAGAGGTCGAGAACCACTGAAGGAAGTGGACTTGGACTTTCGATTGCAAAGAATCTGACCCATTTGATGGAGGAAAATTCGAAATTAAGGTAGATGGTGATTTATTTATTGCCACAATTACCTATAATATTATATAATAGTAAATAATAGAATTTTGAAATACACATACGGAGGTAGAATAAGTGAAATTATATGAAAATGGTGCTTACCTTTTAAACGGTAAGGAAGTAATAATTGATGGACCGGAGGCTCAGGCAGGCTGTCAAAAGCAAGACCGGCATGGACATCGATAAACAGACAGCTAAGCAGGAGACAATGCTTACGGTATTTAAAGGAGCACAATACATCCGGCAATATGGACAAGCTTCAGATTAAGTTTGATAAGCTTACATCGCATGATATCACATTTGTAGGTATCATTCAGACAGCACGAGCTTCAGGACTTGAGAAATTCCCTATCCCGTATGTACTTACAAACTGTCACAACAGCCTTTGTGCAGTTGGTGGAACAATCAATGAGGATGACCACATGTTTGGTCTCACATGTGCAAAGAAGTACGGCGGAATCTATGTACCACCTCATCAGGCAGTTATCCATCAGTTTGCACGAGAGATGCTTGCCGGCGGCGGAAAAATGATACTTGGTTCTGATTCACATACACGCTATGGTGCACTTGGTACTATGGCAGTCGGCGAGGGTGGACCTGAGCTTGTTAAGCAGCTTCTTGAACAGACATATGATATTGATATGCCTGAGGTAGTAGCATTTACCTGACAGGAGAGCCAATCAAGGGCGTTGGACCACAGGATGTCGCACTTGCAATTATCGGAGAGGTATTCGGAAACGGATTTGTAAAGAACAAAGTTATGGAGTTTGTAGGACCGGGTGTGTCTAATCTGAGCGTTGACTTCCGTATAGGTGTCGATGTTATGACAACAGAGACTACATGTCTTTCTTCTATCTGGAGAACAGATGACCAGGTTAAGGAATTCTTTGAGATTCACGGTAGGGCTGAGGACCACAAGGAGCTTAATCCGGGTGAGGTGGCTTACTACGACAGATTTATTGAGATTGATTTAAGCCAGATCCGCCCAATGATAGCTATGCCATTCCACCCAAGCAATACCTATACTATCGATGAGCTCAATGCAAACCTCATGGATATTCTCGATGACTGTGAGAAGAGAGCTGAGGTAAGCTTTGACGGCAAGGTGAAGCTTGATTTAAAGAGTAAGGTAAGAGACGGAAAACTGTATGTAGACCAGGGAATCATCGCAGGCTGTGCAGGCGGTGGATTTGAGAATATCTGCGATGCGGCTGACATATTAAACGGACATTCAATCGGAGCAGACGAGTTTACACTGAGTGTTTACCCGGCATCTACTCCAATATACATGGAGCTTGTGAAAAACGGAGCTGTAGCAAAGCTTCTTGAGACAGGTGCAATCGTAAAGACTGCTTTCTGCGGACCTTGCTTTGGTGCAGGAGATACACCTGCCAACAACGCATTCTCTATCCGTCATTCAACAAGAAACTTCCCTAACAGAGAGGGTTCTAAGGTACAGAACGGACAGATCAGCTCAGTGGCACTCATGGATGCACGTTCAATCGCTGCAACAGCAGCAAACAAGGGCTTCCTTACATCAGCAGCGGATATTGATGTCAACTTTACAAAGCCAAAATATTTCTTTGACAAGACTATATATGAGAACCGTGTATTTGACAGCCATGGAGTGGCAGATCCTTCAGTTGAAATCCAGTTCGGACCAAACATCAAGGACTGGCCGGCAATGAGCGCGCTTCCTGAGAATATGCTCCTTAAGGTGGTTTCAGAGATTCATGATCCTGTTACTACAACAGATGAGCTCATTCCTTCAGGAGAGACATCTTCATATCGTTCAAACCCTCTTGGACTTGCAGAGTTCGCACTTTCAAGAAAGGATCCTGAGTATGTAGGCAGAGCAAAGGAAATCCAGAAGGCCCAGAAGGCTATAGAGAGTGGTGAGTGCGCAGGAAAGGCTGTTCCTGAGGTTGCTGAAATCATGGGAGTAGTAAAGAAAAAATTCCCTGAGGCAAGCCATGAGAATATGGGCTTCGGAAGCACAATTTTTGCTGTTAAGCCGGGTGACGGCTCAGCAAGAGAGCAGGCTGCCAGCTGCCAGAAGGTACTCGGAGGCTGGGCAAATATCGCAAACGAGTATGCCACAAAGAGATACCGTTCAAACCTTATCAACTGGGGAATGCTTCCATTCATCATCGATGAGGGAGAGCTTCCGTTCCACAACCTCGACTATATCTTCCTTCCGGGAATCAAGAAGGAAATCGAGGATGCAAAGACGGAGTTTGAGGCATATGTTGTCAAGGATGGTGAATTAAAGCCATTTACACTGAAGATGGGTGAGCTCACAGATGATGAAAGAGAGATAATATTAAAGGGATGTCTCATCAACTATAATCGTAAATAAGGAGAGTTTAATCCGATGGAAGAAACCGGAAAAGCTGGTAAAAAATCAAACATTGAGATAAATGCAGATAAGGGTGCGAAGCAGAATTCGCACCCGGGGCGTGAGGAATGGCCACATCTGATCAGAATAGGTGTCATGGTATTTGTCACGTTTGCAGTCAGTATACTGTTTTTCTTTGCACTGTACAGATTTGAGGGCTTTGCAGGCATATGGAGCAAGCTGCTTGCGGCAGCAATGCCTATTATAATGGGACTTGTGCTTGCATACCTGATGAATCCTGTCATGCTGTGGCTGGAAAGATGCTTTAAAAAGCTTCTTTCCAAAAAGATGAAAAGCGAAAGCAAGCTGCGAAAGGTTTCAAGAGCTCTTGCAATCACAGGCTCGGTTATTATTCTTGTAGCAATTATTTCGCTCCTCATTGCGGCTATTGTGCCTTCTGTCATAGCAAGTATATCGGGACTTATGAAGACACTGCCAAATGATGTTGCGGCATTCATTAACATGATAAAGAACGGCAATTTCGGGGACAGCAAAATTGCTGAGCTCGCGAGCACAGGTTTACAGAATGCAACCGACTACATTGAGAATTATGCCACAGAAAAGCTAATTCCTGAGGCACAGAAGTATGTTGCACAGATTACAACCGGTGTGATTTCGGTAGTCAGAGGCTTATTTAATTTTATTATCGGAATAATCGTGATGGTCTATGTGATGAGTATTCAGGAGACTCTTGCAGGACAGAGCAAAAAGATAATATATGCTGTCTGCAAGCCAAAGACAGGCAATATCATCATTGAGACGATCAGAAAGACAAATGAGATTTTTGGAGGCTTCATAAGCGGTAAGATTATAGATTCACTGATTATAGGTGTGATTGCATATTTCGGATGTCTGATTTTAAGGATTCCATCGTCGGTGCTCGTTGCAGTGATTATCGGCGTCACAAATGTGATTCCGGTATTCGGACCGTTTATCGGTGCAATTCCATCGTTACTCATAGTAGTAATTCAGAGTCCGTGGCATGCACTTTATCTTCTGATATTTATTGTCGTGCTGCAGCAGGTGGATGGTAATATAATAGGGCCTAAGATACTTGGCTCATCTACCGGTCTTTCGACCTTCTGGGTTATGTTTGCCATACTAATCGGCGGAGGAATGTTTGGTTTTCTTGGAATGTTACTTGGTGTTCCGACCTTTGCTGTGATATACTATATTGTGAAAAGAGTTGTTAATTATGCTCTCAGGAAAAAGAAGCTTCCTGAGGACACAAGGATTATACAAAGACAACAGGCGTAGATACAAAAAATAATAAGCTTAAATACGAGTAGGTGAAATAAGTGGATAAATACGAATACAATCTCAAGCTGGATCAGATAAAAGCCCTAAGCGCCGAGGAGGGCTATATGAGCGCAGCAGAGATTGCAGATAGCATAAATTGGAACAAAATTAAAAATGTAAATACACTCGTTAAAATCGGCGAAATCTACGAGAAGGCCGAGAGATACCAGGATGCAAGGGACATACTTTTAATGGCCTATGACCGTTCACCAATCGGCAGGATGATTATATATAGACTGGCTGAGGTCGCCATCAAGATGGGTGATTATGATGCTGCTACAGAGTATTATGATGAGTTTGTTGAGATAGCGCCTCATGATGATATGAAGTATGTATTAAGATATGCCATCAAAAAAGGGCAGGGAGCTTCATTTGATGAGCTTATCGCTATTCTTGAAGAGTACAAGGATGAAGAATACACTGAGGAGTGGGCATATGAGCTTGCATATCTATACCACAAAGCCGGAAAAGCCGATAAGTGTATAGATGCCTGCGATGAGCTCATTCTGTGGTTCGGAGACGGACCATATGTGGAGCGTGCGCTGGAGCTTAAGATGCTTTATCAGCACTTACCAAGGCTCAGGAGGAAAAGTACAGACGATTCAAGGCAGAGAAGGAAAAGCCGGCTAAGATAAAGGATGAGGCTGAGGTCACTGAGATAGGTGCCATGGAGATGGTAAAGGGCGGAGAGATAGTGCATGATGACGTAACTATTCCGCAGATTACTGTAAATCAGGAGAAGTTCAATACTGTAAATTTACAGCAGGAGATTGCCAAGGGTATGCAGCAGATCATGGAGGCCAAGGGCAAGAATGAAGTTGCTGATACGATGGATACCATCAAAAAGATAGTTGAGGATATTCCTTATCTCAAGCTCGAAAAGGAGCAGGAAGAGTATGTACAGCAGCCGGAAGAGACAGAGCATATCGCTACAGATGAAGAGATAGATGGTTCACTTAAGTTGAATTTCAAGGAGCTTTTGGGTGAAGACGCTGACGGACAGATGTCTATGGTCATGAGTGAAAAGACTCAGCTTGAGCATCAGATTACAGGACAGATGTCTATACAGGATGTGCTTGAAGAATGGGAAAAGACCAGACATGCGGCTGAAATTGCACTTAAAGAGGCTGAGCAGCAGAAGCTTGAGTCAGCTAAGGCAAGAGCACTTCAGGAGGCAGGAGACATCATGGAGAGACTAAATGATGTCATTCCAAAGCTGGATGCAGGTGTCACTCCGAAGGAACTTCTTGAGGAGGAGTATTTGAAGGTCCCGGTTGATATTATAGAGCAGAAAGCTGCCGTGAAGGAGCCTGAAGAAGAGCAGAAACCGGATATGCAGGAGCTTTATGCAGAGGAGACTGTGGATGAAGTACAGGAGCCGCAGGAAGCACCGGAAGAGGCTATAGACGAAGTGCAGGAGTCACAGGAAGCACCGGAAGAGGCTATAGACGAAGTGCAGGAGTCACAGGAAGCACCTGAAGATGCTGCAGATGAAGCCAAGGAACCGGTTGGAGAGCCGGAGGATATAATTATGGCAGAGGAGTCTGAGAAAGACGAGATACTCATGCAGCCGACTACCATGATGCCTGAAATAACAGATGATATGTTAAATGTCGATGATGATACATCAGATGATGAGGCTTCACAGGAGAAAGAAAACGTTTCTGAGAAGAGAGATTTTGATCATGTGACATCATTTATCGAGCAGGAAATAGCCAAGATGACAGCAAAAAATCCGGGACTGGAGAAGAAGCTGGATATGGCTAAGACAAGAAAAATGCCGGATATTTCATTGCCGGAGGATTTAGACAGCGAAGAAGATGACTCGAAATTGAAAGAAACAAAACATATAAAAGAGCTTACAAGCGAACAGAAAGCTATATTTTCATATTTCATACCGGTAAAGGGTATGGAGGATCAGATCTGCAAGGCATATAATGCAGTGCTTGATCATTTCAACAGGAAAGAAAACGCATCCACAGGCAACCTCATTATACAGGGAGAGCAGGGTTGCGGAAAGACAATGCTTGCTACAAGCTTTATAAAGGTATTACAAAAAGATGGTGAACAGCTTACAGGAAAGATGGGCAAGATTGATGCTGCCGCACTCAATAAAAAGGATGTGCAGCAGGTAGTCAGAAAGATAACAGGAGGCTGTCTCATCATAGAAAGAGCCGGTGATATCGACCGCAGCATAGCTGCCCAGCTATCATTTTTGATGGAGCATGATATTACAGGAACACTCTATATACTTGAGGATACATCAAAGGGTATAAAGAAGGCTCTCTCAATGGATGAGGGCTTTGCATCCAAGTTCACGGAAAAGATATCGGTTCCTATTTTTACAAATGATGAACTCGTATTGTTTGCCAAATCGTACTCTGCAGAGCTTGGGTACAAGATAGATGAGATGGCTATTCTGGCATTGCATAACAGAATCAGCAATATTGAGAGGATAGACCAGGCTACCACTCTGACAGAGGTCAAGGATATAATTGACGAGGCCATAGACAGGGAGGCTCACAGCGGACTTAAGAAGGCTATAAGTATTCTGACAGCCAGGCGATATACAGATGATGACCGAATTGTACTCAAAGAGGATCATTTCAGGGAAAAATAAATACTTATGGGGGGTATATATATGTGTAATTTTACAGCAATGGATTGTTACCTGTTTGGTCAGGCAACACACTATGATATCTACAAGAAGATGGGTGCTCACTTAGCTGAGCGCAAAGGAAAAAAGGAGTGTGCTTTGACGTCTGGGCGCCACATGCGAGGGAAGTATACGTGTTTGGTGAGTTTAACGACTGGAATGAGACCAGTCATGAGATGAAGCGTGTAGAGCCGGAAACCATGGGAGTGTATGAGCTTTTTGTACCGGGAGCGCAAAAGGGTCAGATGTATAAGTTTATTATAGTCACTGAACAGGGTGATAAGCTGTACAAGGCGGATCCATACGCAAACTACGCAGAGCTTCGTCCGGGAACAGCGTCAATCATCACAGATATCGAGCACTTCACATGGACTGACAAAGAGTGGATGGATAAGAGAGCAGCAAAGTCAGATGCTGATGTATATTCTTCACCTATGGCTATATATGAGTGCCATCCGGGCTCATGGATGAGACATCCGGGCAGGGATGATGAGGGTTTTTATACATACAGGGAGCTTGCAAAATCACTCATATCATATGTAAAAACTATGGGATATACACATATTGAGCTTATGGGTATTTCAGAGTATCCGTTTGATGGCTCATGGGGATATCAGGTGACAGGCTACTATGCACCTACATCGAGGTATGGAGAGCCTGAGGATTTTGCATACTTTGTTGATCAGTGCCATAAAAATAATATCGGAGTAATCCTCGACTGGGTACCTGCACATTTCCCAAAGGATGCGCATGGACTTGCCAATTTCGACGGAACAGCCACATATGAGTATGCAGACCCAAGAAAGGGAGAGCATCCCGACTGGGGCACAAAGATATTTGACTACGGTAAGAATGAAGTAAAGAACTTCCTTATCGGAAGTGCATTGATGTGGATAGAAAATTACCACGTAGACGGACTCCGTGTGGATGCAGTTGCGTCAATGCTTTATCTTGACTATGGAAAGAACGACGGACAGTGGGTGCCAAACAAGTTTGGAGGAAATAAGAACCTCGAGGCAGTAGAGTTTTTCAAGCATATCAATACACTCATACTTGGAAGAAATCACGGAACTGTAATGATAGCCGAAGAGTCTACCGCATGGCCAAAGGTAACAGGCAAGGTAGAGGAAGACGGACTGAACTTCAGCTACAAGTGGAACATGGGATGGATGCATGACTTCCTTGATTATATGAAGCTGGATCCATATTTCCGTAAAAATAACCACAACAAGATGACATTTGCGATGAGCTATAATGAGAGTGAGAAATATATTCTGGTACTGTCACATGATGAGGTGGTACATCTGAAGTGTTCTATGCTCAACAAAATGCCGGGCTTAGAAGGGGATAAATTCAAGAACCTCATGGCAGGATATGCATTTATGATGGGGCACTGTGGAAAGAAGCTTCTTTTCATGGGACAGGAGTTTGCACAGAAGCAGGAGTGGAGTGAGGAAAGAGAACTCGACTGGTATCTGCTTGAGAATCCGGAGCATAAAAAGATCCAGAACTGGGTAAAGGAGCTGCTTCACCTCTATAGGAAAAACCGCTGTCTGTATGAGCTGGATTCAAGCTGGGAAGGCTTTGAATGGATAAATGCAAACGATGCAGACAGAAGCATCTTCAGCTTTATCAGAAAGAGCAAGGATGGCAAGAATAATATGCTCTTTGTCATCAATTTCACACCGGTAGAGAGACCTGATTACAGAGTCGGAGTGCCAAAGCACAAGACATATCAGCTTGTTTTAGATAGTGAGGATCCTAAGTTTACAGGCAAAACGGTACAAGAGCCTGTAAAGAAGGCTGCAAAGGGCAGAGGCAAGGCAGCAAAACAGTCATATAAGAAGCTGGACTATAAGGCAGTCAAATCAGAGTGTGACGGCAGACCATTTTCATTTGCTTATCCACTTGCGCCTTACGGAGTTGCTGTATTTAAATACTAATATACCGGTAAACAGCAGGGTAAAGGACCGCGCCAATTTAAGGCGCGGTCTTTATTTTTGTGTATTATATGTCGATATATAGTAAAAAGATAACTATTCAGGACCACAAAAGTACGAAGTAAGAATATCCATAAATAAAGGCTGCAGAGATGGTATATATGCAGGGCACGGAGCAGGAAATATGCAGATAGAGAATTTGATTAATAAAAGCACAGATACGAAAAATACGGACACAAAAACCATAAATGACATGACAACGGGTATGCGTGTGTCAGACTACATAAAGACAGACAGTAGTGACAATATGTCAAAAAAGGCGGCTGTTGTCGGTTCGTCAAACTCTGTTGATATGTCGGATACGATATATGCAAGACCACAGGCTAAAAATGAAGCCGGGAACAGCGATGACACAGATATGGCAGAAAATCTGCTAAATGACATGAATCAGACCTCAGAAAACAGGCGAAATGATATGATTGTCACTGCAAGCACCACCACGAGTGATGATTACAAAGCTGCAAAGGATGACGGCTACGATGTCATTGTCACTGAGACCGATAAGATAAAAGCAGTGCTGGCAAAGGCAGGTGTAGATATATCCATATATGGAGATGATATGAGCATGGAGCAGCTCACAGACATCACGGGAAGCCAGACTGAAGCGGCCATGCTTGTCAATCAGATGAAAGCATATGATATTCCTGCTACAGATGACAATATAAAGGCAGGTACAGATGCCATAGACCGGGCAAAGAGCCTTACAAATATATCCAATGAGACAAAGGCATATCTGGTCAGAAATAACATGAATCCGACGGTTTCCAATGTATACAAGGCTACGTACAGCAGCAGTCAGGTACAAGATTACAGGCAGAAAACCAAAATGACGGAGATATCAGATGAGCTGTTTGAGGAGCTTAAGCCACAGCTTAAACAGATATTAGAGGAAGCTCATATAGACAGTAGTGATGAGAATCTGAATCAGTGCAGATGGCTGATAGATGAAGATATAGCCGTTACACCTGATAATGTGCTGCTTGCGAATCAGATAGACGGCATTACCGCAGCAGGAGAAAATGTGAGCAGTGATTTTTATGCAAGGGCAGTGACAGAAGCACTGGCAATGGGAAAAAAGGCTACAGATGCCACTATGTCACAAGATGGTCTGACATTTGACATGGCAAAGAAAGCCTGTGATGTATTAGGTGAGGCGACCGCAGATGACATTGTCACATTAGAGTCAGATAACATACCTGTCACGATAGAGAATCTGTCAAAGCTTATAGCTGCAAGGGGCAAGGATAGTGCAGCATCGCAAGCCTCAGCAAATAAAGCTGCGGATAATCAGATTACAGACAGCCGGGAAGCAAGGCTTGTGACAGCTCAAAGAAAGCTTGAGGAAGCGAGACTTTCCATGACAGCAGAAGCCAACCTTTCACTCATAAAAAAGGAGTTTCAATAGACACAGAGCCTATTGAACGTGTAGTGGAGCTGCTTAAGCAGCAGGAAAATAAATACTACGGAGCGCTGTTTGGTGAGAGCAGTGTAGAGGCATCTGATGATAGGGTACGTATGTACAATAATGTATGTGATATTTTCAATCAGCTGAAGCAGCAGCCGGCTTATGTACTGACCCTGGAATCCGCTGATGACACTGTGTATGAGCTGTATACAGCAGGCAAAGCAATGAAGCAGTCATTAGAAGCAGCAGCCTCAGGATATGAGACTCTTATGACATCACCGCGGCAGATATGGAGACAGTATATCAAAAGCATTTCAGAATGTGGATGATATACTTAAGAGCTTCAGATAGATACATCTGAAAGCAATCGCAGGGCTGTGCGGATACTTGCGTACAACAGTACCGAGATCACAGAGGACAATATAAAGCAAATAAAGTCTGTAGATGAGCAGGTGCAGAGAGCATTCAGCGATATGACACCGGCGGTGACGATTGAGATGATAAAAAGAGGCATATCACCGCTTGATATGAGCATGAGTGACATAAGTGACACTGCCAGACGGATAAAATCAGAAAATCCTGACGAAAGGGATGAGAAATTCAGCGAGTTTCTCTGGAAGCTTGAAAAGAAAAATGAAATCTCAGAGGAGGAAAGAGACTCGTATATAGGCATATACAGGCTTATTTCACAGGTGGAGCAGTCAGATGGTGCTGTGATAGGCTCACTTGTTAATCAGGGAGCAGATATTACAATGAAAAATCTGCTTACAGCGGTCCGGGTACGAGGAAAGAGTGCCATGGACTATAAGGTGGACGATACCTTTGCCGGAGTGGACAGTGTAAGCAGGGGCATTAAAATTGACTCACAGATAGAAAGCGCATATCATACAAACTGCCTAAGGGATGTGCTTGATACACTTTCACCTGAGAAAATGGAGTTTGTGCAGTATGACAGCTGGCTTGATATGACTCCGGAGCAGTTAAGGCAGGCTGTATATGAGGCAGGCGAGGATAACGCACTGTCAGAGCAATATGCCACAGAACAGCTAAGACAGTTCAATCAGGCAGTTTCGGTGCCTGAGAACGTATATGCTTTTCTAGAGAAATATGATGTAAAAACAACCGCGGTAAACCTCATGGCTGCGTCACGGCTAATGAAAAATCCGTCAGAGGCAGTAAGAAATCTCTGGGAGCGTGGAGACAGTGCTACGGCAAGGGCTCTTTTGGATGAGACTCTCAGACGGTTTTCTGAGTCGGTCAAAAATCCAAAGGAGCTTGCGCAGGCGCAGGAAACGCTGGCTGATACAGCAGAGCATGTTATGGATTCGATGATTATAGAGGATAGGCACACAGGTTCAATAGACCTCAGACAGATGAAGCTATTATGCAGTCAGCTAAGGATAGCTTCAAATATGTCGAGACAGGAAAACTATATTGTACCAATAGAGACTGCAGACGGGGTCACAGGTATGAAGCTTCGCATAGTAAGAGGTGAAGATAAAAAGGGACTGGTTGACATATTCCTTGAGGATAAAAAATGCGGCAGGGTAGCTGCATATTTTGAGGCAAAGGAAAACTCAGTATCTGCTATGATAGTCACAGACGATGAGCAGACTAAAAAGCTGTTTGAAGACAATATCACTATGTTTGAGGCAGGAATAAGTGATGGTGAACAGCGTGTGCGCATAGATGTGGCACTGGAGCATGATATATCTGCAAAAGAGTCTAAGATGTCAGATATGAAATCGAATACTGAGTCAGATAATGAGACAAAAAAGCAGCTTGATGGCGGTGAAAGTGTCCAGACAACCAGACTATATCACATCGCAGAGCAGTTTATTGTAAATGTCCAGAGGGTGATTGCGCAAGATAGTCTGTAACACCGATATATATTGCATGTGCCAGGTCATCCTGATAGTTTTTGTCAGTAAGAAGAAGTGTCTCAGCAGGATTACTCAAGAATCCACATTCTACGATTACGGTCGGGGATGTGGATTTTTAAGTATAAAGTATTCTTTATTGGGTTTAATGCTTCGTGGCTTTGCGACACAAAGAGAAGTGTTTAAAGCTCCAAGAACAGAGGATGCGAGCTCTTTTCCTGCATCAGAGGCTTCATAATAGAATACCTGTGGACCGCAGCTTGAACTGTCCTCAAAGCTGTTTTGATGGATACTGATGCTGACTGCCACATTGCTTTTAGACATCAGGCAGTTCTCTTTGTGAGATCATCTGTCTTTGGATGCTTGGAATTATCCGGGGCGAGGTCGCAGTCGGTGGTTCTGGTCATGACAACAGTAAAGCCTCTGTTTTCAAACAGCTGTTTAAGAGCCATTGCAATACTGAGGTTGACATCCTTTTCCATGACGCCGGAGGTGGAAATCTTACCGGGATCACTTCCACCATGTGCTGGTTGTAGTTTACGCAAATTGTGATATGTATTCCCCAGTATATATGGGGAGTTAGAAATGTATTGAGATTAGATAGCCTTTTTCTCCAAGTCCTCACAGTAAACGCTTGAAAATAAATGTTCCAGTTCATTTCCGAAGTTGTATGAGATTTTAAGTTTGCGGTTTTCATAAACTGTTATCTGGTCTATCATTTCCACAATAATATCTCTGTCTAATTCTTCAATGTCTTTCAGTTCCAACAACCGCCTTAACCACGGTGTTTCAAAAACATCTTTCTGTTACACTTTCCTTTTTCTTTTCTTCCAGCGTTTCAATCTGTTTGGAGTAAAGCGTTTCTTTTTGTTGATAGTCCTCTCGATAAGAAAGAAATTCTTCTTTAGAAATCAGTTCGTCTTTGTAATCTTCATAAATTGACTTTTTCAACTTCTTCACTCTTTCAAGCTCTGCTTTTAACTTTGTCAGTTCTATGTCAGTTGATTTTCTGATTTTTGTTGCTGTGAAAGATTGTGATTTTACAAGCTCCTGCAAATTCTCTACATTGCGGATAATCTGCTTTAAATCGCCCAGCACAATATCATTCAATACTTGAAATGGGAGAGTATGCGGAGTGCAATAGTCCTTTCCACTTCTTTTGTAAGTTCCACAATAGAATGAATAAGACCTGCTTCCGTCTGCACGTCGCCAGAAATTTTTCATCATTGCCCGACCACAATCGCCACACTTTATAAAGCCTGCAAAGATATTTTTATTTGTTTCCAAGTCAATATCCCTATGCTTCTTTGTCAGCAGTTTTTGTACCTTATCCCACAGTTGACGGTCTATAATCGGTTCATGCGTATTTTCAACTCTTATCCAGTTTTCTTTCTCAACTGGTCGCTGTTTGCTTCTCATACGCTGATGTTTCTTCCCTTGTATCATGTTGCCGATATACATTTCATTTTTCAACATGATATTTACTGTTGAATACGTCCAATAGGAAGTTTTCTCCAAACGGTTGCAATTTTTATAATTTTCACCGTTGAGCTTTTTATATTCCGACGGACAAAGGATACCCTCTGCATTTAGTATTTTTGCAATGCTTTGTTTTCCTATTCCTTGTGCATACATAGTAAATACTCGTTTTACAACTTCGGACGCATATTCATCAATCACAAGTTTATTCTTATTTGCAGGAGATTTCTTATAGCCATAGCTTGTAAATGCTCCGATAAATTCTCCTGCTTTCTGCTTTGATTTTACAGTCGCTTGAACTTTATTAGAAATATCTCTGGCATACTGTTCGTTAAATATATTTTTAATAGGAAGTAACATATCGTATGCCTGCTTCATACTATCAATATTATCTGTTACAGAAATAAAACGAACATTAAGCTCTGGAAATATTCTTTCCAAATATCGCCCCGTATCAATGTAATCTCGTCCAAAACGGGAAAGGTCTTTGACGATGACGCAATCCACCTTGCCCGCCCGTATATCATCAAGCAAGCGTTCAAAATCATCCCGTTCAAATCCACCCCTGTTTCCCCATTGTCTGAATAGACGGAGAAGAGGGAAAAGGCTGGGGTCACTTTCGACATATGCCCGGACAAGGCTTCCTGATTTCAATGGAATCGCTGTCGCACTGATGGCCGTCCAGCACGGAAAGACGCACATACGCCCCTGTGTTATACACCCGCAGTTTCGGTTTTTCCTGCACGGGCGCCTGAATCTGCTTTTCCTTGCCATGTCACACCGCCTCCCTTCCGGATGATACGGTCAGAGCCGGATTGATACGCTCCACGCTCTGTATAAGTGACATCGCACTGTCATACTCAAACTGAAATTTGAACTTGATGTTTATCCGCTGATTTTC
>ENA-OUNI01000373-OUNI01000373.1-human-gut-metagenome-genome-assembly--contig:-NODE-373-length-20680-cov-2.825281_pt1 | contig 20680 bp, 26 predicted proteins | sample MGYA00242499_ERZ504580 | MGnify/ENA primary metagenome ERZ504580 (study PRJEB26092, sample SAMD00036315) | human gut metagenome | host: Homo sapiens | study: EMG produced TPA metagenomics assembly of... | reverse complement strand
CCACGATCTCTTGCTCTGTCTGCGCTGAGAGCACATCCGCAAAATCATTCACAAAAAACTGCGCGGTGGGTTGATAAGCAACCTCCGCCGCAGCCGCCAGGCAGAGCGTCACAGCCAAAACAATCGCGGCGGTGCAGGCTAGGACTCTTTTCAAAATCCGCTGAACGTTGTTCACCCCGTACCTCCTTTATACATCGCCCACATAGCCCCACAATCAATCGAAATTGACGGACGGAACCTCCTGCGCGCCTTCGTTTGCCTGGAAATAATCAAATGCTTCGAAATTGAAAATTCCTGCAATCAAAGAGGTGGGGAAACGTTGAATCTTTGTATTATAGGTTTTTACCGCATCATTATAGGCGCGCCGCGCTTGAGTAATGCGGTTTTCCGTCCCTGAAAGCTCGTCTTGAAGCTGGATGAAGTTTGTATTTGCCTTCAGGTCCGGATAGTTTTCTGCGATTGCCAGCAGGCGATTCAGCGCAGAGGTCATCTGCTCGTTCGCAGCGAGCTGGTCGCCCGTGTTGTTTGCGCCTACGAGCGCTGCGCGTGCATCGCTGACTTCTTTCATGATGGATTCCTCATGCGACGCATAGCCCTTGACGGTGTTGACCAAATTGGGGATCAGTCGGCACGGCGTTGCAAAGTGGTCTGGATATCCGATTCCTTCTGCGTGACCTCCTGCTTCAAAGTGACGAGGCCGTTGTAGCTTTTGACCGTGTAGCCAACGAGCGCCACTGCGAGCACCGCCACGACAATGAGGATGATATGCCAGGGTTTCAACCGTTTGTTCATAGCTCTGTCTTCCTTTCACAGCGGGCAAAGGCCGCTGCTTTCCACATATATTCTAGCTCTGCGAAGCCCGGCAGCCGGATGCTGCCGGTTGCAGGCTATGAGATCATTATAATATAAGTATCCCCCGAATACAAGGAAAACCACGCGGCGTCATGCGATGCGCCTTGACAAGGTTTTCCTGGTTGGGTATGATGAAGAGGAAGAAAGGGGAGACGAAACGGATGCCGCTGAGAAAATACCTGAGCCTGGGGAAAAGATGGGTGCTGGAGCGCTGCAATTTGCTGCTGAAGGCGGTGTTCTCCCGGCTGCCCATTCAAATCGTGTCTTTTTTATTCCATCCGCGCTGATGGGAAGCTGTTGGAAAACAGCCAATGTGTTTATGATGCGCTGGGGAATGTGCAAAAGGTGGTGGTGGCCCGGATGCTTCCTCACCCGGTGCTGCTCAAGCCTAAAATTTATTATTATCTTTTGACCAGCCGTGTGATCGTCACGGATGATTATCTGCGCTATCTCCGCCATACCAAGCTGCGCGCGGGGCAGAAGGTGGTGCAGATCTGGCATGCCTGCGGCGCGTTCAAGCGCTTTGGGCTGGATGCGCCCTCTCTTTTAACGCCGCAGGAGGAGAGCTGACTCACTGCAATATACGGCCGTGTGCGTCAGCTCTGAGCAGGTGCGCCCTTTTTATGCGCAGGCGTTCGGGATTGATATTGCTCGGGTCCTGCCGCTCGGCACGCCTCGCACAGATGCACTGCTGCGGGATCAGACGCGCAGCGCCCTGCGTGAGGAGCTGCTTACTCGCCGCCCGGAGATGCGGGGAAAACGCATTTATCTTTACACCCCCACATTCCGGGAGCAGAATGGAAAGCCCTGTGCATATGATCCGCAGATCAACTGGGAGGCGTTAGATGATGCTCTGGCAGACGATGAGCTGTTCGTCATTCGCCGGCATCCGATTATGAAGGAGTCCTTCCTCGGCGGCCAGTCGTTCCGGCATATAGTGGATGCAACGCGCGAGCCGACGCAGGCCCTTTTAACAGTGGCCTCACTGGTTGTAACGGATTATTCCTCTGTGATTTATGACGCGCTTCTGTGCGGGCTGCCGCTGGTGTTTTACTGCCCGGACCTCAATGCCTATGAACGCGATTTTACCTTTCCTATCCGCAGGATCTGCCCGGCCCAACCGTGCTCTGTGCAGAGAAACTGCTGGGTGTGCTGCGGGAGGCCTGCGCACATCCGCCGTTCGAACAGCTTGCCGTCTTTCGCGCCGCCCAGCTCGGCGCGTGTGACGGGCGCGCCTCTGAGCGTGTTGCACAATTGATATGCGGTTATCTGCAATGAGCAGAAGAGGGCTTGCAGTGGGAATGCGGATTTTGGGATATTGATATGGATGAGGCGGAAGCGCCTTGTAGGAAACGGACGATTTAGCCAATTGCGTTTCCCGTGTTAAGTAGCCGTCCCTGGCGGGGACGGTATTTTTTATTTGCAGCATTGCTCGCAGCCGCTGTGGCGGTTCATCGTCTGGCTGCATGGGCAAACTCCATAATAGGCCTGCCAGGCGGCAGAAATGGACCTACAGTCGTCGCGTGTGCAAGAACAGCCTGAGCGGGCAGCGCCTTGCCTGCCACAATTATTACAGTTGCACATTGCTCTCTCTCCCAATATTTAGTTGCGCCCTGATAAAGGGCGTTTGGTTGGGTAAAATTACACCCCAATTCAGAATATGCGGTGGATAAAGCTTGCGTGCGCATTATCTGCCCGTATTGGGATGGGAATGGCCCTGCCCATTTTTTGTTTTTCATTTTGCAAGCCATGCTGAGCAGCCTCCTCGTCACTCGAAAGCGGAATGTCATAGATCGCGCTGTAAGAGTCAATCTCCGGCTCTGACACCGGGGCCGCAGGGATTAGCCCCGTGCATTCTGTCATGGAGGAAACGCTCATCGAATCATTGAACAATTCTTCGCCATCCTGCGCATCGTAGGGGAGCGGTCGTTTTTTTGGTTCATCCATATAAAATCCTCTTTTCTCGTTGGAAGATTGAAATGGTGCACGCGCCGTGGCACGGCCCGTTTTCTGTTTTAGTGTGTCGTAAAACGGGCCGGCTATGCAGGTGGCACTGGCCGAATTGTTTGATTTTGCGGTGGGCTGTGCTATAATAATACGGTATGAAAACGGCTTAAAACCGTTTGCTGAATTTACAAAAGTTGAACCATGTCGTTCTGGAACTATCCTGAAGAGAAAGGATCATTATTAGTATGGAAAAAACAGTGGATCTAATTGTGCCGTGCTTCAATGAGGGCGAGGTGCTCGAGCTCTTTCACAGCGAGGTGAGCGCTGTGCTGGACGGGTGTGAAGGATATGCGTTTCATTTCATTTTTGTAAACGACGGCAGCAAGGATCAAACGCTTAATCTCCTGCGTCGTTTTGCAGCGGAGGATAAGCGGGTGCGCTACCTTTCGCTTTCACGCAATTTTGGCAAGGAATCCGCCATGCTCGCGGGCATGAAGTATTCTACGGGCGACTATGTTGGAATTCTGGATGCGGATTTGCAGCATTCGCCGGAGCTGATACCGGAGATGCTCAGCGCGCTGGAGGAGGGCTATGAGATCGCCGCGGCGCGCAGGGTAGACCGCTCCGGGGAGGGCAAGGTAAAAAGCGTGTTTTCTCGTGCGTTCTATAAGGTCATTAATCGCATGTCCGATGTGGATATTCAAGATGGCGCGCAGGATTTTCGCATCATGAAGCGGCAGGTCGTGGAGGCAATTCTCTCCATGCCGGAATACAATCGTTTTTCCAAGGGGATTTTTAGCTGGGTTGGCTTCCGCACTAAGTGGTTTGAGCATGAAAACCGCGAGCGGGCAGCGGGCTCAAGCAAGTGGTCGTTTGCAAAGCTTTTTCGCTATGCGCTGGATGGGATTATCGGCTTTTCCACTGCGCCTTTGAAGGTTTCCCTCTATATCGGCGTTGCATCGAGCGGGATTGGCGTGATCTATGCGCTGTATATTCTCATTCGCACGCTTATTCGTGGCTCCGATGTGCCGGGCTACCCCTCCATTATCTGCGCGATCTTCTTTTTTGGGGGGCTGATACTGTGCTCGCTTGGCGTGATTGGGGAGTATTTGGCGCGGATTTATCTAGAGGTCAAAAGGCGCCCCATTTTCCTGGTGGCGGAAACCAATATTATCCCGGGGCCCGCTGAAACAAGCGGCCCGTTGGAAGGGTGACCCGATTTGAATGAACAACTCAGACCACTGCGTGAAAAGGCAATGCGCCTGCCTCTTACGCCGGGCGTCTATATCATGAAGGATAAAAAGGGAAAAATTATTTATATCGGCAAGGCAAAGGCGTTGAAAAACCGTGTCAGCCAGTATTTCGGCTCACAGGAGCGCCACGCGGTTAAGGTGCGCCGGATGGTGGAGCACGTGGCGGATTTTGACTATATTCTGACGGATAGTGAATTTGAAGCGCTGGTGCTTGAATGCAGCCTCATTAAGCAGCACCAGCCAAAATATAATATTTTATTGAAGGATGACAAGGGGTATCATTACATCCGGGTCACCGCTGGGAACTGGCCCGTGATCAGCGCGGCGATGCAAAAGCTGGATGACGGTGCGCAGTATATCGGCCCGTTTACAAGCTCCTTTACCGTGAAGCAGTCGGTGGACGAGGCGTTGCGGATTTTTCGTCTGCCTCAGTGCGGCAAAGTGTTTCCACGTGATATCGGCCGGGGGAGGCCATGCCTAAATTATTTTATCAAGCAGTGTTCTGCGCCCTGTGCGGGCAAGCTCACGCAGCAAGAATATCAGGAGACGGTGGATGAGGCGCTCTCCTTTCTACGCGGCGGCAGCACAGAGGCGCTCAAGGAGATTCAGCGCCGGATGGAGGAGGCGGCCGAAAACCTAGAGTTTGAAAAAGCGGCCCGCCTGCGCGACCGGATGAACGCTATCCGCCGCATGCAGGATAAGCAGAAGGTGGTGTCGCTCTCTGTGAAAGAGCAGGATGTGTTTGCCGTTTCCAACAGCGCGCAGGCTGCCTGCCTAATGGTGCTACGGTTTGCACAGGGAAGGCTGTACGACAGCGAGTATTTTTTATTGACAGCGTGGAGGATTTTCCCGCGGCGCGCGGGGAGCTGATCCAGGGCTATTATTCGATGCGCGATCATGTGCCGCCGCGCGTTACGGTTGATGGAGAGGTGGCGGACGAATCACTTTTATCCAGCTGGCTGAGCGAAAAGGCGGGCAGGCGTGTCCAGATCGCCGTGCCGCAGCGCGGGGAGCAGGCACAGCTGATGGAGATGTGTCGCTCCAATGCGGCGGAAAAGCTTGCGGAGCACCTCGGCCGAGCGGGAAAGCAGACGGCCGCGCTCGACGAGCTGGCCCGTCTGCTGGGCTTGGAGGCCCCGCCGGAATATATTGAAGCATATGATATTTCCCACACGGCCGGCAGCGATAATGTAGCGGGCATGGTCGTGTTTCGCGGCGGCGTACCCTATAAGCAAGCATATAAGCGGTTTTCGATTAAATCCTTTGAGGGGCAGGATGATTACGGCTCTATGAACGAGGTGCTCACGCGCCGCTTTACGCATTATGTGGAGGAAAAAGAGACTGGCGAGGGCTTTGGAAAGCTGCCGGATCTGATCCTGCTCGACGGCGGTCAGGGGCAGGTGAACGCGGTGCGCCCGGTGCTTCAGCAGTTCGGCCTGAAGGTGCCCTTATTTGGCATGGTGAAGGATGACCGCCACCGCACCCGCGCAATCGCGGCGGATGGCGGGGAGATTGCTATCAACTCTAAACGGCAGGCGTTTACGCTTGTCTCCTCCATTCAGGAAGAGGTGCACCGCTTTGCCATCGGCTATCATAAGCAAAAGCACAAAAAAAAACACGCTGGTCAGCTCGCTGACCCAAATTGAAGGCATCGGCGAAACGCGCGCACGGGCGCTGCTGCGCTCCTTCCAGACGATCCGCGCCATTCGGGAGGCGACGGTTGAACAGCTGCTTACCGTGAAGGGAATGACGGAGCCCGCCGCCAAAGCAGTGTTTTTCCATTTTCATCCAGAGGAAAGTTAAAAGATTTTTTCAACTTGTTTGTGCGGACAAGGCGGCCCATGCGCATGAAATTTGTGCCAATTCATAAAAATTGGAATTATTTCTCTGCGAATGTTGACAAACACCGGCGCAAAATAGATAATAATTTAGATAAGATTTTAGGAAGAGAGTCCGTTTTCATTGATTGAGAGCGGCACGGGAGTTGTGCGTATGAGAGTCATCACCGGCTTTGCGAAAGGCCGTAAGCTGAGAACCCTATCCGGAGAGGATGTGCGGCCCACCACTGACCGCGTCAAGGAAGCGTTATTCAGCATTATTCAATTTGAAATTGAGGGCAGGCGTGTGCTTGATCTGTTTGCCGGTTCCGGCCAGTTGGGGATCGAGGCGCTCAGCCGCGGCGCGGCAAGCGCTGTTTTTGTGGATTCCTCCGTGATTCCATTGAAGTGGTGCGGGAAAATTTGAATACAACGCAGCTCGCTCAGAGCGCGCAGGTGATGCAGATGGATAGCCTCGCCTTTCTAGCCGGCCAGTGCGGGCCGTTTGACATTGCTTTGCTTGACCCGCCCTATGGCGCGGGGCTCGTGCAAAGGGCTCTACCCATGGCGGCGCGCCGCATGCGCCTGGCGGCGTAATGATCTGCGAAGCCCCGGCAAAGGAGGATTTGCCCGAGCAGGCGGAGGATTTTGCCTGCTGCGGCGGTATTTCTATGGGCGGATTTCGCTTGCGCTTTATCGCAGAGAGGGGGAGGGAGCATGAGAATCGCAGTCTGCCCGGGCAGCTTTGACCCGGTTACGCTGGGCCATCTCGATATCATCCGCCGCTCCTCTAAGCTGTTTGATAAGGTAATTGTTGTTGTTATGGTGAATTATCATAAGAAAGACAGCAGCTTTACGGCAGAGGAACGGGTGCAGCTGCTACACCGCTGCACCGGCGATATTGAGAATATTGAAATTGATACATATAATGGCCTGCTTGCCGATTATATGCGCGAAAAGGGCGCTGTTGCAATTGTAAAAGGCCTGCGTGCGGTATCAGATTATGAATATGAATTCCAGCAGGCGCTGACGAACAAGCGCCTCAATCCAGAAGTAGAAACGATTTTTATCACCACCAGCGCTGAAAATATGTTTTTAAGCTCCAGCGTCGTTAAGCAGGTCTGTATGTTCGGCGGAGATATTTCAACGTTTGTCCCCTCGGAAATTCGGGAAGATATCATTGACCGTTTAAAACAGGGTTGAACCTGTCTATGATTTGGAAGGGAAGGATGTGTCAGTATGAGCAGTGTCAACATTGCCGAATTGTTGGATCAGATGGATGAAGTAATTGAAAACGCAACTGCCTCCATGTTATCAAGCAAGCGGTATATCGACATTCCCGCGATGCAGGAGCTGATCGCACAGGCGCGGGAAAATTTGCCCACGGAGATTGAACAGGCCACGCAGATTGTGCGTGACCGGAGCGCGATTCTCAAGGATGCAAAGCAGGAGGCGCATGAAACGCAGGAGGCTGCCATCCGCAATGCGGATAATCTGCGCGAAAACGCTCGCCGCGAGGCGGAAGCGCTCACGAGCAAGGCCCGTTTGGAAGCGGATACGATGATGGAAAAAGCCCGCCGCGATTCCAAGGCGATGATGCAAAAGGCGCAGGATGCGTCGGATGACATGGTTGCCAAGGCGGAGGAGAAGGCCAAAGCACTTGTTTCTGAGGATCAGATTACCAAAACTGCAACCGCGAAGGCTAACGAAATGCTCACCAGCGCCCGCCATCAGTCACAGGAGATGCTGGAGAACGCACAGGCCAAGGCACGCGAGGCGACGGAGACCGCTCAGACTCGAGCGACCGCCTTGCTGGAGGATGCGCAAACCAAATCAAAGGATATGGTGGAAACCGCACAGGCCAAGGCTGCTCTCTTAACTAAGACGGCAAACGAACAGGCGGAGGAGGCGATCTCTCAGGCACAAAAGTGGTCGCACGATATGCGCACGGGTGCGAGTGAATTCGTCGAGCGGATTATGCGCACGTCAGATGAGCAGCTCACCCAGTATGTCAATGAAATCCGCAGGGCGCGCCAAAGCCTACGCGCTTCTGGCAAAGTGGAGGAGGAGCCTCAACCCGAGCCAAAGCAGGACGCTCAAAAATAATCTGCTCTTTCAAACATATAATAAGACGGGCCGCAGCCGGGGGGAAGAAGCAATCACGGCTTGCGGCCCATTTTTTAAATGGGAGGAGTTCGTATCCGTCGTGTTACATTGCACATTTGGGGAAAAGCAAGCGGGCGCTTCCTATAGGACCAGGCCAGGCGCCTATTTGATTGCAGTGAGCGGCGTTCAAATCGCTTCAATCTGCACACCCAAAGGTTTCTTTCTGCCCGGCGGCGGTGTGGAGCCAGGTGAAACGCATGAGGCCTGTATTCTGCGTGAATGTTTGGAGGAAACAGGCTTTCTGGTTCAGGTAGGGGAATTGTTAGGCTCTGCGGAAAGCTATCTCATGCATGAAAAAATTGGAGCTTTTCATCCAGTGCAGCATTATTATGCGGGCGCCTTTTTGGAATTCGTTTGCGCTCCGGTGGAATTAGACCATACGCTGGTATGGCTGCCCTGCGAAAAAGCCGCCGAGCAGATGAACGTAGAGCAGCAGGCCTGGGCTGTCCGTAAAGCGTTGGAGAAGCTAGCATGGATGAAGGAGCATATTGAATGAAAATATTGGTTTTATTCACCGGCGGCACGATCGGCAGCACAGTTGACGGCGCAACCGTCCATACGGATCCGGCTGCGGCCAGCCGTTTGCTATGCTGTATCGGGCGCGGTTTGGGGAGGATGTTTTGTTTGAAGTGCGCAGGCCGTGCAACTTGCTCAGCGAAAATGCCACGCCCGGGCTGTGGTCCCTTTTGGAGCGATCGGTGCGGGAGGAGGAGCTGGCCGTTTACGATGGAGTCATCATCACACATGGCTCGGATACGCTGCCCTATACCTGTGCCGCACTCGCTTTCCTGCTGCGGGATGTGCCGATTCCATTGGTGCTGGTCGCAAGCAATTATTCCCTTGGGGATAGCCGCAGCAACGGCCTTGCAAATTTCCGCAGCGCAGTCGAGCTGATCGCTTCCCGTCAAGTTCGGGGTGTGTTCACCGTGTTCCAGGATGAAAAAGGCGCCAATCGTGTGTATCTTGCCGCCCGCATTCAGGAGGCGGACACGGCCCGCGATCAGTTTACAAGCTATGGCGGCGTAGATTTTGGGGAAATCCGGGGCGGAAAATTTGTGTGGAACGAACATCCTGACAATCCTTCGCCAAGTGAGATCAATCAAATCCCTGCACGCCTGCTGCCCGCAAATTGGGTGTTTCAGGAGCCGGTGCCCGCGTTGCGGCCCTATCCGGGGCTTTCTTACCAATGGATTCGCTATGATCCTCAGCCGCGCGCTCTGCTGCACTATCTCTATCACGCTGCTACTGCCTGCACACAGGGGAAAGCTTATGATTTAACGCATTTTCTACAGGAATGCCAAAGCAAGGGGACGGATTGTTACCTCGCGCCTTTTAAAACAGAAGGAGATGCGTTGTATGAAACGAGCCGGGCATTGCTGGCCACGGGGGCAATCCCGCTCTACCGGATTTCCTTTGAGGCGGCGTATGCCAAACTAACGATTGCGTATAATCAGGGGGAACACTCCTCAAAAAGGTTGATGGAGCAGTGCATCGCGTTTGAACGGCTTCCAGAGAGAGCGGTTTAAGATGCGAGATGTATAAAACAGCTTTATTGGCCGAAAGTGTCATTATACTTTCTCTGACCTGATGCCCTGAAAAAGCACCATCAAAAGCCCCCAATTTGCCTTACAGAGGCAAACTGGGGGGCTTTACGTGCCCGGCGCTACGGATTTTCTCATAACCAGTTTTCGCAATGAGCGTTTTTCAATGCATCCATTTTGGGGCTTCGCCGTTTCTTATTTTTTCTGCCGTTGGAGTTGATCATTCCAATCCAATTCATAGCTCGGGTTGCCATATTGAAACAGAATCTGGCTATTGATCCTGCGGATCAGATTTTTGGCAAGGGCAACGCGGTTTTCTGCATAGTTTACACCAAAAGCATCCAAGATGGGCTTGAACTGTTCCCACCGCGCCAGGAAGCTCTTGAAATCCCGTTTTTCCTTCGGTGACCAGGCTACCTCGCTGAGCGCTTGCATGCGCGGGAAGAGGAAAAGCTCGAGACGACGGACCGAAGGAATGAACTCCGTCCACATCTCCGCCTCCACACCCAGCACATTTTTTACGCTTTCCGGGTGGATGCCGCCCTGTACGGGTTCGAATTTGTATGTATTCTGTAAAGGCCGCTGCGCATAGGTCATGTCAAAGTAAAAGGCTTGGTGGCGGCTCATAATCATTTCGCCGCCCTCATTGATGTATTTTTCCGCAAATTTGTCGCGCTGCGGCGTCCAATACTGGCCGATGACGGATTTGTCGAGATTTTCGGCCTGGAGCGCTTCGTTCCATACGATTAGCCGTTTGCCCTTCTCCTTGAGATGAGCTGCAATACGGTTGTTGAATAACCCCTGTAACTCCTCCACATCCTTGAGGCCATGCGCTTTGATGGCCTTTTGGCAGTGCGGGCAGGTTTTCCACTCGTCCTTCGGCGCTTCATCGCCGCCAATGTGGAAATAGGGGGCGGGAAAGAGGGGCAGAATTTCATCCAAAACATCGAAGATGAATTCGTAGGTGCTCTCCTTGCCTGCGCAGGCGGGGCGGTTCCAATCCTTCCAGCCCAGCGTTTTTTCCGGGATGGTGCTCCCGTAGAACCAATGCACCTCGCTTGGGATTTCACGGCAGGCGAGATAGGGGTAAGCGGCGATTGCGGCGGCAAAGTGTGCGGGCATATCGACTTCCGGCACAACCATGATAAATCGCTCGGCAGCATAGGCCACGATTTCACGGATCTGCTCCTGCGTGTAAAAGCCGGGTGCGTAGGGCTTTCCCTCCAGCCGTTTGCTTTTCCAGCCGTACAGCTGTGTATCCTTGCGTTTAGAGCCGATCTCCGTGAGCAGCGGATATTTTTTGATTTCAATGCGCCAACCCGCATCGTCCGTCAAATGCCAGTGAAAAACGTTGAGCTTGTGCATAGCCATAAAATCGAGATAGCGCTTCACATAGTCCACGCTCCAAAAGTAGCGGCTGGAATCCAGCATCATGCCGCGCCAACGGAAGCGAGGCGCATCTTCGATTTTGACACAGGCCATGGAGAGTGTTTCCGCGTTTTTGGAGACGTCTAGCTTCAAAAGTTGGCGTAGGGTTTGGACGGCGTAAAATGCGCCGGCGGGTGTGGAGGAGAAAACCGCGATGCCGCTTTGCGTGCAGTCGAGCTGATAGCCTTCTTCCGGGATACGAGTGTCATATAAGAAGCGGATGTCGGCCATTTCATTGCCCTTTTGGAGGGGAAAGCGGGCGGCTTTTTCAACGAGATCCTTAAAAAAATGGAATGTTTCTTGTAACTCCGGCGCAAAATAGCAGGAGGTATCCTGTGTGAGCCTGAATGTGCCGGTCAACTGGGATACTTTTTTTGGGCAGGGGAATCAACTGGATCATAAGTCCTCCTCAAAACTACTGGATTGAATTTTATACTCAAAATTAGCGTTGTTGCTTTGCCACTGATTTTTTAACCTTAGCGTCGTCAATCAAATTATGCAGGCCTGCCCAGTGTAGCTGCCGGCGGTTAAACCAGAGGGAATAGCCCTTTGCGCGCAGGGCGCCCGGCATTGCCTGCTTGAGCGTTGCGGGGTGTTCCACGCCGTATACGGACAGCAGGCGGTAATAATCCTCAAGCTTTTGCTGAAAGTGCGCCCAGCTTCTGTTCTCCGGCGCTGTCCAGGCAATTTCTGCAATGGCGCCTAAACGTGGATATGTGCAGTAATCAGCCTTTTTCATATTAGGCACATATTCCGTCCAGAGCGGCGCTTCCAAGCCAAGCAAATTTTTGGCCGATGCTGCATCGATGTGGGGAATTTCCGGCGTGTTTTCATAGGTTGCTCGCAGGTTGAACCAGCCGTAAGGCAAATCAAGATAGTAGGGGAAAGATACGGAGTTTACCATGCGGCGGCCCGCTGTGATTTCTGCCTGGGTGTTTTTCGGCATGCCACACATCTGCCATATGATATCGCGGTCGAGCCACTGCGTGGCCTCCACAGAATCCCAGTTCCACATCATGGAAGCAACGCCTTTTTCTTTTAAATACCGGCTGACGCGGCTCATGAAGAATTGCTGAAGCTCCTCCTCATCCTTCAATCCGGTCTTTTTCATGAAGGCTTGGCAGTGGGGGCAGAGCTGCCATCGCATTTTGACAACTTCGTCGCCTCCGAGATGGAAATACCCATCCGGGAACAGCGGAATTAACTCATCAAGCACGTCAAAAATAAATTGATAGGTGCTTTCCTTTCCAGCGCATAGAATATCATGCTTCACGCCCCAATGTGTTGCCACGGGCAGTGAGCGGTTAAAGCAACTCAGCTCCGGATAACAGGCGATGGCGGACTGCATGTGGCCGGGCATGTCAATCTCCGGGATCACCTTGATGTATTTGGAGTGCGCGTAGGCGACTACTTCGCGGATGTCCTCCTGTGTATAAAAACCGGAATGGGGCGAAAGCCAAAATTCGTGTGGGAGCGTTTGGAGCCAAACTCCGTCAGGCGCGGATGTTTTTTAATTTCCACGCGCCATCCTTGATCCTCTGTTAGATGCCAGTGAAAAATGTTGAGCTTATGTACCGCCATGAGATCTAGGAAGTGCTTTACCTCCTCAACCGGATAGAAATACCGGCCGACGTCGAGCATAAAGCCGCGGTAATGATAGAGGGGAGCGTCATTGATGCTGAGGCTTGGAATTTTGCAGCCATTGGTCAGCAAGATTTGCTTCAACGTTTGCAGCGCGTAAAAGAGGCCGGCTCCCCGGCGGAAGAGATGCAGATCTCCTGCTCGGAAACCTCTATCCGGTATGCCTCAGGATCCCCTTCTTCCATTCGGGCGAGCACAAGCCGTGTTGCTCCCTCGGACTGAGTCAATCCGAAATGAAAATTTTTCTTTAAAAAAGATTGGAAGTCTTCCAGCGCAGCTTGCGCAAGCACAGAATTGACCAGTGCGGTTTCGGCGGAAAATGGAAAGCAGCCTGCGCCTTGGTGGATCGTTATATCCTTTGGTTCAGGGATGATATGCATCATTCGTTAAGCCACCCTCAAAAACTTTATTTTATACCATTATAGCAATGATTTGTGGCAGGTGCAAGCGGCGGAGCGCGGAAAGCATTCGCCAGAAGAGATTTTTCAATTGCTTCCATTCATAAATTCCTCTGTTTTGCTCAAACTAGGAGTGGACATCAATCGGTGCATAGGCCGCAATTGCCAGCCTGCCCGTTGTCCATGAAGGGAGGTGAACGGAATGTCCCAGCAGAACCAGAACAACCAGAACAATCAGTTCAACAACCAGCAGAACCAGAACAATCAGTTTAACAACCAGAATAACCAGCAAAATCTGAAGAACAACAAGGCGAAGCAGCAGGCGAGCAACAGCCGCAACCAACAGAACCAGCAGAATCGCCAGAATCAGAACTTCCAGAACCAGCGGCAGGAAAATGAAAATCAGTTTTAACCATTGATTTTAACAGCCTCTGTTTCAAACGCAACCATACGCTAATCCGGGAAGAACCGGCCGGTGCACATGCAGCGGCGGGTTCTTCCAATTTTTATCCTGTTTTTTATTGCAACGTTAAAATCTGCATATTAGAACATTGACTTCTTTCGATTTGTTTGGTATTATAAAAATACAGCATATTGCATATGAATTATTAAGAATAATATATTTTATTGTGATTAAATTTGGCGTTATCAAATAATAGAAATGGGGTTGAGAAAATGAAAAAACATGGGTTTCGATGGCTTTCCTTCTGCATGGCTATTTTCATGGTGCTCTCAATGGCAGCCTGTGGTGGCGGCGGGGAAACAGACACGTCATCCGGGGAGAGCGGTCAGCCTGTTGCCTCAGCGGCGGGCCAAGGCGAAACACTGGGCGAGGTGGAAAGCGGGTCGGCAGAGGAGAGCGCCTCTGTGTCCGATCCATCCACAGCTACTGTGCCTTCGGAGGAGGGCTCCGCAAAGCAGGAAGAACGACCCGGCGCCTCTCAGGCGGAACCGACCGGGGCGCCGCAGGCTGAAAGGCTGCCGTCCACAAAAGCGGAAATTCTTGCGCTGTATACGACTGTGATGAACAAGGCTAAGGCGGGAAAACCCGGCTTTAAAAAGGTGGAGTATCAGGAAATCACCAAAAAGAATTTGACAGTAATGCTGTTAACTGGGTTTTAGATCAAGCGGGGAATTATATGACAAGCCCCGAAAAGGCCAATGCCAATCCGGCAATCAATCAAAAGGGCGGGGATATGACATGGTTCCCGGTATATAATGGAAGTGCTGGTTGTTTGATCGCGCAGGGTGATGCAGATAAAGCGATTCAAAGCGCGAGTTGCACAAAGCTTGATAACGGCAACTATAACTCGATTATTAAGCTGAGGCCGGAAACAAACCCTGAGCCTTTGGCAAGTTACCATGGGAAGATGTTCTCGCCGCTGTCGAAAAAAGATATTGACAATGAATTGGATAAATTATCAATTTTAATCCGGGTGGATCATTACGCCGTGAAGTACCGCGATTGTACGGCAACCCTGATTTGCAACCCCAAGACAAATCAAATCGTATCGCTGGAGCAGATCATGTATTGTGACATTACGGCAAAAGGGCGTATCAAGGTTTTGTTTATGGATATTGACGGAGGAGCAACGCTGCGCAATACCCTGAAGATAACAAACTTCCGGTATTAGCCCATATTCATTGGAAAGCGCCCCGCCTGCGCGGGGCGCTTTTATACTATCTATCAATAGCGGATATTCCATTTCTTTATCCACGAAGCGGCGTTTGTTTTGCCAATCATTTTCTGTTGACATCCAGAACATTTGCGCGTATACTAGCTGTGAACAAATGTTCTAATACGCTTTCAGGGATGTAATGACGATGGATCTTTTTGATAAACTGCGTATCCTTGCCGACTCCGCGAAATATGACGCCGCCTGCACGAGCAGCGGGGTAGATCGCTCCTCCTCCGAGGGGGGCGGCTTCCGTATCGGCAACGCGGCCTCCTGCGGGCTTTGCCACAGTTTCGCGGCGGATGGTCGGTGCATCTCTCTTTTGAAAGTGCTTATGAGCAATGCCTGCGTTTATGACTGCCAGTATTGCGTTAACCGTTGCTCCAATGATGTGCCTCGTGCAACCTTCACGCCCAAAGAACTTGCGGAGCTGACGATCCATTTTTATAAACGCAACTATATTGAGGGGCTGTTTTTGAGCTCCGGTGTGATCAAAATCCGGATTACACCTGTGAGCGCATGATCGAAACGCTGCGCATCCTGCGGGAGGAATATGGCTTTGGCGGCTATATCCACGCCAAGGCGATCCCCGGTGCGGATGACGCGCTGCTCTCCCGCCTTGGCCAATTGGCGGACCGCATGAGCGTCAACATTGAGCTGCCCTCACAAAAAAGTTTAAAGCTGCTCGCACCCAATAAATCAAAAACAGATATTCTCCGCCCGATGGGCTCATCAGCACGCGCATTGCGGAAAACACGACGGACCTCGTGCGCTACCGTCACGCGCCAAAATTTGCGCCCGCAGGCAGAGCACGCAGATGATCGTGGGCGCGACGCCGGAAACGGATTATACAATCCTGAACCTTTCCTCCGCGCTCTACAAAAAATATGGCCTCAAGCGTGTGTTCTATTCCGCTTATATGCCGGTTTCCAGCAACCCGCTTTTGCCCGCGGTGGATACCAAGCCGCCGCTTCTGCGTGAGCACCGGCTCTATCAGGCAGATTGGTTGCTGCGGTTTTATGGCTTTTCGGCCGGGGAGCTGCTCGACGAAGCACATCCAAATTTTAACCCTTATATTGATCCAAATGCAATTGGGCGCTCAACCACATGGCGCTTTTCCCGGTAGAGATCAACACCGCGCCGCAGGAAATGCTGCTGCGCGTGCCCGGCATCGGCGTCAAAAGCGCCAAGCGGATTGTTGCCGCCCGCCGCGTTGGCAGGCTCGATTTTGCGGGGCTGAAAAAGATCGGCGTTGTGTTAAAGCGCGCGCAGTTTTTTGTGACCTGCAATGGGCGCATGGCGGAGGGACTCAAAGTAACACCGATCGGGTGCTGCAATCGATGCTGTCGGAGCGCTCCCGGCAAATGCTACCGACGCTTTCGGATGAGCCGGAGCAGTTGAGCCTGTTTCAACACGAGGTCACAAGGGAGGATGTGATGAAATGCCTGACCGGGCAAATGTAGCCTACTGCTATGATGTTCCTTTGAAGGACTGCTGTGCTGCATTTTTGAGAGTTTCGAGAAAAAGGAACGCCCTGTTTCCATTCAACCGGAAGGTATGGGGCAATTAACACTCTACCCGCCGCGTGCGGTGCAGACAGAGCTTTCGAAGGCGCGTCGCGTGGAAGCGGGGCTTCGCCGGAAAGCCTCCGATGAATCCTACCGATTGGTGGAGCTCGGTTATTACTCCTGCCACGAGCAAAAGGAGCTTTTACTGCTTGATTTTACGCGCCTTGCGATGCACTATGGAAGAAGAGCGCTCTCCATGCTCGCGGATGATACGGTAAACGAGCTGACCCGCGCTGTGCAGAAGCTGACGAACGAGGCGCACCAGTTCAAACAGTTTGTGCGCTTCTCGATTGGGGACAATGGCGCGATGTCCGCTGTGATTGAGCCGAAGAATTTCATCTTGCCGCTGATCGCGCCGCATTTTGCGACCGGTATCCATGTGAATCCTTTTTGATTTTTGACGAAACGCACGGTGCTGCGTTGGTTTCTACGCAGGGGCGGTACGCAATTGTTCCGGTAGACGGTTATGAACAGCCGAAAGCGGGAGAGGAGGAACGCAGGTTCCGTTCGCTGTGGAAGCTATTTTACGATACGATTGCCATCGAAGGGCGATATAACCCGAAATGCCGGATGACCCATATGCAGAAGCGGTTCTGGAAGCATATGACGGAGCTCAATGGGGAGGGGGAGATTCCTATCATAAAAACGCTGCCGATGAAATAGGGAATCTATTTATCTGGCGGTTAATCTGCGATAGGGGCACAAAAAATAGCCGGCAGCCAGTAGCGCTGCATGGTTTGACATCCTCTTTAACCTGCATTATACTATATTCTTCAGAAATGATGGGGATGTGTAAACGCGTGAAACGAGAAGAAACCACACAGGAAAGATTTAACCGTATGACGCAGACACCGGTGAAAAAGCTCGTCTGCACGCTTGCGGTGCCTACGATCATCAGCATGTTGGTGACCTCTTTTTATAATATGGCGGATACCTTTTTCGTCGGCCGCATCGGCACGAGCGCCACGGGTGCGGTGGGCGTGGTGTTTTCCCTAATGGCGGTGATTCAGGCGATTGGCTTTACCTTCGGCCATGGGTCGGGCAACTATGTTTCACGCGCGTTGGGGCGGCAGGATATGGAAAACGCCTCGCGCATGGTATCCACCGGCTTTTTCTCAGCGCTGTTTTTGGTGCGGGCGTGAGCGTGCTGGGGCTGATCTTCCTTGACCCGCTGGTGCGGATCTTGGGCGCCACTCCGACGATCTTGCCCTATGCACGTGGTTACGCGGCTTATATCCTTCTTGGCGCGCCTTATATGACAGCCACCTTTGTGCTCAATAACCAACTGCGTTTCCAAGGCAGTGCCATGTATGCGATGGTAGGGGTCATCAGCGGAGCGGTGCTTAATATTGCGCTGGATCCGTTATTCATCTTCACCTTCCGCCTCGGTGTGAGCGGCGCTGCAATTGCTACAATCATCAGCCAGTTTATCAGCTTTTGCATTCTGCTTTATGCTTCCTCAAGGCGCGGGAATATCCGCATCCGCTGGAGGGATTTCACACCGAAATGGGCCTTTTACCGGGAGATCCTGCGCGGCGGCCTGCCTTCTTTCTGGCGGCAGGGATTGGCGAGCGTGGCAACGATGTGCCTGAATTTGGCGGCGGGCCCGTTTGGCGATGCGGCGATTGCAGCGATGTCGATTGTGTCGCGCGTCGGGATGTTCGCAGGCTCCGCGTTGATTGGATTCGGGCAGGGCTTCCAGCCGGTGTGCGGCTTTAACTATGGCGCGCAGCTTTATGGGCGCGTTCGCAGAGCCTTTTGGTTTTGCATCCGCGTGGCGACTGCTGTGCTCCTTTTGATCGCCGGAATAGGCCTTGTTTATGCGCCGCAGATTATTGCGCTTTTTCGCGATGATCCTGCGGTGATCGAAATTGGCGCTGCGGCGCTTCGCTTTCAATGCTTGACCTTCCCGCTTAACGGTTGGATCATCCTTAATAATATGATGCTGCAAACGATTGGCAAGGCCGCGAAGGCTACAGTGCTCGCAATGGCGCGTCAAGGCCTTTTCATGCTGCCTGCTCTGCTGATTCTCACGCCGGTTTTCGGCCTGCGAGGAATTGAGTGCAGCCAGCCGGTCGCCGATATTGCCACTTTTCTGCTGGCCATACCGATGGGCCTGAGCGTCCTGCGGGAAATGCGTGTGCAGGAAAGCGCGATGAAGCTGGGGGAATAGAAAGGTTTGGCAGAGCGCTTTATAGGGGCTGCGCCACATAGTCATACCAAAAAACGCACCTTGAAGGGGCCTTTAAGGCTCCATTCGCAGGTGCGTTTTTCTATGTTTTGGGATAGTTCAGCAAGCCCTAAGCCGCATCTATTCCTTGCTGTGTTGGAACGCCGTTTCCCACTCGGCCGGCCGGAAGCCGGCGAGCACAAAATCTTTCCTATTAGAATGGGGCGCTTGACGAGCATGCCATCCGCTGCAAGCAACTCCAGCTGCTCATCCTGCGCCATGTCCGGCAGCTTATCTTTCAAGGCGAGCGCCTGTAGGCAAGTCCGCTCGTGTTGAAAAAGCGCTTGAGGGGAAGATTGCTTGTTTGCAACCATTCCCGTAGCTCGGCTTCCGTGGGATTTTGTAGCTTAATATCCCGCGTTTCATAGGGGATTTCGTGTTCGTCTAGCCACTGTTTTGCTTTTTGGCAGGTGGTGCATTTAGGGTACCAGAGAAAGAGCATAGAAGCAGCCTCCTTGTTGCAATCGTATGATTTTGTTAGAGAAGAGAAGGTTGCAGTCAGCTAATCTTCTCCAGAATAATATTCAAAATTTCCTCGTCCGTTTCGCGCATTCCATCGCGCCCAATCCGGCCAACGCCCCGGATGGTATCCTCCACATCTCCGCGGACAATTCCGTCTCCGGGCCGGAAGCTGCGGTTTTGCAGCGCCATGCAGTGGCCTAGGATCGCCGCATCCACTGCGGAGGCAATTTTGGCCGCGCAGGAGGGTTTCGCGCCGTCGCACACAATGCCGGAAACATTGGCGATCGTGTTGGTGATCGTATCGCAAACGGCTCGTAGGAGCCGCCGTAGAGGTAGGTGATTGCTGCCCCGCTGCCCACTGCCGCGCTGACCGCCCCGCAGTAGGCGGAGAGGCGGCCGAGGCCCGTTTTTTGGTGAATGGCAATCAAGTTGCTTAGCACAAGCGCGCGGTAAAGCTGCTCCCGCGTTGCGCCGATGTGCTGGGCATATTTAATCACGGGCAGCGAGGCCGTCATGCCCTGATTGCCGCTGCCGGAATTGATCACCACCGGCAGCACGCAGCCGCTCATGCGCGCGTCGCTCCCGGCGGCGGGGAAGGCGCACGCCACATTTTTAATATCATCGCCGTAGCTTTTCAGCAGTGTCACACCCACGCTCGCACCGTAACAATGCGCAAGCCCCTCCTCAGCGATTTTGAGATTGTAAGTGATCTGGCGATCCAGGATTTCCTGGACTTCTTCGATTTGCACCGTGCGTGCAAACGCATAAATATCCGCCACGTTGAGCGATTGATAGTCCGCACAGTCTTTCTGCTCATCGGGCTGTGCCGTATAGAGCGGCTCGCTGTCGCGCTCTACGCGGATGATGCGGGTGTGCTCATCCCGGATTTCAACCATCGCCGTGTGCGCTTCACTCTCCGCTGTGATACGGATATGCAGGCAGGAATCGCTGCGCAGCAATTCTGTTTTGCACATACCGCTTTCCAGCAGGCGGCGCGTCTGCTCCACATCCTCCGGCTGCACGCAGGAGAGCACCTCCAGTTCACGGTCCGCGCGCCCGCAACCGCGCCCAGGATCGCGCTTGCCTCAATGCCGCGCAGGTCGCCGGTGGTGGGCACGATCACGCTCTTCACGTTTTTGATGATGTTGCTGCTGCAAGCGGCGATGATGCGCTTGGGCATTTCGCCCAGCACCCTGCGCGCCACGGCAGCGGCATAGGCGATTGCAATTGGCTCCGTGCAGCCCAATGCTGGCACGAGCTCCGCGCGCAAAATTTGCAGATAGGTTTCATAGTGGTTGCAGGTTTTGTTTTTACAGTCTCCGGGGTTCAAATTGTCACCTCATTGTTTTTTCGTTTTCTGTTTCTCTTTTGGAACCGTTCTGGTTGCTTGTTTAGTTTATCGCAATTGTGTTGGGAATGCAAGCGTTCGCCGCCTAGGCTCAAATGGAAAAGGGAGGATGGGAGGGAAATAGCATTGACAAAACAATCCAGTTTTATATACTATAATCATACATTATCATCAAATACAGGGTAAAATCATATGGATTTGGGGAAAGAGATGGATTTCTAGGTAAATAAATATTTAAAAATGGAGAGATTGGGTTGGGAAGGCATAAAAAATGGTGGAAGCAATTGCATGTGTCGGATGTTCGCTCCTTGTGCTCGCATCATCTCTGCTGGCGGCTTATGGCTTCGATGAAG
>ENA-OUNI01000372-OUNI01000372.1-human-gut-metagenome-genome-assembly--contig:-NODE-372-length-20704-cov-3.888468_pt1 | contig 20704 bp, 22 predicted proteins | sample MGYA00242499_ERZ504580 | MGnify/ENA primary metagenome ERZ504580 (study PRJEB26092, sample SAMD00036315) | human gut metagenome | host: Homo sapiens | study: EMG produced TPA metagenomics assembly of... | reverse complement strand
AAAATAAAGGAGGAGACAACGTGAATAATCAAAACTTTTATTTGCGTCTGATCGCACTTTTGCTGATCATCATGGCGGTATTTTTCTATAACGGAACAGTAAAAGATAAAGAACAGGCTCAGGATATTGCAGACCTGACTGCAAAACAGAGAGCCTGGAGAAACAGCAGGACCAGATACTTACAGCATTAAAGGAAACTTATGAGGAACAGAAAACAGCAGCAGAAAGTAATGCTTCTTCTGATGTATCTTCAGAAGCTGATAATAAATCTGAAAAGGATTCTGCAGAGGATAAAGAAAATGCAGATCAGGCAGATTCTGAAGAAACCGATGATTCTGACAATGTATATAAAAATGGCACCTTCGAAGGTTCAGGAACCGGATACGGTGGAACGATCACTGTTCAGGTGACTCTGGAAGATGATACCATTACAGCAGTCAGTGTAGTCAGTGCACCGGGTGAGGACAGTGCTTATCTGTCACAGGGCGAGAATGTCATAAACAGCATCATCAGCGAGCAGAGCACAGATGTTGACACCATTTCCGGAGCAACTTTCAGTTCTACCGGTATCTTAGAAGCAGTAAATGACGCATTATCAAAGGCGGAAAACGCATGAAAAAGAAACAACGAAAGGTACGGCTGATCCGTGCAGCCATACAGCTTATATTTTTTATAGCAGCGCCCTCCCTTTTTTCCACAGCATTTGCAGGAATCAAATCCATCTTTCTTGCAATCGGAGGACAGCAGAGCGTAACCTGGAACTCTTTTCTGGATATTACGGCATTACTGTTGATCATTACTATTTTGTTCGGACGTCATTTCTGCGGTTATGCCTGTGCGTTTGGCTCGCTGGGAGATGCTCTGTATGAGCTTACCGCGTTTATCCGCGCGAAATGCTTTGGAAAAAAGAAAAAACATGGATATCCTGAAGAATGGGTGCACAGATTACAGAAAGTAAAATATGTGATTCTTGCATTTCTGCTTCTTTCCTGCATAACAGGATTCTATTCCAAATTACAGGGAATGAGTTCATGGGATGTATTCTCCATGCTTACAACAGGCAGACTGCCGAAATCTACCTACATTGTGGGAACAGTTCTGCTGATCCTGATTATGGTCGGAATGTGTACACAGGAGCGTTTCTTCTGCCAGTTTCTCTGTCCTATGGGAGCAGTATTTGCAATCATGCCGATCATCCCGGGAGCACTTTTCAAACGAAATCGTCCAAACTGTGTATCAAAGTGTACTCTCTGTAAGAAGAGATGTCCGGCACATCTGGATATTGACGGCGATACTGCACATTCAGGGGAATGCATCTGCTGTCACGCCTGCACTGCAGTCTGCCCAAGGAAAAATATTCATACAGGCACTGTTAATGATAAAAATTAGCAACTGCTAACTTATTGAGAAAATTTGATTAGTAAGAACTAACTGTATTGGTAGACATACTTTTCCGACAGTGATATAGTCTATAGAGTTAGTTGATAATAACAATAAGAGGATAAGGAATCAGAAATATATGACAAACAGACGCTCTTTTGTACTGGGACTTTTCATTACGTCCTCTCTTTTATGTACATCCCGGACTGCATGGGGAAACTCTGAAATAAACACATACACCAAAACAGACTTTGCTATGGACACCGTAGTATCAGAGACTCTTTACACAACAGGTGAGGACATCACAGCAGACATAATCTCTGCATTAAAAGATGTGGAAGAAAACTGGATCTCCTGGACAAAAGAAAGTTCTCAGATATATCAGATCAATCAAAATGCCGGAAATACAACAACGGTATCTGATGAAACTGCCACCTGTTTAAAACAGATACTGGATTTGTCGAAAGCGTTCTGGCGGAGCATGGATCCTACTATGGGAAGAGTGATCCGCCTGTGGGACATTGACGGAGAGGATCCGCATATTCCTTCAGATGATGAATTAAATTCCCTGCTTGAAAATGTAGGATATGACAAGGTGACTCTGGATGGAAATAAAGTTACCATGCCGGAGGGAGTAACCCTTGATCTGGGGGCTGCAGGTAAGGGAATCGGCTGCGATGCAGCAAAAAAAATTCTTGATGCAGATAAAAATGTATCCGGTATGATCCTGAATCTCGGCGGCAGCAGTGTCATGAGCTATGGAAGCAAACCTGACGGTTCTGCCTGGCAGGTAGCTGTCACTGATCCGCGGGATACAGAAGGTGATTACCTGGGAGTAGTTACTCTGAATGGTACTGAATTTTTATCTACTTCCGGAGATTACGAAAAATACTTTATAGAAGATGGTGTTCGATATCATCATATACTGGATCCTGCTACAGGATATCCTGCAAGAAGCGGTCTCACATCTGTGACGGTTGTGTGTGATGACGGCCTGAACGCAGACGGACTTTCCACTGCATGCTTTGTACTGGGAAAAGAAAAGGCAGAAGAACTTTTGAAGAAATACAATGCAGACGGACTGTTCGTAGATGATTCTGATCATGTCTGGATGACGGAAGGCATGAAAGAAAGATTTCAATTACTGAAAGATACTTATTCCATCGGTGAATAGGTTTATCTTATATAAAGATCTCTGAACTGTCAAAAATTTCAGTTTTCCGGACAGTTTGGAAATATATTTATTAACTCATATTCAGGAGGATTTAAAGGTATGCGCAAGGGAAATTTAATCAAAATGGCAGCTCCTGCAATTTTAAGTGCAGCAATGATGGTTTCAGGATTACCGGTTATGGCTGCGGATTTTACATCTGATACTGCTGTGGAGACTGAGGCACAGACAGATGAGTTTGATGCAGCAGATGACACCGCTGATGCTTTTGCAGGCGATGAGGAAACACCTTTTGTTGACGATCAGGCAGCAGCAGAAGATGAATTCGCTGCAACAGCAGAAACAGGCTACAAATATGTCTATGCAGGTCTGACATGGGCACAGTACTGGGCATCTGAGGGAGTTTATAATGCTGCAAACACAGCTTCCAATGGAACAAAAGACAGCCATGATGAACTTGACAAAGGCGGTTTCGACACAGTAACCAGAGCTACTGTAAACCATGGCCTGCACAGAGGAAGCTACCAGTGTGAAGCAATCATGTATGACAAAAACGGCGGTTCTTATGAGATTTCCTACTGGACCTCAGCTAATGATGCAGTTCTTACGGACGGAACAACTGTAAAGCTGAATCAGCCTGAAAGAGGACAGATTACAAAAGCTGATGGAAGTGTTGTAGAATTCGACCATTATAACGTAGTAGGCCTGAAATATGTACCTGTCGCAGTAAAAGCAGAAGATTATGAAGCCTTCAAATCCCAGTTCAAGGTTGTGGAAGACGGAAGCACAGTTGCCGGAGGATTTGGAGAAAACAATTTGCAGTCCTATAGTGCAGTTGCGGATGTTACCGCTGAAACAAACGGCTTAAAAGAAGCTGTAAAAGGTTCCGATGGAACATTCACATTCAAGGCCAGAACAAACGGTACAGGTTCCGGACTTAAAGATCAGGCACTCCAGACAGCATCCAATGTTACCGCAACAGTAAAAGAAGCAAGTGGAAGTTACGGCGAATTCTTAAGAGTAGATATTACAGGTGACGGATATGGTGCTCTTGGTGCTAAAATGTATGCTGTAAAATGGGATTACTACGGAAATGGTAATAAAGTTCTGGCATCTTACGGAACAAAATTTGCAGCAGATAACTGGATGCACAAGGCAATGGGAATCCAGCTTGGTCTGACAGATTCCTACCGCTGCCAGCTTCCAAAAGGAACAGATGGAACCGGCAAATGGAAAATCACCGTATATGCAATGGGATATGCAGATACTGTATTTGAAGTTAATGCAACAGATGCAAACATCGTAAAACCGGAAGCAGGAGAAGCAGATACAACAGCATTAAAAGCAGCAGTAGAAAAAGCAGAAGCCTTAAAAGAAGCAGATTACACAGCAGATCCTGGAAGGCAATGCAGTTAGAGCTTCAGGAAGCAAAGGATCTTCTTGCAAAAGAAAAGCCAACTCAGGCAGAGGTTGATGAAGCTACAACTCATCTGAACGCAGCAGTAGAGGCTCTTGTTAAAGCAGATACGAAGGTAACAGTAACTCTCAACAAGAAAACAGCCATTGTTTACAAAGGAAAAACAACTACACTGAAGGCAACTGTAACAGGAGCAGATGCACCAAAAGTTACATTTACTTCCAGTAACCCAAAAGTTGCAGCTGTAAACAAAACAACCGGTAAAGTTACTGCAAAAGCAAAAGGTAGTGCAGTCATCACAGCTAAATGCGGAGATGTAAAGGTAACCTGCAAAGTAACAGTTAAAAATCCAACTCTTACACTGAACAAAACATCTGCATCTGTAAAAGTCGGCAAAACAACTAAGATCACAGCAAAAGCAGCTCCGTCAGGAAAAGTTACATACAAATCCGGCAACAAGAAAATTGCTACAGTATCATCCAATGGTACAATTAAGGGTATTAAAAAGGGTACTGCCAAAATCACAGTAACATGCAATGGTGTAACCAAAACAGTTAAAGTAACTGTAAAATAATCTGATCTGACTGAAGTCAGGCGGATATTTGCAATCGGATTCGCAGACAAGAGGAAAGAAATCCTGTATCCCACCAGAAAGGCAGGATTTCTTTTCAACTGTAAAACTTTATACAGTTGAAAAGAAATCATTTGAATATGATTTCCTGGAACTATTGAAGAAGGAGGAATTTATGGACAAAAATAATGAGCAGAAAAATAATAAGACTCCGGAAATGAAACCGAAACAGGACAGTTTCCGTCCATGGTTAAAGCTTATTCCTGCGGCAGCAGTTTTTGCAGCAGTCTGTGTAACCTGTTATCAGGCAGATAAAAGTCCTGTGGAGACTACATCGGTTTCCGATAATAATGTTATGTCTACTGATGAGATTAAAGAATTGATTTCACAAGGAACTGCAGGTAAGGATTTTGATTCAGAAGACTCTTCTGAAACCAATGGAACCTCAATTTCAAAAACATCAAAAAAGACAAAAAAAACAAGTAAGATTAAAACAGGAACAAAGAAAAATTCATCTACAGGTTCCTCTGCAAATGGAGGTACAGCAGGGGGTGGTGCAGGAAGCACAGTCACACCAACTACAGAAGTTCCTGCCGGTGGATATGCGGACGGTACCTATACAGGCTCCGGAACCGGTTTCGGAGGAACGATCACTGTTCAGGTAACTGTCACTGACCATAAAATTGCAGCTATCAATATTGTAGATGCATCAAATGAAACAGCCTCCTATTTTGCAAATGCACAGGGTGTGATCAGCAAATTCTTGCAAGCCAGTCTCCGAACGTAGATGCAGTCAGTGGTGCCACTTATTCTTCAAACGGAATTATTACTGCGGTTCAGAATGCATTGTCACAGGCAATTCCATCAGGAAATCAGGCAGTTGTTACGCCAACTCCCACTCCATCACCGAAACCGACAAAGAAACCTTCTCCAATACCGAAGCCGGGAGACGAACAGATTTACAAAGACGGAACCTATACAGGAACCGGTAAAGGATACAGTGGGACAATTACGTTGACAGCTAAGATTAAAAAAGGTGTGATCAAGTCTCTGGAAGCAGAGCATACAGATACGCCTATGTTCTTTAAGAAAGCATGGGACATCCTGGAAAATGAGATCATTCAGAATCAGTCTGTCGATGGCATTGATACTGTCAGTGGTGCAACCTACTCTTCAAAGGGTATCATAAACGCAATGAAAGATATTCAGAAGCAGGCAGAAAAAGGCACCACAAAAGTGACACCAACTCCAACACCAGAAGTAACAGTTACGCCAATTCCTGAGGCAACCCCAATCCCGACACCGGAAGAAACTCCGACTCCAGAAGTCACTCCAACACCAGAGGAAACACCAGCTCCCACACCAACACCGGAAGAGACTCCGGAGCCTACGCCGGAACCTACAGGACCATATATTGACGGAACTTATACAGGCTCAAGCTATGGATACAGTGGAAGAGTAAATGTAACCGTAACGATTCAGGGCGGTCAGATTGCATCTATTGAACAGAGTAACAGTGATTCACCTGAGTACTTTGATTATGCATGGGAAACTATTTATCCTCAGATTATGGGAAATCAGTCAGCAGACGGAATTGATGCTGCAAGCGGTGCCACTTATTCCTCAGAGGGAATCCTTGGAGCAATTCAGAAAGCTCTTGCCCAGGCATTGGCATAAAATTACTGAAATTAAAGCAAAAAAGTAGCATAAAATTTTAATTACAATTAAAACTTACACTTATTGTAAAAGAAAAAAACATATGCTATAATTTCTGTTAGTGAGTTCTAACTTATAATGACAGATCATGCTTTTAACAGCATTGTAATAACAGAAATGGAGGATAACAACATGATCAAAACAACTGTAAAAGTAGACGGCATGATGTGCGGTATGTGTGAATCTCACGTAAATGATGCAGTGAGAAAAGCTTTCCAGGTAGATAAAATTACATCTTCCCACAGCAAAGGAGAAACCGTGATCATCTCAGACGGACCGGTAGACGAAGCAAAATTAAAAACAGCGATCAGTGCTACAGGATATGAAGTAAAAGGCATTACATCAGAGCCATATGAAAAGAAAAAAGGACTGTTTTCTTTTCTTCATAAATAAAAATACGTTTTAATTTTCCATGAGAAACCAGGCAGGAATTGTTCAGTGATTGAACAGTTCTTTCCTGGCTTTTTACTTTATCAGACACCTTGTTGCATCCAGAGATGTGTCTCTGGTAGATGAAATCAATAGTCATGGATTTGAATGATTTATAGAAAAATGGAATCTTTTTGCATATTGAGAGCATTTCAGAAATATATCTGATAAATGTATTTGTCAAGCGGATAAAATCTACCGCTTCGCTACGTGGCTCTATACCAAATAACTACTCCGCAGTTTATCAGAAGGAGCTTGCAGTCCTCGGATGACGCGCTATGGAAGAAGTGTTCAAAAAATGTAACACAAGTCCATAATCTATTGTGCAATTTCTCGATAAATCTCGAATAATGACGGTAAGAAGTCCGATAAATTCATAAAAATCAGTTGCTTAATTTGTGCAAAATATGGTAGACTAACTGTAGTTAAGAAATGACAGAAATTTACAATTATTAATGATCTGGAGACGAAAGAATGAAAAAAGAAAATAGAACTTGTCTGTTGGATTTTATTTACCGTTTTTTCTGGTATTGGTTTCTTTATTAACTTTATGAGCAAACCTCCGGTAAACGATACACATACATTTACTTTATACATGATTGGTGCTGCTGTGGTATCCTTACTATACCCGGCATCTATGTTTGTTCTTGGATTGAGAAACCGCTACCTGTATGATAAGTTAAATGAACTTGCTGAAGAAAAGGGTGAAACTGAAGTTGCCAAATCTGCACACACTTTCAGGTCATCCGCATCAGGATATACAGTTCCTGATATGAACATCCTTGTCAGTGCTCTGACCTCTGATCAGAAACTTACAGAGGAAGAGAAAGAATATTTATTAGAATACATTAAGAAGAAATGATGTGATGTTTAAATGGAACTGTTAGTCTGTATGTCCATTGCAGGAAGTATTCCTGTTGTGATCTGTTTACTTTTGTATATAATCCAGCGTGGAAACTATAATTACATTCTCGGAAGAAGATTACTACTGACAGGTGTGTTCTTTTATCTGGTACCTGTGCAGTTGGTTAAATATTTGCTTCCAAAAGATGCACTTCCAGAAACAATGTTAATTGGTAGAAAAGCTGATTCCTATCTGTCAGGTTCTCTGGCTTTCTGGAGCGAAAAGCAGGGTGAGTACATATGGATACCTCAATGGTTTAATCTATTTGCCAGAATCTGGTTAACAGGAATTATTATCTTTGCAATCTATGAGATTGTTAAATACTGGAGAGGTGCACATTCTATACGGAACTATATCTTTGAAAAGATTGAAGATCCTGAAGATAATCTTACTTATACCTGATTCCGGATGAGATTTGTGGTCCATGTACCATCGGATTTTTCCGTCAGAAAATCGTGTTTCCAGAGAGTTTTCCTCTGCATCCTGATTTTATTATGGTATATAAGCATGAACATACACATTTGGAGAATCATGACAATTTAGTAAAACTTTTATGCCTTTTCGTTCTGTGTCTGCACTGGATGAATCCCGTGGCATATCTTTTACTTTTCCTTTACATAGATACAGCAGAAATAGTCAGTGACAGTGTAGCAGTCGATGGTTGCACAAAAGAAAAACGTCAGGACTATGCAAAATTGCTGGTATTAGAAGCCTCAACTTCTGATATTCGTCCAGCCGTGTGGAAAAATAACCTTTCCGGACATAAAAACAATAAGGAAGGAAAGGATTTTAAAACATTAAAAAGGAGGATTACCTACATGATGAAGGAAAAGAGAAAAGGAATGTTACAGAGAGGGATTATGGTGGCAGTGTCGGCGCTGACAGTTGTGGCTAGTGCTGGAACGGTGATGGCGTATCAGCCTGCACAATCATCTGATGAAAGTTTTTGAAGAGTTTTATTTCCGATGATTCAATATATGATTTTGGATTTGATGATGTGAATGATAGTATATTAAATTTTATTGATTTTTCTGAAAGTGATACGGTATATGTTGATGCAGATGGAAATGAAATGGTATGCAGGAATCTTCAGATACTTATGCATTATGTACACATAGTATGATTCCAGCAACTTTTTATACTCATTCAAAGAACTCTTCAGGAGGATGTACTATTAAGGTATATACGTGCCAAAGATGTGAAAAATGTGGATATAGCGCAAATGCTAAATATTCTCATACTATAACATATACAAAATGTACTCATTAATTAAATATTTATTTATATAATATATGGATCTTCAGATTTCTGAAATAAATTTTAGATATCTGAAGATTTTTTATTTTAATTAATTGGTTATCCACAGAAAAAATATATTAAGAATAAATATAATCTTGTCTTTTCTGAAATACTTTCTCAATATCATCCCAATTTCCCTCTTGCATTTTCACAAAAGTTAGAATATACTAACCAGTAGAGTTAGGAATAGCAAACTCTCGCGTGAATGAAATCATTTGAACTCCATCCGAAGACCTGCTGAATTCTTCGGAACACTGGATCAGATCTGTACTTGCTGAAATCGCGGTTCTGCTGAAAAACCGTACCTCAGATATGATTCACTTGGTACATCCCAGTTGCGGTGTACCAGGAGTCCAAATGCAAAACCAGAAAGGGGATTTATCATGTACTTAGAAATTGAGAAAGTAATTGGAAGAGAAATTCTGGATTCAGAGGAAATCCGACAGTAGAAGCAGAAGTATATCTGATGGATGGCACTGTAGCAAGAGGAACAGCTCCAAGCGGTGCATCTACAGGTGAATTCGAAGCTCTGGAATTAAGAGATGGAGATAAAGCTCGTTACCTTGGAAAAGGCGTACAGAAAGCAGTAGAGAATATCAACACAACAATCAACGAAGCAATCGAAGGTCTTGATGCAAGTGACATTTATGCAGTAGACGCAGCTATGATCGCAGCAGACGGAACAAAAGATAAATCCAAACTTGGAGCAAATGCAATCCTTGCAGTATCTATCGCATGCTGCAGAGCAGCAGCAACTTCTCTTGAGATTCCGCTGTATCGTTTCCTTGGCGGAGTATCCGGAAACCGTCTTCCAGTTCCAATGATGAACATCGTAAACGGTGGATGCCACGCATTATCATCCGGTCTGGATGTACAGGAATTTATGATCATGCCAGTTGGGGCACCTTCCTTCAAAGAATGCTTAAGATGGTGTGCAGAAGTCTTCCACGCACTTGCTTCTATCCTGAAAGAACGCGGACTTGCTACATCAGTAGGTGATGAGGGTGGTTTCGCACCTGCACTGAAATCCGATGAAGAAGCAATCGAGACAATCCTTGAAGCAGTTAAGAAAGCCGGATATGAACCAGGCAAAGACTTCAGGATTGCCATGGATGCTGCTTCCTCCGAGTGGAAGAGTGAAAAAGGCAAAGGATATTACAAACTTCCAAAAGCCGGCACAGAGTATACATCCGAAGAACTCATTGAGCACTGGGCTAAATTATGCGAAAAATATCCGATCATCTCTATCGAAGACGGTCTGGATGAAGAAGACTGGGAAGGATGGCAGAAACTTACAGCCAGACTTGGTGACAAAGTACAGCTTGTCGGTGACGATCTGTTTGTTACAAATACAGAAAGACTTGCAAAAGGTATCAGCCTTGGTGCAGGTAATGCGATCCTGATCAAATTAAACCAGATTGGTTCCGTATCCGAAACACTGGAAGCAATCAAGATGGCCCACAAAGCAGGCTACACCGCAATTTCTTCTCATCGTTCCGGCGAGACAGCAGATACAACAATCGCAGACCTTGCAGTAGCACTGAATACCTGCCAGATTAAGACCGGCGCTCCAAGCAGATCTGAACGTGTTGCAAAATACAATCAGCTTCTCCGCATCGAAGAAGAACTCGGTGCAAGCGCAGTATATCCAGGAATGAAAGCCTTCAATGTAAAACAGGACTAAACAAAACTATAGCAATCTTCGTAAATAACGCATACCATAAATAAATCTGTAAAATGCCAAAATGCATTTCTCATCTTAATCGTTTAGTGAGAAATGCATTTTTGTATATGAGACTTTATTATATTCACTCATCTGCATCAATACTGTCTGTTTCTTCCGGTCGCTTCAGATATCCCCTTACAACAGGCTCAATCGTCTGTTCCATAAGTCGGTGCAGCAGTTCTGTCGTAATATTATGATCTCCCAGAAGCGAATTATACAGGAAGTTTCCTGACAGTTCTTCAGTAATAGAACTCAGTCCTGCCAGGATCATTTTTTTACCGGGTGTTTCGTTCCATCTGATCTCAATTTCATCATCTTCATGAAAGAAAATGTGCGCCTTTCGTTTCACACATTCTTCGATAAAAGTAATCTCCAGCTTTAATACTGGGATGTCGTTTTCATCCCTTGCAAATTCTCCCAGTGTAGCTACAAGGTAATGTTCTCCATGAAGATCAACACATCCATCCGCAGCCCTTCCAAATCCAACAGGAAGTTTATGGATCACCTCACCTTCGGTAAAAGAAACGCAAAAGTTTCCCGCATCATAAGTAAAAGAAATTTCAGAAATACCATCTGTCATATTATTGTGAAATACCTGCACAAACAACGGCGCAATTCCAATATTCTGCTGTTCCATAACATAAGTTCTGCCGCTTACAGCCCGCATAAAACTGTGATGATCAGATGGGCGATCAACGGCTGCTGAAACACGGTAGCTGTATTTTTTATCTGAATGCTTCCTTCTGGAAACTACATTTCTTTTCCATCCCCCGCGCAGAGAAGTACTTCTGTTATTATTTTCTCCATTTTCCAGTTCTCCGCACAACCGTTTCAGAAGACTATGGGAGAGTGGATTCTCAGGTAGAACATCGGCGGGGTGATAATTAACAGGGAAATATTTCCGAATGATATTCAGCATGATACAGTCCTGAAACATTTCTTTATTTCCAGCATTTGTGACAAGAACCATATCCATATCCGGATAAATAATAACATTCTGTCCCAACATTCCATTATATTCAAAGCTTCCCGGGCGCTGTTCCATCCATAGCTGATATCCATATCCATAGGTGTCATTCTGAGTTTTCAGATGTCGTGCCGTAGATATTTCTATCCAATATTCAGACACCAGCTGCTGACCATTCCATTTTCCCCTCTGAAGATACAGCTGGCCAAGTTTTGCCATGTCTTCTGCACAGAGAAACAGTCCCCAGCCGCCTTTTGTAATTCCTTTCGGACAGGTTTCCCAGTAATATTTCGTGATACCAAGAGGACCAAACAGTCTCGGAGTCAGATATTCGGTCAGGGTTTCTCCTGTACGTTTCGTCACGATTGCAGAAAGAACATAAGTATTCAGACTGTTATATTGAAACTCCGTTCCGGGTTTTCCATTGACAGATGCATTCAGAAAGCTTCCAAGCCAGTCATTTCCGGACACGATACCTGATTCATTAAAAGTTACGCCGCTTGTCATGGTCAGCAGATTCTCTACTGTGATCACAGGGCGGAAAATCTTTGAAAAGGCATTTATATGATCCGGAAAAATGTCATAAATATTTTCATCGAGTTTTAATTTTTCCTCTTCGATCAACATGCCGATTGCCATACCTGTGATGCTCTTGCACATGGAATGTGTAATATGCCACATTCCTTTAGGGTATGGTGCAAAATTACATTCACAGATTACCTTGCCATGACGCAGTGCCATAAAATGATGCATTTCCGTATCTTTGGAAGCATCCAGTTCCCGAAGAAGGGCAGCAAACAGATCAGAGGAGATTCCCTGACTCTCCGGTGTGGCACGTACAAATGCCTGCTCATAAACTGCATCAAACGGAAAATCCGGTTTCTGTGGGAAATAATCTACGTGTACCGCCTGTCTTTCCAAGAATCATATTTAAAACCAGTTCTGCAACCGCAATCTGTTCTTTTGCCATAGAGAATACCTCCTTTTTCGGATTTATTTTGATTATACAGACCTCATACAACAAATGCAAATTATATTTTTACGAGAAAGGATATTACCAGTGGACAGTAGCGCAGGATTCTCTTCCTGCGGAAGCTCACTTTAGGATAATAAGCGGGAATCCTCGGCAATTCAATTACCGAGCCTGCAAATAAAAAGTCAATAGCAAATTGATGATTTCAGGCAAAAATTTTTGCAAGATTTTGAACATTAAAATAAGACCACCGATATTCGCTGGTCTAAAATAAAGGTATTGACGAGATATTTATTCTGGGAGTGAAGACAGATATTCTTTCACTCGACCATAGTAGATGCGAAGAAACTTATTCGCACCGGCTGTCATGTAGACGTAATAAGGCTTTCCTTGTGCTCGTTTCTTATCCATAAACAAGTAGACAGGATCATCCTGTGGCTTTGTTTTGATGAGAACATCCATGACTTGAAACAGAGTCTTACGAAGAGTACTGGAACCGCGCTTGGAAGCAGGAACGCTTTTCTGCTCATATGAACCGGATTCATTTACACCGGGATCAACGCCTGCAAAGGCTGTAATGGCTCCTTTGTGGGTAAATCGGGAGACATCACCAATCTCTGCCATAAGCTGTGGACCAAGCGATTTACCTACACCTTTCATAGCCATGACAACAGGGTATTCCGGCAGTTTAGAAGCAGCCTCATTCATCATGGTACGAAGCTGTTCCACAGTCTGTGAAGCCGTATTTAATTGTTCTACAGCCTGTTTGATGATTAACTTTGTCAGATCGTCTTTTGGAAGTATAGAAACAAGCTCCTTAGATGCTTCATAGATTTCAACAGCTTTTGAACGGCTGAAGTTGTACTTCCTGCGTTTACACCACTTTTGATAGTGGTCGATAAAGGCGTTTAGAGAGAGTTTACGAACACAATCCACATGCCAGTAGGTGGCTGAAAAGTCAACCCATTTTTGACTTCCATCCTCACGGGCAGGGCTGTCAAAATAAGTGTTAGCTCCCGGATAAGTTTGGTCAAGGATGCTGATTAGATTATTTTTCATAGCGGTTTTGTGTTTCATGTAAAAATCAAACTGGCGGTTCATGGTTTTCAGTTGATTACGAATTTCATCCATGAGACTATACTGTCTGAGTTCCGTCCAACTGTCAAGAGTATAGCGTGCAATTTTTACTGCATCCGCTTTATCGGACTTTACTTTGCGGAGAGAGTTGTCTCCAAAATCTTTGATGAGTTTGGGATTTATGGCAGATACAAAAAGGTCAGCTTTCGAAAGTTCACGGACAAGAGGTTCGTAATAACGACCGGTGTGTTCCATGACAATACGAGATTCGCCATCAATGGATTGGATCTGCTCAATGAGAGAGCGAATCCCACTGACTGTGTGTTTGACTTCAAATGGTTTTGAAATGATCTCACCATAAGAACGAAGGATAGCAACCATGCTTTTTCCTTTGGAAACATCAATACCTACTGCATTCATATTCATAAATTTGTCACTCCTTAAAATCAGATTATGCAATGGATAAAGACCAGTTTTACTCATTGCCTATTCCATCTACTGTGGTGTGACACGAACGTACCGAAGGCAGTTCAACCTGCATAAAACGAACGCTGCAAATGAGGAGCTGGTTATCAGTCTCGGCAACGGACGCGAAGTCCAAGATGAATAAGACGATATACCGATTGCTCCATACATTTTAACAGCTTAAGCAACAAGATGGATAATTCCTTACTGGCTGTAAGGGATATTAACCATAAATATATTGTAGTAGATGAAAGCGCAAACTGTGCATATCTGCACTCATAATAAATAAAAATAACAAAACGGTTTCATTCAATTTCTCCCTATAAAAAGCTGTATCCAGCATCATAAAAAAGAAAATATGTTCGATATTTTATTGCGAAATTTTTGATATCATGGTATCATATATGTATGAAAGAAAATCTTATACATTATCGCACTTGTGTGTGCAATATTAATTACCATATGGTATGGTCGGTAAAATACCGGCGGAAGATATTAAGTGCGGAGGTCGAGGCATATCTGCAGAAACTGGTGCAGGAGATCGCAGAAGATAAGGGCTTTACGGTCCATCTGTTTGAATGTGGGGAAGGAGACCATGTACACTGTTTTGTGTCAGCCCCTCCGAAATTATCCATAACTGCGATCATGAAATACCTGAAGGGGATCTCCGGCAGGAAACTTTTCGAACGTTTTCCGGAAATAAGAAACCAGCTTTGGAAAGGGGAGCTGTGGAACCATTCCTATTATGTGGAAATGGTCGGATCTGTATCGGAAGAAAATATCCGCAGGTACATCGAACATCAGAGCAAAGCGTACTGATACTATGGAGGAGAGGAAATGCTGCTGTCAAAGAAAACATCCATAAAGGTCAGCCGGAATATGCGAACCTCATCGGGCATATGTGCTATGCAGCATCCAAGCTCTGGAATGTCTGTAATTACGAGCGTCAGCATTACAAAGAAACTGGGATAGAGCAGCATCCGGACTGGTATTATCAGAAAAAAGCCCATAAAGAGGATCTGTGGTATAAACAGCTCCCGTCCCAGACGGCCCAGGAAGTCTGCAAGCTGCTGGACAAGGCATGGAAGTCTTTTTATGCCCTGAAAAGATCCGGGGGGATCGAGACTCCCAGACCGCCGCGGTTTAAGCAGGAAAGTATCCCCATTACCTATATGCAGATGGGGATCGTGCATGAGCGGGATACGGGCAGAGTCCGCCTGTCCCTTCCAAAGGCATTAAAAAAATATATGGAAGAAACGTATCAGATCCATGAAAACTTTCTTTACCTTGAAAATAAGATTTTCAGGGGCATGGATCAGATCAAACAGCTGCGGATCTATCCGCCGGAGAAGGGAAACTGTAAAATTATTGTTGTTTATGAGGTTTCTGGCCAGGAAGAACTTCCACAGAACGGACATGAACTGTCCATTGATCTGGGACTCCATAATCTTATGACGTGTTATGATTCCGGGAACGGTAAGACGTTTATCTTGGGCAGGAAGTACCTTGCACTGGAAAGATATTTCCATAAAGAGATCGCAAGGGTGCAGGCCCAGTGGTATGGGCAGCAGTCCGGAAAGGGAGTAAAGTATCTGGCTACATCAAAACATATCAGGAAGTTATATAAGAGAAAACATGATTCAGTAACGGATTATCTGCACAAGGTCACAAGGTATCTTGCAGAATACTGCCGGGAACAGGGGATCACCTGTGTCGTTGCAGGGGATATCCGGAATATCCGGAGAGAAAAAGACCTGGGACACAGGACAAACCAGAAGTTCCACAGCCTGCCGTATAACAGGATCTACATCATGCTGGAATATAAGCTGAAAAGATATGGGATCCGTTTTGTAAAACAGGAAGAAAGTTATACCAGCCAGTGCAGTCCGCTGTCACCGGAAGTAGGGAAAAGATATGCAGAGCCGTCCAAACGGAAAGAGAGAGGATTGTATAGAGATGGAAACAGAACCTATAACGCAGATGCCGTAGGCGCATATAATATCCTGAGAAAATATCACTCCGTATCCGGAGTAAAAAGAGAACTGTCCGTAACCGGACTGAAGACACCGGAAATAATAAAAGTAGCTGTATAGCTCTAAAGAGCAAACAGTAGTGGTGCCATGGATGCACCCTGAAAAAAGGCGGTATCCCGCCTTAATTCAGATGCTCTGGTAACTCAGTTACCGAGTAATTCACTGACATAATAAAACGCTGCGGAATGAACCGCAGCCAGTAATAAGTTTCATCTGTTTACCTTTCGTCAAAAGCAACAAAATCTGTATGATGTCCTACATATTTGTAAGCAGGACGAATGATCTTATTTGCATTAATCAGTTCTTCCAGACGGTGAGCACTCCAGCCCGGCATACGTGCAATAGCAAAGATCGGAGTAAATAACTCTTCCGGAATACCAAGCATGCTGTATACAAATCCACTGTAGAAGTCCACATTTGCGCAGACATTCTTAAACAGTTTTCTATGTTCCATAATCAGTTGCCGGCAATATTTTCTACTCTGTTATAAAGCTCGAATTCCTCTGTCATTCCCTTTTCCTCAGCAAGTGCCTGGGCAAAGCGTTTCAGGATCACTTCTCGAGGATCGGAAAGTGTATAGACTGCATGCCCCATACCATAGATCAGCCCTGCATGGTCAAATGCTTCTTTATTCAGAACCTTCTTGAGGTAAGTTATGATTTCATCTTCGTTATCCCAGTGATCTTGATCTACATGAGACTTCAGATCAGCAAACATATTCTGAACTTTCAGGTTTGCTCCACCATGACGAGGTCCCTTCAGAGATCCGATGGATGCAGCAGTAGAAGAGTAGGTATCTGTCCCTGAAGAAGTTACCACATGAGTGGTGAAAGTGGAGTTATTACCGCCACCATGCTCAGCATGCAGGATCAGTGCAATATCCAGAACTTTTGCTTCCAGTTCTGTGTATTTTCCATCCGGGCGAAGCATAAGAAGAATGTTCTCGGCAAGAGAAAGCCCCTTCTGCGGATTACGGATAAATAAGGTATCATCCTTTCTGAAATGGCGATATGCATGGTAAGAATATACGGCAATTTCAGGAAGCTTTGCAATCAGTTCCAGAGACTGACGAAGTACATTTTCAGGAGAAATATCTTCCGGATTGTCATCATATGTATAGAGAGCCAGAACACAACGCTGCATGGCATTCATAATATTGGCATTGGTTCCCTTCATAACAACATCGCGGACAAAACGACCGCCAAGCTCCTCCATATCAGACATCATATCCAGAAATCTGGAAAGTTCTTCCTTATCAGGGAGCTTACCGAAGATCAGAAGATAAATTGTTTCTTCAAATCCAAAACGTCTTCCGTTCAGACCACTGATGATATCCTGTACATTGATTCCCTGATAGTATAAACGTCCATCAGCCGGAATCTGTCTGCCGTTGATCAGATTATAACCATTAACATCAGAAATCTCTGTAAGACCTGTCAGGACACCTTTACCTGCGGAGTCACGAAGACCTCTTTTTACATTATATTCTACATACAGATTTGGATCGATATGATGATTCTTGAGCAGTTCCTGTTCAAAGAATCTTATTTTGTCACGAAGCTGTCCGGAATCTTCCAGACTCATCATTTCATGTTTTTCCATAATATCATTCCTCATTTCCCCGTTATTTATCTACAGCAATATTCGCAAATTCACTTATAGCAATACTCGTAAATAATGCATATTATAGTGAATTTTATTAAAAAACACTGATACAGTGAATTGCAGATGCATCCTTGCGATCAGTGTTTTACTATGGCGAACATTTGTATTTGTACCTATTTAAACATTGTACAGTAAAGTGATGGGAAAGGCAAGACAAAGATTGTATTTTTTTCATACATTCATATTAAAGTGATAACGCTTTAAAATTATACAGAAGGAAAATTATGAAAAATATAACACAAAATCATGGAACGTGCTATAATAGCCAACAGAAAGCATGATAAAGGGGAAGTGAGAAAAGAAATGTCAGAAAGAAAAATGAAACGAGTTGAGGACTCCTTAACAGAGCAGTCTCATTTATTAATGCCAAAGTGTCTGAATGCCGCAGGTTATCTGTTTGGCGGACAGCTGCTTGCATGGATTGATGAAACAGCAGGTATTGTTGCCAAGCGTCATGCGGAAATGAATGTGGTAACTGTTGCAGTAGACAATATGTATTTCAAAGCCGGAGCCAGAGTGAATGATACCATCGTTCTCATCGGACGGCTTACGCATGTGGGACGTTCTTCCATGGAAGTCCGTATTGATACTTACTGTGAAGCCCTTGATGGAACCAGAACCATGATCAACCGTGCATATTTTATTATGGTTGGAACAGATGAACATCAGCATCCTGTGGAAGTACCGGGACTTATCATTGAGGGAGTTACTCAGCAGATAGAGAATGAAGCTGCACAGAAACGTGCAAAACTCTGGAAAGTACGCAGACAGGAAGGATTTTAACAAAACAGCCGCAAATGCGGCTGTTTTTGTTTATCAGTAACATTTACTGCAAGGTCCGTATCCCATAGCCTCGGCTTCTGATCTGGATACCTGTCTGGCTGTATCCGGGTTCATTCTTCCACAGTTGGGAATGCTGTGATATTTTTCGCCGGTTGCAGGGATCCATACCATTGTTCCTACATCTGCATTGTTGGATTCTTCCTGTTCAGGTACCGGATCAGAAGTGGTAGTTTCTTCCTGCCAGGAGTTTCCACCAGCGCCACCTGCAGAAGCATTTACAGAGGAGTCTCCGGAAGAATAATCATTGCATGGCTCCTGTGACCAGGAAATATTTGTTCCATCGGAGACTGCAATGATCGTACCCTGTTTATCTGTTCGGAATACAGGGATTCCCATATCTGATAAGTCCCATTGTATCTGCTGACGGATGATTATACTGATTATTGATTCCGCAGCTTATGACTGCGTAAGATGGAGAAGTTGCCTCAAGGAAATCCCAGGTAGTTGAACTTGCAGACCCATGATGACCAACAGAAAGAACATCGCAGTCAAGGTTCATACCAGTACTGATCATATCCTGTTCACTGGTTTCCTCTGCATCTCCGGTAAAAATAAAGCTATTTGAACCATTTTCAAGTTTGATTACAAGAGAGTTATCATTACTGTTCTGGCTGATACCATTCGGTGCAAGAACAGTGAAACTTCCGGTGCCAAAATCAAATGTTTCACCTACAGAAGGATACTGTACGATAATTGCATTTGCAGTGGCAGTATTCATAAAATTATTGAATAAATTTGAAGTATGTACATAGTCTGGTCCGAATATATTACTTACAGAGAAATTGTCTATACATGGAACAAGACCGCCGATATGATCTTCATCATAGTGAGAAGCGATCATATAGTCAATGTTTTCCACATTCTGTTCCTGTAAGTAGGAGATGATCAGATCAGCATGGCTCTGATCCCCGCCATCGTACAAAAGATTTTGTCCTCCGGACTGTACTAAGATGGCATTTCCCTGTCCAACGTCAATAAAATGAACTGCCATCTCACTGTTGCCTTCAGCTTTTACCGTCAGTGCTGATTGCGGAACTAAGGTAAACAGCAGAAGGAACAGAGATAGAATTAGTGATAGTAACCTGTTTGTTTCTTCATAAAAAGCCTCCTGAATGTTAATAACAGTTTGATTATACCATTTATTTGAGAAACAAAAACATAATTTTATTTTGCCAGAGGTGTTTTGGGTTTATTGATTATTTACGAGGACTGCTATAGTGTCAACACAAATCATAAGATAAAATTTCTCAAAAGTAAAAAAACGACTTCTTTTTGGAAGAATTCATGTTATACTGTGTTAGTCGAAACTAACGACAGAAATAAAGAGGTAACTGTCAGCAGCGTTTTCAGCAGCTCTTAAAGAATGGAAGGATGCATTATGCCATTAAACTTAGCTCAATTTAACATCAAATACAAGATCAGTAAAGTCTGCGGTCAGGAAAAACAGCGGCATTATCTGGAATCCCTTGGATTCATTGCCGGCAGTGAAATAGAACTTCTGTCAGAAATCCATGGCTATTATATTGTCATGGTAAAAGGAAGCAAAATTGGAATTGAAAAGAGTATGGCAAAAAGAATCATCTTATATGCAGCTTAAACTTATGATAATGAATGAAAATGAAAGCAGGTTATTAATCAAAATATGGAAAAGAACAAGATTACAATACGTCTTTGTTATATAGAGCTTATAATATTTGCCGGAATCCTTGTAACCATGATTTTCCACTTCAGATGCGGATTTGAAAAATCTTTTTTGCGCTTATGATTATTGCCGCACTGGCCGGATGCGGAGTTTCCCTTGCACTCAAAGATTATCTCAAGAGTATGATCCAGAGTTCTGCTTTTGATGTTGCAGGGGTTCATAATAAAAAAGCATTAGAAAAACAACTACAGCAGATTCAGGACGAAGACGATACTCTGGACACCGGAATTATGATGTTCGATTTAAACAATTTGAAAATAATTAATGATACCTATGGACATGAAGAGGGAGATGTATTTATCCAGACATTTGCATCTTTTCTCACCCGGATACTTACAGAAAACAGTTACCTTGCGCGATTCGGCG
>ENA-OUNI01000368-OUNI01000368.1-human-gut-metagenome-genome-assembly--contig:-NODE-368-length-20896-cov-3.506283_pt1 | contig 20896 bp, 22 predicted proteins | sample MGYA00242499_ERZ504580 | MGnify/ENA primary metagenome ERZ504580 (study PRJEB26092, sample SAMD00036315) | human gut metagenome | host: Homo sapiens | study: EMG produced TPA metagenomics assembly of... | reverse complement strand
TTTCGGAGAAGATCTTCTGGTTTGCGCCGGTTTCTGATGAAACAGAAGAGCGGGAAATCTATTTTCCTGAGGGACGGTGGATTAGTCTGTGGAATTTAAATGATGAAATTTCCGGTCCGGTGCAGAGGAGCGTTGAGGTGCCAATTGATAAAATACCGGTGTACATTCGAGAAGGAAGTTTTCTTCCACTTCGACTGAATGAAAGTCTGAAACTTGGAGAAGTATGAGCGAATCGGAAACCGAAATGATTTTGGCTGTGGTGCCGCAGAATGACAGTATCGTAAAAGAAACATTGTATGAGAGATCCGGTGCCAAAACATGTTGTGGCATGGAAAAAAATGGCGAAACTATACAGCTCCAAATTTCAGGAAGAACAGCAGAGCTTTATGTAATGCTGGCGGGAATTCATTGGAAAAATACAGAAGCTATCGTAAACGGAAGAACATTAACAAAAGTGACTGCGAGAGAAGGTCTGTATTTCACGGAAGGTTATCTGGAGTTGGAAGAGGGTATCTTGGTGAAGATTAATCCATCTGCCGAATCTGTGATAAAATAACAAAAAAATAAAGATAAACATTAAGGAAAATCTGATAAACAGTAGAATGAGAACAGAACATATAAGTCGCGATTTGAAATCGCCCCCCTTTTGTTTGGGATACATCGATCTTGGCGTAAAAAAATGTGCGTTGTCATCGTTTGACTGTAAAAAGTAACAGGTTTTTCCAAGGTATCTTAATAATTATGAAAAGGGCTGAACAGTCATACTGTACAGCCCTTTTCGATTGTAAAAAATTTACCGCTCTTTCTTCATCTCAAACACCAACGCAATCGGTGCGGAGCCACGTCTGTATCCTGCCGGGACAGTTATGCAAAGGCCGCCTTCAACTTCTTTAAACGCAACAGTTTCACCATTTTCCACCATACAGATCTCTGAAATTTTCGCCTCGGTATACGGTACGAAAATTTCCGCCTCTACCGATTCCTGTACCGTCGGATACAGTCGGAACACATAGACGGAATCTCCTTTCTGTGTGAACGAAAGGGTTCCGCTCTGGTACGGCGCGCAGACGCGGGTTCCGTAGATGGCATCGCCGAAGGTTTTCATCCACTGGCCAAAACCGTTCAGGCTGTCCCAGGCATCGACCGGGATGCGGCCGTCCGGCTGTGGGCTGACGTTCAGCGCCATGTTGCCGCCTTTGGCAACGATGTTGACAAGCATGCCGACAAGCTCACGTGGAGATTTATAATGGTCGCCGTATTCGTATGTAAAGTCAACGCCGAGGGTAAGGCAGCTTTCCCACGGAACGTTCAGCGGTTCTTCCGGAATGCAGAGCTCCGGTGTCACGTAGTTTTCGTAAGCACCGCCGATTGTACGGTCAACGGAGAGAATCCACGGCTGAATCTTACGTGCTTCCTCAACGATCTTTCCAAGCTCAATATCCTGGCCGTTGCTCTCAGAGACCCAGCCCGCGTCGAACCAGAGAATATCCAGTTTACCGTAATTTTCACAGAGCTCCAGAACCTGATTTTTCGTATATTCTTTAAAACGGTTCCACACTTCCGGATATTCCTTTGGATCGTAGGAAGGTCCGCGGGATGTCAGACCATCTTTTCTCAGATCTTCTTTCCAGTAGTCCGGGCAGTGCCAGTCGGCTTTGGAAAAATAAGCACCGATGCCGATGCCTTTTGCACGGAATGCATCAAACATGGATTTTACAATATCCGCATTTTTATGTTCATGGAACGGGCAGTCCTCTGCAGTTGTTTTATAATCTGTATATTTGGTGTCCCAGAGGCAGAATCCGTCGTGATGCTTTGTGGTCAGAAGAAGATAACGGAATCCGCAGTCCTCTGCCATCTGCGCCCATTCCTCCGGCTGAAAGCGGACCGGATTAAACGAACGATTCAGGCCGAAATACTGTTTTTTAAAGGTTTCGCCGTCCGTCCAGTTTACCTGGTGGCGGGACCAGTCGGAATCCTTGTCACTTAATGCCCAGGAAGCAACCATGCCGGGCTGGCAGTACAATCCAAAATGCATCATCAGCGCAAGCTTCTGATCCCGGAACCATTCGAGCTGCTGCAGAACAGCCGGATCGGTCGGGCACACATATGTTTCAGCGGCGCTGTAGTTGTGGACACCCTGGGAAACAATTTCCTGTTCTGGATCAGCGGGTGCTTCATTGCTCCGGATATCAATGGTCGGTTCCGGTGTTCTGTTTTGATCTTCGTGTTCTAAGTTCTCTGTGCTCATAAGAGAGTCTCCTTCTCATCAAGATAAAATTCACACCAATACTCGAAAATACAGCCAGAACCCGTAAAGAACCGGTTTTGGCACTACAATTAAGAAAGAATCCTGCTTTATGGGATTCTTTGGCTGCAGCGGGTTGAAAAAGCGACATAATTCCTCGCTTCCGCAGTGCGATCCTGCCCGGAGGGCTTTCTATAGAAAAACCGCGGCGACCCGATGACGTGCAGGCGGCCGCGGATCGGACAGGAATCCTGTCCTCGAGATAGTGTGTGTACGGACTCCCGACACCGGGATATCCGTCTGTGTTGTCTATAGAATACCATATAAAATGTTAAAAAGTCACCCTTTAAATTTAAACAAAATGTTCATAAAAAATCGGTAAAAGTGAACAAAAAGAATCGTAAAAAAATCTGAAAAAATACCCCCCACCGGGGTTTGCAGGACGAATTTTAGCGTAGTAAAGTAAAAAAAGAAAAAACAGAAAACAAAAAGGAGGAGAACATTATGCATATGGCTGATGCGCTGGTTGCGCCTGCAGTGGCTGCAACAATGTATGTCTGTTCCGGCGGAGCAGCTGGTTTTTCTGTAAAAAAAGTGCGCCTGGAGAGCGACCCGAAAAGGATCCCAGTGATGGGAGTGATGGGTGCATTCGTCTTTGCGGCGCAGATGATTAATTTTACCATTCCAGGCACGGGTTCGAGCGGCCATCTCTGCGGCGGTATGATGCTGACGGCACTGCTTGGACCGTACGCCGCATTCCTGACGATGATAGGTGTGCTGCTGATTCAGTGTCTGCTGTTCGCGGATGGCGGACTTCTGGCACTCGGGTGCAATATCTGGAACATGGCGTTTTACGGGTGTTTTCTTGGATATTTCCTGTTCTGGCGTCCAATGATGAAAAAGGGAATGTCACGGGGAAAAATTGCCGGCGCTTCGATTCTCGGCTGTGTGGTGACCTGCAGCTTGGCGCTTTCAGTGTGGCGCTGGAAACGCTCGCATCCGGTATCACAGACGTGCCATTCACCGTATTTGTGGCAACGATGCAGCCGATCCATCTGGCAATTGGCTGGTAGAAGGTCTGATTACAGCGGCTGTTCTGCTGTTTGTTTATGAAGCGCGCCCGGAAATGCTTTCCTGCAGCGAAGCAAGAAAGGAGAGCCGCTTCTCCTTCCGGAAAACACTCGTGATTTTAGGAATTGCAGCGCTGGTGATCGGCGGGGCTGTTTCTCTTGCAGCGTCATCCAACCGGACGGCCTTGAGTGGTCCATGGAGCGTCTGACCGGCTCGACGGAGCTGGAAAACAATGGTACCGGCGCACATGCGGCGGCGGAAAACATTCAGGAAAAACAGCACTTCTGCCGGACTATGGATTAAAAATTCCGATTCCACACTGGGAACCAGCTTTTCCGGAGTTGCAGGTTCCGCAGCCGTTCTCGTTGTCTGTGTCGGCGCATGCTATGCATTTCGATTTTCAAAAAGAAAAAAGCGTGAGCAGCATGGAACAGGAGAAAAAATGAACAAACTTGGCAATGCATTATATGAAATCCATCATATGGACATGCTTGCAGCGAAGGACCAGTGGGTGAACAAGATTCATCCACTGGTTAAACTTATTTTGACGATCGCTTTTCTGACTGTAACCATGTCCTTTCCCAAATACGATCTGACCGGCTTGCTGCGTATGGGAATTTACCCGATTGTGCTCTTTATTGTCGGTGAAATTTCCTTCCGCGACAGTATTCACCGGCTTCGGATTGTCCTTCCGCTCATCTGCTTTGTGGGGCTGTTCAATCCGATCTTTGACCGTCAGGTAATCGGGCATATTGGTACTGCTCCGCTGACAGCAGGGATGCTTTCCATGGTGACGCTGATGATCAAAGGTATTTACAGCGTACTGGCGGCGTATCTTCTGATTGCGACAACATCCATCGAGAAAATCTGTTATGCACTGCGTCTGCTTCATATCCCTGCCATTCTGGTGACACAGGTGCTGCTGACGTACCGCTATAACACGGTGCTTCTTGAAGAGGCAAACCGTATGACCCAGGCGTACAGTCTGCGCGCGCCGAATCAGAAGGGTGTTCATTTCAAGGTATGGGGAACACTGGCCGGCCAGCTGCTTCTGCGCAGCATGGACCGCGCAAATGAGGTGTATGAAATCATGACTTTGCGTGGCTATCAGGGGGAATTTTACTATACAGCGAAGGAGCCGTGCAAAGCGAAGGACTGGCTGTATATGGGTGTGTGGCTTGTACTTTTTGCCGTACTGAAAGTAACGGGATGAAGCGCTGCGTGGGAAGACATCTATTTGCAACAAGTCGGAAGAAGTAGAAAAGCAACCTGGTGCAGTTGCCTGCACGCGGGAAGAGAAAAGAATTGTCGGGAGATATCAAAAATGAGCCATATTCACATCAATTTTGAACATGTTAATTATTCTTACGAAAAATCAGTCACGATTCTACAGGACATCACATTTACTGCACACGAAAATGACAGCATCGGACTGATCGGTGCGAACGGTGTTGGAAAATCGACGCTGCTGAAACTTCTGGTGGGACTGAATCTGGACTACGAAGGCAGCATCCGTGTGGAGGAAATGCCGGTTGTAAAAGAGATGATTCCCAAAGTGCGCGAAAAAATCGGCTACGTCTTCCAGGATTCCGACAGTCAGCTTTTCATGTCGACGGTATTTGAGGATGTTGCATTTGCTCCGCGAAATTACGGGCTGCCGGAGGAAGAGGTGGAAAAACGTGTAAACCATGCACTGAAACAGATTCACATCGAGCATCTGCGGGACAAACAAATTTACAAAATGTCGGGCGGAGAAAAAAAGATGGCATCGATCGCGACGATTCTCGCTATGACACCGGATATTATCCTGATGGACGAGCCATCGATTGCACTCGATCCCAGAAACCGCAGATCACTGATCCACATTCTGAACGATTTTGAACATCTGAAAATCATTGCATCGCACGATCTCGACATGATTCTGGAAACGTGCAGTCTCGTGATTCTGATGTCCGGCGGGCGCATTGTCTGCGATGGAGATGCAAAAGAAATTTTGACGAACCAGGAACTTCTCGAGGAAAATGGACTGGAACTGCCGTTCTGCCTGCAGAAGCCGGTGTGGTAGAAAAGGCCGAAAAAAACAAAAGAAAACAACAACCGGTGATATCTGAAATCAAAAAATCAGATATTCCCGGTTGTTGTTTTTAAAAAGAATCCGAAGGTCGAATCGGGATTCGGATCTCCGTTACAAATTTTTCCGGATCGCTTGTCATTCCGTTGTCAATTAAGGTGATTTCCTGCGATCGTCTGTCATAAAGATATCTCCAAAGAAAATTTATGCAGCAGTACGAATCGGTTTCTTCTTTAAGTACCGGAACACCAGCAGGCAGATAATAAGAGAGGTCAGAGATCCGCATGCCGTTGCAATGCCCATCGGGAACAGCGTGTCCGGGAACCAGATGGAAGTCAGATACACACCGGGGATTCTGACAAGCAGAATGGCAATGATATTGTGCAGGAAGGAAAATTCCGACCGTCCGCAGGCACAGAAATAGCCGCTGAAGGTGAAGTGGACTCCAGCAAAAATGCAGTCCCAGATATAACCGCGGATATACTGACCGCCGAGGCGTGCAACCTCCGCATCTGTTGTGAAAAGACCGACCACAGGAACGGAAATAAACTGAATCGTAATAACGACGATCAGTCCGAAAACGACAGTAATCAGTGCAGCACACCACATGGTCTGTTCGGCACGCTTCTGCTTTCCAGCACCGATGTTCTGCGCGCCGAGCGCCGAAACAGTGGAAAGCATGGAAGATGGAATCAGGAACAGGAAGCTGATGATTTTCTCTACAATACCGACTGCAGCCGCTGCTTCCAGGCCACGCCGGTTAGCGATGATGGTAATGATGATAAAGGCGATCTGAATAAAACCATCCTGCAGGGCGATCGGAACACCGATTTTAAGAATCTGTCCCATCACAGCTGTCTGAGGGGAGAGATCCGACCGGGTAAGACGGATGCCGGTATCACGTTTGCGGATCGCAATCAGTGCCAGAATGACGCTGAGTGTCTGGGAAAGCGTGGTTCCAAGCGCGGCACCGGATGGACCAAGATGCAGGGCGCCCATAAAGAGATAGTCGAGTGTGATATTGGCCGCACATGCGACTGCGATGAAGTACATCGGGCTTTTCGAATCACCAAGTCCACGGAAGATGGAACTGATGATATTATACGCGGTGATGAATGGAATACCAATGAAACAGATCGTCAGATAAGCGACGGTGCCGGAAACGGCTTCGGATGGTGTGGACATCACAAGTACGATCGGCTTTACCAGAAGAAGCAGGATTACCATCAGCACGACGGAAACACCGAGAAATAAAGTGATGGTATTTCCTGTGCAGCGTGATGCCTGCTTTTTATCTTTTGCGCCGACGGCCTGCGCGATGCTGACAGTCGTTCCCATGGCAAGTCCCACGATGATAACGGTAATCATATGCATAACCTGACTGCCGATGGAAACGGCTGTTGTACCGGCCGCGCCTTCAAACTGTCCGATGATGAAAAGATCCGCCATGCCGTAGAGCGTCTGCAGAAAATACGATAAGAGATAAGGCAGCGAAAAATAGAAAATATTTTTCCGGATACTGCCGGTTGTTAAGTTTCGTTCCATGATAGGGAAACCTCCTGTTGTAGAATGTTACGATTATAGTAAACCCTACAATGATTATAGAGTCAAGAATATAATTTTCTGCACTTTATAAAAATACTTTAGATTTATAAGTTCGAACGTTTTCCGTGTGCACTCCTTGACAAATGTTCAAAAAAGAACTATTATACAAAAAAGTTCAAAATAGAACAAATAAGAATATCAAGTTAAAAAAGAAGGTGAAAAAGTATGTTTGATGAACAATGGCAATTTGCAGTGGAGGTAGAACGAAAATACGCCAAGTACCGAAAAAAGGTCATGGTGCGTTATGATCTGTCAGCTGCGGAAGTGGATGTTCTGCTGTTTCTTGCGAATAACAGCCAGTTTGATCTTGCAGTGGATATTGTGCGTGTGCGGAAAATGCAGAAATCGCATGTTTCACTGGCAGTGAACAAGCTGTGTGAAAAAGGATACATTCAAAAAGAAACAGATGCGGCGGATCGCAAGAAAGTGCATTTGAAGCTAGAAGAAAGTGCATCAGAAATTATCCGCTTTGGACAGGATTGCCAGAGAGCGTTTGGAGAATCGTTGTTTTCCGGAATTTCCAGAGAAGACAGGGAAGAATTTCTCAGATTATGCGAGCTGATTCGGAGGAACGTGACGGAAAAATAAAAACGCTGAAAGCCAGAGAGAAGAACATAATAGAAAAATAAGACAAAACAAAAACAGAAAGAGGAGGAAAACAGTCATCTGCCCCTAAATGGCAAAGTACAGGAAAAGTGCAACGGATCTAAGCGGATGACAGAAAAACTATGACAATAACACAACTTATCGTATGTATTGTGGCTGGTCTTGGCGCCGGCTTGGCACGGGACTTGCGGGACTCTCCGCAGCGGCCGTTGTTTCACCGATGCTGATTACCTTTTTACACATGCCGGCTTATCAGGCGATTGGCATTGCGCTGGCATCGGATGTGTTGGCATCAGGAGTAAGTGCCTGGACTTATAAAAAGAATAAAAACATTGATATCCGCCATGGCGTGATTATGCTGATATCTGTTCTGATTTTTACACTGGTCGCAGCTTCGTATCTTCGCTTGTGCCAAATGGAACCATGGGCGGATTTTCGAAAGTGATGACACTGTTTGTCGGACTGAAATTTATCATCCGTCCGATCATGACGACGAAAGAAGTACAGGCAAATAAATCAGAAAAACAGAAAATCCAGCAGTCGATTCTCTGCGGTGTTGTGATTGGATTTATCTGTGGATTTGTCGGAGCAGGCGGTGGCATGATGCTGCTTCTGGTGCTGACCAGCGTGCTCGGATATGAACTGAAAACAGCAGTTGGAACGAGCGTCTTTATTATGACCTTTACAGCTCTGACCGGTGCGATCTCCCATTTTTATATCGGCGCGCGCCGGACATTCCAATTCTGATTGCCTGTGTCATCAGTACCTGGTCTTTGCACAGATTGGAGCGAAATGGGCCAACGGGGCAAATGTGAAAATGTTGAACCGCGTGACGGGAATTTTGCTCTGTGCGCTGGGGCTGGTGATGCTGTTTTTCTAACTACGTCGACTGACACTTTAGAAGTTTCCAAATATGATTTAACCAAATCAAGGAAGTCCCTTGCTTCCATGGTGAAAAACAATAAGCAGCGAATCGGATTGAGAATATCTGCTGCTATATAGGAAAAAATCCTGTGGGACATGAACGGCCTCCCAATCTTCAAAATGAAAAGCGGAAGGTTGAGAGATAGTTTAACGTCTTGCAGGATTTTTCCTATTATAAAACTATAGATTTTACGTAGATAACCTCAAAATCAGAAAATGGTGTACAACTGGATGAAAAATAAATCAGGATCTCATCGCACCATCCACGGAAAGAATTTCTCCGGTTACATACGAAGCCATATCGCTTGCCAGGAAGAGGAATGCGTTTGCAATGTCTTCTGCCTCACCAATTCTTCGAAGAGGAATGCGGTTGATGAGTGGATCAATCATTTCTTTTGGAAGTGCGGCAACCATATCGGTACGGGTGATGCCAGGTGCAACCGCGTTTACACGGATATGGAAAGGACCAAGTTCCCGTGCGAGGGACCAGGTCAGACCGTTGACCGCATATTTACTGGATGGATAGGCAACGCCGCCCGGCTGGCCGCAGATGCTGACCATTGAGCTGGTATTTAAAATACAGCCGCCGCCCTGTTCTTTCATAATAGCAACGGTTGGAAGGATGCCGTTCATCATGGCGTTGACATTTAGATCCATGACACTGGCAAAGCGCTCTGCGGTATACTTGTCAATTGGTGTACTGTCTGAGACACCGGCGTTGTTCACAAGAATATCGATTTTGCCGTATTTTTCTTTGACTTTGTTGATCTCATCTACCATGGCAGCTGCATCGGTCAGCTTTGGCCATGCACCGGAAACTTCCCAGTCCGGGTTTTCTTCTTTTAAAGATGCAACCGCTTTTGCAACGGTCTCTTCCCGGGATCCGAACAGGACGACTTTTGCGCCGTGCTGCAGAAATTTGTGCACAATGGCATAGCCGATTCCTCTGGTTCCGCCGGTAACAATTGCAACTTTATCTTTTAACATCATACCATTCACCCGATCCCGTTTTTTATATCAATGAAAACTGATTATGCAGGCTGTAGTTTTTATTTTTTTAACGATTCGGAGAAAAATGAATTTTGCATGAAAAATCATTTGACTTTGAATGACGATTCGTTTTGGAGAATACAAAAAACGGGATATTTCCTTTCTCTTAAATTTTGTTACAAATCCTTTCCTTTACTATACGGGATATCGTTGGTGGACAGTCAATGCAAATTTTTTCAGAAATAAACAGCATTCTTTTCTCAAAAGCAGAAGATTTCTATGGAAAAAGAGAATTGTTACGTGGCTTTTTGAGGGAAAACAGGATATAATAGGAAACAAAAGTATACACCAGGTGTATGCTTTTATAAAATCAAAACGAAAAAAGCGGAAAAACAGAAAGAAAAAGAGTGAAAAAAGAGAAACAGTCAGAATGCGGGGGAATGACTGGACAAAAGGAAAAACGGGGTGCAACAATGAGAATTCAGGAAGTAATCAAAAAAACAGGATTGTCCAGGAGGACGGTTTATTATTATATCGATCAGAAGATGATCTCGCCTGTTGTTGATGAACATAACGGTTACCATGATTTTTCAGAAGCAGATATTCAAAAACTTTTTATCATCCGCAAGCTGCGCGAGGCAGGACTTCACTGGCGGATATCCGCGCGATTCTTCACAAGCCGCGCACAACACCATTTTATCTGCATAAACAGCTGAATGCACTCCAGTCGCAGATGCTTACCATTCAGCAGACGATCAGCGAAATGGATCGTCTGAGCGGACAGCTTCCTGTGTGCCAGTCGCTTGACCAGCTTGCGGGGATGCTTGCAGATACCGATTTTTGCCCGGAAGATCCTACCCGGAATCAAATGGAATCCCGGGATGCCCGGCTGCTGGCACAGTATTTGTGGATGGCATATCTGGATACGCCGGTTACGGAATATCAGCAGTTTTTGTGGCAGAAAATCACACAGCATACGATTGAGCACGCAGGTACGGATTTGAAAATGATGTCCCGTTATTTACAGTACATTTCTCCGGAGCAGATTGATGCGACGAATATCAACCAGTATCTGCGCAATCAGAAAATTATCTCTCTGACGGAGGAAGATTATCCGGGTTTTATGGAAGAGCTGAAAGTTTCTTTGCTTGCGTTTGCGGTAGATCCAGTACAGCAGGAAAAATGGCGTCTTCTTTATCAGCCGGTGATCCATCCGACGGCGTTGTTCTGTGTATCCGTGAGCGGATGGATGCGGGAATTTCATCCGGCATACCGCCGCTATTATGAAAACACGCACACCTGCTGCCGGATGCTGAAAGATTTTATGGACAGTGATGAGGGAGCAGCGCTGAATGCGACACTGCGGGAGGCGTTCCAGGGAAATTGTGATGTGCGTACAGGATATTACGGAGAACTGGAAGTGGCGGCAACATTCCATAAAAGTATTTATGCATTGCTGCCGCCAGAGAAGATCCGAAAATTTCTGGAAGAAAATTCAGATGAAAAATGATCTGGTTTTAGGATTCTGTTTTTATCATTCGAAGCGAGGATGCCCGGGGAACAAGTGTCACCGGCAGCACAATTTTTTCCGGTTCCGCCGCAGGGTTTTCCAGTGTGGAAAGGAGAATCCGGCTGGCTTCCCGTCCGATGCTTTCAAAGTCCTGATGAATAGAGGTAATTTCAAGACTCCGGCTGAGACTCGTGTCATCAAAACCACAGAGGCAGAGATCTTCCGGAATCCTAAGGCCAATGGTACGGCAGGCGAGAAAGATGAGTTCGGCAACCTGATCATTTTCTGCGAGAAGTGCAGTAATTCCATTTTGCCGCAGGGTAAGGAGCTGCTGTTGAAAAGGTGTGATTTCTGTTGAAAGGGCATCTTCTGTAGAAAGTGCATGTGGCCAGGTGATAAGCTGCCGGGAATCGGGCATGATTCCGGCGGCTTTTATTTCGTGCAAAAATCCGCCGAAACGATCACGGACCGACGAGGTTTCGGAAAGGGGAGCTGTTGTGAAAAAGGCGATGTTGCGATGCCCCTGTTCCAGGAGGTGACGGGTGAGCTGCCGTCCGCCATCGTAATTGTCGCAGACAACATTGTTTAAATACGGACAGTCGGTCTGCTTGTCGATGATGACAACCGGGCGGTTTGCAAACAGGAAATCGTTTAACTGTTCCAGGTGGATATTGTCACGCTTGGATAGTAGACAAGTCCGGCGATATTCTGAGAACGGAGCAGTTCCAGTGTGGCACGTTCCTTCGGAGAGGAAGAGCCGGTGATATGAATGCTTAAAAAGTATCCTTTTTCCGCCAGCGCGGCACTTAAGGAACCAATCGTTTCCGAAATGTTTCCCTGTGTTGTGGCAAAGGGAAGCAGCAGGGAAACCATTTTTGATTTGCTGTCGGTTTCTGATGCGGAGGAGGAAACGGTGGGATTTTCTGCGAGACAAAGCTTCCAACGCCGCGTTTTCGATACAGAATTCCCTGCTGTTCCAGATCTTCAATCGCCCGCTTTGCTGTGATGCGGCTTACCTCATATTGCTCCGAGAGCATTTTTTCCGTGCAGAACACGGCATCGGAAGAAAACTGTCCGGTGCGGATGCGCTCTAAAAGAGCTTCTTTGATGATTTCATATTTGGGTTTCGTTATTCTTTTATTTCTATCCATGTCTGTAAAATTCCTCAAATAGTATGATTGGTGACAACTGTATTTGTAAAAGTGTGATATCGACTTGCTTTGTATTATAATCTCGGGAAAAAGATAAGTCAAACTAAAAATGATATATCAAATAAAAAGAAAATGATATAAAATCATGGAAAAACGTAGAAATACTTGACAGAAGCATTGCGTTTTTTTATGATATGATATATCAAATCAACACGGCAATACAGGAACAAGACTTAAATAGAAAGAGTTTTAAGTTTGAAAATCATTTTTATAACAGGAGGAAACACATCATGAAACAACTGTTCATATTATTTCCCATTCCCACTGGGACAGAGAGTGGTATCAGTCTTTTGAAAAACACAGAATGAAACTGATTGAGCTGGTAGACAATATTTTGGAAAAAGCAGAGAACGATCCGGAATTTGGCGATTTTTCCTGGATGGACAGACGATTGCCCTGGACGATTACCTGGAAGTGCGCCCGGAAAAACGCGAGCAGGTGGAAAAATGCGTCCGTGAAGGAAAAATCCAGACTGGCCCGTGGTACATTCTGCAGGATGAGTTTCTGACCAGCGGTGAGGCATGTGTCCGCAATCTTCAGGTCGGCATGCAGGAAGCAGCGCGTTACGGAGCGATCGGAAATGTCGGTTATTTCCCGGATGCATTCGGAAATGCGGGACAGATGCCGCAGGTGCTGAAGCAGGCGGGCATGGATGCGGTTGTGTTCGGACGCGGTGTAAAACCGATCGGACCGAATAATGAGGTAACCGGAGGACAGTATGAGTCCACGTATTCCGAAATGATGTGGGCATCCCCGGACGGAACGAAACTGCCGGGTATTCTGTTTGCAAACTGGTATAACAACGGAGTGGAGGTTCCGGTGGATGAGGCAGAAGCAAAAGTTTACTGGGACAAAAAACTGGCCGATGCGAGAAAATTTGCGGCAACACATCAGCTTCTGATGATGAACGGATGCGACCATCAGCATTGCAGAAGGACATTACCGAGGCAATCCGTGTCGCACGGAAACTGTACCCGGACATTGAATTTATTCATTCGGATTTCAAAACCTATGTAAAGGCAATGGAAAAAGAAATTTCCGAGAATTTCTCTACGGTAAAAGGCGAGCTGACAAGCCAGGAAACAGACGGAAGATGGACACTGGCAAACACCGCTTCCTCCTGGATGGGACTGAAAGTGGACAACCGTGCCGGCGAAACAGCGCTGGAGCGGAAAGCAGAACCGGCGGCAGCCATGGCAGAGGTGCTTGGCAAAGCATACCCGGAAGACCAGATGATTACAGCTGGAAAAAGCTGATGCAGAATCATCCGCATGACAGCATCTGCGGCTGCAGCGTCGATGAAGTAAATGAAGAAATGAAAACCCGCTTTGCGAAGAGCAGACAGGTGCGGATGCGATTTACGATGAGAGTGTAGAATATCTGACCGATCAGGTGAATACCGCGGCACTTCCTGGAAACAGCGAAAAGATTCCGTTCGTTGTATGGAATACTTCTGGCACCGCGAAAAAACAGGTCATTGCAAAAGAACTGCATCTGTTCCGCGATTACAATCTGTTTGTATGGGATGGTTATGAGGCGGCGGAGGCGGTAGAAATGCCAAATCTGGTGCTTTGCGATGCAAACGGAAATGCAGTTCCGGCAAAAATCGAAAATGCAGGAATTTCCTTCGGATACGATCTGCCGGATGACCGGTTCCGTCAGCCATATATGGCAAAGAAGGTGCTGGTAACGTTTGAGGCAGAAGTTCCGGCGATGGGATATGCAACATATTATCTGGAGCAGGCAGAGCCGGATCAGAACCAGGAAACCTCTGCAGATTTTGCGAATGAGCGCGTTCTGGAAAATGAAAACCTGAAAGTTACGGTCAATGAGGATGGTTCCTACCAGATTCTGAATAAGGAAACCGGAAGAACGTATGAAAATCTGGGATTCTATGAAGATACCGGAGATATGGGAAATGAATATATTTATATTCAGGACTCTGGAAAACAGACAATCACAACGAAAGGCATGAAAGCTGAGATTCACTGTGTGGAGAAAAATGCATTCCGCACGGTAGTTGAGATCTGTCACGAAATGATGGTTCCGTCCGGTATGGGAGAGGAACTGCAGAGACAGCGTGAGATGTGTATTGATCCATATACGCGTGTGGCAAATCGTTCGAAAGAACTGGTTCCGATGGAAGTAAAGACGGTTCTGACACTGGAAAAATCGGGAAAAGGTCTGCATGTCGCAACGACGATCTGTAATCAGGCAAAGGATCACAGAGTCCGCGTTGTAATGCCGACGGGTCTGAATACGTCTACGCATCTGGCAGATTCTGCCTTTGAGGTTGTAAAGAGAAATAACCGTCATAATGATACCTGGACGAATCCCTGCGGATGTGAAAGACAGCAGTGTTTTGCTGCAATGGAAGATGAGACAAATGGTCTTCTTGTGGCAAACCGCGGATTGTATGAATATGAGGTTCTGGCGGATGAGGAGAATGCGATTGCGGTAACGCTGCTTCGCTCCGTTGCGGAGATGGGTGACTGGGGTTATTTCCCGACGCCAAAGGCGCAGCAGATCGGAACGTTTACCCTGGAGTTTGAAGTTGTGCCGTATGCAGCCGGTAAGACGGGCGAGGCATTTACCGAGGGTTACGCATTCCAGCAGGATCTGACAGCAGCACAGGCCGGTCTTTCGAAAGCATGGCTCAGAAAGCCGGGTCAGGTAAAACCGGAACTCGTATCGGGCGAGATGCCGCTGGAAATGAGCTTCCTCCGCTTTGAAGGGGAAGGAATTCATCTGACGGCGTTTAAGAAGGGACTTGCAAAGAACGATCTGTTTGTGCGGTTTGTGAACAATATGCCGCAGGATGAGGTGATTTCCTTCCGAAAGGAGAGCTGGATGAAAGAGGTTTACCGCAGTAATGTAGTGGAAGAGAAGGGTGAGGTACTTTGCCGGATGAGAACGGGGTGTATCATGTGACACTCCGGGAGTTTGAGATTGCAACGTTTGGGGTTGTGAAATAACGGCTGGCGCGTGAGCTGGGAGTGAGAACGGGAGGAAAGTCTGGATCCGCCTGAAGGGCGGATCGGCGCAAGATGGTTGAAAAGAATAGGATGGAAAAAGCAAGAATGTGCTGGACTTTAGAGGGGACAAGTTATATGCTGGAAATATGAGAAAAATTTCCAAAGGAGGGTTTTTAAGATGCAGAAATGGACGAGCAGGATTGAGACCCCGATCAAGGCAGAGCTGATTTGTTATGATGTGAATGGAATTCATATTGTGTTTGGGGTGACGGAAGAGAATCAGCTGAAGCTGTTTCATTTTTCACATGCACCGTTTGACGCGGAGAATCTTTGCCGGAAGCCGGATGGAGTGTGGATGATGGAAGGAATGCGGGAAGCTCAGATTAAGGAGAGCTTCCAGCTGGTGCAGGTGAATTTTTCGGGGTATAACCGGCCATATGAGAAGCATGGAAATAAGTATATTGTGACGGCTCCGGGCTTTATGCTGAAGTTTGATTCGATTTCGGAGGAGAGAAATGAGAACGGGGATCTGCTTCGGATTGTGCAGTCGGATGATGTGACGGGCGCGAAGGTGGAGTCTGTGATGCAGTTTTTTGATGGGATTCCGGTTGCGAGAATGTACAATACAGTGACGAACGAAGGAAAGGAAGACCAGACACTGGAGTACATTTCGAGTTTTAGTTACTGGGGTATTGAGAAGGAACAGAAAGAGGGAATTCCAGAGCTTGTCAGCTCGGATGACAAGATGTCGATGGTTGTGGTTCACAATGGATGGCAGAAGGAGCTGACGGTGAAGAAGTACCGGTTTGCAGATCTTGGCATGGCGCAGACGCAGCCGCATAATTATCAGAGAACTTCGAAGACGATTGAGATTACGAATACGGGCAACTGGTCGGCGAAGGAATATGTGCCGATGGGATATATTGGAAACAGTGCGGCAGATTCGAGTCTGTTTTTTGAGATTGACCACAGTGGTTCCTGGCATTATGAGATCGGAGATCAGAACTGCCATTTTTATCTGGCGGTGAGCGGTCCGACAGAGATTCAGTCACACTGGTCGAAGAACCTGAAGCCGGGAGATTCCTTTACAACGGTTCCGGTGGCTGTCGGCGTAGGTCATGATGATTTCGAGGAAGCGATTGGTACTTTGACGAAGTACCGCAGAAAGATCCGACGTCCGAACAAAGATAATGAAAATCTGCCGGTTATTTTCAATGATTATATGAATTGTCTGTTTGGAGATCCGACCACAGAAAAAGAGTTCCCGCTGGTGGATGCGGCAGAGAAGGCCGGATGTGAGTATTTTGTCATTGATGCCGGCTGGTATGCGGACGGCAACTGGTGGGACAGTGTCGGTGAGTGGCAGGAGAGTAAAAAGCGCTTTCCGAATGGAGTGCGTGAGGTGACGGATTATATTCGTTCGAAGGGCATGATTCCTGGTGTCTGGCTGGAGCTGGAGGTTATGGGTATCAACTGTAAGAAGGCTTCCATTCTGCCGGATGAGTGCTTCTTCCTGCGCCACGGCAAGCGTGTGTATGACAGAAGCCGTTATCAGCTGGATTTCCGTCATCCGCTTGTGATTGAGCATGTGACCGAAGTCATCGACCGTGTGGTACGGGACTACGGTGTCGGCTATATCAAGATGGACTACAATATTGAGCCTGGTATTGGCACGGAAGTGGATGCGGACAGTTTTGGAGACGGTCTTCTGGAGCATGAGAGAGCGTATCTGGCATGGCTGGATGGCATCTACAAAAAGTATCCGGATCTTGTCATTGAGAACTGCTCGAGCGGCGGTCTTCGGATGGACTATGCGATGCTGGCGCGAAACAGCATTCAGTCGACGAGCGATCAGGAGGATTACCGCAATTATGCGACGATCTCGGCGAATGCAGCCATCGGCGTGACGCCGGAGCAGGCGGCGATCTGGTCATATCCGCTGCGGGACGGCACAAAAGAGGAAGTTATTTTCAATATGGTCAATGCGCTGCTGCTTCGTATTCACCAAAGCGGCCATCTCGCAGAAATTTCGCCGGAGCGGTTTGAACTTGTAAAAGAGGGAATTGACTGCTACAAAGAGATCCGCAGCGGCATCAAGGACGGCGTTCCGTTCTGGCCGATGGGATGGGCAGACAATGAAGAAAAACACCTCGCAGCCGGAATCCGTGTGCCGGGAGATGTAATTTATCTTGGTGTGTGGAGACGCGGCGGAGAGGCTGATTTTGAAGTTCCGCTGAACCGGGCATTCCCAGGGAAAGAGCTGGAGTTTTCCTGCATTTACCCGAAAGCATGCGGTGATGTGTTCCATTACGATGACTACAGCAAGACGCTGCAGATTCACTTCCCGGAGACGTATATGGCGCGTCTGTTTCAGATTAAAGTGAAATAAAATTACATAAATCCCCGCCCGCGGAATAAATTGTATCGGAGTGTATCTGATAGGATTTTTCTGGGGAGGGGATTTTTTGCGTTTTCTTTCGGCGCTTTCAGATCTGATGGTTCCCGTGCTGATTTTTTATGTGGTCGGACTGGGGCTTTTGATGAAACAGGATGTGTTCGGCGATTTTCTGAACGGGGCGAAGGACGGCATGCGGACGGTGATCGGTATTGTGCGACTCTGATCGGCTGATGGCAGCGGTCGGTGTTCTGCGGTCATCGGGATTTCTGGAGGAATTTGGAAAACTGCTTGGAACCGTGCTGGAACCGGCGGGAATCCCGTCTGCGCTGGTACCGCTCGGTGTTGTGCGTCTCTTTTCCAACAGCGCGGCGGTGGGTCTTCTGCTGGATCTCTACAAAGAGGCGGGCTGTGACTCCTTTGCCGGACGGGCGGCATCGATTATGATGTCGTGCACGGAGACGGTTTTTTATACCATGGCAGTCTATTTTGGCGCGGTGCAGATCAAAAAACACGGTACACATTGGCGGGCGCCTTGTTCTCTTCTCTTGTCGGAATGGCGGTCAGTATTGCCTGGCAAAGGGAGTGTAAGGATTTTTTCTAATCATACCAGTGAAATGTGTTGACATTTCCATCCAATTGGAATAAGATGGAACCAACTTAAAACATACAAATTCAATAGGAAATAAGGAAATAGAGAAAAGAGCGCAAAAGTAAGGAGGAAATCAACGATGGCAAAGGTATATGACAGCATTCTGGATCTTGTGGGAAAGACACCGCTGGTAGAGTTGAAAAGAATTGAAGAAAAAGAAGGACTGCAGGCGAAACTGATCGCAAAGGTAGAATCCTTTAACCCGGCAGGTAGCGTAAAAGACCGTATTGCAAAAGCGATGATCGAGGACGCTGAGGCAAAAGGTCTCTTAAAAGAAGGCTCGGTTATCATTGAGCCGACCTCCGGAAACACTGGAATCGGACTGGCAGCGGCAGCAACCGTAAAAGGCTATCGCATGATCCTTACCATGCCGGAGACAATGAGTGTGGAGCGCCGCAATATCGTAAAAGCATACGGCGCAGAAGTTGTTCTGACCGATGGAACGAAGGGAATGAAGGGTGCAATCGAGAAAGCCGATGAGCTTGCCAAAGAGATTCCGAACAGCTTTATCGCAGGCCAGTTTGTGAACCCGGCAAACCCGGCAACCCACAAAAAGACAACAGGACCGGAGATCTGGGAAGACACCGACGGAGAGGTTGATATCTTTGTTGCAGGTGTCGGCACCGGCGGAACCATCACCGGAACGGGTGAATATTTAAAAGAGAAAAAACCGGAAGTAAAAATCGTAGCAGTAGAACCGGCATCCTCCCCGGTACTGTCCGACGGCGTTTCCGGACCGCACAAAATCCAGGGAATTGGCGCAGGCTTTGTGCCGGATACACTGAACACCAGCATTTACGATGAAATCATCAAAGTAGAAAATGAGGACGCTTTCGAGACCGGAAGATATCTGGCAGCCGAGGAAGCGATTCTCGCAGGAATTTCCTCCGGAGCAGCTCTGTATGCGGCGATCCAGCTCGCAAAACGAGAGGAAAATAAAGGCAAAACCATCGTTGTGCTCCTGCCGGATAACGGAGACAGATACTATTCCACAGCCCTGTTTGCCAAATAAAAGGGAACAGCTTCAGATTTTAAAATAATAGATATCAGCGAACACTGCCATCCGCGGCATTTTCTCTCCACCGCGAATGGCAGTTTCGCATATTAATTTATACCAGAAAGGGAACTTTACTTATGACATTACAACAGCTTCGCTACGTAATTCGGGCCGCAGATTCCAGATCCATGAATGAGGCGGCAAAGGCACTCTATATTTCACAGCCGAGTCTCTCCGGAGCAATCAAGGAGCTGGAAAAAGAGATTGGAATTGAGCTGTTCAAGCGCAGCAGCCACGGAACAGTACTGACCCCGGAGGGCGAGGAGTTTCTGGGTTACGCACGTCAGGTCACAGACCAGTATCAGCTTCTCGAGAACCGCTATATTTATCGCACCAAGGGAAAGAAAAAATTCAGCGTGTCGATGCAGCATTACAGTTTTGCCGTAAAGGCGTTCGTGGAGCTGGTGAAGCAGTTTGGTATGGATGAGTACGAGTTTGCGGTTTATGAGACGAGAACGTACGATGTGCTGATGGATGTAAAAAACTTCAAGAGTGAGCTTGGGATTTTGTATCGGAATGACTTTAATGCGAAGGTGCTGAACAAGCTGCTGAAGGATAATAACCTCGAGTTTCACGACCTGTTTTCCTGCGGAACGTACGTCTATCTATGGAAAGATCATCCGCTTGCGGATCAGGCGGAGATCACCATGGAGGAGCTGAAGGAATATCCATGCCTGTCATTTGATCAGGGAAGCAACAATTCGTTCTTCCTGGCAGAGGAAGTGCTTTCGACGTATGAATATAAGAGAATCATTAAGGCAAATGACCGTGCGACCATGCTGAATCTGATGGTCGGACTGAATGGTTATACGCTTTGCTCCGGCATTATCTGTGAGGAATTAAACGGCAGTGACTACCGCGCTGTGCCGCTTCACGCGGAGGAAAACATGATGATCGGTTATATTTCCAGGAAGGGTATGTCGATCAGCGCACTGGGACAGCAGTATTTGGAAGAAATTCGGAAATATAAGGAGCTTGTGCTGTAAAAAAGGAGAAACAAGAAGACTTTGATCTTCGGAGTGTGTTTGAAAAAGGCTTTTCGCAAGCTGCGAGTCCCATCTTGTGGGAGATGAATTGCATTTGTTATCTTGTTTTATGCAGCATGATTGGATATAGAAATTTCAGAAGAAAAAATATTGGCGATAAAGAATAGCTATAGGAAAACCCTATAACCAGCCATCAATTTTCTATATTGGACAAAGCAGAAGACTGTCGCTATAATAATCCTTGTAAACAGATAGGAAATATCACAAAAACGAGAGGAAGCGAAGAGAATGAGAGCAGTTTTCGCAGAGAATCGAATCGTGATCTATGATGTCATGTGTTGCAGCGTAAGCAGATAAAACCGAAAGAAAACGGAGCCGCATTGCAGCATGGACAGAACAGGATGACAACCGGTTCCGATAGATAATAGAAAATCGAACATGAAAAGAAATAGAAAAACGAAAAACAGAACAGGAGAATACAATCATGAGCAAAAAACAAGAGCAGAAAGAAATCTTAAATTTGAAACCTTACAGCTTCACGTAGGACAGGAAAATCCGGATCCAGCAACCGGAGCAAGAGCAGTTCCGATCTATC
>ENA-OUNI01000366-OUNI01000366.1-human-gut-metagenome-genome-assembly--contig:-NODE-366-length-20952-cov-2.660456_pt1 | contig 20952 bp, 26 predicted proteins | sample MGYA00242499_ERZ504580 | MGnify/ENA primary metagenome ERZ504580 (study PRJEB26092, sample SAMD00036315) | human gut metagenome | host: Homo sapiens | study: EMG produced TPA metagenomics assembly of... | reverse complement strand
CATCCGAATCGCCCTCGATGCCATCGCCCTCCCAACGCAAACAGCAAGCCATAACGGCTTGCCTGCATCGTGAGATGCGAATCGATGAGCGTCAAAACCCTGACCGATACGCATGAAACGCCTTACCTCTTCTTGGACTTCTTGCTTTCGGCCTCAACTCGGGCCAGCGTATCCATGGCAGCCTCCTCGGGAGCCTCGGTATGATGCTCCTCATCGCCGGGCTGGGCCGGCTCATACCCAAGGTTCACGTCCAGCAAACGCTGGGCCTCGGCTTCATCAAGGTGTTCGGACAGCGAAATCTCGGAAGTCAGAATGCTACGGGCCTTGGTAAGCATGCGCTTCTCACCAGCCGACAGACCATGCTCGTCAACATCACGCTGCGCAAGGTCACGCACCACTTCCGCAATTTTATTGACATCGCCGGTGGCGATCTTCTCGACATTCAGCTTGTAGCGACGAGACCAGTTCATCTCCTTCTCAAGGATCGGAGTGCGCAGAATCTCGAACACCTTGGCCACTTCGTTGGCGTCGACGATATCTCGCACACCAACCTTTTTGGCATTATCAACAGGAACGTTGATGACCAGACCGTCAGACGAAAGCACCGACAGCTGCAGATATTCGCGGGTGATTCCCTTGACTGTCCGTTCGGTGATGGCCTCCACCTTCGCAGCGCCGTGACGTGGATAGACGACCATGTCGCCGACCTTGTAACCCATGAATCCTCCGTGAAAAGCTTACACAAACCCGAATTATTGTGCCATCAGGGGTGGACTTGGCCAAAACACTTGAAAAACGGAAAAATAGGCGCGACACGGGCCACTTTTCTTCCGTTTCATGCTTACACTTTTGCCATGGCTACAGAATCCAAGATCAATGAAGATGTCGTTGCTGTTCCTGTTCCCCAGGGCACACTGGATGCAGTAAGCAACGGTACGTTCTACAATCCTCACGAGGTGCTCGGCGGGCACCTCGGTTCCGGCAAGCATGCGGATGTCGTCACGATCCGAGTCTTGCGTCCGTTGGCAAAATCCGTGACGATTATCACTGAACAAGGTCAAACGCTCGCAATCCATGAATACAATGGCGTCTTCATGGCACTCGTTCCCGCCGCCGCAGCAGAAGAGGGGTACGGCGTGCCAGATTACCGTATTCGCACGGAGTATGAAGACGGTTCCGTTGTGGTGTCTGACGATCCCTATCGTTATCTGCCGACCATCGGCGAGATGGACATGTATCTATTCGGCGAAGGCCGTCACGAGCGCCTGTGGGAGGCACTTGGCGCACATGTGCTCCGCTATGACGATCCGATGGGTTCTTCTGAAGGCGTAGATGGCGAGCAGGTGGTTGGCACCGCGTTCACCGTATGGGCGCCAAACGCGCATGCCGTGCGCGTGGTCGGCGATTTCAATGGCTGGAACGGACGTACCCACGCCATGCGCGAACTTGGTTCTTCCGGCATTTGGGAACTGTTCATCCCAGGCATTGAGGCCGGCGAAATCTACAAGTATGAAATCCTCAACGCCAATAACGAATGGACCATGAAGGCCGATCCGATGGAGCGCTCCCACGAGATTCCGCCGCGCACCGGATCCATCGTGGTCGAATCCACCCATGAATGATGATGCCGATTGGATGGCCGAACGCGCGGCCAGCGACCCGCATAACGGACCGGTCAGCATCTATGAGGTGAACGCTCCAGCTGGCGCAAGGACGTGAACGACTACCGTGAGCTTGCCGACAAGCTGGTTCCCTACGTGCAGAAGGAAGGCTTCACGCACGTGGAGTTCATGCCGTTGGCGGAACATCCGTTCGCAGGATCCTGGGGTTATCAGGTGACCGGCTACTACGCGATCGATTCGCGTTTGGGTGGCCCCGACGATTTCAAGTATCTTGTTGAGAAATTGCACGAGGCCGGCATCGGTGTGATCATGGATTGGGTTCCGGCCCACTTCCCGAAGGATGCGTTCGCACTGGGCCGCTTCGACGGCACGCCGTTGTATGAGGATCCGGATCGACTCGTGGCGAGCACCCGGATTGGGGCACGTACGTGTTCAATTTCGGACGTCGCGAGGTCCGTAACTTCCTGGTGGCCAACGCCTGCTTCTGGCTGGATGAGTTCCATATCGACGCGCTTCGTGTGGACGCGGTCTCCTCGATGCTGTACCTGGACTACAGCCGTGAGGCCGGCCAGTGGCATCCGAACATCTACGGCGGCCGCGAGAATCTCGAAGCCATCGACTTCCTCAAGGAAGCCAACGCCACGGCATACAAGAACAATCCGGGCATCATGATGATCGCCGAGGAATCCACGGCTTACCCAGGCATCACCGCGCGACCGACGCCGGTGGTTTGGGATTCGGTCTCAAGTGGAACATGGGTTGGATGCACGACACCCTGCAGTATCTGCATGAGGAGCCGATTAACCGCAAGTGGCACCACAACGAGATCACGTTCTCCATGGTGTACGCCTATTCGGAGCATTATGTGCTGCCGATCAGCCACGATGAGGTTGTGTACGGCAAGGGATCCATGTTCGGCAAGATGCCGGGCAACGATTGGCAGAAGTATGCCGGTGTCCGCGCGCTGTTCGCCTACCAGTGGGCCCACCCGGGCAAGAACCTCACCTTCATGGGCAATGAGATCGCCCAGTACGGCGAGTGGGATCATGACGGTTCCGTGGATTGGGCCGCGCTTGAATGGCCGGACCACCAGGGTGTGCAAAAGCTTGTCGCGGATTTGAACACGCTGTACAAGGCTTCCCCTGCACTTTGGAGCCAAGACTTCGACCCGGCCGGCTTCCAGTGGCTCACCAGCGATGACGCCGATCACAACACGCTCAGCTTCGTGCGTATCGGCAAGGACGGAGAGCAAATGGTGGTTGTGGTGAACTTCTCCGGCGAGGCATGGACCGACTATCAGGTACCGCTCACCAAGGGCGGCAAATGGACCGAAGTGCTGACCACGGATGATGAGATCTACGGCGGTTCCGGCATTCACAATGGCACGGTCGAAGCGATCGAAGGCGAATACCATTCACGTGATTGGTCCGCGAAAATCACCGTTCCGGCACTGGGCGCAGTATTCTTGAAGCCGGAACTCTGAGAAAGGCGGAAAGCTATGCTCAACTCATCAGCACAACCCACAACGGCTCCACGCACCGTTCTGGTGGTCGAAGACGAGCCGACACTGGCCACTGCCATCGCGCAGCGCATCACAGCGGAAGCTGGACGCGCGCGTGGCATCCGACGGCGCCAGTGCGGTTCAGGCCGCGACTACGTTGCGTCCGGATCTGGTCATCATGGACATCATGTTGCCCGTGATGGATGGTCTTGAGGCCACGAAACGCATCGTGGCGGAGCGCCCTGTGCCAGTGCTGATCCTGACGGCACGAGACGACGAGGCCGATAAGGTCATCGGCCTCGGTGCCGGAGCCGATGACTACATGACCAAGCCGTTCTCCATGCGCGAACTCATCGCCCGTTGCAAGGCGTTGCTGCGCCGTGTAGATCGTGCCAAGGTCATCGCCAAAAACTCCGAAAACGAGAAGCTTCTCGATTTCGGCTCCTTGGTCATCGATCCCGCGCAACGTATCGTCACCGTCAATGGCAAGCAGGTGCACCTGACCCCTACGGAATTCGATTTGCTGGCCACGCTGGCCCGCAAGCCGAAGTCCGTGCTCACTCGCGAGAAACTGCTCGAGGAAGTGTGGGATTGGGTGGATGCTTCCGGCACTCGCACCGTCGATTCGCACGTCAAGGCATTGCGCCATAAGCTCGGTTCGAAGACCATTCGTACCGTGCATGGCGTCGGTTACGCGTTCGAACCGCCAGAAGTCCAAGACTAATGCGCTAAAATTCGGTGGTATGCGTACTACCGATACAAAACCAGGGCGTTCGGTGAATCCATTGGAAACCGAACGTCCTATTGGTTTGTTCTCATCGCTCAAAATTGAATTGAGCGTTCTGATCACCATCTCCACCGCCATTGCGTTCATCATGGCGTGGTTCCTGCTCAAAGTAGGGCTCAGCGTATGGATCGCCATGCCCATTACCCTCGCCGTGGCTTTAGGAATCACATATTTCTTCTCCAGAGGACTCACCTCTCCCCTGCGCCAAATGCGCGACGCCGCCGAAGCATGGCGGAAGGCGATTACACCGTGCGCGTCCATGTCGACTCCAATAGTCGCGATGAAGTCGGCCAGCTCGCCCTCACCTTCAACGAAATGGCGGAAGAGCTTCAGCATGCCGACCAGATGCGCCGGGACATGGTAGCCAACGTAAGCCACGAATTACGCACGCCCGTATCAGCGCTTCAAGCATGGTCGAAAACATGGCGGATGGCGTGATCGATCCTACGCCATCAAATCTGGAAAGCATCCTCAATCAGACGCACCGCCTGTCCGATCTGATCGCGTTCCTTCTTGATCTTTCCCGCATGGAAGCCGGCGCGGCAAGCCTGCAAATCGAAATGTTCAATTTCGCCGATTTTCTTGACGAAACCGTGGAACCTTTGGAAATCGCCGATGCCGGGCATGCGCATGACATCGAAATGCATGTGCCCGACGATATCGAGATGGCAGGCGATCAGGACCGCCTGCGCCAACTGTTCACCAATATCATCGCGAACGCGCTCAAGCATTCCGCGGACAATACCACGGTGCTTATCGAAGCACACGAAAACAAGGATTTCGGCACCATCGTCACCAATGTCGTCAATTTCGGATCGCAGATTCCGCAAGAGGCGCGTTCCGACATTTTCCGCCGTTTCGTCAAAGGAAAAACAGGTCCGGGCACCGAATCGGGCGGAACCGGCTTGGGATTGTCCATCGCACGTTGGGCCGCCCAGTTGCACGGTGGTTCGGTGAGGGTCGTCGATGACCCGCGTGGAGCCGATTTTGAAATCATTCTGCCGAAATACCATGTTACGGATGACGAATAGAGGATTTCTCACGTCACTGCACTTGCGTGCGTGACCATGCTTGCGTTGGGCCAACCTTCTGCGTTCCCGCCGGAGTGTGAGCCAAAGCAAGCACGGTCACGACCGTGGCACCCTCCTTCCGCATCGTTTCGACGCAACTGCGCATGGTCGCACCGGTCGTGACAATATCGTCCACCAGAATCACCATCGTATTGCGCAAGGAAACCGAAGGACACACCGAAACATGCCCCTTCAAACGTTGCGACCGTTGCGCCGCACCGCTGGTCTGCACTGATTTCCCTTTGACCCCCCTGTTCTCCAACGCGTCACGCACCGTCACCTCGCAGCCTGTTTCCTCCCGTAGAAAACCTGCCAGATGTTTGGCGATCGGCATCATATGTTTACGTCCGCGACGACGTATTGAAGCGGGAGACGAAGGCGCGGGAACCACAACAACATCATGCATGAACCATGCCTATCACGAACGAAGTCAATAACGCCAGACGCTTTTGCAAGGGCGCATATCGCATCGGCGAACGCACGGTCACATTCCTCGTCGCCGTGATCCTTCCACGCGAGAACCGCCCTTCTGACCGTGCCACGGTACCATCCGCATGCGAACCAGCGTTGCATCGCCACACCGTCAAACGACTGTGCGGTCGGCTGGGAAAACAATGCCCTGCAAGCTTCGCATAGCACTTCATCCGGTTTGTCGCACCCGGCGCAGCCCCGGGGAAACAGCAGATTAACCACCATCGAGCATGCCCTCGCCATTGAGTTCATGCGAAACCTCCCAACAGGTTCTATCGCGATAGACTGGCGATGATTCCACCGCACAATTTCACGGTATCGTTCGGACAGGTAACCTTCACCGCCCTGGTGCCTGCCTTTGCCGCGGGATAATCGTTACCGTCCGGATCCATACGGTCTCCCACAAAAACAATCTGCGCCACCGTAATGCCGAGAATATCGGCCAATTCTCGAACAGCGAACGACTTGTCGACGTTTTTTCGGAGATATCGACGCTGCTGGCGCCGCCCGGCCGTACCTCCAAATGCGGTAGATCGGCGGCAACCGCTCGTGCCAGACGATTCTTCTTCTCGTTGGTTGGATCCCACGCCTCCTTGGCTTCGATGGGCGCAAGCTGCCCTAATGCGGAGAATGTGATCTGGCTGCCACGATCCTCGATACGTTCACCCCAAACGTGCGTGAGCCATATACCCTGTTCGCGCGCATTGCGTTCCAACGATTCGTAAGCTTTCGCACGATCATCCGCGCTGAGGTCATGGGCGAAGACCGGCACCCAATCCGATCCGCCCCAACGGTAATATCGGGTGCCGCTGGTCGGCATAAGATGCAGATGCGACCGATTGGCTTGACCTGTCAACCGTTCCACCACCTGACTTTTCAGCAATGCATACTTGCCACCGGTGATCACCGCGACATCAATCAACGATGTCAATGCGGAGAAGCATTCGGCCATGTCGTCCTTCATTGGCTTTTTCGACCTTGCCAACGTGTTGTCGAGATCGAAGGCGATAAGGCGTACTCCATTGCACAATTCCTCGATATCCACGTCGTTCCAACAGGGCACGGAAATATCCGTCATGATCGTTTCCTCCTGTGTCGATGCAATGAACAATATGCTATCGCATGATTCGCGCAAGGCCCTGATATGGTAGAAGCCATGTATCAATTGCCTTGGGAATCAACAGTGTATAGAAACCGTCATGGTCGTGGGACCCGCACTCCCATGTTCGGTACCAGACTTCCACGTTATCGTACAAGAAGCGGTATGTTCGACGACATGCTGGTGGCTCAGATCCGTAGGCTCAACGATGCATGGCCCGAACTGGTGGCACCGGTACAGTTTGCGGTCGAGGATGTTCCGCCATCCGACCCGGCACCTTGGGAGGCCACTGCGCACTTGCTCGCAGTCTTTCCCCGCGGAACATGGCATTCCGCCGCGCGTCGTGCTGTACCGTATGCCTTTGCAATCGCATGCGCGAAGCCGTATGGACCTGCAATTCGCCATCCGCGACGAAGTGGTGTTGCGCTTGGCGGAACTGTATGGACGCCGTCCCGAAGAGATCGACCCGATTGGGGTATGTGATCAACGCACGACGGTCATGTTCTGGTTGGCCAGCACCTGCTCGCGGGCTTCCTTCAGATCCGTTGCGCCGATAATCGACACTCCGGCCAGTTTCGCATCCGATACGTCTTTTTGGCTGATACGGATGTTCCACACCATTGATTGGTCCGGATCGGCAAAGCTTACGGCGGCAACGTCTCCATCGTTGATATCCGCCAGATCAACCGTTGTCGAAGCGCCGGATTGGAGAGCAATCTCGCGCTGGTCAACAGTATCTCCGACACTGTTGTAGGACGTCAATGTTGCCGTGCGCTCATCGCCCGATATGTTGGTGATGCCCACTTGAGCCGTGGCATGGTCGGGCACGGCCATGGCGGAGACGCTCATCGGCACTGAAGCGTTGACCAAGGCGAAATCAGCCTGGTCATCATCGCCATCATTGGTGATCTTCGCGCGACGGATACCGGCTCGCTGGCGCTGATGGTAAGTCCGGTCGCCGACTTGGGAACTGAACCCAGGTCGATGACCGAAACGCGATTCGATTCGAGCGTCTGCTGATTGGTTTTCTTCAGACCTTGGTCATCCGTCCAAGATACGGTGACGTCGGCCTGCCGAGACGGATACACATACAGGTTGACGGCATCGCCTTCCGTGAGTCCGTCAATCGCCAATGTTTTTGCGGCAACAGTATTGGGAACCGCATAATCCGATCCTTTTGCAACCAGACCATCCATGGCTATGGTGCGTACCACGGCCGCAACGGGCGTGTCCACGCTGGACACGGTAACGTACAAAGCATCCTGCCCGGAAGCTGCTGCGGCAAGGTTCAGCACAGATTTCTTGCCCGCGCCAACCGTCAACGTCGAACCGGTAGACAATGCCAAAGCACCCGACTTGTCGGATCCCCAAACCTTGATGTTCACCGACGTGGCCTTAGCCGACGGATTGGCCACGACCAGCTGCTGGGTCATGCCTGTTTTGGTGCCCGACACCATCAGCGACTGCTTCAAAGCCGGAACGACGCAGGAAGCAGCGGAAACGCCTTTCAAATCTCCCTCAGTAGCCCAAGACATCACCGAAGAGGCCGCTCCCGTTCCATCGGAAGCCGATAGCAATCGGGTATTCTGCAATTGGGCTCCGTCATCGACCGTGCCGGACGCCATGAAAATATCATCATCCGATCCGGCATCATCCTTGTTCAACACCAATGACGAAGTGGCTTCATCAGCTCCGAGAAGCCCTACGGAAGAGCGGAACACCGAACCGAAGGACGCATAACGCGCCGACGACATGATATTGCCGTTGGACGCTTGATATTCGCTGTCTCCATACGCATCAGTATCAGCTATCGTCATTCGTGCTGGACAATATGTTTCCAGCTGATGCGGACTGACGGTGCGGGATACGGATGAACGCTGCGTTACCGGCGAATCCGCATGAATCCAAGTCGGGCGGTAGATTACGGCCACAGTCGCCAGTGCGACAATGACCAACACCGACACTATGGCCAGAATTACACGCCAAACCGTTTTGGAACGGGAATGTTTGCTCATGCTTCCTCCTGACCGTGACGCCTCATGCGCGGAAGCGCAACCAAGCAATACGCTGCGAGAACAATACCCATGCACACAGCCATGCCTGACGCCACACACTCGATTCAGCTGTCGATATCCCTTGCGGTCGATATGCTGCTTGGCCGTATCTTGGATGGTGAGACGATAGTATGTTCCCGCATCAGTGCTTACGACATTCTGCGTGCCATCGGAAGCGCTGATATTGGAACTCAACTGATCGGTTATCTCCTTTTGCGCCTTGTCTTCGCCGGAGCGCACCACATAGATGCCTCCGAATCCCAACTCGCTCAAATCGGCGACGGCGTCGGAATCAGCATTCGACAACAGCTGCGCGCAATCCTTGGCGATGGCCTTGTTCGCATCATCGGAACGTCCGAACGCCACTTCGACACGCTGTGCCGGAGAGCTGTCGATCAAATCACCTCGGCGGGTGCGCATCACATTGTAGCTGATGGAACCGGCACTATCCGCGCGTACTGCGAGCACACGCCTCGCCTCATCCTGCGCAAGATAGTCGGAAGCAACAATCGGCAAACCGGAATCACTGGTCGAAACCGTGTTATGGTCTCTGGCGACATAATCAAAACCGGCACTCGCCACAACCGACGCCGCAATCAGCATGACCAGCACGATTCGTGCCGCACGCCCGGCAATAATGCCAGTAGAAGCGCCATTCCTCTCAACTTCGACATCGCCGGTGGGCCTCTGCCACAGCATGACGAAACGTTGCACCGCACCGCCTGCGACCATGCACACGCAAGACAGCAGTCCCATCATCGTGAATGAAACGCCGGGAAGCACGGAACCGGCCACGGCGCCATCCGCATCGACCGCAACCACAACCGCGGCGGAAAGCAGCGACGTGGCAAGACCCGCGATCGCCACGACCCACATCATACGCGACACGCGAAGCACGAATGGCAGGAACAGCGATACCGCGGCAAGAAGCACAATCAATGCCAACATTGCAGCAGCCACATACTGCCAAATCTCGCCGGATACGCAACGCCGAACGCACGGGAAACAATATCCGAAAGATTTGCGATCATCGGATGCCATCATGCGCAGACGACGGCAATATCACACTGCCAAAAATCTGACGCCACGTACCTGCTCCTGCGAAACGTACCGTGTTGACCAATGTGGGCGCGCATACGGAAGCGGCCGGCAGCGGAATCAGCAGCAGCGTCGTTCTATGGGAGCGTACAAGCATCAGGAACACAAGGAACGACAACATCAGCGGCAGCAGCAATTGCGGTTCGGCCGCGACGACGGGAATAAAGCACAATGCCGCAAGCGCCGCGGCCTGCACGGAAGCCTGCGGATTGACCAGATCTTCCGTACGGTACATGCCTACGGCTCGGAAAGAAAACGCGAAGGCCGCAGGAAGAAACACCATGACCGTCATCATCGTCACGTCGGCATCGCTGTACACGTTCATCGACAATGCGATGGCGAACCATGCCAACGCGATCACGCAACGCACCGTGTCGGACCGAGTAAAGATTCCAGCCAAAGCCCAAAACGACAGCACCATCAAAGGAGCGGACAAGAAGAACACCACGGCGACTGCGGTCGCAACATGGCCAGCCGTGAATACGGAAACCACCATGAGCACCAGCAGCCAAGGCGCGCTCGGGGCGCTGATTCCCGTTCCCGCGGTATACGCCCACGACGTGGTGGCGGCATGCACCAACTGGCTGAAACTGGCATCGGTCGGCAGCAACGTTTGAGAATATATCGACGCGCCGGAGAACACGCTCCGAAGCACATTCCAATATAGGAAGACGATCCATGCGAACGCGATCACCGCCGATGCGATGGCAAGCCCCCACCTGCGCATGAGCCTTTTACGCAGATGCGCCTTGGCAAGAGGCTGAGGATCACAGTGCCACGCTGGTCAAGAAACGCACGCTTGCGATCGTTCCATTGGCCGATCTGCTGACGAGTCGTCTGCAATGCGGCCAATGCCTTCAAGGAGACCCTACTCTGCTCACGCAATCGGCACGGGCCTCCATGCGCCCGGCAAGTGGAGCAACGAACGCCAAGGCAGGGCCAATTCGCAACAGGCATGGTATGGCTGTTTGCGCGTCAGGCACAGCACGGCCAGTCCCAACGCCTTCAGTATCGACCAGATCCACAGCAGCGGCCACCAAGAACGATGCACGTCCGTATACGCGTATTTCGTATTCGCCTCGCGTACCGCAAGGTACGGATCGACGCGGCCTTCCTCATCTTCAACAGGTTGGCCGTTTTTGGAACGCACGCCTTCAAATCTTGCCCTCCTATGGGCGATTCGCGCCTGCGGGACCACCACCACACGGCCACCGCCCAGGCAGATGCGCCTGCACAGGTCCGTGGATTCGGCGAACGTGCCGAACCATGGATCGGCACCCTTCCAAGTACACAAGGTGGCCAATGGAACCAGCGCGCCGGAAAGCGACACAGCCAACACATCCTGCCGGCCATCATACTGTTCCTGATCCGGCTCACCGTCCACCACCAGAGACGTGACATTGTGGTGCCCCGCATACAAACCGACGTTATGCAGGCTTTCCGCCTGCCAATCCAACTGTTTCGCGCCAAGCAAAGACGCAGTCGGCGTGTTTTTCCAAGCATCGAGCAACACCTCAAGGCATGACTCATCGGCCGGCTGGAATCGTCATGCAATGTCCACAGAGCACCGACCCGGTCGTCAAGATCGATCTGTTGCATTGCACGAGCCACGGCATTCATGAATGAAGAGGCACCCTTCACTCCTACGAGAATGACACGTATGGTCTTGCTTTCGGGAACTTCCGTAAGCACACCGGCAGGCGACGGGATAACGCTAAACGTCATCTGCATAGCTGCTCAACCTGATTGGTGCAATCCGCAACGATAATAGTGCCTGGAAGCACACGCTGTGCGAGCACCGCGGCAAAAGTGGATGAGAAAAAACGTAGATCGCTTTGCGCGGTAATCACCGCAGCCACGGATGAATCGGCATCCTGCCGATGGGAGTACGGCCTGCTGTTGAGCAGATCGGTCACAATTCCCTGGATATCGCTGCTGGCGTTAGAATTCATAATTTCAAGTGTACGCACAGGGTGTGCCGTGCGTTATGCCCGTTCCTTGTGTTCCTTCTTATACCGACGGCGCTCACGTTCGCTCATGCCACCCCAAATGCCGAAACGCTCATCATGCTCGATGGCCCATTTCAGGCATTGCTCACGAACCTCGCACTGGGCGCACACTCGCTTGGCATCCCTGGTTGATCCGCCCTTTTCAGGAAAGAACGCTTCCGGATCAGTCTGAGAACATAACGCCCTATGCTGCCAGGAAACATCATCATCGCTTTTGAACAGACCCCACAGTTCCGCAAGCGGATTATCGGAGGACTCGTCGATCACGCCCCACATGCGTCCTCCCCTGCTATACGTATGCGCACTTTTAGTCGTGTTAAATTACACACATGCAATTTCTTTTTGTCAAGTTTTCCGCCGTGTCAATCACTATAATTCGAGAAAAATATGGTACATGGTACCTCCAAGAACGACGGGGGCCTGAAGCAGAATCCGTGAAAATCGGGGAACATCTCTATAATCCCATGACAGAGTAGTGGTATGTTCTAGAACGCGTTGAGATATGGCGTGATCTTTTGTATAAACAGGAAGGCGATACCGTGACCACATCACCAGCCGGCGATAAGCTCCTAACGTCAATGGACTGCAAGACGCAAAGCCGCGTCACAGCCTTGGCTATCGAGTGCAGCATCGTGCGAGGACGATAGTCGCTTCGGTCATCGCGGCGATGCTGGTGTTCTCGGGAACCGCAGCGGCCGCAACATGGCTGGGATGTGAATGGCATCATCAAAGACCATTCGGTCGAAATCATCGGACAAGGCTCACTTGACGCCAACACCTCGATCATCGATCCCAACTCCGGCAAACCCATCGAATTCGTACTCATCGGGCAGGATTCCCGCGATGGCGAAGAGAACCAGTCCGTCGGAGGCAACTTCGACGACGTGGTAGGCAACCATCAGGCCGACACCACAATGGTGGCGCAGATTTCCGCGGACCGCACCAAAATCAATCTCGTTTCCATTCCGCGCGACTCCCTAGTGGACATACCGCAGTGCGAAACGACCAACGGCACGATTCCCGCGCAATACAATGTGATGTTCAACTCGATTTTCGCGAACGCATACCAGACCGGCGGCGATCTCGCTTCAGCCGCAAGCTGCACCCTGAATGCAGTGAACAGCCTCACCGGACTGAACATTCAAAACTTCATCGTCGTGGATTTCGCAGGACTGGTCAAAATGATCAATGCCGTAGGCGGAGTCGACCTGTGCATCCCACAGGACGTCGACGACCCCTACACCAGCCTGCAACTCACCAAGGGCCTGCACCATCTGGACGGACACCAGGCAACGCAGTACGCACGAACCCGCCATGGTCTGGGAGACGGATCCGACACATCACGAACAACCAGACAGCAATACCTCATCAAACAGTTGATGAACGAAGCGCTCAGCAAGAACCTCTTTACTGACACCGCACAGCTCTACCAGCTAGCGAAATCAGCCTTGCAATCACTCTATATCTCGCAAGGCATGGCCGATACCGCAGCGCTTGCAGGTCTTGCCATGAGCCTCAAGGATTTCAATCTGTCCAACCTGTATTCGCAGACCGTTCCGGTAGTATCCGCGCCGTCGGACCCGAATCGTTCGGTCTGGACCGATGAGGCGGAGACGCTATGGGAGAAGATGCGCGCGGACAAGCCGATTTATGGTTCCGACGAATCCGACGCGAACACGGATGCCAATACCGCAGGCAATTCCGACGGTTCTTCCGATAATTCGACGGATGGCACTGACAATACGGATAATATGGGCACTGACAACACGGTTCCCAGGAAGCCGCACAGACGCCTGATCCGGTCACTGGTCTGATCACGCAAGCCGATGGCACGCTTATCGATCCGAACACCGGTGGCACCGTCGATCCGGAAGATGGCTCCATCCATGACGCTCTTACCGGGCAGTACATCGGACTTGCCGATCGTTACCTCAACGCGACAGTTTGTGCCGTTCCCGCAAAGAACTAGACCGCTTTCACCGAATCCGTTCCTACACGGTGTAAATGGTGTAGGAACGGATTTCTTTTTGGAGGATATTGTATGAGTGAAGAGAACGGCGGCAAGGACCCCATGCCCGCACCACCGAGCTTCATCCCGTCTGCAGGACGGAAGAAGACGGAATCACAGCCTCACAAGTCCACAACTCCTTCTCAATCCGGCTCTCCGTCAATTCCGAGTTTTTCGCCTGCCGCACAGCCAGCGCGCTCAAGTGCCCCGCACGCCAGCAGGCGTACAGCGCAACCATCATCCGTAACTCCATCCGGTTCCAGCGCTCCACAGAGTTTCCGTCCTGCCGCAAACTCCACCAGCAGACCACGTAAGTCGGCATCATCGTCTCCTGCATCGTTTGCTCCTGCTTCAGCTCCGAACAATCACCGTGCGTCTCAGCAGGTACGAGGATCCTCCTCCATACCCACTGGCATGCCACGAACAACGCGACAGAACACGCCTAGACAACCTTTGTCCGGCAATAGCACAACAGGATTCCAATCCACTGCGAAAGCCGTGCTCCCCCACAGAAAGCGACATATGGGGCGGGTCATTCTCGCGTTTTTCCTTGCTGTGATTCTCGCCTTGGGACTGTCGATATTCTCCGCATGGAATTGGGTGGATGGACAGCTCAACAAACAGTCTTGGTTGACGAACAAAGCCGATACCGCTGGCGAAAGCTGGCTGATCCTCGGTTCCGACGAACGCGAAGGCACCGTTGGTGACGCTGGCGACGTGACCGGTTTCAGAACAGACACCATTCTGGTACTCACCAAACCGAAATCCGGACCTTCCTCACTGATTTCCATTCCGCGTGATTCCTTGGTGGAAATCGACCAGAGTTACATGAAAATCAACGCCGTCGCCCAACTGTACAACGGCAAACAACTGGTTAACGAAGTCGAAGACATCACCGGGCAAAAAATCAACACGTGGCAATGGTGCAATTCGGGGGTCTGGTCAAAGTGGTCGACGCTTTAGGAGCGTCGAATTGTGCTACGACCAGGATGTAAGCGATCCGTACTCCCAGTTGAACTGGACTGCCGGCTGCCATACCGCCGACGGCACCACCGCGCTTGCGTTTTCTCGTATGCGTTACGCGGACGCGCAAGGCGATTTCGGTCGTGCAGCCCGTCAACGTCAGGTCATCAACGCCATAGTGAAAAAGGGCGCGTCCAAGGATACGCTGCTGAACTTCGGCAAGGTCAAAAAAGTTGCGGAGGCTGCGTTGGGCTCCGTAACCGTGGATGAAAAGGCTTCGACTCATCGCTGATGCGCATGGCTTTGGCGTTCAAAAGCGCTTCTGGGGATCAAGGCATTTCAGGAAGCGTTTATTGGACCGATCCCGACTACTACGTTGATGGTGTCGGCTCAAGCGTGCTCTTGGACGAGGGTAAGAACCTCGAACTGTTCTCCGAATTGGCTAAGGGGACCCATCGGCTGGCACTGTAGGCACGCTCGCCGAACAGCAAAGCTGAGGGTTGTGGTCAGGATGTGGATAACCATATCCTCCGACCACAACCCTGATTCTCGCTTGCGTCCATCCGCCACTGCTGTTCACAATGACGGCATGAACAGCAAAACCAAGCGCAAGCATACCAATGGATTCAATGAGGATCGGCTGATGCTCATCAGCTGGGCCGCGCCGGTATTGTCGCAACTTGTCATGCTTGTCATAATGATCGCGCAACGGCAATGGCTATATGTGGCCATGCTTGCTCCTGGACTCATCAGCAGCGCGTTGTCTCTGGTATCCATGGCGTTGCGTTCCAATCAGAAGCAGCAGCATGACGAACCTGTCTCCACCACCTATGCAAAGGTGGTGGAGACCGCAAGGCAAAACAGCCATTCGCCGTTCGCCGCAATGCCCCATGTGTGTTTCGAGCGGTTCTACGCTCTGGACGAGGACGCGCTGCCTTGGCGCACCATCACACGAACATGGCTTTCCTCCACATCATCCTGCCCTATAGGAGTCACGGAGCATGGCTTGTTTCGCACGGATCTGCAACGATCAGGACCGCATGCCATGGTAGCAGGCACACGGGTTCGGGAAAATCGGAATTGCTCATCAGTTGGTGCTTGTCGCTCGCCATGCAATACAGCCCTGATGATCTGCATTTTGTGTTTTTGGATTTCAAAGGAGGATCGACATTCAACGCTTTGGAACATCTTCCCCACACCGTTGGCAATGTCTGCGATCTTGATTTGTTCCACGCGATTCGCGCGTTGAATGCCATTGAACAGGAATTGGTGCGTCGTGAGGCTCTGGTCAGCGCCGAACGTGTTTCCAGATTCGACCAATTGGTCCGGCCTCCGGCACGACTGGTTGTGGTCATCGATGAATTCCATGCGCTTCGAGACCGTCTGCCCGACTATATGCAACGGCTGAATCGTCTTGCGTCACTTGGCCGTTCCCTTGGCATGCATCTGATCGTCTGCACGCAATATCCCATGGGCCAAGTCCATGCCGACATGAAAGCCAATATCTCGCTGAGCATATGCTTACGGGTTACAGACCAAATGCAGTCGAACGAATTGATCGGCATACGTGACGCAGCGCTGATTCCTCCCAGCATTCCCGGTGCAGCCTATTGCAATGACGGACAACACACCACACCTTTCCTATGCAGCGCGGTGCGCGATGTCAACCGACTTGTCCGCAATATTGGAACGGCCGCACGATTCCACGCCTGCAAACGCCCCGATCCCCTGTTTCCGAGCCTCTCACGCAACATGCAACGCGATCCGATCTTTCCATCCCATCAAACCAGTCATGGCATAACGTTCCCTTCGCGCTTGCCGACGATGGCGTATTGGTGTATACCGCCATTCTTGACGTGAGCCAACAGAATATCGCCATCATCGGTGCCTACGGCAGCGGCAAAACCAATCTACTGTTGCATTGCGCACGCTGGCTATATGACACGGGTTGCGCCAATATTCGTTTCACACGCAAAACCGAACATGGCATGGTGACGGATGACGGCAAACCCTTACCGTCGCATAAGCGAACCATCTGGATTGTGGATGATGCGGACGAAGCGCTTAATCCCTTTTCCTCTGCGCCTGAAGCGAACGAATTGCGTGAGGCGTTGGTCAATCCCAATATCACAGTGATTGCGCGGTGGAAAAACCTATTTCCGCACTGTTGGACCGATGTCCGACTCGTGTGGCGTTCCCCTGCGGAGAACGTTCCAACGATCTGATGCTCGGCATTCCCGGCGCAATTCTGGACGGGTTCGCAGCCGACGACTATACCCTCCCAGGTCGTGGCGTGCTCATGCAACAGGCCAAAGCATGCCCTATTCAGTGCGTGGAATTCCAAGGTTTTTAACGATTCGTGGGATTCTTTTCGTGAAGACTCTTGAAAGTCGCGCGATTCGTGGTTATCTGAGTAACGGACTTACATGCCGTACATGGCAAGAGGAAGGCGATTATATGAGCAGTGCTTTTGACTGGCGCGCCAAGGCCGCATGCCGCGACAAGGATCCGGAGCTGTTTTTCCCGGTCGGCAATACAGGCGCCGCCTATCAGCAGATCGAAGAGGCCAAGGCCGTCTGCCGCACCTGCAAGGTGATTGACGCGTGCCTGAAGTGCGCGCTTGACACCAATCAGGATTACGGTGTTTGGGGCGGTTTGAGCGAAGACGAACGTCGTGCGCTCAAGCGCCGTGCCATGCGTGCCCGCCGCTCCCAAGCCATGCAGATGCAGATCTGAAATTTTCAAAGATCCATCATTGCATACGCTCTGCGAATAGCGACTTACAACGAAAATGTCCGGTTGACTTCCCCTGGCCAACCGGACATTTTCGTATCTTTCCTATCGTTCCTGCGCCGCACGCAGCTTCATATCGAGCACTACTCGGGTGCCACCGCCACGACGGGGCTCCCAACGGACCGTGCCTCCGAAATCGTTGTTGACGAACGTGCTGATGATCTGCGTTCCCAAACCGGATCCGGAGGAACGTGCCATACCATCATGCTCCTCATTGGCCAAGCCCGTGCCATCGTCTTCGACCACAACATTGAGTTGTTGCCACCGCGTCCCACGGAAATCGTGATATGACCTTCTTTGCGACCTTCGAAGCCATGTTCCACGGAATTGGTGATCAGCTCGGTCAGCACCAATGACAACGGCGTGGCATCCTGCGCCGGCATCATGCCGAATCTGCCGATGAAGTCGATGTCGATATGCTGGTCACGCATGGTGGCCAAATCCACCGCCATCTTCAACAGGCTGGAAATGACCTTGTCGTAATCGACGATTTCATCGGCGGTCTGGCTCAAGCCTTCATGGACCATGGCGATGGTTTGTACACGACGCTGCGCCTCTTTCAGCTCTTTCTTGACCTCTTCGGACTTGGTCTTACGTGCCTGCAGTCGCAGCAATGCGGAAACCGCCTGAAGGTTGTTCTTGACGCGATGGTGGATTTCGGAAATCGTCGCATCCTTGGTCTGCAGTTCCTTTTCACGACGGCGAAGCTCAGTCACGTCGCGACATAGCACAACAGCGCCAACGCGGCCATTGGCATCCATCAACGGCAGCGAACGCATGGACACCGCGGACTTGTTGGCATCGAGTTCGGAATCGACGGCGGCTTTGCCACTGAGCACCAGAGGCAAGGTTTCCAGCACGGGATCGTTCTCGCGCAGCAATTTGGTGCCGATTTCGCTCAGATACTCCCCCTGCATGGTGCTGACCGATCCCAAACGTCGGAAGCAGCTGATGGCATTCGGCGAAGCATATCGCACGATACCTTCGACGGTGAGCACGATGAAGCCGTCCGCCACACGCGCATTGTGACGCTGGTTCATGATCGGATTGCGGTATGGGAACTGACCGCGAGGAATCATCTCATACAGCTGCTTACCTGCGCTGATGCTTTCGGATTCGTAACGTCCGTTCGACTCCCGGGTGGCCATATTCGTCTCACGTACCACCAAGCCCAGCGTCTTGCCATTATGACGCACCGGCGCATACACATTGCACACCGTGGACTCGCCCACAGTGCGGAGCACCGTGGAACGGAACACCGATTCGGAAGCCATCGCGGCATCCAATTCAGCGCTCATTTCCTCCTCGACAACGTCGCCGACCACATCGTCGGCCCTCAGGCTCATCACCGTGGATGGACGACACTGTTCGGCAATAATGTATTTGCCCTCGCCATTTTGCAGAATGAGCAGCAGATCAGCAAAACTCAGGTCGGCGATCACCTGCCAGTCGGCGACCAGATGATGCAGCCATTCACGATCTTCGTCATCGAAATCGGGACGGGTCGTCAAGATATGTGAGAAATCAGCCATGCGCTCCATCATACGCATCACACCAGAGGTTTTGCACGACACGACGCATATTGCAGGAAAAGCAATATTGACATATCCATGAGTTACGGTAACGTAGGTTACGGTTCCGTAACTTATAGTGGAGGCACGCAGATGGCGAAACCCACAGACGCTCAGCTCGAAGAAAAACGAGCGATCATCGCCGAGGCACGCGAACAGGCCCTTCAAGCCAAGGCCGATATTATTCGCGTGAAGGCACGCAACAAGGCCGAGAACATCCGCAAGAAGGCCGACGGCAAGGCGAAAATGGCTATAGCAAGGGTGAAGCTCGTGCCGCGAAAATAGAAGGCATCACTCCGGCGGAGATCGAACGTAAGATTCGTCTTGACGTGCATGGTCGCCCCAAGCCGGCGATGCGCGGCTGGATTCATGCCGTGGCCGCTCCTCTGGCATTGGCGGCCGGCATCGTGCTGATCTGCCTGGCACACGGTACCGGTTTGAAGTGGGCCTGCGCCGTGTTCATGACGTGTTCGCTGGTATTGTTCGGCAATTCCGCCTGCTACCATTTGGGCGATTGGTCACCTCGCGTCACGGATGTGCTACGACGCATCGACCATATGAATATCTTCCTGCTGATCGCAGGCACTTATACGCCGGTCTCCTTTGCACTCGAACCGTTCTGGCGCAATTCAATCATCGCGGGCATGTGGATCTGCACTACCGTGGCGCTCATCATTCACGTCATCTGGATCAGCGCCCCACGCTGGCTTTACGTGATTGTGTATATTATTTTCGGTGTTTCCGGAGTGGCATTCATGGGATTGTTCTGGATTTCGCCATATGCCGGTCCGGCGGTTGTGGTGTTGTTGGCCGCAGGCGGAGCCTGCTATATCGCCGGAGCCATCGTATACGCGCTACGTAAGCCCGATCCATGGCCGAAGGTGTTCGGCTTCCATGAGATTTTCCACTGCGGCACCGTTGCCGGTTACGCATGCCATATGGTGGCGATCTACATGGTGATCGTGCAGCTATGGCCGTAAGTTCAGATCATATCTGATTGCAGTTTGACGAAATATACGAAAAGGCTGGTTCATCCGTTGTATTCGATGAACAGCCTTGTATTTATATCGCTGGAATATCAGATTCAGCTTATGACGAACATCACTCAGGCGAGCGGCTTGGCTTCCTTGATGGTCACGGAAATCTCACGTCCGTTCGGAGCCGTATACGACACCGTGTCTCCCTCGTGAGCGCCGTTGATGGCCGCGCCGATCGGGGATTCCGGCTGATGATGCTGTAGTCCGTGGCGATGGACAGGTCACGCGTGCCAAGCACGTAGACCATTTCACGTCCGTTGACATCCAGCGTCACCAAAGAACCGTCGCCGACTTCGCCGGCCTTGGGCGCGGTCAGAATCTTCGCGTTGCGCAGCTTGACGGTCAGTTCCTCGATGCGGCCCTGATTTACTCGCTGAGCCTCACGAGCGGCCTGATAGCCGCCGTTTTCGCTCAAATCGCCCTCGGCGCGTGCCGCGGAAACCTTGGAAAGGATTTCGTCGCGATACTCGCCTTCGCGCCAAGCGAGCTCTTCCTTCATCTTGTCATAAGCTTCCTGCGTCAGCAGAAGCGTTTTTTCTTCGGCCATGTTGCCTCCTTGACCTTGGAAATTACTCTATGCCGCTTAGTTTCAGCGGGTGGAGATGATGTCGATCACGAACACCAGAGTGTCTTCGCCGCCGATGCCGGCCTGCGGAACGCCACGGGAACCATAGCCGTACTCCGGCGGAATGGATACCACCAAGCGGGAACCGACGTTGTGCCCCGGAACGGTCTGGTCCCAACCTTGATGACCTGGCCGACACCGATGCCGAAGCTGGCCGGCTGGTGACGGTCGAAGCTGGATCGAACGGGGTGTCTTTGCCCCAGACCACACCGTGATAGTTAACGGTGACGGTGTCGCCGCGGCG
>ENA-OUNI01000365-OUNI01000365.1-human-gut-metagenome-genome-assembly--contig:-NODE-365-length-20966-cov-8.406833_pt1 | contig 20966 bp, 22 predicted proteins | sample MGYA00242499_ERZ504580 | MGnify/ENA primary metagenome ERZ504580 (study PRJEB26092, sample SAMD00036315) | human gut metagenome | host: Homo sapiens | study: EMG produced TPA metagenomics assembly of... | reverse complement strand
CAACGCCTGACGGCGTTGCCGTTCTGACGACCGTCGCGGGCGCTGATTGCGCGCCCGTCTGCTTGCTTCTGATTACGGAGAGTCCATTGGACTCTCCGTTTTTTTCGAGGGGCTGTTCTGACGGGTCTCTGTGCCACACCAGCCGATTTCGGCGTTTTTAGGGCTGGTGTGGTACGACGGAAATTCCTGCGATTAGGACGAATGTTTGTTCATCGTTGGAAAATGGCGGTTTCTATGATTTTGCCTGTTGCCATACCAGCGAATGTTAGGGCTAACATTCCATTGTGTGGCAATATATTGGCCACACAATGCGATTTTTGCCTGTTTTGACGCTGGTGTGGCAGGTTCTGCGGCAGCGGTATGGTGTTATGTCCCGCCGGCGGGGGCAAGATATGAGTTCGCCGGGCCTTCTGGCCTGTAATTGGATGGCCTGCGGACACGGCTTCCGCTGTTTGCCATACGGCTCATTGCGCCAGCGGAGCGAGATTTCACCGCGCCGATACAGCGCATCTCCTTATACTGGTGACCATGACTCAATCGGATGATCGTTCAATTCTGCCTTGGTCTCATCGGCTCAGCCCCGTGCTGCGCGGAATCGTCACCGTCGTCGCCGGCATCCTGTGCGGCATCGTCGGCACGTTCGCGCATCGCATGGGCGCTTCGGCCAACATTCCGTATGGACTGGTGCTCGCCTTCCTGATTCTTGGCATATCGGCGTGGTGTGCACGCTCGCGGCTTGACGTCGTCGGTCTCGCCCTGCACCTGATCGCCTCGTCCGGCACGATATGGCTGATCGCTGTGCAATCCACCGACGACGCGTTGACGCCGGTCGGATTCAGCGGATCATCGGTGCCGTATTTTTCCCAGCGTGTGGGATACCTGTGGCTGATCGGCTGCATCGTCGTCCAGCTGATGCTGATGTTCCTGCCCGCGCGATGGTTCGCCATCACGCCCAAGACCGATGGAAAGACCGACGACAAGACCGACGACAAGAATTCGCAGCAGCCATCGCAGCTGTCCGTGTCCCAGCAGACTCCCGACACGCTGGCGGAGAGCCGATGATGGCCGAGTATACGTTGCATTTCCTGGGGCCGACCGGGACGTTCACCCATCAGGCGGCGATCGAGGCCGCAAGATGATCCGCCCATCCGGCGCATCCGTGACGCTGACACCCGAGCCGGACGTCCCGACGATTCTTGACGCGGTGCAGCGTCGGGGTGACTGGGGCATCATCGCGTGGGAAAACAACGTGGAAGGGTACGTCGTGCCGAACCTCGACGCGCTCATCGACGCTGACAATGTGGTCGGATTCGCCCGAGTCGGCGTGAACGTGTCATTCGACGCCTTCACCTTGCCCGGCGCATCACTCGCCGATTGCCGTACCGTCACCGCCCATCCGCACGGTTGGCGCAATGCCGCCGTTTCACGGCCGACCATCAGCTGCAGCAGCTGCCGGCATCGTCGAATGGTGCCGCCTGCCGAGACCTTGAGCCCGGCCAGGTGCGCTCGGACCGAGCATCTGCGGCGATTTGTACAATCTGACGCGCGTCGCCTGCGCCGTGGGCGACTATGCCGCGCGCGCACCGAGTTCCTGGCACTCGCCCCGCGGGACGAGGCCATCACCGTGCTGCGCGAGCGGGCATCACGGACGGCCGGGGATGAGACCGTGGGATCGATGCCGGCTCCGGGGGCGACGACCGACCCCGTTTCGGAATACGAATCGATCATCGCGTTCATACCGCTGAGCACAGGCCCCGGCGTACTCGCGAATCTGCTGGACGTGCTGCGCGACGCCGGTCTGAACATGACGAGTTTCATATCTCGCCCGATTAAGGGACGCGACGGCACGTACAGTTTCATCGCGACCATCGATGCAGCGCCCTGGCAGGAACACCTGCGCGACGTGCTGACACAGGTCGTCGACCATGGCGATTGGGTGAAGACGCTGGCGGTGTATCCGCGCCGCGAACGGCCGAACCCGCCGATCTACGCGTGGTCGCTGCCCAACGGGGGAGTGCGCCGCGAGCCGGCCGCGCCCGGCACATGGACGGAAGGCGACACTGCGCGAAGGGAATTGCTGTGGTAGGAAGTCATGATACTGCGGCCGCCGCACGGCTCACGGTCGGAGTCATCGGACTCGGCCTGATCGGCGGGTCGCTGGCCCGAAGGCTCGCCGTCCGCGGAGTGTCGGTCGTCGCGTGGAACCATCGCCCGCATCCATACGCCCAGGCCGAAGCCGATGGCATACGCTGCATGCGCACGCTCGCCGAACTGGTCGAAGCGCAGCCGGAGGTCATCGTGCTGTGCAACCCGCTGAAGGCGATGCCGGCGATCCTCGGCGAGTTGCGGCCGCTGCTCGAACCGTATCAGGACATCACGCTCACCGATGTGGGCAGTGTCAAGATGATGGTCCGCGATCAGGTGCGGGACGCGGGTCTGGCGGGCCGCTATGTCGGCGCGCACCCGATGGCCGGCAACGGAGCTCTCGGATGGCCGCCGCCGCCCCGGCGCTCTACGACAACGCGCTGTGGGCCATGACCGTGGATGGCGACACCGATTACCGTCGTTTTCTCGCCGTCGCGCGGATGATCACCGACGATGTGGGCAACCACGTCATCGTGCTCGACGACGATACCCATGACCGCGCTGCCGCGCTGATCTCACACATGCCGCACGTCGTCGCCACGGCGCTCATCAACCAGCTGACCGACGACCCGGACCGCAACATCGCGGCTGCGCTCGCCGCGGGAAGCTGGAGGGACATGACGCGCGTCGCGCTGACCGATCCGGACCGCACCCGTGCGATGGTCGAAGAGGACGCCGACAATGTGGAACGACTGCTGCGCATGATGGCGGCGCGGCTTACCGAGGTCGCGGACGAATTGCATGGCGCAGATGCAGGTGCCATCGCCGCGTTTTTCGCGGATGGACAGCCGTTCCGCGACTACAAGTCCGCGGTCAGAAGCGGTGCGGACGGGGACGGGCCGGTCTTCGACCTGACGATACCCGCGGAGGGATGGCAGGCGGCACTGCTCGATTCCGCCCGCCGCGGCGAGCATATCCTGCGTTTCGGCGACGACTATACGCCTGCGTGCAGCGTCGCAGCGCGATGTGATGCTGCGGGCTACTTGACGATAGGCCACCCCTAGTCGGCCACAAGGCTGACTAGGGGCTTGACGGCACCACAGCTCAGGGGCGGGTGAAGTGGCGTTCGGGGACGGGTTTGAGGGTGATGATGGTGTCGGCGTCGATGGTCACGCGATGTTCGGGGCGTGACCCGTTGGCCGCCGCGTCGCGGATCATATCCAACGTGTGACCGTCCCATGAGGTGACGTGTCCGACGTAATCGCGGTATTTCATGCGATGGTCGGTCGGATCGACCCCTTCGGACACTCGGACGACCACTCGCGCGTTGGCAGGGATTTCATTGGGAATTGCCATGGGGACTCCTTTGCCGTCGGTTTGTTCCATTCTAGTGGGTGAAACGCGGTTTTGCGGGATAGAATCGGCAAAGAAAGGAGTGTGCATGGATGGCGATGGTGATCTGTCCGCGTTCCTTGCGTATCTGCGGGCCAACAGGGGATTGTCGGACAATACGGTGAAGGCGTACGGCACCGATGTCAGGGAGTGCCTGCATGCACTGGCGTCGCGCGGCATCGCAGATCTGCGTCAGGTCACGACCGACGACCTGCGTGGATGGATGGCGTTCGAGACCCGCGACCACGCCCGCTCCAGCATGGCCCGCAAGGTCGTGTCGGTCCGTTCGTTTTTCGCTTGGGCGCATGAGCATGGCAGGATCGAGCCGATCCGGCGGCCGTGCTGATGACGCCGAAACTGCCGGACACGTTGCCTTTGGTGCTGACTGAGGCCCAGGCGGAGCGCCTGATGGACCGTGTGGATGACGATGCGTCGCTGCATGCCGCCTCATCGCAGCGTTACGAGACACGGCATGATGAGATGCCCCGCCTTGATTCGGCCATCGGGGCGAAGGGATGAGTCAGCGTGACGAAGTCGTGGCGCTACGTGATGCGGCCATGCTGGAATTGCTGTACGCGACCGGTATCCGCGTGGCGGAACTCGTCGGGCTCGACATCGGCGATGTCGACTGGTCCCACCGCACGATACGGGTTACGGGAAAGGGCAGCAAGCAGCGCGTGGTGCCCTTCGGCGACCCTGCCGAGAAGGCGCTGGCCGGCTGGAAGGAGCATGGCCGACCATTGATATTGCGCAGAGCCGGTGCGGGCACTCTCGATACGGCCGCGTTGTTCCTCGGCATGCGCGGCCGCCGCATCGACCAGCGTATCGTGCGCGATGTCGTGCATCGTGCCGCCCGCGAGAGCGGGGTGCCCGATATCAGCCCGCATTCGCTGCGGCACAGCGCGGCGACGCACATGCTGGACGGGGGAGCGGACCTGCGCGAGGTTCAGGAGATGCTCGGCCATTCGTCGTTGCGCACTACGCAGCGGTACACGCATGTGTCGATCGAGCAGCTGAAGGAGCGGTACCGCCAGGCGTTTCCTCGGGCCTGACATCGTCACGTTCCGAGCTTGATCGTCCCGCGATTGCCTACGTCGACAACTCCGCGATAACTCCGCGGCCATCCTGCGCTTACCCTGCGCTTACCCTGCGGTCATCTTGCGATCAACCCGTGATTTCGCCTCGATTGCCCTGCAATCCGCATGATTCCGGGGTGCAACAGGCGAATTGTGCACGTTCACATCATTTAAAATCTTGAAATGTGATACAAATATGAACAAAATGTGGCAATTAACGTCGAAATCTTGACGGAAGCGTATCCTTATCACGTTTTGCGTTTACATGGGGTGACTATAATCGGTCACCAACAAGAACGCCGCCATCCAAAGGCGACAGTCGAGTGAACGCTTTTGTCGTTCGGAACAAGGAGGAAGGATGGCCCCGGCTCAATGCTGAAGTTCATCGCCAAGCGCTTCGCCAACTACGTCGTCATGCTGTTCGTGGCGATTTCATGTACGTATTTTCTGGCTTCTGGTTTCATGCGTCCGCGCTCGAATTACGAGTCGAGGACTCCCCGCCCTCCGGCAGCGTCCATCAACCGCAGCTTGGATCTGGCCAATATCAATGATCACACCAATATCTTCACTCGGTATTGGCGTTGGCTGACCGGTGTCGTCACCAGATGGGACTGGGGACTGTCCCCTGATCTGGGGTCGGTCAACGGTGCGCTTGCGCCGCGTATCGTTGCCTCCACCGAGCTGGTGACGATCGCCACAGTCCTTTCCATCGTGCTTGGCGTGGCGCTCGGCATCTACACCGCGCAGCGCCAGTACAAGTGGCAGGACCGCCTGTTCGGCACCACTGCCACGTTCTTCCTTGTCATCCCGACCGCCGTGTTCGCTCTGCTTGTCGTGATGCTCGCCATCTTCATCAACGGCGCCAGCGGCTTCCGCCTGTTCTATGTGACGGGTCTGTCCAGTTATACAGGAAATAACTGGTTCCTGAGATTGGCTGATTTCGGGCAGCACATCATCCTGCCGACCATCGTGCTGACGATTCTGGCATGGTCTCCTACCATCTGACGCAGCGCACCTACCTGCTTGACGAGATGCACGCCGATTACGTGCGCACCGCCCGTGCGAAGGGTCTGACCCGCCGCCAGGCCATCCGTCGCCACGCGTTGCGCGCATCCCTGATTCCGACCGCCGTCAACGTCGCATTCTCCATCGCCTCGGTGTTCACCGGCGCGGTCATCACCGAATCTATCTTCGCCATCAACGGCTTGGGCCGGTACTTCATCCAGGCCATTCTCGACAACGACATCAATGCCTCGGTCGCCATCGCGGCGTTCGGCGGCGTGTGCACCCTCGCCGGTGCGCTGCTGGCCGACATCGTGTCCGCGTGGCTTGATCCGCGCATCAAGATGAGCTGAGTGCAGGGGATGTGAGAAACAATGACTGATACAACCGTCAAAAACAACGAAACGACACAGAAAGAGTCCGACGAGAGCACGTCGAAGGGCGATATCAAGCACATCGGTTACGCCGGCCTGATCGCGCGTCGTTTCTTCCGTCAGCGCTCCGCCGTGGTCGGACTGATCATCCTTCTGGTGCTGGTGTTCTTCGCGCTGTTCGGCGCCAACATCGGCAAGTGGGCGTATGACGACCCTGACTTCCTCGCCCTGTCGGCAGGTCCGAGCGCCAGCCACTGGCTGGGAACCGACTCCGGCGGCTCCGACCTGTACGCCATGGTGGTGCGTGGTCTCGGCAAGTCGCTGATGATCGGCATCATCACCTCGGTGGCGACGATGGCGATCGCCTCGCTGCTGGGAACGGCCATCTCCTTCTTCGGCGGCTGGGTCGAGCGCGTCGGCATGTGGTTGCTCGATATGCTGCTCGTCGTGCCGTCGTTCCTGCTGATCGCAATGATCGTGCGCGCCGCGAACGCCACCACCGGATGGATCTGGCTGATCATCGGCCTGACCGCGTTCGGCTGGGTCGGCTATGCGCGAATCATACGAAGCTGACGTTGTCGCTGCGCGAGCGCGACTACGTCAAGGCGGCCCGGTTCATGGGCGTTGGATCGTTCAAGATCATCGTGCGTCACCTCATGCCGAACCTCGCCTCGATGATCATCATCAACACGGTGCTGGGCGTCGTGGGCGCTGTCAACTCCGAGACCGCACTGTCGTACCTTGGTCTGGGCGTCAAGGCGCCCGACGTGTCGCTGGGTTCCATCCTGCAGTCCGGCGCCGTGTCCATGCAGACCGCTCCCTGGCTGCTGGTCTTCCCCTCCATCGCCCTGGTCCTGTTGACGTTCAGCATGCAGCTGATCGGTGACGGTCTGCGCGATGCGCTTGATCCCAATTCACGTGCGAGCGGAACGGTGGGTGCCTGATGTTCAGAAAGACAATGATGAAAAACAACAAGTCAAAGGGCAGCGTCTCAAGCGAGCACAAGGAGATCGTGCGCGACGACATCCTCCAGTACGAGCTGCTTGAAGGCAACGGCCCCAAGGGCGCGCCGAAGGGCGATCCGATCATGCAGGTGCGCGACCTGCACGTGTCCTTCGCCACAGAGGCCGGCGTGTGCCGTGCGGTGCGAGGCGTCAACTTCGACCTGTGGCGCGGGCGTACGCTCGGCATCGTGGGCGAGTCCGGCTCCGGCAAGTCCGTGACCGCGTTGAGCCTGATCGGCCTGCTCGACGACAACGCCAAGGTCACCGGCTCCATCATCATGAACGGCGAGGAGCTCATCGGCAAGACCGACGAGGAGATGAGCGAGATCCGCGGCGAGCGTATCGCCATGGTGTTCCAGGATCCGCTGTCCGCCCTGACCCCGATGTTCACCATCGGCGACCAGATCGCCGAAGGCCTCATCACCCATCATCCCGACATGTCCAAGCAGCAGATTCACGACCGTTGCGTCGAGCTGCTCGATCTGGTCGGCATCCCGCAGCCCGAGGAGCGTCTCAGCAGCTTCCCGCACCAGTTCTCCGGTGGTATGCGTCAGCGCGTGATGATCGCCATCGCCATCGCGAACAACCCCGACGTCATCATCGCCGACGAGCCGACCACGGCCCTCGACGTGACGATTCAGGCGCAGATCCTCGACGTTCTCGCCAAGCGCAGAAGGAGACCGGCGCCGCGTCGTGCTCATCACCCACGATCTGGGCGTGGTGGCCGGCGCGGCCGACGACATCCTCGTCATGTATGCCGGTCGTCCCGTCGAGCGCGCCAGCATCGACGACGTCTTCCAGCACCCCTCCATGCCGTACACGATGGGTCTGCTCGGCGCCGTGCCGAAGCCGCACATCGCCGCCTCCCAGCGTCTCGTGCCGATTCAGGGCAACCCGCCGTCACTGGTCGACATCCCGAAGGGATGCCCGTTCTCGCCACGATGCCCGCTCGCCACCCCGGAGTGCTCGCTGTCTGAGCCGAACCTGGAAGTCGTGGACGCGAACTCCGGTCATCTCGCCTCCTGCCGTCGACTGCAGGAGATCATCGACAAGAACATGAAGTACACGGACGTGTTCCCCGTGCCCGACCTGCTTCCCGCCGACTGGGCCGACGTCCCGCGCGACCAGCGCCCGGTGACGCTGGAGGTCGACCACCTGGTCAAGCACTTCCCGCTGACCGGTGGTGGCATGTTCCGCCGTACCATCGGCCAGGTCGCGGCCGTCGACGACGTGACGTTCAAGATTCGTCAGGGGGAGACCCTGGCACTGGTCGGCGAGTCCGGCTCCGGCAAGTCCACCACGCTGATGGAGATCATGAACCTCATGAAGCCCGAGGACGGACGCATCGTCGTACTCGGCCATGACCTCGCCGAACTCAAGAAGAAGGCGGAGCGCAAGGCGCTGCGCAAGGACCTGCAGATCATCTTCCAGGATCCGATGAGCTCGCTCGACCCGCGCATGCCCATCTATGACGTGCTCGCGGAGCCGCTCAAGGTGCACAAGTGGAGCAAGGAGAAGATCAACCGCCGCATCGGCGAGCTGATGGAGCTGGTCGGCCTGAACCCTGACTACGTGGATCGCTTCCCGGCGCAGTTCTCCGGTGGCAGCGTCAGCGCATCTCCATCGCCCGCGCCCTCGCCACCGATCCGAAGGTGCTACTGCTCGATGAGCCGATCGCGTCCCTCGACGTGTCGATTCAGGCGGGCATCATCAACCTGCTTGAGGACCTGCAGGCCAAGCTGAAGATCTCATACCTGTTCGTTGCGCACGATCTGGCGGTCATCCGCCACATCTCCGACCGCGTGGCCGTCATGTACCTCGGCCAGGTGGTCGAGCTCGGCGAGACCGAGGACGTGTTCACCCATCCGCGTCACCCGTACACGCAGGCGCTGCTGTCGGCCATCCCCGTGCCCGACCCCGTGGTCGAGCGCACCCGCCAGCGCATCATCCTCAAGGGAGACCTGCCGTCTCCGTCCGAGAAGCACCCGGGATGCCGTTTTGCGTCCCGCTGCCCCGTCAAGCTGCGGCTCACTCCCGAGCAGCAGAAGATGTGCGAGACGAAACGCCCGGTTTTGACGTCGGATGACCAGATAGCGACCGAATTCGCCTGTCACTTCCCGCTGGATGTGAACGACGAATCCGCGCCGTTCTAAAGTCTTTCGGGCCGTCATATGACCGGCCCGATTGCATTGGTTTCGCCGAAAAGTGAAAAGTGACGCCAATGTTAACAAAACGTGGTGTATCATCACGGTTCTAGTTGCGAGATATTTTGAAGGAGAGAACGGCACGCGCAACTCGTGCTGTTCAGGAGAGGAATGCAAAGTATGAGTTTTGCATCTACCGCGCGTAAGGTCACCGCCTTCGCCGCCGCTGCAGCCACGCTTCTGGCGCTTGGTGCTTGCGGCAACAGCAACAACGGCAGCGCCGGCAACAACGGCGCCAAGTCCACTTCCGAACCGCAGGAAGGTGTTCCCACCAACTACACCGGTTCGTTCCCGATGCCGGATCCGGGCAAGGCCTACAACAACCCGAGGACCGCGGCGAGCTGAAGCAGGGTGGCACCCTCACCCTGCCGATCACCGAGATCGGCCCGAACTGGAACGCCATTGACGTCAACGGCAACACCGTGTACATGAGCGGCCTGTGGCGCTTCTACATGCCGTGCATCTGGGAGTACCCGGCGGATGGTTCCCTGGAGAACATCAAGCCGAACACCAACTACGTGACCAAGGTCGAGCAGACCTCCGACAGCCTGAGACCGTTGTCTTCACGATCAACGACAAGGCTCCTGGAACGACGGCACCCCGATCACCTGGAAGGACTTCGAGTCCACCTGGAAGGTCCAGAGCGGCAAGAGCGACAAGTTCACCCCGGCCCTCACCACTGGTTACGACCAGATCAAGAGCGTCACCAAGGGCGACACCGACAAGCAGGCCGTCGTGACGTTCGAGAAGGACTTCTACCCCTACCAGTCCCTGTTCAACCTGCTGTACCCGTCTGAAGCCCTCACCGGCGACGACACCAAGGACGGCGACACCTTCTCCAAGGGTTGGTCGAACGACTCTCACTCCGACAAGTGGGGCGCCGGCCCGTTCGTCGTCTCCAAGAGCTCCGACTCCGAAGTGACCTTCACCCCGAACCCGAAGTGGTGGGGCGACAAGCCGCTGCTGGACAAGGTCGTGCTCAAGCAGATGGAGCCGTCCGCTGCCATGAACGCCTTCAAGAACGGTGAGATTGACGCCGTCGGCGCTTCCGACGCCGAGTCCATGACGAGCGCGAAGACCGTGAAGGACGCTTACCTGCGTCGTTCCTACGACTCCGGTGTGTACACGCTGACCATCAACACCAAGAACATCCCGCTGGAGGTCCGCAAGGCCTTCGTCCAGGGTGTCGACCGCAGCCAGCTGCAGAAGATCGACTTCCAGGGTATCGAATGGACCGAGAAGACCCCGGGCTCCCTGATTCTGCCTCAGTTCCAGGACGGCTACGAGGACAACATGCCCGCTGAGTCGAAGTTCTCCACCGCCAACGCCACCAAGACCCTTGAGGACGCCGGCTACAAGAAGAACAGCGACGGCTACTACGAGAAGGGCGGCAAGGTCGCGGCCATTACGTACACGACGTTCTCCGACTCCGCCTCTACCAAGCCAAGGCAACCGCCATCCAGAAGATGGCCAAGACCGTCGGCATCAAGGTGAGCATCGACATCAAGGCTTCGAACACCTTCTCCGACACCGTCAGCTCTGGTAACTGGGACATGATCGGCCTCGGCTGGTCCGCTAGCGACCCGTTCGGCTACGCGTCCTCCGCTTACCAGCTCTACGGCTCCAAGTCCGAGTCCAACTTCTCCTTCACCGGCACCGACGAGATCGACAAGGAGCTCGAGTCCATCCCGGGCATCAAGGACAGCACCAAGGCCATTGCTCAGTTCAACAAGGCTGAGAAGGAAGCCCAGAAGCTGTACGCTCAGATCCCGTTCGAGAACGGCCAGATCACTGTCGCCGTCAAGAAGGGTCTTGCGAACTACGGTCCTGCAGGCTACTCCTCCGGCGCGCGTGTCATGGTGACCGTTCACCCCGAGAACCTCGGCTGGGAGAAGTGAGTCGTCTGATTCATCGATCTCATTGAGATAGCGATATAGAAGTCCCCCGTGGCTGCAAAGTCACGGGGGACTTCTTGTATGTGTGGACGATGTTGGACCACCCCCCCCAGCCGGCCATGCCGGCAGCCCCCGATAGCGGAGGCTGCCAGCCGAAGGCTGACTGGAGGTGGTCACGCTGGCAGAGCGGGGTTATACCCCGCTCAGCGGCAGACCTTGGAGATCGGCTGCCAGGGCTGCAGGGTCACCGGTTCGGAATCCACCGCGGCGAGCGTGCGCTCGTCCAGGTATTCCTTGCGGATGATGAGCTCCTGAACATAGCGGTCGAACCACGCGCCGGAGGCGACATAGTAGCCGTCCTTGCCGTTGTCCTTGCCCCAGCTGTTCTCCACCTTCCAACGATCCGGCTCACCGGCCTTGTCGAGGTTGACGCCGGTGAGCGTCATGGCGTGGTTGCTGCGCGAATCGTTGTATTCCAGACCGTGCGCCTTGTCCGATGCGAACTCGGTGCCGAACAGCTCATCCACGCGCACGGTGCCACGATCGAAGATGCCGGCCTTGCGCAGTGAGAACTGTGCGCAGTCGCAGGCGAACCAGATTGGGTGGCCTGCGGTCAGCTGGTCAACGGCGGCCTTGCGGAACACGTCGAGCGGCACGTTGATGAAGTCCATCGGAGCGGCCTCCGCCACGTTGCCCACGAACGCCAGCTGATAGCGGCGGTAATACGGGGTAGAGGCGAGCGGGGAGTTCGTCAGGCTCACGAAATCATCCAAATCCTCGCCCACGTACTTCGCGTAGAACTCCTGCGGCGTGATGCCGTGTTCGACGATCTGCCTGCGCGAGTCGATGCCGGACTTCGTGCCGGACTCGGACGCCTTGGCGTCATCCTTGGCGTCGTCCTTGCCTCGTCCTTGACGCGCAGCAGCAGATCGAAGCTCGTCGGTGGCTCGCCCATTGCGATAGCGCAGATACGGTACACGACCGACATCTGCCCGGTCTTGAGCGAGCGCAGCTCCTCAACCGACTTGCCGGCCTGATGGGCGTCGCGCAATTCGGCGGCGAATTCGCGCAGCTTCGTGTTCAGGTACTGCTCGAACGCCGAGGAATCGCGGGAGTTCGACGACTCCGGGTAGGCCTCCTTCGGTACCAGACCGTACTTCTTGACCAGCGCGACGAACATCTGCCACCAGCCGCCATCGTCAGCCGGGCCTTCGTTGACCGCCTCGAAGATGCGGCTGTCCGTGGTCTTGTCGAGCGTCTTAAGCACGTTCTCAAGGTAGAAGTTCGACTTCTCCAGCTTGTCGTAGAAGAACAGATAGCTTTCGGAGAACTCGAAATCGTCGAGGTTCCACTTGTGCATCAGCTCGTAGCGCAGCGTGTTCAGCGATGCGAACATCCAGCAGCGGCCGGAATGCTCCTGCGAGGTGATCGACCCCTGCTTGAGTTCGACCGAGAACGTGCGGGGGAGCTCGCGCACGCCGCGATACGAGGTCGCGGCCTGGAGAATGCCGTTCGATACCGCCGCGTTCGCCGCCACGAGGTTCGCGCGGTCCGCGTTGAACGCCGCGGAGTATTCCCTGAGCTGTTCCGCAGTCAGTGCCAGGTTGTCGGGCTGGTTGGAAGCCATGTCCATGATCCTTTCCTATTGTCGGAATGAAAAACTGCCACGAAGCAGTCTACTCCGCCTACGTAGGCCGTGTGTGAGCGGGGAGCGGAAGATTCCGGTCGAAGCTGCGGTTCGCACTGTCAACGGGACGGATATAGGATGGCCCCATGATCACCATCACCACATCCAACGTGAACGGCATCCGCGCCGCCAAGCGCAAGGGCATCGAGACATGGGCGGGCGAGCACGCCCCGGACATCTGGTGCATGCAGGAGATCCGTGCCCCGCAGGACGAGCTCGATCCGATATTCGGCGAGTTCGGGTTCGAATACGCCACCGCCGGCAAGATCGCCGACCAGAGCGAGCTGACGGCGATGAACGAGGTCTGCCGCGTCAAGGGACGCGCCGGCGTCGGGCTGCTGACCGACCTGCCCGTGACAGCCCGGCGATACGGTTTGTCCGGGCTGGACGAGGATGTGGATTCCGGTCGATGGATCGAGGCCGACGTGACGACGCCACAGGGCTATGGAATCACCGTCGCATGCGTGTACGTGCACGCGGGCAACAGCGACGATCCGGTAAAAATGGCGCAGAAATACCGCTTCCTCGACACCATGCTCACGCGCATGGGCGAGCTGCGGGACGAGGCCTCGCGCGGCGGCAGGCAGGCCGTGCTGTGCGGCGACTTCAACATCGCGCACACGCCGCTCGACATCAAGAACGCCAAGGCCAACATCAAGCATGCCGGGTTCCTGCCCGCCGAACGCGCCTACGTCGACCGCTGGCTGGGGGAGTACGAGTTCGTGGACGTCATACGCTCGCTCGCCGGCGACATCCAGGGGCCGTACACGTGGTGGAGCCAGCGCGGCAGGGCGTTCGACAACAACGTCGGCTGGCGCATCGACTATCAGTTCGCCACTCCGGAACTCGCCGAGACGGCACGAGGCTTCGTCATCGACAAGGCGCCCAGCTATGACGCCCGCTGGTCCGACCATGCGCCGCTGACCGTCACGTATGACGTGTGATCATGCAATCCATGACGCGCTCTGGGCCATGCGGCGGCCGTTCGGACCGGCGACAATCCGGCGGCGTCTTCCAAGCCAATCACAAGCCCTAGTGCTACGCTAGTCACGTTGCAACCTGTACAACGAAATGAGGAACCCATGGGACTGTTTGGATTCGGCAAGAAGAAGCGTGAACGCGAGGAAGCCGAAGCGAAGGCCGAGAATCGCGAGGACGAGGCCGCCGTCGACACCGAGGAGACCGCCGCCCCGACCGACGTGGCGGACACGTACGAAGGCCGCGGCGAATCCTACGGACCGTGGGACGTCGATGACGAGAACGTGCCGGATTACGACGAGTACCTCGACATGGCTCCTACTACCTGCCGTATCTCGTGGGCTTGCAGCTGCGCATCAAGGCGAACCGCAGCACCCAGGAGATCCTCGGCGCGACCATCAGCTACGGCGCGTCCAGCCTGGAGATCGAGGCGTTCGCGGCGCCCAAGACCATGGGTCTGTGGGACGACGTGCGCGCCGATTTGCTCGAGGCCAACGAGAAGGCATCCGAACACGCGGGCGTGTTCGGCACCGAACTCCACCTGCCGGTCACCGTCAAGGGCGGCAAGACTGTGAACACGCGCATCGTCGGCGTGGATGGCCCGCGTTGGATGCTGCGCGGCATCTTCTCCGGCAAGGCCGCGAACGATGACGGCAACTCCGACACCGAAGCGCTCAACAAGTACTTCGCCGACATCGTCGTGGAGCGCGGCGACGAGCCGCTCGCCCCGCGTGATCTCATCCCGATGCACCCGCCGGTGACCCCCGCCCAGCGTCAGGCGGCGGCCAAGACCAAGGACCAGGCCGACGACAAGGAGCATCTCGACGACATCCCGGACAAGCCCGAAGGGCCGTTCGACTCCGATCAGCAGACCGAGGTCAAGACCACGCTGTCGCGTGGACCGATGTTCTCCGAAGTCCGCTGACGAATCCCGGCGCTCGGCGCCGGGAGCCAAGGAACGAGCATGACCGATCAGAACCAGAAGAAACGTACGGGTATGGCGTCCCTCGCCGCCGCGGGCGAGGGGGAGGACTTCTCCGTCATCGACGCCATCGGCGGGCCGCGCGGCGTCATCGAATCGATGCTGCCGGGCGTGTTGTTCGTCGTGTTGTTCGTCGTCACCAGCAACCTCAATCTCACGATCGGTGTCTCCGCGGCGCTGGCGGTGCTGCAGGTCGTCATCAGGCTCGTGCAACGGCAGTCGGTCATGGGCGCTCTCAGCGGCCTGATCGCCGTCGGCATCTGCTTGATATGGGCGTGGCAGAGTCATGAGGCGCGCAACTATTACATGTTCGGCTTCCTCACCAATGCCGCGTACATCGTGCTGCTGTCCTTCACCTTACTCATCCGCGTGCCCGGTCTGGGGCTCATGGTCGAGTTCATCCGTACCATCCCCACCGAGCATTTCCGCGCGTGGCTGCACGGCTGGCTGGACGACAAGCCGCTCAGGCGCGCCTACACGATCGTCACCGTGCTGTGGATCGGCGTGTTCGCGCTGCGTCTCATCGTGCAGGTGCCGCTGTACCTCGCCGACTCCGTGGCGCTGCTGGGCACGGCGCGCCTGCTGATGGGCATACCGTTCTGGGCGCTGGCGATATGGGTGTCGTATCTGATCATCGCCACCCCGCTGCACCGGCACATCGCCGCGGCCAAAGCGGCGGCCGGCGGCGGCAAAGACGGTGACAGTGACGGCCGCAACAGCGGTGATGAAGGTGACAACGCAGCCGGACAGGCCTGATCCGGTCAAATCGCGAAAGGAAACAATGAACGCGCAAGTGCGTATCGAACGTTATGCCGACCAGGGACGATGCGTCGGGCATATCGATGGCCGTGTGGTATTCGTGAGGTTCGCCCTGCCGGGCGAGCTGGTGCAGGTCGCATTGGATGAACCGCACGACCGCGACGACCGCTACTGGACCGGCGAGGTCGTCGAGGTCATCGAACCGAGCCCCGATCGTGTGTATCCCGCATGGCCGCTGGCCGGGCCGCTTGCCATGGGTGGTGGCGTCGGCGGCGCCGATCTGGTGCACGTGAGCCTGGAAGGGCAGCTTCGCTGGAAGGCCGCCACCATCAGCGATCAGATGAGCCGTCTCGGGCACGTGGACGTCACCGTGCCGGTGGAACGGGCCGAAGGCGACACTGAGAACGGCGGCCTGCGCTGGCGCACCCGCATCGAGATGATCGCCGATGACGACGGCATGCCGTCGATGCGTCGGCGCGGCTCGCACAAGCGCGTGCCGCTGGACACGATGCCGCTCGCGACAGACAACCTGCTTGCCGTCGCCGATCGCGAACACGTGTGGGATGGCGGGTTCGAACCCGGATCCCAAATTCGCCTGTCTGTGCCCGAACCGAGGAAGCAGCCCATCGAGGGCAATTACGCCGTGCTCGTGGACGGCGAACTGCGCGCCGGAAACCGGCATCTGATGGAGACCGTCACCGTGAACGGCCGTGACTTCCAATACATGGTCGACGCGAACGGCTTCTGGCAGGTGCACCGTCAGGCGCCGGTCATGCTCGCCGGCCATGTGATCGACTTAGCGAACAAGGCGCTTGACGGCATGACCTCCGCCTGCATATGGGACTTGTATTCCGGTGCCGGACTGTTCACGCTGCCGCTGGCCACGATGACCGCCGAACGCACGCGCATGCTCAGCGTGGAGGGCGGCAAGACCGCGGTGAAGAACGCGCAACGCAACCTCCGCGCGTTGAACCTGCCTGATGTGGACGCCCGTTGCGGCGATGTGTCCGCCACGCTCGCGCACGTGCCGGCCCATCTGTCACGACCCGATCTGGTCGTGCTCGATCCTCCCCGCGCCGGCGCGCACGCCAAGGTGTGCCGCCAGATCGCGCAGGCAGGCGCGAAGGACGTCATCTATGTCGCCTGTGACCCGACCAGCCTCGCCCGCGACACGGCGACGCTGATCTCGCTCGGGTACCGCCTGTCGGACATTCGGGCGTACGACATCTACCCGATGACCCACCATGTTGAGACGGTGGCTTGGTTCACACGCATCGGACGGTGAGGCGATGGGTCGGGTACGCGGCGATCATGATTGCGGGTTCCTGCGGCGCATATGGCGTCGTGGGATTGGCATCGCGTGCGCCGCGGCCGCGGTGATGTCGCTCACCTCCTGCGTGCCGCAGGGCAAGGCGGTCGGCGATACGCAGGAGAGCGAACCGGAGATCGCCCATGAGGCGTCCAACGGCAGGATATCGTCGTCGGCGTCATCGGCTCCGTGGACACCGGCCTGGACTCTGATGTGCTGAACGCTTCAACAAGGCCGGGTTGAAGGCGCCCTACGTATCCACCAGCATGGTCGACGATCCGGATGCCGCCGCGCAGCACGGAGTGCGGTCCATGGTCACGCGCAAGGTCTCCGTCATCATGATCGACGGCATTGCCGTCAACGAGAAGAACGCCGAAGACTGGGATGCCGCGTTGCAGTCCGCGCGCAAGGCGGGCGTTCCCGTCATCCTCCTGGATCCGGTCGCCCCGCCCGACGACGATACGTTGTTCGCCGTCACGTTCACGCTTGCCGGCAGGGGAGACGGCGTGACCGCCCTCGACGACGCCGTCGTCACCATCGTCGACGACAAACCCCACCCCCGCACGATGAACGTCACCGACAACCTGTCCTGACCTTCCGATATCCGGAGCTCTTCCGCGGGAGCGGTAGTCCGTATTTTCGCCCCGCTGGCGGGGCTGTCGCGGAGCGACTGAGGTGCTCGGCGTTTCATCGCCTGCCGGCTATTCCGTCTGACCGCCCTCCGGCGCTGCGCGCCACCTCCCGCCGGCGGGAGGTGTGGAGGCGTAGGTGCTGCGGTGATCAGCCGAGAGTCACACCTCATCCTGCTGCGCTCGATGGGGGACGTGTGTGAAAATACCGCCTGGGAATGATGCCCCCGTTATGCTGCCACGGGTAGGCTAGTACGTATGAATGCAACCCTGAATCTGCCTGAAGTCGAGGAAAACGGCCTGACCGCCTCGCAAGTGCGCGCCTGCGAGGAGAGCGGTCAGACGAACGCGGTGAAGAGCACCACGTCGCGTTCGATACTCGACATCGTGCGGGCCAACGTCTTCACGCTGTTCAACGGCATCATCTTCGCCGCGATGGTGCTGGTGCTGATCACCGGGTCATGGAAGGACGCGGTGTTCGGCTTCGTCATCCTCATCAACACCGGTATCGGCATCGTCACCGAGCTCAAGGCCAAGCGTACGTTGGATCGGCTGTCGATTCTCGTCACATCGGATTATGCGGTGCGCCGAGACGGCGAGAACACGGAGGTTCCTTCGCGCGACATCGTACTCGGCGACCTGCTGTGGATACGTTCCGGGGAGCAGGTGCCGGCTGACGCGCAGGTCCTGTCATCATACGGGCTCGAACTCGACGAATCGATGCTGACCGGCGAATCGCGCACCGTGCGCAAGGAGGACGGCGACCAGGTGTACTCCGGGTCGACGGCGGTGTCCGGCGTGGCGCTCGCGCGGGTGAACGCGGTGGGCGAGCACAGTTACGCGGCGACGTTGACCGCACAGGCCAAGGTATACAAGAAGACGGTGTCCGACCTGAACAAGGGCATCAACACGATCCTGAAGTTCATGACGTTCCTGGTGGTGCCGCTGTGCGTGCTGCTGGTCTGGTCGCAGATGAGGACCGTGGGCGGATGGAACGCCGCGATAGCTTCGGGGGAGTGGCGGCAGGCCATCGTGTCAGCTGTAGCGGGCGTTGTCGGCATGATTCCCGAAGGCCTGGTATTGCTCACCTCGCTCAACTTCGCGGTCGCGGCGATGCGGCTCGCCCGCAAGAACACGCTCGTGCAGGAACTCGAATCGGTGGAGACGCTGGCTCGCGTGGACTGCCTCAATCTCGACAAGACCGGCACGATCACCGATGGCGGCATCATGTTCGACCGTCTGGTCATGCTGGAACGCATGGACGGCGACGATCGCGTGGAGAGCGCGGCGACCCAGGCGCTGTATGACCTGTCGAACGAGGAGCAGCCGAACGGCACAGGTCAGGCCGTGCTCGACGGGCTGGGGGAACGCGGTTACCATGCCGGCCCGGTGCGAGCGCGCGTGCCGTTCTCGTCGGCCCGCAAATGGAGCGCCATCGTCACCCCGGCCGCAGCCGCGGAAACGGAATCGGCCGCCGACCGCGAGCCGCCGACCGTCTGGTATATGGGCGCGCCGGAAGTGATGCTCTCCGCGCTTTCCGGAGAGCACGGCGATGTGCTCGAAGCGGTCAATGATTACGCGAATTCCGGCAACCGCGTGCTGCTCATCGCGCGGGCGACGCTCATACGGAAGAGCGACGGCGATGCCGCAACAGATTCGTCATGGTTCACGCAGTCGCCCGAACTGCTGCCGGACGCCAAGCCGGTCGCGCTCGTATTGTGTTCGGAGTGCGTGCGCGACGACGCGCAGCCCACACTGGCATGGTTCCGCGATCAGGGCGTGCGCTGCCGCATCATCTCCGGCGACAACCCGGTCACCGTCGGCGCGATCGCGGCCAAAGTGCGACTTACAGGAGACCGCGAGCCGCACGCCATCGACGCGCGCACGCTGCCGCAGGACATCAACGAGCTCGCCCGCGTGCTGGAGAACGTCGATGTGATCGGCCGCGTGCTGCCCGACCAGAAGAAGGCGATCGTCCAGGCGCTGCACACCAGTGATCACGTGGTCGCCATGACCGGAGACGGCGTCAACGATTCGCTCGCCATCAAGGAGGCCGATCTCGGCATCGCGATGGGCAACGCCGCGCCCGCCACCAAAGCCGTGGCACAGGTCGTGCTCGTCGATTCGAAGTTCTCGCACCTGCCCGACGTTGTGGCCCGCGGCCGTCAGGTCATGGCGAACATGGAGCGCGTCGCCAGCCTGTTCCTCGTCAAGACCGTCTACTCGGCGCTGATTTCGCTGGGCGTGGTACTCACCGCGATCCCGTTCCCGTACCTGCCCCGGCATATCACGTACGTCGGCGCGCTGACCATCGGCATGCCGGCGTTCATCCTCGCGCTCGCGCCGAACACGCGGCGTTACATCCCCGGCTTCCTGCGGCGTGTCGTGTATTTCGCGCTGCCGGGAGGCGTCGCGATCGCATTGTCCGTGCTGCTGTCGTCGTGGCTGTTGCCCGAGTGATGGGCTGGGATGTGAACAACGCCGCCGATTTGTCCGCGTTGCGCACCACCTGCGCGATCATCGTGTTCGTGCTGGGCGTGTTCATGCTCGCCCGCGTGGCGCAGCCGCTCAATTCGTGGCGCGGCGTGCTGGTTGCCGTATTCGCCGCGGCCGGCGTCATCGGCATGTTCATTCCGTTCGTGGCGAGGTTCTTCGACCTGCATCTGCCGACCGGGCGGGTATTGATCGCCACGGTGGCGGCGCTGCTGATTTCCACGGCCCTGTTCGCGGTCTGTCACGTCATCCTCGCCTCGGTGACGCGAATTTTCCCACATATCAAGCCGACACGCCAGAGCTAAAGTAACGTATCGGTATCGTTGGTAGCGGATAATCTCTTGTGGAATAGCATTTCATTTAATCTCGGAGGAAGCATGTCTGTGCGAGACGACCAGTTGGCGACACTGAACGTGGCCGGCAAGGACTATGACTACTACCGCATCGCCGACCTGCCCGGCGTCGACCATCTGCCGTACTCGCTCAAGGTCCTCGTCGAGAACCTGGTACGCAACATCGACGGCGCGAACATCACGGACGAACACGTCAAGGCGCTGCTGAACTGGGCCCCGCAGGCCCAGCCCAGCCATGAAATCCAGTTCACGCCCTCGCGTGTGATCATGCAGGACTTCACCGGCGTGCCCTGCATCGTGGACCTCGCCACCATGCGCGACGCGGTCAAGGATCTCGGCGGCGACCCTGAGGTCATCAACCCGCAAGTCCAGTCCGACATGGTCATCGACCATTCCGTGCAGATCGACAAGTACGGCGTGGCTGACGCGGTCCAGCAGAACATGGACATCGAATACCAGCGCAACGGCGAACGCTACCAGTTCCTGCGCTGGGGCCAGCAGGCGTTCCGCAACTTCCGCGTGGTGCCGCCGGGAACCGGCATCATTCACCAGGTCAACATCGAATACCTGGCGAAGGTCGTCATGACGAAGACCTCCGGCTTGGATGATGGCCGCGAGCTCGCCTACCTCGACTCCTGCGTCGGCACGACTCGCACACCACCACCGAGAACGGTCTGGGCGTGCTCGGCTGGGGCGTGGGCGGCATCGAGGCCGAGGCGGCCATGCTCGGCCAGCCGATCTCCA